>Ga0209772_10000495_pt1 | contig 9930 bp, 9 predicted proteins | sample BogFormECP03_OM1_FD_188235 | JGI IMG/M metagenome (GOLD analysis project Ga0209772, IMG submission 188235) | Bog forest soil microbial communities from Calvert Island, British Columbia, Canada - ECP03_OM1 (SPAdes) (version 2) | ecosystem: Environmental > Aquatic > Freshwater > Wetlands > Bog ... | reverse complement strand
TGGCGGGTTTGGCAGGCCTCGCAAACATATTCGTAAATCGGCATGGCTTTTTTGATCCTCTGCTCGTGAATATCTAGACGCCGGCTGCTTTTGATTCGAAGGCTTCGGCGATTTCGGCTTTGGCTTCCTCTCGCGCTAGCCACTCTTCGGCCAGGATGGCGTACAGATAGGAATCGCGCCACTCGCCTTTTTGCAGAACATCTTTGTGGAACGTGGCTTCGCGGCGCATGCCTAATTTTTCCATCACTCGATAGGAGGCGGTGTTGCGCGTGTCGCAGGTGGCCCAGACGCGGCGCAGACCGATGCGGCGGACGGCTGCGTCGATCAGCGCATGGGCGGCTTCGGTGGTGTAACCCTGATTCCAGTAACGGCGATTTAGGGAGTAGCCGAAGTCGGCGGTGCGAGTGCGCTCGTCTCTTACGTCGATGCGAATTGTGCCGATCAGGCGCTTTTCGCTTTTCAGCTCAATGGCCAGCGTTACGGAATGTTCGAGGCCGTGTTCCTGCTCTTTTAGCCAGCGGCGCAGGACCTTCTGCGTTATGTCGCGCGTGTTTGGGCCCCAGTCGGTGAAACGGGTGACTTCGGGATCGCAGGCGTACTCGTGAATGTCCGGCTCGTCGCTGATGCGGAATTCGCGGAGGAGCAGGCGGTCCGTCTCGATTGGAAACCAAGCGTCCATGTGTTTATGTTACTTGGATGATTGGTGTGGGACAAGCGTTGCGCAGCGGTTTGGAGCGGAAAGTTCAGCATGCGATGCGGAATTTATCGAGGCTGACGGGCTGCAGCTTGGGAAGTATGTGCGACGGCCACAGGCAGGAGTGCCTGTGCTACTAAAAACAACAGCCCCGTTTTCTTGAACGGGGCTGTTGTCAGGCTCAAACTTAAATTGCGAAGTAAAGCTAGTCGCCGGCTACTGCGGCTTCGGGCTTTTCGGCTGTTGGGGCTGACTTTGCGCCATTGCCGTTTCCGTTGCCGTTGGAGTGGCCGTTGCCATTGCCATTTGAATGGCCGCTGCCGTTTGCTGGTTGGATTGACGTCAGGCCTACCTGCACGGCGGGCGTGGCTGCTTTGATGGCTGCTACGCTGCCGATCTGCACTACCGTCTCCGGGGCCTTCTTCAGCACCAGCTCTTCGTAAATTTTGCGGACCTTAGCGGCTTCTTCCATGGCCTGACGGCGGCGGATGCGGTCTTCTTCGGCCGCGGTCTGCGGGATGTCGTGCTCGAGATGGCGGATGCGGGCTGCGTCGTCGCCGTCGATCCTCAACGAATGTTCGTAGCTGTTGAGGTCAACTTTCTTGCCCTTGGCGTAAATTTCGTGCTTGCCGTGGGTCTTGTACCACTGCGCGACGGTCGCGTTCTTGTACATGTTCTCGATGATTTTGCGCCAGCCGATGCCGGTGTTGTAAGCGCAGAAGGAAATTTCGCCCTGCTGCGTGGCGTAGGGAATGATGCACATTTCTGTGCGGCGGAAATCGTAATTGAAAAGATCCTGGAACCACATTCCGGCGATGAACAGAAAGTTCCATGGATCGCTTTGGCGGCGCTTCATGGCGTCTTCGTAGGTGCGCTCGGGACTGGTGCGGCCGTATTTGGTGTCCGCGCCCTTGGTGAGCGCCCAGGTCTTGTCGAACTTCTTGAAGAGATCGTAGAGCGCCAGGCTTGGCGGTGCCTGGAAGGGCTTGTAATTCTTGAGCAGCGCCATGGCCATCATGAAATTCGAGAAGCCTTTGCCGCGCGCGGCGTCGGTTACCGCGGTGACGTCGCTCACGAGCTGAGGCGTATCGAGGAAACGTGGGACTGGAGCCCATTCTTTCGTTTCCTTGTTGATCATGATCGCGGTGCCCACGCCGCAATTCGGGTGGCATCCGCAACTTAGCGAGCCCCATTGCGAATCTGGGCCGTGGGCTAGATCCGAGAAGCCGGCAAAAACGCTGACTAGCGAAATAGGGAACCAGTCGCGTGTCGGCTCGATTTTGCCTACCTGATTGCTGACATCTTGCGCTAGATGCGAAAGCGTATAGCGCTGGCGCATACGGCGTTCGGGAGTGATTTCCTCGTCGCGGCCGGTGAAAGATACCGGCTGAAACGATACGAACGCGATTTTCTTGGGGTTCTCCATGGCGAACTTGACGATCGGGCCAACCTGATCGTTGTTCACGTTGTTGACAATGGTAGTGACAAGCACGATTTCGATGCCGGCCTCATGCATGTTCTCGATGGCGCGCAGCTTCACGTCGAACAGGTTGCCGACTTGGCGGTGGCTGTTGGCGTCGTTGCCGATGCCGTCGAATTGCAGGTAGGCATAGCGCAGGCCCGCTTCAAAGGCTTTCTTGCTGAAATCCTTGCTCTTGGCGAATTCGATGCCGTTGGTGGCGGCCTGCACGCTGTTGTAACCAACTTTGCGCGCATAGCGAACCGCATCCAGGAAATAAGGATGCATGGTGGGCTCGCCGCCGGAGAACTGCACCGACATTTGGCGGCGCGGCTTGATCATCAGCGCGTTATCGAGGATTTCTTGAATTTCTTCCCAGCTTAGCTCGTGGACGTAACCGACCTGGTTGGCGTCCATGAAGCAGGGATCGCACATCATGTTGCAGCGGTTCGTAAGGTCAACGGTGAGAACCGAGCCGCGGCCATAGCGCACCGTGCTGGAGCCATGGCGGTGCAGCTTCTCGTCGTTATGCGCCGGAATATCGCGCCCAGGGAAGTTCTTCTCGATCCAGGAGAGGAACTTGGCGTCAATGGCCATCAAGTCTTCGCAGCGGCCATGGATCGGGCATTCCTTCACCATCCAGACCTGGCCGTCGCGCTCGATGATCTGAGCCTTTACCTCGCCGACTTTCTCATGGACCAGGTCCATGAAGTCCTTGCTGCCGGAGAAAATGGCCTCGCGCGCGTCGTGGACGCAGCCCGGGCAGAGCGAATCGGTGGTACGCGGCCAGCCAAGCGTCGGCTTGCTCTTCTCCCAGGACTTTAGCAGCGGCTTATCGGACCATTTCGGCGTGAAAGACGGATTCGGATTGCGCTTATTGAAGAATTGAATGGTATTAAAGGTGGCAGCTGCCGCCTTGCAGAGCACCCAGTCAAACGACTTCGCGATCCTTCTAGTTGCGGGCATAACTCCAGCCCTCCTCAGATACTTCTGGCAAAGCCAAATTGTGCGACTTGGCCCCCCAAGTCTTGAAGCGCCCCAGTGCTGCTACCAATACCTACACTGCGCCCTAAACTCTTACCGCACCATAGTTTGCCGGTTTCGGAGGCCTGCGTCCAGCCCCAATCGCCCAAAGGGGTGGAATCGAGGTTAAACGGTAACTGGCGGCAGCCTATGGGGATCTAGCGAGGCTGCCCGACCGGCCGAGTTTTCCCGATCTGGGCTGCTACTTGGAGGGTCGGCCTCGCCGCGTCAAACATGGCCGACAACCGGGTGGGGCCATGAGCCGGACCCGCGCCTTCCGGAACTTCAGGGGTGGGAGATTATTCCTCGTTCAGAGGGGTTCGCAAAACTCCGATTACGAAATGGGCGAAATGGGTAGCTTCATCATCTAGCTGGATCCAGCGGACCACGCAATGTTTCTTCAAATAGTCGCCGACTTTGGCTTCGCTGACTTCGAGATGTTCGGCGAGCTTGGCCTTGAAGGTGGGCCCGGTGCTTTCGCGGCGGCCGCGGCCTCCGCGAACGAGCTGGCCGAGGGCAATTCGCAGCGTCTTGCAGGATTCCGCATAGTAGGAAGTGACCAGATCCGAATCGGCGATCAGGAAGACGCCTGGGCCGGCCGGGGCGTCGTCGGATTCTTCCAGACTGTGAAGCTGGCTGCCGAGAAGGCGACGGAGCATGGATTCGAAATGTGCGAGTCTTGAGGCGATGGCTGGATCGCCGCCGCGCCCGTGCGCCACTCGTTCCGAGGGCAGCAACATCGGCGTCTCTGCAACCGTATCTGCGGTCCGAGAGCGAGCCGCAAAGCTTTCGCGCGGGGTTGGGGCGCTTTCGACTGCTGGTGGATATTCTTCTTGTAGAGCCACGGGCAGCCTCGAGGGGATGCGCGGCGGTGTTCGCGCAGGCGGTGGCGTTCGGGGCGGAGCCGGGGTGCGCGGAGAGGTTCGCTGCGCGGCGCCGCTGGCTGGGGCGAATCTTTCTGCGGGTAATGCTGGAGCGCCGGGGCCGCGACGACGGCCGCGTCCACCGCGGCGCCCGCGGCGACGGCGTTTCTTGCCGGCTTCGCCGGCTTCCGCGGAAGATTCCGTTGTACCTTGCGTTGATGGTGCGCCTTCTGAGCTTTCTGCGTCCTCGTCGGACTCGTTGCCAGGGCCGCTCGATTGAACTTCTTCGTCGCCCGGCTCGTGGATTTCGCCCAGAACAGAAATCTGATCGTCGTCCTCGGCGGCTTCATTGGGCGCGCCTGCGTGCGCACGCGCTGCTTCACTGTCGGCAGCCTGCGCTTCGGGCAATGCCGCACCGAGACGCGTGAGCGCTTCTTCCACTCGTTTCTTCCAATCTTGCCGGCGGAATCGTTGATGCGCGGTGGTGTACCACTTGATGGCTTCGTCGTTGTGGACGGCGCGCTCTTCGACGGCGGCCAATTCGAACGCAACCATTGCGTCGCGCGTCTTGGCGTAAAGCTCGGCGAGTTTCGTCGCGGCTTCGGGAGTGTCCTTCACCTTGCGGATGCGGGCTTGAATCTGCCGCCAGTTAGCCATGTCGCGGGATTGTATCAGTCTAACCAGCTAATAAGCCAGCTAGCAGCGGCAGTTGAGTTGGTTTCGCCGGACTACCTTCAGCTTCGCTGACGACAACCGAGCTGTGCAAGGGCTCTCGATATTTGCGCGCTATGCACCGATCAATCGTGCATGATGTTTCCGTGAACGCCTCGGAAAGAACATCATGGATCCTTGAGCGGGCTCGCGGCGTTGGCTTCGATCTTTGCGGCGTTGCCCCGGCTGAAGCATCCGAGGAATTGCGGCGCTTGCCGGAATGGCTGGAGCGTGGGCATGCCGGCGAAATGAATTATTTGCGCGACGAACGCCGCAACGATCCCAAGCTGGTCGTCGAGGGCGCACGCAGCATCATCGTCGTCGCGCTCAATTACCACGCGGAGCATCCCTATTCGACGGAAGTACTTCCGTCGCACACCGATGAAACACCCCGCGGATGGATTTCGCGTTATGCGTGGGGCGACGACTATCACGATGTGCTGCGCGAGAAACTCAATGCACTCGTCGCCGCGATGCGTGGGCAATTCACCGAAACTTTTGAAGCGCGCGCTCATGTGGACACTGGTCCCATCGTCGAGCGCGTGGCAGCGCATCATGCTGGGCTCGGCTGGCTCGCGAAAAACACGATGCTCATCAACGAAGAGCTGGGCTCGTGGCTTTTTCTCGGCGTGATTATTACCACGCTCGAGCTGGAACCGTCCGTTGGTGAGAATGAAACGCTGCCGGCGGATTTATGTGGCCAATGCCGGCTTTGCATTGATGCGTGCCCGACGGAGGCAATCACCGAGGCGTACGTGCTCGACGCGCGACGCTGCATTTCTTATCTGACGATCGAACTCCGCGGCGCGATTCCGGAAGAGCTGCGCCCCGGCATCGGCCGCATGGTTTTCGGCTGCGATATTTGCCAGGACGTTTGCCCTTGGAATCGGAATGCGCCGATTACTTCGCTTGCGGAATTTTCGCCGAGAACTCTCGCTGCGAAACCAAACGGCTCTGCGAACCCGAATGCGTCAGACGCTCGAACGGAACGCGCATCACTTTTCTCACCGCCGCTTGAATCTCTCGTTTCGCTGAGCCAGGAAGAATTCAGTACAAATTTCCGCGGCAGCCCCATTAAGCGGACGAAATGGCGTGGACTGGTACGCAATGCTTGCGTCGCCCTTGGAAATTCCGGCGTCGCGCCGGGTTCGCCGCAGCACGCTCGAATTGTGACGGTGCTCGGAGATCTCGCCGCGTCGCCCGACGCGGTAATCGCCGAGCACGCCCGGTGGGCGCTCGCTCGACTTGCCCCTGCCGATTGACACTTCTGACGAGGCTCGCTAGCGTAGCGCCGAGGTTTTCGACATGATGGCAACAATTATCGCGCTTCTGATTCACGCCGTGCAGCAGCCGCACATTAGCTTTCCATCCGGCGGAACGGCGAACGAAGAAATTGTTCTGCGCTGGCTGCATATCGTCTTCGGAATTATCTGGATTGGCCTGCTGTATTTTTTTAATTTAGTCGGCGTGCCGTTGTTTGGCGCACTCGATCCGGCGGTGCGCACGAAGATTTATGCACCGTTGATGTCGCGCGCGATGTCGTGGTTCCGTTGGTCTGCGATGATCACCGTGCTCGTCGGCTTGCGTTACTTCACCATTATTTTGAAGCAGGACGCAGTCAATGCCGGCAGGCCCGCGTTACTCGGGATCTGGTTCGGCGAGTGGTTCGCGATCTGGATGGTGGCCTACGCGATTATTTATGCGCTGCAAATGCCGTGGGGCGGCGCAATCAAGCAGCAGGGGCTGCGCGGATTGCTGATCGCGATCGTGGTGATCGCCGCGTCCTACGTTGTGCTCGTCGCGAACGGCGGCCCGAGTTCTTCCAACAGCCATCTCTCAATCAGCATCGGAGGCGGGCTCGGTCTGATCATGCTGATGAACGCCTGGGGAGTGGTCTGGCGCGTGCAAAAAAAGCTGATCCAGTGGAATCGCGCCGCCGCTGAAAATGGCACGCCGATGCCGCCGGAAGCCGACCGGCTGCGCCAGTGGTCGCTCTTCGCCGCAAGAGTAGCCTTCTGGCTTTCATTCCCGATGTTATTTTTCATGGGCGCCGCCGATCATTACCCATTCTTAAGCAGCATCACGGATTAGATGAAGGTTTTGCTTTCGTAGCGGCGGGCTTCAGCCCGGCATCTTCGGCCCGAATCGCGAATTCGAATTCGTTCAAGATCTCCACCGCAACGTAACCGGCCCCTCCATCGGATGCACCATAGGCGCGCCGGTACGCCGCGACTCCAAGTAAGCCGCCTTCAGAGCGAAATACCATTTCGCCGGCCGGTCCGCATCATCGATCAGCATCAACTTTGGCCGATGCTTCAATCCGATCGATTGCTTGGCCATCGTCTCCGTATCCTGGTGAATAAATCGCGGGCCGAAGACGCGCAGTCCCGCTCCGACGAATGCGCTCCACGGCGGCACATTCCACGCCGCGCAAAAATCGAGGCGGCAAAGATCGCGGCGCACCGGCGTGACAGTAGCGCGGCTCGAAAACCACGCGCGGCCGCAGCGAATTTGCTCGAAGCGCATATTCGGCAGCACAAAATCGATCGTGGTCGTGACTGGCGCGCCATAAAGTGCGTTGAGCAGTTTGTAAGGCGCGCTATTCGACGACGGCGTGTGCGCGCTCATTCGAAATCCATTCGCGATCGGCTCAAACGCTTTCTGCTTATCGTGAATGCTGCGGCGGCCGCGCCACCACCAAGCCTGGTGCACGAACGGCCCGTGCGCCGGATCCATCAAACCGATGATTCCGTGGTCCACGCTCACCGGCATCTCCGCCGAAAGATGCGCGATGTGGTAGTTGGCGCTGAATCTTGGCAGCTCAGGAGCAGGCGGCACCGCTGACTCACCAGAAGACTGCGCGCGGGCATCTGGCTCCGGAACAAAAACCCAAATGTAACCATCGCGCTCTTCACACGGAAACGCATCCGCAAAAATGCGATCGCACTTTAATTTCGAATCCGCCGTCAGCGATGGAATTACGGCGCACCGGCCGCTGTGCACATCGAATTGCCAACCGTGATAGCTGCACTCGACGTTGTTCGCCTCAAGCCGCCCATACGAAAGCGGCATGCCGCGATGCGGGCAGGCATCGCGCATGGCAAACGGCCGCCCGTCACGATCGCGCCCGAGCACAAGCGGAATTTCGAGGAGCAACGCCGTGGTCATTTGGTTCCGGCGCACCAGCGCAGAGCGGGCGGCTGGATACCAGAAGCCGAAGAGCATGCCGGCATCATCGCGCGCGCCCGATACGAGTTGCGTGGCAGTTTCGCTCATAATCGCGAACGTATCGTATTACACGCCGCAAATCACAGCAACGCGCGCCTGGCCGTCAATTTGACACCCCCCACCTTTGCATCTATTCTTAATTTAGGCCGTCAGCAATGACCACCACGTTCTATTAGCCGAATCCCTCGCGCCGCAAAGACGGCGTCTGCATCAACCGGCAGGTCTTTCCATTTTCGATTTTGCTATTTCTATTTTCTGATTTCGCGAGGTACGGCCATGTCAAAAGACAAGCTCTACGACAAGCTGATTCAAATCGAATCGAAGTATGAAGAGCTGACGCAGCAGCTTTCCTCGCCCGAAGTCCATTCGGACTCGGCGCGTTACCAGAAGCTCGCGAAAACACATTCGGAACTCTCCGCCGTGGTGAATAAATATCGCGAGTGGAAAGACATCGAGAAGAATCTTACCGGCGTGAAGCAACTGCTCGCGGAAACCGACGACGCCGAGATGAAGCAAATGGGCCACGATGAGCAGCGGCTTCTCGAGGAGCGCCTGCAAAATGCCGAGCGCGAACTGAAGCTATTGTTGCTGCCCCGCGATCCGAACGACGAGAAAAACGTAATCGTCGAAATCCGCGCAGGAACTGGGGGCGATGAAGCATCGCTATTCGCCGGCGAACTTTTCCGAATGTACTCGCGCTATGCGGAAACACAGGGTTGGCGCGTGGAAGTGCTGGAAAGCTCGCCATCGTCAATCGGCGGCATGAAGGAAGTCGTAGCCGCGATTCAAGGCAATAAAGTTTTCTCGAAGCTGAAATACGAGAGCGGCGTCCATCGCGTGCAGCGCGTTCCGGCCACCGAGCAGCAAGGCCGCATTCACACTTCTGCCGCGACGGTTGCGGTGCTTCCCGAAGCCGATGAAATCGACATCAAGATCGAAGCCAAGGATCTGCGTATCGATACCTTCTGCTCCTCCGGCCCCGGCGGCCAGTCCGTGAACACCACTTATTCAGCCGTGCGCATCACGCACATTCCTTCGGGCCTGGTGGTTTCGCAGCAGGACGAAAAATCGCAGATCAAAAATCGCGCCAAGGCCATGCGCGTCCTGCGCGCCCGCCTCTACGAGCAAGAACAGGAAAAGCAGCACGCGCTGATAGCCGCCGAGCGCCGCGGGCAGATCAAAACCGGCGACCGCTCCGAAAAAATCCGCACTTACAATTTCCCGCAGAATCGCGTAAGCGATCACCGAATCGGCCTGACACTCCACCAGCTCGATCAGGTGATGGAAGGCAAGCTCGCGCCGATCGTCGATGCACTAGTCACGCATTACGAATCAGAACGCCTGAATGAAGAACTTGGCGACGCCTGAGTCATTCTCGCATTGCGTATACAAAGTTATGCCGCCGCAGAGATGAACATTCGCAGCGCATTACGAGAAGCAATGGCGCGCCTCGAATCGGCCGGCGTCCCTTCGCACGCGCTCGCCGCAGAATTGCTCCTGATGCACGCGGTCGATCGCGATCGCACCTGGCTTTACACGCATTCCGAAGATGAAATTCCGTCCGCTACGCTCGAGAAATTTCAAGCGTTCGTCGCCGAGCGCGCCAAAGGCACGCCCACGCAATATTTAACCGGCAAGCAGGAATTCTGGGGCCTGGATTTCGAAGTTACTCCCGCGGCGTTAATTCCCCGCCCTGAGACCGAGCACGTGATCGAAGTGGTTCTTGAGCGGCTCGGCCCCGCGGGAAAAATTGCGCCACTACAAATCGCCGACATTGGCACGGGATCCGGCTGCATAGCTGTCGCGCTAGCGCATGAGCTGCCGCGAGCCCAAATCATCGCCACCGATATCTCTGGGGCGGCGCTCGAAGTAGCCCGACGTAACGCCTTGCGACACAGCGCCGCCAATCGCATCGAGTTTATTGAGAGCGATTTATTCAGAGTGTGGCGCGA
>Ga0209772_10000492_pt1 | contig 9938 bp, 15 predicted proteins | sample BogFormECP03_OM1_FD_188235 | JGI IMG/M metagenome (GOLD analysis project Ga0209772, IMG submission 188235) | Bog forest soil microbial communities from Calvert Island, British Columbia, Canada - ECP03_OM1 (SPAdes) (version 2) | ecosystem: Environmental > Aquatic > Freshwater > Wetlands > Bog ... | reverse complement strand
TCCACATGGATTCCACATGGATTCCAGGTGGATTGAAAAATCCACATGGATTCCATATGGATTCCACATGGAGTCCAGGTGGATTGAAGAATTTCATATATTTAATTAATAATAGTAGTAATAGTAATTTAAAAAAAAAAGACACCTGCAGGGCTTGAACTGACAACCTCATGACATGTGAAAGACATGCAATAAACCACTGAGCCATGACGGCTTTGTTAGGTCTAAAAATAATTTCATTAAATGCCCTCTTCGCACGGCATTTCGGCATCTGGGTTTCAAATGATCACATGTCGCATTTGTTGATCGTTTGTACACCACCACCATCACTCGCCAACACCACCCTCCACCACCAGGCCCAGACGACGTGTCTAACACGTCGTATGGGCCTGGGATATGTTTCTTTTGGCCCAAACGACACGTATGTGTTGTTTGGGCCAAAGGTATGTTTTTTTTTTTCAATTTTTAATTTTTTCGATCTCTTATTTAACTTTTAGTTTTAGTTCCGTACCACCACCATGAACGCGACCGACGTGACCTACGCGACTGACGCGACCGACGCGACCTACGCGACCCACCAGGAGTGACGAAACACAAACAACAGGCCCAAACGACGCATCGAACGCGTTGTTTGGGCTTAGGGTATTTTTTTTGGCCCGAACGACATGTAGACATGTCGTTCGGGCCCATAGGTATGTTTTTTTTTTTTAAATTTTGCTACACTAATATGTATAGTAGTTTTAGTCCCTACCACCACCTTCGACGTGACCCACGTGACCTACGCGACCCACCAGGAGCGACAACGAACAACGGGCCCAAACGACACGTCGAACGCGTCGTTTGGGCTTAGGGTATTTTTTTTTGGCCCATAGGTATGTTTTTTTTTTAATTTTTGCTACACTAATATGTATAGTAGTTCTAGTCCCTACCACCACCTTCGACGCAACCCACGCGACCTATGCGACCCATCACAACCCATGCGACCCACCACGACACACCATGACTAACAAACACGAACAACAGGCCCAAACGACGCGTTGAACGCGTCGTTTGGGCTTAATTTTTTATTTTTGACCCATGGTATTTTTTTTTTTACTGCACTGACATATATTGTATTTTAGTAGGCTACCACCACCTTCGACGCGACCCACGCAACCTACACGACCCAACCACGACCCACCATAATCACCAAACACGAACAGGGGCCGAAATGACGTGCGTTCGCACGTCGTTTCGGCCCCAAGGGGTTTTTTTAATTTATTTACTAACATTTTTTACATATATTATTAACCGATGCACTAACCGCGTCGGTTGGACAATAGGTAAGTTTTTTTTATTGTTTTTTATTGTTTGTTTTGCTAATATTTTTTTAGCCCGTTTTCGCCCGCACCCACTCACCCTCACCTCCCCTTTCCATCCCAGTGCATACCCGAAAAAGTAGGGTCCAACCGACGTGCGTCGTTTGGACCCTACATAAGTATTTTTATTTTTATTTTTAGTATTTGTTTTGCTAAGAAAAATTTTAGCCCTTTTTCCCCCGGTTTTCAACCCACACCCACCTACCCACACCTCCCCTCTCCATCCCAGTGCATACCCGGAAATGGGGTCCAACTGACGTGCATCGTTTAGACAATAGATAAGTTTTTTTTATTGTTTTTTATTGTTTGTTTTGCTAATAATTTTTTTTAGCTCGTTTTCGCCCGCACCCACTCACCCTCACCTCCCCTTTCCATCCCAGTGCATACCCGAAAAAGTAGGGTCCAACCGACGCGTGTCGGTTGGACCCTACATAAGTATTTTTATTTTTATTTTTAGTGTTTGTTTTGCTAAAAAAATTAATTTTTTTTAGGCCGTCTTTGCCCACACCCACTCACCCTCACCTCCCCTTTCCATCCCCGGAAAGTAGGGTCCAACCAATGCATATGTAATTTTTTTTATTTTTATTTTTAATGTTTGCTTTGCTAAATTTGTTTCAGCCCGTTTTTGCCCGTTTTTGCCCGTTTTCAACCCACACCCACCCACTCACACCTCCCCTTTCCATCCCAGTACATACCCGGAAAAGTAATCTGAATTAGTTTTTTTAGTAATGCTGTATTTTTTTGTTATAAATATATTTGGATTTATTTTAGTATAAAAAGACCTTAAGTTTCTGAAACATAAGTAAATTCCCCATCAATTTTTAACACCATCTAACTATAAGTCTTACTTGCCTTACCCCAGTTATGTCTCCCAGCACTAGATCTTCTGCCTCTATCACCAGGAGTGGTACCAAGAGGGAGGGTGCTCCTCTTTCCTCCTCTCACAAGCCTTCTTCTAGAAAGCGGGCTCTCTCTAAGGCTGAGCAGGAGGAGGTTAAGTCTAAGAAAGGTAAACAAAATGACAGTGGTGTGTTTCAAATTATTCTATCTTACCTTTTCATTCATATTGTGCTTTCTAGATGGGTCAGATATCCAGGAACCATCTAAAATCTCTGTCAAGGGAAAAAAGTATGTATTTAATTCATTTGAAAAATGATTGAATCTGATTTATTGTTCAGGTCTAAAAATTTGACTGCTGCACTTGCTCGGTATGTTTTTATATATTTGACTTTTAATCTGATAATTGATAAACAAAATGACAGTGGTGTGTTTCTAACTTTATTCTATCTTACCTTTTCATTCATATTGTGTTTTCTAGATGGGGCAGATGTCCAGGAACAATCTGAAATCTCTGCCAAGGGAAAAAAGTATGTGTTTAATTTATTTGAAAAATAATTGAATCTGATTTATTGTTCAGGTCTAAAAATTTGACTGCTGCACTTCCTCGGTATGTTTTTATATATTTGACTTTTAATCTGATAATTGATGGGATGATTCAGTTCTGAGCAGATTCTTGAGGAGAGTGGAATTTCTGTTGCTCCTCCCAAGCGAGATCGATCCTCAAGGGTACTTATGCTTGCACCACTTGCACCTGCTATAGCTGCCCCTTTGAAGGAAGTGATTTCAAAAGTAGCTGAGGAGGAGGAGAAAGAAGAGGGGAAGGAGGAGGAGGAGGAGGAGGAGAAGGGGGGGGAGGAGGTAGAGAAGGAGGAGAAAACAAGTATGTTATCTGGTTTGACTCAGATTTATAAAATTCATGAAGGTCTCTCACTATTAGCTTCTTTGAAAATTCAGTCTCTGTCACCACCCAATTCTGTTATAAAAGGTAAGTTATATAGTTTTATATAACATATTCAATCTATTGAAACCTTGTAGATGTTCAGATGCAAAGTCCACAGGCCAGTCCACAGGCCAGTCCACAGGCTAGTCTTTTTTCTATTAGACCTGAAGGTTCTTCTCGTGCTGAGGGAGGGGTCATTCGGGGGAAAGCTTTAGGTAATACCTACAACATCAGTGATGATTTTGAAGTTGAACCCATTATGTCTCGTCCACTCAAAGTAAGTATCAAGATTTCTCTTGATATATGTAATACTTAATTATATTTCTCAAGGTTCGTGTCTATGTCTATACAATTCATGCCGAGGATCCAACTATAGAGAAGCCAACTATGGTGTTCAACATGGATTTCACAGAGTCCTTGTCTGCAGTTCTTGATGAACTTGTAGATCATTTTGGTCGTCTAGATGGTATATTTCAGTTGTTTTGATTATTACTTTTCTAATGATTGTTTAGACAAAAATTTTATGATTTATGAGGATGGGCTTTGGTTATCTCAAGGTCTTTATGCCAAAGCTTATCAGTCCACTGATCCACTCCCATGGAAGCTGGTTAATAAAAAATATGTCCTTTGGTTGCAGGTATGATTATATGGTATTATTATAACTAACATAACTAACATATTTATAGATCCAAAGTCCTTCATCTTTGTTGCCTATTTCTCATTTTGAAACATTATCATCATTAACCCGTGCCACTACACCTGCTGTCTCCACCACTCCCAGCCTCATTCATGCCCCAGTTGCTCCCACCACCTCTACTGCTGGTGTCGATGCTTTGTGCCAGCTAATCATTTCCACCCTTGGAATCACCACTGATATGCTTGATGTACGGAGCGACTGCTATATTCGAACTGAATACCAACGCTGGCGTCTTATTTTGGAGATGTTTGACAAGGCTGGAAAGGTAACATGGCCTCAATCCTGCAAACCTCAGCGCAAGGACATTGTTGCTGCATTTGGGATCAAAAAAAGTCAGTTCTACGAATTTCACAACAAGATCTTTCCATCTGTCAATTCATATCCAGACATGAAGGCCTGGCTGGCAGAGGAGGCAGGTGCAGTAACAACAATTGATCTTTGGGATGATGATAAGGACTTTGGGTTTGGAGACTTGCAGAAATGGATGAAGTTGAAGTCAAAGGGAAAGGGAAAGGCTAGGATGGAGTTGGATCAGGATAAGGCAGAGGTGAAGGTAAAGGGAGATAAGAAGAAAAAGAAGAAATCAAAAGGAAAGGACAAAGTGTAAGTTGAATTACCATTCAACTTATCATTTTTCTGTATAATTGTTTTTTTGAATATACAGTATTTGGATTTTCTTTTGGAACATCTTCTACCTGATGCTCTCTGGTCTTATCGATGTTGTGTCTCTTGTCTTCCAACTCATCACGATCCTTCGACCAGCTTCATTCTTGTTATACATTCTAGGCTGTGTCAGTTGCTTGCCATTGGTGTATGCAGCTCCTACCAAAGCTCCATTTCCCAACCTCCCATTCCGTATTTTCTCAGATATGATTCAAAACACCTTCCATCCTGATATCTCTCTGGCAACAGTCTTGGTTCTTCTGTTTACTCTAACTGAAAACATAGACTTGCTCAATCTGCATGCACGTCAGCACCATCCACATCTTGAGGGGGAAAAGAAGGCATCTGGCTGGCTACTCATTTTATCTCGCATCCTTTGTGCCAAATTTGATGAACCTACTCAAAACACCCTTTTTCCACCTGCTCAACAACATCTTGTCCTATCTGATCAGCAAAAGCATAAAACCATTGCCGAAAAACTTGTCGACTTCACCAATACTCTATCACTCAATCCTTATGATGAAAATGGTCACTTCTTAGCTCTGCTTCAACCTGTGTCGCATTACTCCATCAGGCCTATTCATGTCATTACACCTAATACATCAACTTGTGTAAGTCCAAGTTGTCAGCCTCGAGCACTTCTGGTAGGCAGTCGTTGGCGAGATATACCAAAAGTCACACTTATAAAAGGTAAGTCTCTATTATATACATTTGATATTTCATTGTCTAATGTTTTCAAAGGGACAACTCTTTTCGATGATGCTTATGTTGTTCCAGGAAAGTGTCCAAAGTGTTTGCATATCTATTATGCAGACCATGATCACGTTCCTGGGCAAATCCCTATGCGCATTTTCCTTAATTCAGCCAAGTATCTCAAGGTTGGCCAATCAGTTTGGGTGGACAGAGTTTTCTCCAACTCTGTCTTAGCTGGCATGTATCATTTTCATGCTTCAGCTACTGCTTATACTGCATTCTGGAATAGCAGCTTCTGGGAAAATCAAAAGAATATTTCCAATCCCATTACTCGTCGACATATTTGGCAAACATTCACTCAAGAATCAATCCGTTCTATTGCAGCACTTTCACAGTTCAATATTTCACTAAATGATCATCTTTCTATCAGTGACCTTGCTCGTGAAGCCTTCAATGTTCTGGGTGAAAATGGGATCATTCGGGCTGCTAATCAGCATGCATGTTCAGAATGTATACAACCATACAAGAGACATCCTGATTTTCTCACTGGTGAGTTTGTTATAACAGTACACATGTCTAAGATACTTTACATTGATCCTTATAGGTGATGATCCAGCTGCTATAGTTGGGTTGGATGAAGATCAAACTGTTCCAGTCTTACATGGTGAAGATGCAGAACTGGCAGTTCAAGATGCAGAACAAGCCAGGGAACTTGCCAATGAAGCAGCACTTGGTTCAGGTTCTAGTGATGATATGGAAGAAGATGGTGAAGTTTCAATGGTTGTTATTGATGGAATTGTCATGGGTCCAACAGTATGTTTAACTTTTATTGAAAATAGCTTTCTAACTTGTTATATATCTAGCATTGTGCTTTTGAAAAATGCATTCAGCCACTTTTGAATGCTCGAGGTGGTGTTTTCTGTGCTGAACATGAACAATCATATGGAAACAAATGTCGTATTGCTGGATGTACCCATCAAAAGAAGCAAGGAACTCAAGCTTGTCATCAGCATCAGAATGAATGGAAACGGTTTTCCCATCAACATAAACGACAAAATCTACCTGGTATGAAATAACTTGTTAATTGTTCAGATAACTTATAATCATTTAGGTGCAAGACAAATTCATCGAAATACCTCAAATTCAACACCACATGATGCACCCTCTGAACCTGAAGCTAGACAAGAAGGCTTTGTCAAGAATTATTTTACACCTGGTCGCTTTTATTGTGTTGAAACAATTTGTGCACCATGTGGGGTTGTAATTGCTTGGGCAAAGTTTGATAAAGCTGAGTCACCAACAAATATCTTGAATTTTTTGGCCAATGTGTATCCCAATGAACCATCAAGACCTGATTATATTTGTATTGACAAAGCATGTCAGGTTTTGCGCACAGCTATTGCAAATGGTTCTTGGGAGACAACTTGGAAAAATACTTCAAGATTTATTGTTGATGCTTACCATTATCAAAATCACCGAACAGAAGATTATCTATGCCGAAAATGGTGCAATCCTGCACCTCTCAATGGTTCTGCTCCAAATTTGGTGGTTGTTGCTGAAGATAGTGATGGACAGCCATACTACAAGCGTGCATTCAATACTCAAGCTTGTGAACAGTTAAATGCTTGGCTGGGAGGGTATGAAACTTTGCTTCGACGAATGACTGTTGACAACTTTAACTGGTTTATTCATACAATGTTGATTTATCATACTCAGTCTATTTTACATAAACAGGCTTACAAGGCAGAGAAAAGTCAAGGTCAAGGGGAGGAGGAGATGGATGATGATGACATACCTTCTTGATTAGCAGTTAATTACTATCCACCTGAAAAATGCTATAGTTATACTATGGATATATTGATATTACAACTCTGATTCACTCTACATATTTCATCAATATACTTGAGTTACATAGATCTGAAAAGTGGTGTCAAGTAAAATTGTGTTTTGCTTGTGTTTTGCTGATGCAAGATTTCTGTACCCAGTAGCAGCTCAAGAAATTTAGGGACAACTGGTATCGATGCACTTAGCCTGTCCTCAACTGACCATAAATTCAAGCAGCTTGAGAAATTTCTTAACAATCTGAATGATACAACTGTAGGCTCCTGACCATCATTCTTTGAAAAAACAAACCTTCCACCATGCTTAATGACACCACCCTTCTTCATCCATTTGAGGCTGGAATGGAGAGTTAGAAATTGTTAAGAAATTTTGACCTGCTTGAATTTGGATCAGTTGAGTACAGGTTGTGAAATTCTTTTGATCATGGACTATTTGAAAGGTACCTTATTCTGAGCCAACTCCTAGTCAATTTCCAAGTCAATCTTAAGGTAATCAGTCAATTTAAGTACATTCTACATAAGTGTCAAGGCAATAAAACAACTTGAAGTACTTCTAGAATCAAGAGGATCATTCCAAATCTGGTATTACCCAACATTCTTGTAGTTATATTTAACTTACACACATGTGCTACCCCTGAGTTACCTTTAGATACTCATAATTTATGCTATAAAGAGTATGTAGGACATTGAGGCATCTAGCATTCACTTGCAAGGGCTGAGTATCAATTTGCATGCCAGATTCAATCATGAATTCAGAGCAATGTTATGGCTCTATCAAGATTATGATGACATTCATAATGATACTACATACCTTGAGCTAGGAGTGACTTGGAATGAGATAGGAATCATCATACTGATGATTTTATTCTATGACTTATTTGTATTTGAAAAAAATTGGACTTGTATCTATTTTTATTTATTTAGAACTATGCAAACCAATGTATTTGAACTCAGCTCAAAAAGGTGATCAGAATGATATATGACATTATTAGATGACTAAGCAACCAATATATTTGAACTCAGCTCAAAAAAGCAATCAGAATGATATATAACATCACTGGATGACTAAGCAACCAATACATTTGAACTCAGCTCAAAAAAACAATCAGGATGATATATAACATCACTAGATGACTAAGCAACCAGCATATTCAAACTCAGCTGAGAAATGTGATCAGATTGATATATGACATCACTAGATGACTAGGCAAACCAACATATTTGAACTCAGCTCAGAAAGGTGATCACAATGATATATCACACCACTAGATGACTAAGCAGCCAACATATTTGAACTCAGCTCAAAAAGGCAATCTGAATGATATATAACATTGCTAGATGACTAAGCAACCAGCATATTCAAGCTCAGCTCAGAAATGTGATCAGAATGATATATGTACTACCTGGACACACTCAGAATCCACATGGACTACCTGGACTCTATTAACTACTGCCTTCATTAATATTTTATCAATATCACACCCAAAATTCCACATGGACTACCTGGACTCACTAACTACACACTTCAATAACATTTTATAACATTTTATCAATATCACACCCAAAATCCATATGGACTACCCGGACTCCATCTGGAATTCAGAGATTCCATGTGGAATATTAGAGTCCAACCTGGAATACGTGGGGGAGTGTAAATTACACCAACTAACCAAGACTCAGAAAGACACCATGAAATTAAAATGAGAGTCATCATCTGAATCTACAGATTGGTCGCTATCTGAATCGGACGTCACTCGATCCAAGCCACCAGGCTCTTCAGCCTCATCCCCCAAAACGGTGTAACTGTGACTGTCACGGCGATCATCTGTGTCACTCAGGCTGGTGATTGTCACATCATCATCGCTTGTCTCGGCCGCAGTCTGCTCGGAGTTGCTATGAACATCACCTAGATGACCCACACCTCCACCAAAATGCCGCATAGCCATATCTTGATCAGCAAAGCTGATGGAACAGGTCAGTGAATCAGTGAATGAACTTGAATCAGAATGATAAACAATGTTACTCACATTCCAACATAGAAATTTGTCCAGTCATCATTTGTATCAGGTTCGAGCATACGTGCATGACTTTGAGGATAGGGCAAGAGATGAGATGTGTGGCCCTCTACAAATGCTGGTATAAGATGGCAGCCACGAATAATGTGAGCAGGATCCAAAAATCCAAATGCATAGTCGTCTAATGATTCAACAAAGCCTATTTTTGGTAGATGAGAACAACTGGACCCAGATTTGTATCCTGGCTCCGCCCCAAACCACTGCACCCATAGAAACTCCATTTTTCGGATAGTTTGGCTATTCAGTACCTGGCTGTGGTCGGTCCACACGTTTGCATGAAAAATCCCTAGGACCCAAGCATACCAAAACAGCTCAGCTCCTTCGTATGTTTCAGGAGACCGTACCATAACGTCAGGGTGTGAATACGGGTTAATCATGTCTGATTTATGCTCAAGATCATATGAAGTATAGTATATTTGGCAGGTTTTGATGGAATAAATCTTGCCACCGACAAGTCGAATGCTATTTCGGTCAGAATTTGTGAAGTCATCATGAGCATCGCCGTCAAATTCACGTCCGAGCAGCCTGCTCAGCAGATGATCTTGAAGTTTGGGAAGAAATTTCTAGAACGGTGTCAATAACTTAACTTTCAAACGCAGTCAAAAGTCATGCATACGAGGTAAGCTGGGTCAGCTATGTTACATCTGAGGTGGCTTATCAAATCTATTGGGTAATTTTTCGATGTTGAGATGTGATAACGAAGGTCGGAGTCACCCTTTTCATCTTCGTCAGTATCTGTGGTGGTATTTGGAGTGTTGATAGGTTTCCGCAGGCGTAGTTTTTGTTGACTATATGCCATTTGTGCTTTTTCAAGTCTGCGCCAACGTTTAG
>Ga0209772_10000491_pt1 | contig 9939 bp, 8 predicted proteins | sample BogFormECP03_OM1_FD_188235 | JGI IMG/M metagenome (GOLD analysis project Ga0209772, IMG submission 188235) | Bog forest soil microbial communities from Calvert Island, British Columbia, Canada - ECP03_OM1 (SPAdes) (version 2) | ecosystem: Environmental > Aquatic > Freshwater > Wetlands > Bog ... | reverse complement strand
CGCACCTCTTCAGCAGCGGCCAGTTTCATTTCCACGCCGATGGCGTTCACATTCTTCGGTTTGCCGCCGCTTGGAGTCGTGCCCATGATCTGGCTCTGCAATTCGCGGAAGCCGGCTTCATAGAGATTTGCAAGCGGAGAACCGCCCGCCGCGGCGCGCAAGGTGCGCGGATCAGCGAGCCCGCGCCCCGAGCGAAACACTTGCAGAAACTTTTTCGTTTGCGGCTCGATGCGGCTGAACAGTTTTGACTTCGAAAGAATGATGGCCCACGAGAACAGCGAGAGAAAAAGCAGGATTGCCAGGACGATTCGCGCTATCCAGCCCGTTTGCTCGACTAGAGCTTGAATCTTTCCTTGATAGAAAAGCTCAGCGATTCCGAAAATTGTGTCCCCCCGGAAATTATATCGTAATCCGACCCAAATTTACGTTAGCACACGCGTTTGGAGCGGTCAAAGCAATCGGTCAAATCAGTTTTCGCGGGGCTGGCGTACGCCCCACAGTGTACTCTCTCTGCCGCGCGCGAATCGCTGTGCTAAGATGAGAGTTTCCATGAGCGAGAGTATCCACGTTCCCCTCGAATCTCTGATTTCGCCCTCTGCGAACGGCCAATCTGTGTTGCCTGGCGATGTGCCGGCTCGCGCTCCCCAATTCGATGCCGTTTCGAGCGTCACAGTGACACCTGGTTCGGGAAAGAGTTTCTATATTGAAACATTCGGCTGCCAGATGAACGTCCACGACTCGGAGAAAGTCGTGGGCGTGCTCGAGGGACGCGGCTACCAGCAAGTCGAGAAGCTCGCAGATGCGGATTTGATTTTCTACAACACCTGCAGCATTCGCGAGAAAGCCGCGCAGAAAGTTTTCTCGCGCCTCGGCGAGTTTCGCGGCACCGCGGGCGAAAATAAGATCATCGGAGTCCTCGGCTGCCTCGCGCAGCAGGAAGGCGAAGACATTTTCGAGCGCGCCCCGTGGGTCAGCTTGGTCTGCGGCTCGGCCAGCTATCGCAAGCTCCCCGAATTTCTCGCGCAACTGGAAGCTGGCGGCCGTCGCATCATGGGCCTCGACCTCGATACCGAAGAAACTTTCGAAACCGATCTAACGCGCCGCGATAATCCCTTTCGCGCCTACCTTACAATCATCGAAGGCTGCGATTACGCTTGCTCGTATTGCGTCGTCCCGCACACCCGCGGCCCCCAGCGCAGCCGCCGCAGCGAGGCGATTCTCGCGGAAGTCCGCCGCCTCGTAGATTTAGGCTACGGCGAAATTCAGCTTCTCGGCCAAACGGTGAATTCCTATCGCGATTCCGGCCCGCGCAAATTAAATTTCGTCGAACTGCTCCGCGAAATCGCCGCAGTGAACGGTGTTCGCCGTGTGCGCTTCACCACATCGCATCCCAACGATTTCACGCGCGAGATCGTGCAAGCCATCGATGACACGCCTGCGCTCTGCGACCACATCCATCTCCCGGTGCAATCCGGTTCAACGCCGATCCTGAAAGCCATGCTGCGCACCTACACGCGCGACGAATATCTCGAAAAAATCGAATGGATCCGTGCCGCCAGTCGTCCGATAAGCATCACCTCGGACGTCATCATTGGTTTCCCGGGAGAGTCCGAAAGCGATTTCGAGGCAACTCTCTCGCTGCTCGATCGCGTCCATTATGATGGCGTGTACGCTTTCAATTATTCTCCCAGGCCCAACACCGCAGCCCGCAGCATGCCCGATGCGATTCCCGAAGCGGAGAAGAGCCGCCGCCTCGCCGTTCTGAACGATCATCAGCGCAAGATTCAAAGCGCGACGAACGAAAAGCTCATCGGCTCGACATTCGAAGTCTTCGCCGACTCGCGTTACGCCGCCCGCAATCAATGGGGCGGCCGCACCACTTGCAATCGTGTTGTAAATTTCACTTCGCCGCGCGAAAATCTATTGGGACAGTATCTGCAAGTCAAGGTCACGCGCTCGGGTCCCGGCAGTTTGTCCGGCGAGCACTTGGTCTGAGTCTCCGGGAGGTACCATGGAACTCGAGGTCAAGATTCGCGGTCTAATGATGGACCCGGTGACCAACATGCCCGTAGTAGTCCTAAAGGAAACGCAGGGCAGCGGCGTCCTGCCGATCTGGGTCGGCATCTACGAAGCCAACGCCATCGCGCTAGAAATTGAGAAGGTACAAACGCCCCGCCCGATGACTCACGATCTCCTAAAAAATGTTCTAACCGGCCTGAACGTTCACGTACATCGAGTAGTTGTGTGCGAGTTGCGCGACGACACTTTCTACGCCCTAATCTGGATGGAGCGCGACGGCCAGATGATGTCCATGGATGCCCGCCCAAGCGACGCACTAGCACTAGCGTTGCGCCTAGACTGCCCCATCTTCGTGGAAGAAGACGTGATCAAAACCTCGAAAATGTCCAGCGCCTCAGCCGAACGAGGCAGCAACGAAGAACTCCGCAAGTGGCTAGAAAATCTAAGCGACGAAGACCTAGGCCGCTACAAGATGTAAGCAGTGCCGGCGTCCCAGTCGGCATCTTACGACCGCGAATTCGCTAAAAGTCCAGATAACGCCCGGCCCAGCCTTCGTAGCGGTGGCCTTTACGCCAGCATCTTACGACGGCACGGTTTCTCGAAGGCGCTCGTGTGGGCGGAGCGAGATGCTTAACACATCGAGGCATTCGCATGTATCTCCCGCGCGTGAGCGGTCTTCGTGGCTGATTTGTTGCTCGTAAGATGCTGGCCTAAAGGCCACCGCTACAAAACCGGCACCGCCCAAGCCGCCGCGAGACGCGGCCCCCCGCAACCGCTTTTTTCGCTTGAACTATCGCTTTACCCTCTGTACAGTGAGGGCCAACCGGTAGTACTAAATCTACAGGCTGCTCCTATATATAGGCCTGCGGTTGCCGGGGAAGGGAACGGTGTTCGGTTTGGCCTGCGTTCTGGCAGTTGCCAATCAAAAGGGCGGCGTCGGTAAGACCACCACCGCCATCAACCTAGCTGCCGCCATCGCTCTCCGCAAGAAAAAAACGCTGCTGATCGATCTCGATCCGCAGTCCAACGCATCTATCGCTTTCTTCGACACCGCCGAATACCAGAATTCGACCTACGATATTTTCAGCGATCATCCGATCACGCTCGCAAATATCATTCGTCCTACAAAAGATCCATTCCTCTACGTAGCCCCGTCGCGTCTAGCGCTCGCAAAGCTCGAGCAGCAGCTCGCCGGCCAGTTCGACGCACCCTTCAAATTGAAAGACGCGCTCACGCCCATCCTGCACGATTACGATTACATTGTGATGGATACGCCGCCGGCCCTCGGCATCATCACCGTCAACGCTCTCGTCTCCGCAACACATCTCCTGATCCCCATTCAAGCAGCTTATTTCGCGATCGAAGGCACCGACGACCTGCTCGAAACTTTCGGACGCATCCGTTCGCGTCCAAATCCCGATCTGAAAATTCTCGGCGTGGTAATCACCCTCTTCGACAAGCGCACCAACATCTCCCGCGACACGCACGAGCAAATCCGCGCCACATTCGGCAGCGCGCTATTCAAGACGCGCATCAGCAAAAACGTGCGCCTGGAAGAAAGCCCAGCCTACAAAGAAACGATCTTCACTTTCGCGCCAAAATCTTCCGGCGCCGAAGAGTATCGCAAGCTTGCCCAGGAGGTAATGCAACGTGTCGAGGAAGATCGGGTTACCCGTCACTCTCAAGATGCGGCATGACGCGCACTACGTTGAGACGCTAGCCAGCTATAGTGGCGCGTCCATCGGCCGCATGATTCCTATTGATAAGGTCCGCCCGAATCCGGATCAGCCGCGCAAAACCATCGGCGATGTACGCGAGCTGGCCGATTCGATCCGCGAAAAAGGCGTGCTCGAGCCCCTCCTCGTACGTTACGTCCCGCGCGAAGACACCTACTACATCATCTCCGGCGAGCGCCGCTATCACGCCTCGCGCGCCGCGGGCCTGCACGAACTGCCGTGCATCGAGAAAATCGCCGACGACGCCGAAACACTGGAACTCGCGCTGATCGAGAACCTGCAGCGCAAAGACCTCACCGCCTTCGAAGAAGCCGACGGCCTTTCGCGCCTCGCCGAGCATTTCGATTACACCCACGACGACATCGCCCGCAAAATCGGCAAAGCCCGCTCATCGGTAACCGAAACGCTTTCGATCCGCGTAATCCCCGACGCCATCCGCGAGACCTGCATCGAAAAGGGCATCGTCACAAAATCGCTGTTGTTGCAGGTAGCCCGCCAACCGAATGAAAAGAAAATGCGCGAGATGGTCGAGAAAATCGCCTCAGGCGGCCTCTCCCGCGACGAAGCTCGTCGCGCCCGCCAGGAAGAAAATGTATCCGCGCCCAGGCCGCAACCATTCCTGTTCGATTTTCAACCGGAAGATAATTCCTTCCGCATGCGGATCCTCTTCCGCAAAAGCCAGGTAAGCCGCGAAGAGCTAGCCAACACCCTTCGCGCCATCCTCCGCGAGATCGAATCCGGCAACGAAGTAAAAAGCGCCGTAGCCTAGCATTTGTGGGGGAGGGTGCTTTAGCCCTCCCACTTTTCGGCCCCGTTTTCAGTAGTCGAAATCCGACCCGCCCAAAGTCCGAGTTCCACTATTTGCGCTTACGCTGCCAAATTGCAATTTCCCCTCGAACTTTCCCCGTCCGTTTGTTAGCGTTCAATCATGGCGGAAGCACTCAAGCCCTCATCGCGTCCAGAACTGCGCCGTCGCAGCCGGAGAGTGAAGGCGCACATTCAAGTAGTCGTGCATCGCCACCAAGGCCAAGGCCGCAGAGAAACCGCGGGCACGCTGGTAGTAAACGCCCACGGCGCCCTGCTCTTGCTGGCAATGCCGGTAGTTCCAGGTGAACTAATCAGCCTAAAGAATGTAGCCACTGAAGAAGAAATTCTCGCACGCGTAACTTCGCTAGGCACCCGCCTCCTCGGCAAAACCCAAGTAGGCGTAGAATTCATCAAGCCCGAGCCCAATTTCTGGAAAGTCCCCGATCGCCCGGAAAATTGGGAGCGCAAGCAACCCCAGCCAGCCGACGCCAGCGCCCGCAAGCCTGCCAACTAAGCTTCATCCCGCCCGCGTTCCATCCGGCACGCGCTCTTCCGGCACCGCCAGCACCGGCCGAATTCCATCCGCAAACCCAATATCAAATAACATTCCCTCAGAAACGACGCCACGCATCTTCCGCGGCTCCAGATTCACCACAAAAAGTGCCTGCTTCCCCTCAATCTCGCGCGGATTCGCCCGTTCCAATTTCATTCCTGCAACTATCGTCCGAGTGAAGTCGCCAAAATTCACGCGCAGCTTCACCAGCTTGTCCGAGCCCTCGACATCTTCCACAGCCTCAATCGTCCCAACACGAATATCCACCTGATTCAAAATATCAATCGAAATCGCAGGTCTAACCGGCGCGTCGCTCATGCGTCTATCCTACTATCGGATTCCCAAATCGCGGGCCATGCAAGATTTGTCAGGGCACGGTTTCAACCGTGCCGAAAACGCGCAGTATCGTTCGGGCTTTAGCCGCTGAGGTTTTGTTTTTCCCGCTGTGACATGGAACCTGGGGAACTTCATTTTGGCAGGGAAGGACGATCAATGCGATCACCGACGTCGAAATTTTATTCGCTGGCGATTGTTGCGGCTGCTCTAATGCTGCCGAGCTTCGCCGCCTTTGCATCCACGCCGCAAACCGCCCCGAAACACGATCGCGCGTTCTGGCGCGCCATTCAAACCAACCACTACGCCGTGCCCAACAACGAATCCGCGGTCGAACTCGCGCACGAGTTAAGCACCTATCTCGGCTCGCCCGATCCCGAACTGCGCGACGATCTCGCCTATTCCATCCTCGACGTCTGGATCATCGAGCGCCCCCAACTCGCGCGACAAGAGCTCATCCCCTTCGTCGAAGAATGGTCCGCCAATCTAAAAATCGGCCTCGCCGAATCCGGCACCGACACGGTCCTCAAGCGTTCATTCTCCGCGCTGATGCTTGCGTCCATCGCGCAGCGCGATCTAAAAACACAATTCCTCGGCGACACTCGTTATCACGCGCTGCTCACCGACGCGATTTCCTATCTCACCAACGAGCGCGACCTCCGCGGCTACGACGCCACCAAAGGCTGGATCCACTCGACCGCGCACACCGCCGACCTACTAAAAGCCCTAGCCGAGAATGATCTGCTAACCCAAGACGATCAACACGCCATCCTCGCAGCAATCGCCGCCCGCCTCGCCACCTCCCCAACAGTCTATTCCTACGGCGAGCAAGATCGCCTGGCTATGGCCGTACGCTCAATAGTCACGCGAAGAGATTTTGACGCAGAATATTTCAACAAATGGCTAGCCGCTCTAAACGAAGCCGACAGCAAGGTCTGGAAAGAAAAACCACTCACCCCAGCAACCCTGGCCACTTATCAAAATCGCACCTACATGCTAGAAGCCCTAGTAGCCAGAATGTCCACCGAATCTCTAAATCCCACCGCCACCGCAGCGCAAGCCAAAGTGACAGCCATAATCGCGCGCCGCTAAGTAGCGCCGGCGTCCCTGCCGGCATCCGACGACGAATATTCCCACCACAGGCAAAAATCAAGGCCGGACGACAAAATCGAAATGCAAACGAATCACGCAGCGAATCGAAAATTGCAAAGGGACATGTCCGCCCGCTATTTAATCTTAGCGTATTCCGCTTTAGCCTGCTGGAGAATGGGCACGTCGGGGTCCGCATCTTTCCACAACGCCAGAAAATCCTGATAAGCAGTCCGCGCCTTCCCCGCATCGCCCTGCAGCGCATAAGCCCGCCCCAGGCACAGATGCGCCAGCGCACCCAAGGGAAAATTCCCGACCAAATAACCATGGTCAATAATTTTCTGGAACTCCGCCGCGGCCTCGGCCCCTTTCCCCATCTGCAGGTAAGCCTGCCCTCGAACATAAATCGGAAGCAATTCTCCGCCCACGCTGATTGCAGGAGGCTGACTACCATACTCATAGGGCGCCGTCGGTTTCAAAATCTCTATTGCCTTAGCGCCATTCTTGCGATCGACAGCCGCAGCCGCCAGTGCAACAGGCATCCAGTAAAAATTCACCAGCGTGTCCTCGGGGAATCGCTTCTGCAAATCCGCTGCAATCTTTTCGGCTTGGTCCGGCTCTCCAGCCATGCCATCGACGATAGCAGCAAGTATCTGACTGTCGTGGTTTGTCGCCAGCCCCAGAGCCGTGGATACCGCCTCTCTTGCCTGGCTCGCATTCCCGAGCGCCGCCTCGTGCAATGCCGCCACCATCTGCCACACCGCCGCGGTTTCTTTCTGATCGCTGCGCTTGTCAAACTCCACCGCTCGTTTCGAAAACTCGCGCCCTTTGGCCAACCGTCCATGAAACACAGCGGTATCCGATTGAATGGCGTCCAGAAAATCCTCTGCGCCTTGCTTGCCGTTGGCCCAAGCGGCTTGGCGATCCATCTCCGCGCTATCGTTTTGTAGAAACGCCAGCCAGTAGCCATTGGCGTGCAGCACGGGAAAGTCAGCGAATTTAGCTACCGCGTCCTGATACCCGCTCTTGGCCTCATCGAGCCGGTTCAGCGAAATATAAAATCCGATGGAATTCGCAAAACCAACGGCGGTCTCCGGGGCCAGCCGTATGGATTGCAGCGTGTGGTTAAGCGCCGCTTCGTAATCCCCGTACGACGCTTCCGCGACTCCCAAATCCAACGGTGGCCGATCGTCGTGCGGATAGGCCTGCATCCACTGGACGTAAACCTGCTTGGACTTCTCCAGATTGCCGGTGCAGAACTGGTAGTAGTCCGCAGAGATTTGAAATTTTTCCCTCTCGCTAACGCGGTCACGAAGCTCATACGCTTTGGTGATGTAGTCGTTCGACAGCCCGTTCTCCCCGAGATTGGAATACGAAATCCCCAGAGCCACGTAAGCGGTCGCAAAATTAGGATCGAGTTCGACGGCTCGCTTCAGATAGGGAATCGTAGAGGCGTCGCCGGACGTCGCTCGGGCGCGGACGCCTTCCGAGTAGGCCTTCAGCGCTTCGAGCGAAGAAGTAGTCGCCTCCGCCAGCGGCTTGTCGAATTTCTGAATGGTGGTCAGCGATTCGCCCAACTTCTCGCGCATCGAAGTCGCGACTTTGCCCAGTGCATCCAGTACGTGATTCTTGTCGCCGGCCTCCGCCTCCACGCTGGCCAACGAATCGCCCGTCGAGCAATTCACCGCTTTCAGCACCAGCGAATAACGATCGCCAACTTGCGCGATGGTCCCCGCAAGCATCGCCGTGCTCGACGTCCGTTGGCAAATTTCCCGCGCCACTTCCTTGCTGAGACGCTCGTTCGGCGGACGCCCCATCATGTGCAGCGTATCGCTCACTTTCTGATCCGAAAGTATATTCAGGAAAGGCGACTGCGCCAGTTGCACGGAAAGCGCCTGCTTCAGCGTGTCGTCAAATGCCGTGTCGCCCGTGCTGTTTCCGAAATCGGCGATCACAATGCTGTCCTTCTCCGTCAGCTTGGGCGCACGATGGAAAAGGAAATAGCCGCCGGTGGCCAGCATTAAAACCGCAACCCCCACCGCGGCAGGAATCATCCACTTCGGCCGCGCCGCCACTGGAGCATGCGTCTCAGCAGGAGGAGGTGTCGCCGCGATTCGGGCCGACGATCCGCGGGCACTTTCTTTCGCGGGTTCGGCGCCCACAACGCTGGCTTGCGCACCAGAGACTGAACTGGCGCTCGCAGCTTCTTCCGTCGCCGCAGCCGCAACAACACCGGAGGTAGAGCGCCCGCTCTCCGTATCCCGCTTCAAGCGCTGCAAATCCGCGCGCATTTCGGCCGCGCCCTGATAACGAAGCTTGCGATCTTTCTCCAGCGCCTTCTCGATGATCCTCTCAAATTCCGCCGGCAAATCCGGATTCAATCGCACCGCCGCAACCGGCGCGCGATTTAGGATCGCCTCAGTAATCACGCCGGAACTTTCGCCGCGGAAGGGCAGCGCGCCCGTTTCCATCTCGTAAAGCACCACGCCAAACGAAAACAAATCCGACCGCGCATCCAAATCCCGCGCGCGCACCTGCTCCGGCGACATATACGCCACAGTCCCCAACGTGCTTCCAGGACTAGTCAGATATTCTTGTGACACCGCGTCAGCCGTTTCCTGTCCCACCGGACCCGAAGGCGTCGCCAGATTCTTCGCCAATCCAAAATCCAAAATCTTCGCGTGCCCCCTCGTCGTAACAAAAATGTTCGCCGGCTTGATATCGCGATGAACAATTCCTTGCGCGTGCGCAGCATCCAGCGCATCCGCGATCTCGATCGCCAGATCAAGTCCCTCATCCAGCGGCAGCGCCTTCCCGGAAATGCGCTTCTTCAGCGTCTCGCCATCAAGGAATTGCATGGCGATGAAGGGCCGCCCATTCGCCTCGCCAATTTCGTAAATAGTGCAGATATTCGGATGGTCCAGCGCAGAAGCCGCCTGCGCCTCCCGCTGAAATCGTTCCAAGGCCTGGCGATCGCGCGCCAATTCATCAGGAAGAAACTTCAAAGCCACAAACCGATGCAGCGTAGTGTCCTCAGCCTTAAACACCACACCCATTCCGCCGCCACCAAGTTTTTCCAGCACCCGGTAGTGCGAAATCATCCGCCCAGAAAGAGAGGAAGAATCAGCCACGGGACGGCATCTTATGCAGCATCAGTGGTTTAGTCAATGCGCCCGCAGATTCGGTAGCGTCTGAATTCAATCTCGCTCGATGTTTCTCAGAAGCAACTCCGCGTTCATCGCGGCGGAGCCGCGGCGTCACGGTAGCAGCCCCCGAATTTATTCGGGGGAGGAGCGCTTTAGCGCTCCGAAAAAAGTCGCGTCTCGCGATGCGCTTTAGCGCTGGGCACTTATACATCAGCCCGTCAAGCTGCTCCCTGGAACCCCACTTAGAACCTAGGAC
>Ga0209772_10000490_pt1 | contig 9942 bp, 9 predicted proteins | sample BogFormECP03_OM1_FD_188235 | JGI IMG/M metagenome (GOLD analysis project Ga0209772, IMG submission 188235) | Bog forest soil microbial communities from Calvert Island, British Columbia, Canada - ECP03_OM1 (SPAdes) (version 2) | ecosystem: Environmental > Aquatic > Freshwater > Wetlands > Bog ... | reverse complement strand
TCAAAAAGCCGGAAGTCAATCTGCTTTCCGCGCCGCTCACATTCCCCGCGCAAAGTCTCCACGGCCAGCGAAAACAAACTGCGCACCCATTCCTTCTCGAAAAATTCCTCCATCGAATCCGGCGAAGCAATCTCGCGCATCGCCGGTTTATCCTGAGTGACGAAGGACGCCCCAGCACGCACTAATTCCGTCTCCGCTGAATCAAAATCCAGCGAAATATGCACCGCGTCCCCGCCACGCTTCAATCGCCCCGCGGCCTTCGCCTCATTCGCCACCATTCCATCCACGCAAACGCGCACAAAAGTCCGCAAGCGCGCCTTCCCCGGGTCGTAGCGATCGAAAAAGCCCTTCTCGATCACTCGCGCAAAAAAATCCTGCGTCAAATCCTGCGCGTCCTCGCGAGGTTTGTTCCAGCGCATGCGAATGTATTTGTAAACCGGCTTCCAGTAGGCAGAAATCAGCTGATCGAGCCCACGCGAGCGCTCGGCAGCATCAGCACTGCGCGCCGCCAGCACCGCGGACCAACGAGTAGCCGGAAACCGGCCCCCGCCACCACCGCCAATATTGCTATCGCCGTCCGCCACGCGCAAAAGTCCGGCGATTAAAGCAGCGCCACGACTTCAATCTCAACGCGCGCATCTTTCGGCAGCCGCGCCACTTCCACCGTCGAGCGTGCCGGCGGCGCAGCCGCAAAATAGCCCGCGTAAATCTCGTTCATCGCCGCGAAATCGTTCATGTCTTTCAAAAACACGGTGGTCTTAACCACTTTGTGCAGCGAAGATCCCGCCGCTTCCACGATGCCCTTCAAGTTTTCCAGAACGCGAACAGTCTGCGCCTTAATTTCCGTGCCCACCATCGCGCCAGTCTCCGGATCGAGTGCCACTTGCCCCGCGGTAAACACAAATCCATTCGCTTTCACCGCCTGCGAATAAGGCCCAATCGCCTTAGGCCCATGCTCAGTAGCCACAATCTCCCGCATCACAATCCTCCTAGAATCGCCCCAAAAAGATCGGGCCAGCAAAAAACCGGCTCGATTCTATCGAGCGCAAACCCACAGGTCAAAACACGGCACTTCGTAGCGCTGGCGTCCCGCCGGCTCTTACGACCACTAAAGTAGGCAAAGGCCGCAGTCGTGGACGGACTCCAAAATTCAACGAGCGGCGCTGATTTGACGGTGGAGTCCGAGCGTGAGTGTTGCCATTGGCGGAATTTGCGCTCGTAAGAGCCGGAGGGACGCCAGCGCTACAAAACCAAACTCTAGAAAATTGTGGAGACGTTGCCGGAATTCGCAGGATCGTGCTGCCACTTTGGCCAAGGGCTTTGCATCAGCGGCGAGCCGCTATCCTTCACCGCACAGACCCAAAAGAATCCGCACTCGGCATAAATCGTGCCATCGGCGCCAATCGTCGGCGAGCCGCCAACCATCTTCATCCGGAACCACCACTTCTCGGTCCCATCGCTATTGAACGCGTTCATTCCATCGGCCGTGCCGATATACAGCGTGCCATCGGCGGCCAGTACCGGTCCGGTGCGAAAATCGTGAATCGTCTGCGTCTGCCACTTCAGCGAGCCATCAGGCTTCAGCGCGTAAATCACGCGCGAAGAATTAAAATAAATATCCCCATCCGTATCCACTACCGGCGAGCCTTCAATACTTCCGTCCGCGTCGAACGCCCACATCTTTTCGCCCGAGCGATCCACAGCGAATACTTTTTGCTCGTCATCGCCAAGATAAATCGTCCCATCTTTTCCAAGCGCCGCCGGACCAAGATGCCCGGAAGTCAATTCCAGAATCCAGGCCTGATGCCCTTCCCCGCTGAATTCATGCAGCCAGTGCGACCGCGGCACCACAATCATTCCATTATTCTGAACCACCGCCGCAGCCCGCATCGAGCCGTCGGCGCGATCGTTGCCGGGAAGAATGTACGTGGGATTCATCATTCCCGGCCGCACGGTGCTGAGCGACCAGATCGGCGCGGCCCCGTGCGGCGCAAACGCGTAAATATCGCCGACCGTGTTGACGTAGTAGAGCACTCCGCCTTCGCCAATCGCAGGCGGCACCGAAAATCCAATCAAGCCGTAGCCGGGCTTCCAGTCCATCGCGCCTTCGGCGGAAAATCCGAAAATAATTCCCCACGAACTCGCGGCAAAAATACTTCCATCGCGCCCGATCACCGGAATGCGCGACGAATTTGCGGGCGATTTCCAGCGCAATGATCCATCGGGATTCAGCGCGAGCACGCCCCCCTGCGAGCCCGCATAAATGGTCCCATCCGCGCCAAGCGCAATCTCCCCGATCGCGCTGTGATCGCTAAAATATTCCCAAATTTCAGAAGGCCCGCCCGCCGCCGCCGAAGGTCCCTGCTTGGCGCGCGGGCGCAACCCCCAAACCAGCACTCCAATCAGCAGCGCCGCAACCCCCGCAATCAAAAGTTTTCGCTGCAAATTCATGAGAATGTCCCGTACCGCTGGCGTCCCTGCCGGCTCCGACGACCACAATTTCCAACTACATCCGTGATCGGCGCCGGACTAAACCAGATCAATGATTCTCTGCTCGGTAGCGAATCGACTGAATAAAAACAGCGCAGGCCCCGTCAATGATCCAACACATTTATTTCCCGCCACCATCCGCACAATCATTAAAAAGCCTCTCGCCGATCGCCGCCATCATCGCAGCCCGCACCGGCTCCCGCGCAGAAAATTGCACGATATGCTGATTCATGGCCGCGATGGAATTGGACATCTGCTGCCCCATCGCCGTCGCTTCATCCTCAAACATCTTCTGCTGCTTGGCGCGCTCCAGCCGCGATTGGTAATCATTGCCGCTGGGCGCGCTGGCATTTTCAATCTGCACGCGCAGGGCGCATACGGTGCGCATAGTTTGCTGCCCCTTCGCATACAGTTCGCGCCACGGGCGGTCTTCGCCAATCTCGCGCCGCGCCGCAGTAAGCTGCAGCTTCCATTCGCCTTCCTGCTCCGGAGTGATCTCGAGCTTCGCTTTGATTTCCTGCTCACAGTCCGCGTCGCAAGCCCCTATGGCGCCGTAAATCATGGCCGAGCCTGCATCGTCATCATTGGCGAGGCCGCCTTTAGCCCGCAGCGCGAAGACATCGTCGTCGGTAAACACTTTGTGCTTCTTCGCAGTTTTCGTGGCGTTTGGATTTTCCTGCGCGACGGACGGTTTCGCCGGAGTCGCAGGCGGCACCGCGACCGGCGCGGGACTCGCGGGAACGGCGGCAGGCACCGCCGCCGGAATCGGCGCCATCGATTGCGCGCCGACGCTGCTGCCAAGCGCACCAACAAGAAAAAATCCGGCCACCGCAAAAATCGCACGCCACGAATTCATTCTGCCCGCGCCCGCGAGCGTTCGATCAAGGATCATCATTACCTTCCCAATTGGGGCGATATTGAGGTGCGATGTAGCAGCTTGCGGTGACGATGCGATTCGTCTGGAAGTTCATGAATGCGATTTCGAGACCGCTCGAGGCGTGCGATTGTCTCAACACTTGGGCGCGATCGTAGAGCGCCAGCAAATCGGCTTGCGCCACTTTGAATAGCCGGTCGTATTTTTCTTCGATGGAAATTTCCACCGGCGTCACGTTGCGCGGATCCGATGCGCGCGCCAATTCTTCATTGCGCTGCTGCTCCAGCAGGCAGAATTTTCCGCGCACCGCGGCAAAATCGCCCAGCAAGCCTTGCCACGGCCCGTCGCCCTTCACGCGCTCGATGGCGTCGAGCAAATCCTTTTTCCACTGCACTCCATTGGGATAAATCCGCGCGGCCACACGTACCGCTTCGAAACACCCACGGTCGCAATCATTGATATAAGTGAGATCGGGCGCCAGTCCTCCTCTATACATCGAGCCGATGCCATCGATGTCGTCGTTGGTGATCACGCGGCGAGCCCGTCGCCACGGCGCTTGCGGCTTCGTCGCGGGAATGATCGAAGGAGCGCCGGAGGGAGTCGAATTGGACGGCTGTTGCGCACCGGGCGTAGCCGGCGCAGCGGGCGCGGGCGCCTGCTCCTGAGCGCGCGCGACCAGCGCTGTAGCGCCTAGGCACAACACGAGCATCGCGAGGCGCAAGCTCCGGCGCATAAACCCAAGGTTCTCCTGCATTTATTCTGCAAAGCGCGATGGCCGCCCACCATAGTACGGACGTCCCGCTTTGCCGAAGCAGTCAATATCGGCACATTCGTCTCAGAACGAACCGCAAGTACAGCAAACTCCAGGCCAGTTCCGCGGTACTCCTCGCTCGCGGAAAACCTGCCACTTCGGACAGGCTCGCGCCATGTTCCAAAACTGGCCCCCTGCCCGGTAGTTTCCGGTATGGACCTAGCGGTAGGCTTCATGCATCAGCCCGAAAGTCCGAGGTTGAAGGAGCACCATGTCACACTGGATCGGTACCACAACGCCGGCCGATGCCGGGATGGTGGAGTTCAAGGAATGTCTGCGGCGATTGCGCGATGGCGCGGCCACCGACGCGTTGATGCACGCGCGGCGCGCGCTGGGAGTGGCGCCGAAAAATCCATTTTATCTTTCTTACACCGGTCTGCTGGCGGCTGTCGCGGAGCGGCGTTTTGGCGACGCCGAGACTTTGTGCCGCGAGGCGATCGGCGTGAAGTGCAATCACGCGCAACTTTATTTGAATTTGGCGGAGGTGTATCACCAGGCGGGCCGAACTTCCGAGGCCATCGAGACGCTGGAAAAGGGCCTGCAATCGGCGGGACGCGATTTCCGCATTCGCCGCGCGCTAGAGCGCATCGGCATGCGTCGCGCCCCAGTGCTAACTTTTCTGCATCGCAGCCATCCGGTGAATCGCACGCTGGGCAAGCTGCGTCATCGTTTCAGCGGCGCAGCGCGGGCGGAATAGTCTCGCTGCTGCTGGCGAAATTTTCGAAAATAGAGCTCGTCTGTCTCCTCCGTGTAGTACGAAAGCTAGTTCAGTATAAAAGCCGGGGAAACCTAAAGTTCCCCCGGCTTTTTTTGCGAGGTATCGGCCTCGCGCTGTCATCTTCTTCTCCGCTCTTCTTCCGGTAACCGGACTTCGTCGTCAGGCTGCGGCGTACTGAGTCAGCAGGCGCGTCTGCGCTTCGATCGCCAACTCCAAATCCTCCACCGACTTGGTAACCGTGGCCATCACCATCTCCCGCGCCACGCCATTCAGATGCTTGCCGATGCGCACCATCCAACGCACTGCCTCGATCTTCACGCGCAAGTCGTTCACCGGATCGCAGAGCTGCATCTTCTCTCCGCGCAAAACTTGGTACGGAGTCACCCGCAGGCCGTCCACCGCATGCGACATGCTCTCAATGCGCGGCTCAAGCTGCTCCGCCAAAAGCCGCCAAGTCTCGGTCGGGCGCCCGATCTCGCCGGAGTCCTGCAGATCGCTGTCGTCGGTGGGCTCGCCGCCGTCGCACAGATCAGCCTCGCCGTAATCGTAAGTCACCACCCGGTCAGCCACCGCATGCATTCCACGTCGCTCGTCCATGACCAGCCTCCCGTCGCCCGCGCCCCCAGTTCCCATTCGCAAGCGAACTCTCTGAATGCCGCCTACACAGTAAGTGATGCACGGCGCGTGCCATGGGTGCTAAGCATCTGCAAAGGCTGCATAATCAGTCGTTTGCGGGTTCTCCTCGACACCGCATCAGTTTAGTACGCCCCTGCGTCGCCGAGCAAATTCTTCCGCTGCCAACTACTTTGTCCTAAAGGCTTTACGGTATGCCGCATCATCTTTCGTATTCGCCTGCCGTTCGCCGGTGCAACATGTTTTAATCGCAACAAGGTACGATTAAAATCTCCGCTAAGTCGCACAAAACAAACGATCGGCCTCCGGTTTAATCGCAACAAAACCCGGGGGTCGCGAATTCGTTTTTTTCGGCCCCCAAGTTGACCTGGCCGTTTTGCCTTTGTAGGGGAGGGGGTTCACCACCCTCCCGCTGTGGCACTGGGTTTGCGCGATCTGCCGTCAATTTTTCTCCCTTCCGGCGAAACCAAAACCCACCGCCAACCCGGAAGCGAGATGAACCCGCTCCCCTACTCGAGAGACGATTGACAGCCCGGACCCGGTCTGAAAAACATGCTTCTTTTTCCCGATTAGAACTGGTCCCGATTCTTTCTTTTGTTTGGGTTACGGCGATTTCTAATCGTAACGATTCCCGATTAGAAGTTTTCACGATCGGTCGGCGGGCGCTTGTGGTTCGGAGGAAAGATGGCCGGACGGATGGCTGAGTTCGCTGTGTGCGCGTCCGCTTCCGGCATCCGGTCGCGGGTGTCTGGCTTCTGGCCTTGCGGGGGCCGTCGGGAGACGGCCGGAAGAGCAACTCGTTAGTGCGGAGTGCGCCGCTACAGCGCCGAATTTGAACTGCGTCGCTCATGAGCAAAACCTATTAACGCTAGCATGGGAATGGCGAGTCAGTCATCGGTATTAGTACGTAGTACGGTGGACGGGCCGAAAAGATGGCCGAAACCCCGATCCTTCCCAAAAACCGGGAAGGATCGGGTACCCACTTCAAAACCTCGGAAAAGGATCGGCCACCGATCCGGAATAGGGCGCAGCGTTCGGGACACGCGGCAAGAGGCAGACGCGGAAGTCGCCCATGTCCTCGTCGAGAATGTAGGCGTGGATCACGTACAGAGCGATGACCGCCTTGATCGATTCCTGTAGAACAAAAGGGGCGACCTTGGCCAGTTCGTGGTTGATTGACAGGATGCCCACAATTGCGGCGGACGGAATCATCGTCACGGCAAAAGCCACGATGTCGTAAACGAAAGTGCGCCAAGCGTAGGTCCACCAGACCCGCAGTGCGCGTTTGAAGGTCGGGGCGAGTGGTTGCTGCGGCGCGCCTTCTCGCCAGCGAGTGGTCAGGCCAATGCGGAAGTGGTGGAAGTTCTTGCGAAGGATGTATTGCATGATGAAAATACCCGCGAGACATGGCACTACGATCCCGGCAAGAATCGTGAATTGGCCGAGGGCCACGCGCGAGATATCTGTCGTGCGCAGCAGCCAGCTATCCAGCACGTTAACCCAAAACATGATGATGACCGAGATTACAAATGTCGGCCAGTAGAAAGCCCACCAGACGCGCAGTGCGTGGCCGAAATTGGGCTGGATGTAGCCTTCCAAAACCGAGGTCGAGCCGCGCGGAGATTCGGGAATCAGGCTCAGCATGGGAATTGCCGCGGATTCTGTCGCAGAATAGCGCAGGCGTCAAGTACCTTCTCGATAGCGAGCGATGACGACGCCCCCCGCAGTGGATGATCAACGGATAAAAGACTGCGCTACTGCGCGCCGGTGTCGTGCAGCAGGATCACGTCGTATTCGCGGCGGGCGGTTAGGACGCCGATGGACTTGCCCTCCGGCGACCAGTAAAACGCACCAATGCGCTCTACCTTCAGATTCGTGATTTGGCGACCGGGAGAACCGTCGAGCGGCTGCTGCCACAAGTCTTCTACTCCGTTTTGGCGGATCGGATAGACGAGAGCCTTGCCGTCGGGAGTAAAGCGGGGGCCGTAATTGGAAATCGCCGGATTTGGCTCAACCACGCGCACCTGCGGCTTCGGGCCGGCATCGAGCGGCACCAAGACTATCTTCGGAGCTACATAATTGCTGCCGCTAAGAACATCAATCACATAACTCAGAGTTTTTCCGTCCGGTGAAAAAGCAAGATCGTGCGAAGCGATGATGGAGTGCGGAATATCCGTCCCAGGAACGGTTTCAGGGGCGCCGCCATCGATAGCCGCGCGTTGCACGCGATTGCCCTCGTTGTCAGTAAAATACGCCCACTTCGAGTCCAGTGAACACTCCACTGCGTACTCTTGCCGCCCTTTGGAGAGCTGTTTCAGGTTCGAACCATCGGCGCCAATCTTCCAGGTATTTATGCTCCCGAGCACGTCCCGGCTGTTGAGGCTCAGTAGAATGGTGCGTCCATCGGGGCAAGCGCCGATGGTTCCGATCGAAACATCGCTCAGCACCGTGGTCTTGTTGCTGCCGTCGAGTGTTGTCCGTACAACGCGATTGTCTTCCACTAATGCCAGCTGCTGCCCGCTCAACCACGCAAAAAACATGAAACCTTTCTGCTGCTCAGGAATTGTGGGAGAGGGAGGATTGCCGGCAGTACCGGCCGCCGGAAGCGTATAAAACTTGAAAAATCCCTTGTTCTGTACGGTAGCGAGGGTCTTGCCGTCAGTGGAGACGGCGACTCCCGCGTAGTTCGAAGTATCTTTGGTAACGGCGTGAAACTGCCCGCCGGGGTACGACAGATAGCCGACCTGATCGAACCCCGAGGTGGAATCTTCGAATTGCACGAGAAATCCGCGCCCATCCGGCATCCACGACGAATCCATAAAACCGATTCCGGGCGTCCGCGGCAATTCCTGTATTTTGCCGGATGATAATTCCATTACCAGCATCTGCGTCGGTATATTTCCCCAATTTACCAATGCCAGATGCGCACCGTCAGGCGACCAGGAAAGCGACTGGCGTCCGTTCTCCACCGGGCCGGAAGCAATCACTTTCTCTTCGCTGCCGTCCGGATTGGCTTCCAGCAATTGAAACTTGCCGACTTCAGGATCGTTGAAGCGTTCGTAAGCGATATGTTTGCCATCCGGAGAGGAAGCGATGTTGGAATCCACATCGCGCGCGATGATTTGCGGACTGCCTCCCAGAGCAGTGGCGCGGTAAATGTCAAAGGCATCCTGCGTGGCGCCGCGCGCTTCGCGGAAATAGAAGTAGTTGCCGTCCGATGAAAAACTGAAATTGCGATAGTTAACGGGCACATCTGAGGGAGCAATGATCTGCGTATCGCTGTTGGTGGCGATGTGCCGCAGCCAGACGCTGGCTTTGCCCGCGTCCAACCTTTCGCTCAGCACATATTTCCCGTCGGGAGAAAATGCCGCGGCGATGGATTTGCCGTTATCGGTAATCTGCGAAATTTTGTAATTCTGGAAAGGCACTTCTGCTTTGCCGCGGAACATGGAATAGACGCCGTAGCCTGCTGCGGCCAGCACGATCAACGCGATCAGCGCGCCGGCCGTCAATCCCAATTTATGCTGCTTGGCGGCAGCCACGGCAACCGAACTGCCCGAAGAATGTGCCGGCTGCGTTTGCACTGCCGGCGGCGCGGGCGCGACGGAAGCCGACGACACCTGCGAAGACACAGCCGAAGTCTGCGAGTCGGCGGCGCTTGACTGCGCGACTTGCGACCCGCTGAGCATCCCCGAAGTCGTATCGCGCTTCACGCGCTGCAAATCGGCGCGCATATCGGCGGCGTGCTGGTAACGCAGATTGCGGTCCTTCTCCAGCGCTTTGCTGACGATGCGTTCGAGCTCCGCGGGCAAATCCGGATTCAAGCGCACCGGCGCGACGGGAACGCGATTGAGAATGGCTTCGGTGATTACGCCGGAAGTTTCGCCGCGGAAGGGCATCGCGCCCGTGGCCATTTCGTAGAGCACCACGCCGAAGCTGAATAAATCGGTGCGCGCGTCTAGATCCTTGCCGCGCACTTGCTCCGGAGACATGTACGCGATTGTGCCTACGGCCGTGCCGGGGCTGGTGAGTTGCTCGGGGCTCACGCCATCGCTGGTGGCTTGCGTGGCGTCGGAGGCGGGCTCGACTCTGGTCTGCTTGGCCAGGCCGAAATCTAGAATTTTTACGTGGCCGCGCTTGGTGATGAAAATATTCGCGGGCTTGATGTCGCGATGCACGATGCCTTCGGCGTGGGCGGCATCGAGCGCGTCGGCAATTTCAATGGAGATATCGAGCAGTCGATCGAGCTCCATGGGGCGGCCGGTGATGACGTGCTTCAGCGTGGAGCCGTCAAGAAATTCCATGGCGATGAAGGCTTTGCCGTTCTCTTCGCCGATGTCGTAAATGGTGCAGATGCTTGGATGATTCAGGGCTGACGCGGCCTGGGCTTCGCGTTGGAAACGGCCTAAAGCTTGC
>Ga0209772_10000486_pt1 | contig 9964 bp, 4 predicted proteins | sample BogFormECP03_OM1_FD_188235 | JGI IMG/M metagenome (GOLD analysis project Ga0209772, IMG submission 188235) | Bog forest soil microbial communities from Calvert Island, British Columbia, Canada - ECP03_OM1 (SPAdes) (version 2) | ecosystem: Environmental > Aquatic > Freshwater > Wetlands > Bog ... | reverse complement strand
CACTTTAGAGCGCCATCAGTGTTGCTCCGACCATCGATGGCGGTCTGAAGACCGCCGCTACAAAACCTTCCGAGCCACGCAAATTTAGTGGCCGAGAATTTTCTCGATCTTGGCTATATCCGCCTCCGCTTGCTCCATGTATTTCTGCGCGTTTTGCACATCACCCTGTCGCAGCGCTCGTTCCGCGAGCACCAATTCATTGCGAGCCATCTGCTGTGGCACAGCGACGTCCATGCCAGGCTGCTGCGGCAGCGCCGCGATGCGCGCGTTCACTTTGTTGTCGCGCGCCTCCAGCTCGTCGAACTCCTCGTGCTCCAGCGCCGCGAGCTGCGCGACCGTTGCCACGGTCTTCCGCGTGGACTGTTCCGCCGTACGGTGATCCGGTTGCGCGGCAGACGCAGTCGGCGACGGCGCGCTCGGCGGCGCAGTCGGCTGCTGCACCACTCCTTGCGGTTCCTCCTGCTGCGGCGCCGGATTCCGCACCGCAGGCAGCGCGGTAGCATGCGGTTTCACGCTCGCCACTACAACCGGTTTACTCGGCGCCGGATCCGCCGCGGGAATGGTTTGCACTGCGGGCATCACCGGCGCAGCGGGCACATCCGCTGAAGAGGTTGCCGCAGCGGGAGCCGGATTGTCTGCAGTAGCAGTCGTCGAGTTCTCCGCCGCGTGCGAACCCAACCAACTCTTCGCACCGAACCCAGCAGCAACCAACACCACGAGCGCGAGCACCGCGCTCAGAGCGATGTACAGCCCGCGGCGATTCCCAGCGCTCGCCTGTGCAGCTGCCACCGCAACAGCTGCCGCTGGAACTTGCGGCTGCGGATACTGGTGCGCCGAACCGGAAAGCGGAATCGTCGGCGCCAGCGGCACAGACGAAGGGGTAGGCGCGAGCGGCGGCACCGCAGCGGCCTGCGCAGTAACCGGTCGAGCAGTAACGGGACGCGCCGTGATCGGCTGCTGCGCCACAGGCCGCGCCGTTACCGAGCGCGGAGTGCTGGGCCGCGCAGGGAAGGGCGTCTGCTGCGCCGACATATCGAGTGTTGACTCTGGAATCTCCGGCGCAAACGGAGTCGGTTCGCCCAAAAACGGAGCTACGCTGCGCAGCGCGCCGCGCATTGCGTCGGCGGTCTGGAAACGCTGCGCTGGGTTCTTGGCCATTGCCATCAGAATCAACTGATTCAGTCCGGGCGGAATATCGGGCTTCAAGTCAATCGGCGGAGTCGGCGGCACTTGCAGATGCGCTTGCATCACTTCGAAGTTGTTGTCGCTGACGTACGGGCGTTGCCCGGTGATCGTCTCGTATAACGAAACGCCCACGGAGTAAAGGTCGGAGCGGCCGTCCAGCGGTTCGCAGCGAACTTGTTCCGGCGACATGTAGGCGACCGAGCCGAGCGTGGTGCCGGTCATGGTGAGGCCCATATCGTTGCCGGAGCGCGCGATGCCAAAGTCCATCAGCTTCACGATGCCGTAGGGAGCGAGCATAACGTTCGCGGGCTTGATATCGCGATGCACGATTCTTTGCGCGTGCGCGCAGGAGAGCGCGGCGAGCACTTGATCGAAGCAGGCCAGCGCGTCCGCGTAGCGCATGTCGCCCTGTTGCAGGCGGGAGGCGAGCGTGGTGCCTTCGACGTACTCCATAATCATCACGAGTTGATTGCCGATGGTGAGCGCGGTGCGCAGCTCGGCGATATTGGGATGATGCAGGCTGGCGAGAACTTTGATCTCGCGCAGGAAACGATCCGCGAGTTCCTGCTGCTCGGAAAGATCCGGCAACAGAACTTTCATGGCTTCCACGCGGTCCGAAAGCGTGTTGCGGACTTTGTAGACCTTGCCCATGCCTCCGGCGCCCAGCGTGCCGAGGATGAGGTAGTCGCCTTTACGTGCGCCAGTGACGTCGTCGGTCATTTGGCCTCTGCCGGTTAGCAAGCGAATTGTAGCGAAAGCGCGAAAGCTGCGGACATTCTACGACATTTGCGCCAGAGTGAAACAGCATGCTGAACGGGATCGTGTCACGGCGCTGTTCGATCGCATTGTCAGCCGCAGTTGGCGCGTCATGACGAACTACATCATTTTCCGAGCTTGACAGAGCCGCGCGGCGGGCCTATGTTCTTGCACAACAGCCTATAATTCGAACCGGAAATCTCGGGCGAGGAACGTCCGCAAGGCTTGTGCGTGATGGTCGGCAAGAATGCAAAAGTTGTTGCGCTCGTCTTTCATCGCTCGGCAGGGTGTTCTCGGCGGCTCCAGAAAAGTGAGTCCGGCTTCACGCGAGATGCAGCGCGGCTTCTTTGAGTGGCTGATTTCCTACGTTTTGCCAGCAAAAGCGCAGCCGATGCCTGTAAGGCCGTGGCAAGTACTCCCGGGCTGCCTTGACTCGCGTCAACTGGCGAGGGGATTCTTTCCCGGGCATGACGGTTTATCTGAAGCTTTCGCGCAATGCGAGGTGAAGGGCCGCTGCGGGGCGATCCGCCGCGGAGGTGTTGTAGAGCAAGCTTAGCATTCTTTTGGGAGAACTCAATCCTTTCGGACCGCGCTGGCGCAACCCTGGAAACCGTCGGTGAGTGCGATAAATAGCCTCTAGTTCGGCAAGTTTGGCGGCAGGAAGACCTAACTCGGAAGACTTTACTGTATTTTCAGGGATCTCACGTTCTTGGCAGTAGCGTCACAGACGGAATTTCACACCCAGAGGAGAGTTACGATGAAATCTACTCGGCCCATCACAAGTATCGTGACAAGGTGGCTCTTAATCCTGAGCCTGATTATGGTTCCCAGCCTGGCTTGGGGACAAAAGAACAAGGGAGGTTCGGCGCCAGCGCCCAAGGCTCCCGCGGCGCATGCTTCAGCTCCTGCCTCACATCCTAGCGGCGGCGCGAGCACCGCCAACCACGGCACAACCACCGCCAACCACGGTGCGACGACCACCACCGCCAACCACGGCACAACGACGACTACGGCCAATCACGGAGCGACGACCACAACAGCTAACCATGGCACCACGACCACCACCGCCAACCACGGTGCAACGACTACCACCGCGAACAAAGGCACCACAACCACCACTGCCAATAAGGGCGCGACTACTACGGCGAATAAGGGCACCACGACCACGGCGAACAAGGGCACAACCACCACCGCCGGTAAGGGCACCACGACATCAACGGCAGGCAAGGGGACGACGACTACAGCCGCTAAAGGCACCACAACGACTGCCGGTAAGGGGACAACCACTACAGCTGGCGGAAAGGGCACGACGGCCGCTGCCGGCAAGGGTGGCGCAACGAACGCCTCGGCCAAGGGTGGTGCAGCGGGCGGGAAGGGCGGTGCCACCCACGCAGCACCTGCTAAAACTGTAACCACGAAGAGCGGCAATACGGCGCGCGTTTCGAACGGTCACGTTACTTCGATCCATACCGCACATGGGGCAACGATCACTCGGGGCGCACACGGCAGCACCAGAGTCGTCTCAACGCGTGCGGGCGGAGGTCGGCTGGTAAACACCGGGCGGCACGGCGGTTACGGTGAGCGGGGCTACCGCGGACGCGATGGGGGCCGGTATATGGGGCGAACTTACTACCGGGGCGGCCATTACTATGCATATGGATACCGTGGTGGCTACTACCATGGAGGCTACTACTACGGCTACGTGTCGCCTTACTATTATAATCCCGGATTCTACGGCTGGGCCTATAACCCATGGGCCGCGCCGGTGGCATACGGATGGGGCTGGGGAGGAGCGCCGTGGTATGGATACTACGGTTACTACTTCAATCCCTACCCGGTGTATGCCAGCGCAGCATTGTGGATGACGGACTACGTAATCAGCCAGAACCTGCAGGCGCAGTATGCGGCTCAAGCGGAGGCGAACGCGAACGCCAACGCCGCCGCGCAGGGTGATTCTGGCACGCAGGATGCCGGGCAGTCTGGCGGAGGCGGAGTAGTGCTGACGCCGGAGGTGAAACAGGCGATTGCGGATGAAGTGAAGGCCCAGCTGGCCTCGGAACAAGCCGCGGCGGCGGCGCCACAACCCGCGGCAGCGGCAGCGGCAGCGCCTGCGGCGAGTGCTTCCGCGGATGCAAATCCTCCGGAAGAAGTTCCCGCGGCTCTGGATCCCAACCACCGGACCTTTATCGTCAGTGACGTGCTGAACGAGACGGGACCCGATGGCCAGGATTGCTCGCTGTCCGCCGGAGACGTGGTGACACGAATTGAAGACACTCCGGATGGGAACAAGGCTGTAAAGGTGCTGGTCAGCGCGAGCCAGAAATCCGACTGCGCGTCGGGTTCGCAAATCGCGGTGGCCGTTGACGACCTGCAGGAAATGCACAACCACTTCCGCGAGCAGCTGGATTCCGGGCTCAAGACGCTGGCGGACAACCAAGGGAAGAACGGGCTACCGGCCGCTCCTGACACCAAGACTCGCGCCAACCCCGATGGCCAGGTGAAGCCGGATACGACGGTGAAGGCTGACTTGGACGCGCAGCAAGCCGATGCCGATAAGGCCACAGCCGACGTGCAATCGGACACGGCAGCCAGCGGCCAGGGCAACGACTAGCACAAAGCAAATCGTGAACACACGGCGCCAACATAGCGACACAGTAAAGCGTTAAAGCGGAATAGGAGCGTCAGTGGTGCGAGCTACTGACGCTCCTGGTTTCGCGCTTGTAGAAGTGCGAACGCGGACACCGGGTTTTACAATTTCCGAAGAACGCCGCAGGGCATGCCACGCCCAAGGAGAAGTTATCAATGAAGGCCAAACTTCCGATTCGGATGCAAATTGCCGTCCTGGCGGTCGCGGGAATTTTTCCATCGTTCACGGCGGGAGCGCAGGGCTCCGTGCAGAGTCAATTGGAAGCAAAGTACCAGCTCACTAAGCCGACGGATGACAAGAGCGACATCGTTACCGCTGGCGCTGTGCTGGTGCTGCAGAAAGATAAGCTGCTGATGTACCCCACCTCGACGCAAATTCCGCCGGTGAACACCTATAGCGGTGGCAGGCTCTCCGAAGGGGCCTACGGTGTGCATCAAAAGCTGCAGGGTTTTGGCAGCATGATCGGACATCCGCCGCCGCAGACCGTGCAGGGGCGGCAATTTGTTACTGGCGAGAAATTTTGGGTGACCAGTATCGCGGTGCAGCCCGACGGCGTTCTTTTCAGCTTGTTCAGCGATGCTTATCAGGATATCCGGTACTACTCGCAGCTCAAATTCATTTACCCGAAAGGCTCGAACCTCAGCGCGGATCAGGTGCTGAGCCTGGTCGCGGAAGTTTTGACAGTTCAGGCGGACGATTCCGCGAAGTCGGACGACAGCGCAAAACCGGACCAGGCGGCAGGCGGTGATGCGCAACAGCCCGCAGCGGCGGACGCTCCGGCAGCAGCACCCGCGGCGCCAGCAGCCCCGGCCGCTCCGCCCGCCACGGTGGAGATGGGCCAAACGCCCGATCAAGTGACTGCGATACTCGGCCAGCCAGACAAGATCCTCAACCTGGGCCCCAAGCAGATCTATGTATATAAAGACCTCAAGGTAACCTTCGTGAAAGGAAAAGTTACGGACGCGCAGTAAGGCGGCCGCAAGCCTCTTCGGCGTATCGCGATCAGCCGGGACTGCTCCTGCGGTTCCGGCTGAGCAGCGGTGTAATTTAGGGTTCTCGCTCTTACATCGCCGGGCAGCGCGATGCCTAGGCGGTTGTGCTGCGGCGGTGTCTGCGTGGCACTGTCCCGCGCCCTTCTGAATCCCACGACAATTTCGCGAAGTACGATACGCGAAGTACAATGCGCGCGAGTCGCGCGCGCAGCCCTCGAGCCTGATGCGGTGCACTCGAATTCAAAGTGGAGCCAGCGCGAAGATCCCTGTAATGAAGCGACCCATCACTCGGTGCAAAAAAAGGGGCGGTCCCGCGTCGCGGAACCGCCCTTTTCTTTTCCTACGCTCGTGGTTCTGAGGTTAGAAGGTTAGCTTACCGACAATCTGCGCCATCCGCATGTCCGTCGCCGCCGCGGCAAATGCGCCGTAAGGAGACGTCGGCGGGCTTTGCATGAAGATGGTCTGACCGAACGGCCCGACCGCGCCGCTGGTGTTGTTCGCCGGGTCGCCGTAGTTCGCGTGGTTGAACGCGTTGAAAGCGTTCAGACCAATTTGGAAGTTCAGGCGTTCCGTAAGTTTGAAGTCCTTGCGAATGCTCGCATCACCACCGAAGAATCCCGGTCCACGGAAGGCGTTACGCCCGACAGTTGGGTTGGTAAAGCCGGTGGTGGTCTGGAAATCCGCGGTCGTAAAGCAGCCGGCGGTCGCGCAAAGCGCGCCATTGCTGAACGTTCTTTGCGTAAATCCAGGTACGGGTTGGGCGATGACGTTGGCACTCGCCAGGTTGTTGGCCGCGATCGTGCCTACCGTGCCTCCGTCCAGAATGGTGAACGGGAAAGCGCTGCGGTAGAAGATCGTTCCGGAAACCTGCCACCCGCCGATGGCTGCATTCAGCATACGATTCTCGCTCTTGAACGGCAGAGCATAGACGTAACTGCTGGTGATGTTGTGGCGGGCGTCGTAGTCGGCGGCAGCATATTGTGCCTTCACGTTGAACGGGTCGATTTGAGTCAGCACGCTGGTGATCACACTGAACGGATTGATGCCGCCGTTCGAGTTGACGTCCAGCGCGTGGGAGTAGGTGTAGTTTAGTCTGGCTGTCAGGCCGTGGAAATTCATCTCCTGCAGCGAGAAGGTGACGCCGTTGTAATTGGAATAGCCGGCATTGGTGAGCTGAAAGACATTTTGCACACGAGGATCCGGTGCCGTCGTGGGCAGCCCTACGCCGGTGAGATCGAAACCGAGGGTGCTGGCGCTGCCGGCGCCGCTGCAAGGCGAGGGGCAGAACGCATTCAAATACGGGTTTATCATCAATTCATCAAAGCCCCGATTGCCCACGTAATTGGCCGATACCACCGTGCGGGCCCCAAAAGTATGTTGCACTTCCAGGTTCCACTCGACGTATTTCGGGTTGAGAACCTTGCCAGACGTATCCGCGAAGTTTGGAACGATCAGATTTCCCGTGCCGGTTGACAAACACCCGCCTGGGATACCCGCGCCGCCGTTCGCCGCGGCAATCGCTCCGGTGTAGCCGGCGCCGCTGCTGCCGCCGGTGGTCAGACTGCCGCCGGTGTTAAAGTTTGACAGGAACGCGGAGTTGCACTGGTTGATCACATTCACGCCGCTGGTGGGGAAATCGCTGGGAGTCTGCGAGAACGCGATCGTTCCAACTGCGGCATTATATGCGTTCACCTGTGGGAAGTTCGTCGTGTAGTTGCTGAGCAGCGTGCCGGGATACAGGTCGGTGAAAAGGCCCACACCGCCCCGGATGACCGTGTTTTGTCCGATTGGACTCCACGCCATGCCAATGCGGGGTTGGAAGACGACCTTCTCCACATCCGGCAGGATGCTGTGACGACCAGTTTGGAAAGATCCGCCGAACGCGGAACTGTAGGGGATGGTGGCGCCGTGAGCCAGCTGGTCGAACGGTTCCACGCCGAGTGTGCCGCAGTTCGATTGGCACGCGCCGCCCGAATTACGATCTGCGCGCAAGGTTAAGGTGAATTTCAACCTGGAGTTGACGCGATATTCGTCCTGCCCGTAGATGCCAAAGCTGTAAAAAGCAATTGGCTGTTCGGCGCTGAGTGTAAAGTTTTGCTGGACGTTGCCTCCGAAGGCCGGCTCGAAAATCTGGTCGTTGGCAAGGCCGAGCAGCGAAGTGACAACGACTGGGTACTGCGCGAGGACGGAAGACTGGTAGTCGCTGACGTCGTCACGCCGGAAGTTAATACCCATTTTAAAGTTGTGAGTGCCGCGGCTGACGGAAACGTCGTCCACGAGCTGCCATTGGGTAACGTTGCGCCCTTGCGGATATTCGAATCCTGCGGAGAAGCCACCAGGGTTTCCCGAGCCTGTGCCCACGCCCGCCAAGTTCGAGCCATCCACAGTAAACGCCAAGTTTCCGGGAAACAGAGCGAGTGCGGCGGCTGGACTGGAGTTCCCGAAAATCGCGGAGTACCACAGCACGGAACCAATAAAGTTGTTCACGACCGTGGGGCTGAAGACGTGAGTGTAGTTTAACTGGCCCTCATCCTGCGGCTGGACGCTGTTGTCGTTGAAGACAGGGCTAAGAGCGTCCGTGTAGGTGGGCTGCACGCCACGATCGAATTTGACGCGTGCGAAGATTTTATTGTTGTCGTTGAAGTTGTAATCAACGCGTCCGCTGAGCAGCCATTCTCTGTTGCCGTTCGGCACGGACTCAAAAATAGACTGAGTGCAAGCGCCGCCGGTGGTCCCCGGAGCTACGGTGAAGCCCGGGCAGCTGTTCGCGTTCGGAGTCGCGGCCGCGAAACCCGGCGCCTTTTCATACAAATTAAAAAGGTTCGAGTAGAAGCCTTGTGTGGCCGTATCCGTCGGGACGTTGCCTTGCACATAGCTGATGAAGGCAGGCGTTGGATACGTCACCGTGTGGCCTGACGCGAAGATATAGCGGATGCCTTCGGTGTTCACGAAGAAGAAGGCCTTGTCTTTCTTGATCGGTCCGCCAAATGACGCGGCCCATTGGTTGTTGTTTTCAAACGGACGCGGATTGCCCGCTAGCTTATTCAGAGGGTCATTTGCGTTCAAATCTCGACCGGTCCAGTTATAAACGGCGTTTCCGTGGAACGCGTTGGTACCCGACTTGGTCGAGTAGTCAATTTGCGCGCCCGCCTGACGGCCGTACTGACCGGTGTAGGCGTTGCTGACGACGGCTACTTCTTGCAGTTCATTGCCGCCGAGAAGCAAGTTGCTGGCGCCGGAGTTATTGAGGTTCAGGAAAGGATCGTTGTAGTCGTTACCATTAATCGTGAACAGATTCGCTGTCGCGGGCAGACCAAACGCTTCGAAATTGCCGTAGCCGCCGAGCGTGGAGTTGTTCATGATCACGCCTGGAGCGGTTTGTGCGACGTAGGTGATGTCGTTGCCAGGGTTCGGAATGTTCTGGATCTGGTTGGTGTCGAAGTTCGAAGAAATGTTCGCGTCTTCGGTCTGCAGAAGTGCGCCTTGCTCGGTGACGGTTACGGTGTCACTGGTCGCGCCGACTTCTAACTTTATATTCGCGAGCGTGATCTGACCGAGCAGCACTTCGGTGGCCTGCGCCGATTGCCGGAAGCCCCCGTGGGACACCGTGAGCGTATAGCTTCCCGGTTTCAGTAGCGTGAACTGGTAACCGCCGGTCGTGCTCGTGCTGGCGGACAGGACAGCTCCCGTGTCGTTCGACTTCAAACTGACTGTGGCGCCAGCGACGACGGCGCCGGACGAATCGGTGATCGTGCCACCGACAGCGCCCGTGACGATGCTTTGCGCACCTGCCATCCCTGGTAGCAACAGCATCAGCGCCGCGAGCAAAGCGGCGAGCCCGAAAGGCTGCTTGAATCTCATATCTTGTTCTCCTGTTTCAACACGATTTGAGGTAGCGGGCTCGCCCCAGCTGAAGGTCACGTAGCATGGTGAGAAATGAAATATCGCCCACTCCCCGCGGACACAATTGCAACGATCCTGCCATCTCAAATAGTATTTATATGATTGAAAATAGGGCAGTTATTGACGTTTTGCATGCCGGAAAGTAGGGCGCTTATACGAGTTCTAAAAACTAAACGTCAGCCCGTATATGGTGATTCGCATAGACGGTCCGACCAAAAATGGAAGGCAGGAGCTGTGATTGGAATTCGTACCGGCTGATTGGTGGGAGACAGTCGCTGGGACCGGTGTGAATAAACATACAGATTTGCGTGCGAGTATATGGAAATTGGTATGTAACTTTGCGTACTAGTTTTTGTATTTCCATTAAGTTATTGATTTAACTGCGTTTATTTTTGATTTTGCATGGAGACAAACGTGCGATGCAGCTGGTGGGTAAGGGTTTACATGTATGGGGGCAGGGGTGAATTCACAGCTTTCTCCG
>Ga0209772_10000485_pt1 | contig 9977 bp, 11 predicted proteins | sample BogFormECP03_OM1_FD_188235 | JGI IMG/M metagenome (GOLD analysis project Ga0209772, IMG submission 188235) | Bog forest soil microbial communities from Calvert Island, British Columbia, Canada - ECP03_OM1 (SPAdes) (version 2) | ecosystem: Environmental > Aquatic > Freshwater > Wetlands > Bog ... | reverse complement strand
GTTCTCGATGAAGGCTTTCGCGAGGTCGCCGGTCTCGGTGACGTGGACTTCCCAGCGGATTACCTTGCGGGAGAAGATGTCGAGCATGACGTACAGGTCGAAGTAGAGGCCTTTCCAGTTGCTTTTCAGTTTCGTGATGTCCCAGGTCCAGACCTGGTCCGGGCCGTCTGCGACCAGTTCGGGCCGGACCCGGGGCGGGTGCTGCGCCTGGACCGCGGACGCGGCGGCCTGCACGCCCGCTCGCGCGACCCCGATGGGGCTGAACGCGAGTGGACGATCCCCGGCGCCTCGCGTGGAGAGACCGGCGTGCTTGGCGAGGGCATCCGCCAGGCGCTGTTGCGCGATCCCACGTATGTGCCAGCCCTGAAGGCCGCCCGGGCGATGCTCTCGTGACGCGCTTGACGAGCTGCGTCGACGCCGACACCGTCGCCGAGCGCGCAGCAGCGGAGGTGGTGCGTCAGCTGCGCCACGCGCTCGATGAGCGCGGAATCGCCCACCTCGCGCTCAGCGGAGGCACTACGCCGGGACGGACCTATGAACTGCTCGCGGGCATGCCCGTTGAGTGGGATCGAGTAGAGGTGTGGTTCGCCGACGAGCGCTGCGTCGCGCCCGAGGATGAGCAGAGCAACTACCGCCTCGCCCGAGAGACGCTGCTCGACCCAGCGGACATCGCGCCCGAGCGCGTCCACCGCATGGAGGGAGAGCTCGGCCCCGATGACGGCGCGCGGCGCTACGCGCAAGCGCTCGCCGAGCGGGTCTCGAGCGAGAGTGGAGCCGAGGCCGGGGTGCCGTGCCTGGACGTCGTCGTCCTGGGCATCGGGCCCGATGGGCATGTCGCGTCGCTGTTCCCGGGAGCAAGCACGCTCGACGCCGGCGAGAGCGCGATTTGCGAGGGCGTGCGGGACTCGCCCAAGCCCCCACCCGAACGGATCACGCTGAGCCTCGCCGTGTTGCGCGCAGCGCGCAACACCTTGTTGCTCGCCACCGGCACAAGCAAGGCAGATGCGATCGCGGCGATGCTGGGCGAGCCGAGCAGACACGTTCCCGCGAGCCTGCTTGCGCGCGGGCGACTGACCGTGATCGTCGATGACGCGGCCGCCCCCGGAGGCTTTCTGCGGTGAATCAATCGGGCGGCCGGCAAGACCGCGAGGTCGTGCTGATCCGCCACGCCGAGACCGAGTGGAGCCGCGAGGGCAGACACACCGGCCGCACCGACGTACCCCTCACCGACAACGGGCGCGAGGCAGCTCGCATGCTCGCCGAGCGGCTGGGCGGGCGACGCTTTGGGCTCGTGCTCGTCAGCCCGTCGCTGCGCGCACGGGAAACCTGTGAGCTGTGCGGCCTGCACGCGCACGCGCAGACGCGAGCTGAGTTGTTGGAGTGGGACTACGGCGACTACGAGGGTCTCACGACCCCACAGATCCACGACGAGCGACCCGCATGGAACCTGTGGCGAGACGGCTGCCCCGGCGGCGAGAGGGCCGCCGAGGTAGGCGCACGCGCAGACATCGTGATCGCTGAGCTCGACGCCGCCGGGGTGTCCGCCGCGATCTTCTCCCACGGCCACCTGCTGCGAGTGCTCGGAGCACGCTGGATCGAGCTCGCCGCCACGCAAGGCGTCGGGCTCGGGCTCTCCACCGCCGCGATCTGCGTGCTCGGCTACGAGCGCAGCACGCCGATCCTGTCACGCTGGAACGACACCGGCCCGGACTTTCCCCAGCAGACTAACGAGCAGACGCGTCTGTAACGCAGTCGTTGCCAGCGAGACAGTTAGGCGACACCCCCAAGCGCCTACCTTCTAGAGTGACCCTGCACGGCCAGCTATGGCAGTTCGCGCGGAACAGACCAATCCTCTCTCCCCCGACGCCGAGCAGGCGCTCTCAGCGCTGGGCGCCGCACGCGAGCGCACGTTGGCTCTCGTCGCCGGGCTGAGCGATCAAGAGCTCGAGGCGGTGCATTCGCCGATCATGAGCCCGCTCGTGTGGGACCTCGGGCACATCGCCGCGTATGAGGACCTGTGGCTCGCCCATCGCTACGGCGAGCTGGAGCTGTTGCGCCCCGAGCTAGCGAGCCTGTACGACGCGTTCGAGACACCGCGTGCGATTCGCGGTGAGATCGAGGCCCTCGATTCGACCGGCGCGCGAGCGTATATGGGCGAGGTTCGCTGCCGCGTAGCCGAGGTGATAGCCGAGCGTGGGACCGGCGACGGCGTGCTGTGCGAGCTCGTCCTGCGCCACGAGCTCCAGCACTCCGAGACGATGCGCCAGACGATGGCGATCGCCGGGCTGCTGCCCGACGGCGAGCCTGCAGTCGGGCCGCTCGCAGGAGGCGATGCGTGGCTGACGATCCCGGAAGGCCCGTGTGAGATCGGCGCAGGGCCGGACGGCTTCGCCTATGACAACGAGCGCCCGCGACACGTGGTCGAGGTACCCGCCGTGCGTATCGCGCGCCGCCCCGTCAGCAACGGCAGCTGGATGCGCTTCAGCGAGGGAGGCGGCTACGAGCGCCGCGAGTGGTGGTCGCAGGAGGGCTGGGCGTGGAAGCAGGAGTACGACATAACCCACCATCCCGCCATAGCCGCAGGCCATCCGGAGGCGCCTGCCTGTCACGTCTCCTGGTTCGAGGCCGACGCCTTCGCCCGCGCGCATGAAGCGCGCCTGCCCACCGAGGCGGAGTGGGAGAAGGCGGCGACCTGGAACCATCGGACGGACGAAGCGCTCGCGGCGGTTGGCCAGGTGTGGGAGTGGACGGGTTCTCACTTCGGCGGGTATCCCGGTTTCGTGCCCTACCCCTACCGTGAGTACTCACAGGTCTTCTTCGGCGACTCCTATCGCGTTCTACGAGGCGGCTCGTGGGCGACGCACCCGCGCGTGGCGATGCTGACGTTTCGCAACTGGGACCTGCCCCAGCGAAGGCAGATCTTTGCCGGCGCGCGCCTGGCGAGGGACCTCTGATGGAGCCAAGCACTCCAAGCGAGCCCGTCCTCGAGGCTGCCATCCGCATCGACTCTCACCTCGACGGCACGCACGAACGCTCGCTGGCGGACGACGCTCTCGACGGGCTCACCCGTCCTTTCAAGGAGCTGCCGCCCAAGCATTTCTACGACGCCCGCGGCGCACAGCTGTTCGACCGCATCTGCGAGCTTCCCGAGTACTACCCCACGCGCGCCGAGCGCGCGATCTTGGAGGTCAGCGCCGAGGAGATCTCGGCGCTGACGGGGGCGGTCGAGCTCGTCGAGCTCGGCTCTGGCACCGCGACGAAGACGCGCGTGCTCTTGGACGCTCTGCAGGCAGCCGGGACGTTGGACCGCTACATACCGGTGGACGTAACCGAGAGCATGGTGCGCGAGTGCGCGCGAACGCTCACCGACGAGTATCCCGGTCTGCGCGTTCACGGCGTCATCGGCGACTTCGAGCGCCATCTCGATCAAGTGCCGCCGGCAGCAGGTCCGCGAATCGTCGCCTTCCTAGGCGGCACGATCGGAAACTTCCCGCCCGGGAGCCGTCGCCGCATCCTGCGTCAGATCGCCCGGCTCCTGGGTCCCGATGACTACCTGCTGATGGGCACCGATCTCGTCAAGGATCCACAGGTGCTCGAGGCCGCCTACGACGATGCCGAGGGGGTCACCGCCGAGTTCAACCGCAACGTCCTGCGCGTGCTCAACCGTGAGCTGCAGGCGGACTTCGACCCCGACGACTTCGATCACGTCGCTCTCTTCGACCGTGAGCACGAGTGGATCGAGATGCGTCTGCGCGCGCGGCGCGAGCACACGACGTTAGTGCGTGGACTCGATCTGCCTGTGCATTTCCAAGCAGGCGAGGAGATTCGGACCGAGATAAGCGCCAAGTTCACGCCCGAGCGCCTCGAAGGCGACCTTTCGGCGGCCGGCCTCGAGCTCGTGCGCTGGCTGACTGACCCAGAAGGGCTGTTCGCGCTCACGCTTTCCACACGCGTGTCTCTGTAGGCTCTCCACCGCATGGAGATCGAGGGCTCCCCAGCGATCGTCGTCGGAGGCGCTTCAGGGCTGGGCGAGGCGAGCGTGCGCGCCCTGCACACGCGCGGAGCGCTCGTCACGATCGCCGACGTCAACGCCGAGAAGGGCGCCGCGCTGGCGAACGAGCTCGGCCTCGAGTTCGTCTCATGCGATGTGCGCGAGGAGACCCAGGTCCAGTCCGCGGTAGAGCAGGCGGCGCAGGGCGAGGGAGGCCTGAGGATCGCGGTCTGCTGCGCGGGCACCGGCTGGGCGCAGAAGGTGGCGGGCTCCAAGGGTCCCCACCCGCTGCTCCCGTTCGAGACGATCATCCAAATCAACTTGATCGGCACGTTCAACGTGCTGCGCATGGCGGCCGCCGCGATGATCGCCAACGAGCCGGCGCATGACGGTGAACGCGGAGTGTGCGTGAACACCGCCTCGATCGCCGCGTTCGACGGCCAGGTCGGCCAGATCGCCTACTCGGCGTCGAAGGGCGGCGTCGTGGGGATGACGCTGCCTGCCGCACGCGACCTCGCGCAGTACGGGATCAGGGTCAACACGATCGCGCCCGGCCTGTTCGACACCCCACTGCTTGCAGCGTTGCCGGAGGAAGCCCGCCAGAAGCTCGGCGCCGGAGTCCCATTTCCGCAGCGACTCGGAGCACCGGCCGAGTACGCCCAGCTGGCTTGCCAGCTGATCGAGAACCGCATGCTCAACGGCGAGACCATCCGTCTCGACGGCGCCTTGCGGATGCCGCCGCGCTAGCAAGCCGCACGTCACGTCGACAAGCCGCACGCCACGTCAACAAGCCGCACGCCGCCGCTCACTCGAACGAGTGTCGAGCACGATTGTTGCAACTTTACGAATCGTGGCAAGTTGTCGACTTGCCGAGCATGATCTTGGCGAGCGCCCAAACGGTTGCCTGCAACGCGGGGGCCTGTCATCTCGCGAGCACAAGTGTCGGTGTAGCGGTTTATATCGCAGCCGGCGCCACCCTAATTGCCGCAGTGTTCGCGGCGCTCTTCGCTTTTCTCCATGAGCACTTCAAGAACAGGCTTAGACGAGCGGGAATCGCGCGGCTCTTGTACCACCGCCTGCTGACGCATCAGAGCACGCTCGCGACCGCCTTTCACACTGAACGCTGGTGGCCGGAGGACGAGCTGCAGGAGTCCGATCTGGACGCGGACGACCTCAAGCGCGTGGCGACCGCGCTGCGCTCCCACGAGTGGCGGACAGTAAACTCGGCGCTCGGCTGGACCGACTCTCTGCGATCCCGCCGGAAAGGCAAGCACGCGATGCTCAAGCTCAAGACCGACGAGCTTGAAACGATCAGCAAAACATATGAAAAGCTCGAAATGGCAAGGTGGGCGCTGCGACGTGTGTGCAGTCGCTGGCAACTCAGACGACCGTGTCACAAGATGCCTTGGGATATCCACAACCAAGAGAGCGCCGTCTCCTGCCAGGGTCACACGGTGACACCCGGGGTCCTTAAAAACGTTTCCCCGCAAGAGTGCAAGCGTGAGCTGAAAAAAAGAAAACGCGACGACCGGCTGGACGATCTGGCTGTGCGTCCTAGCAGCAGCGGGCAGACGGAGTCACCATACAAAGCTGAGCGCGAGCGCCACGACGAGCTAACTGCGTCGCGGGTAAACGGAGCGGCGGTTGGGCCCTTGCGACAGGGCCGCAGCTAGTTGCACACCAGTAGGGAAGCTCCCTTGCGAGCCAGCCGACCTCATCTCTGCTCAGCAACCCAGGAGAGGATCGCACGGGAGTTGACGATCACGGTCCCGTCGGCGAGCTTGAGCGCCGGCAGCTTCCTCGATCCGGTCGCTGCGTAAAGCTCATCGCGCGAGCCTTTGCGCAGGAACGGAAGTGGGCTGCCATGGCCCGCGATCACCTTTTCGTAATCCACGCCCGCAGCGCGGAGGGCTTCCTGCACGCGACGACACGGGTGCATCCGTGGTCCGCCGTCGTCGCCGTGACAGACGAACAGCGTCGGGGTCTCGGCCATACTCGTCCTCCTATGTCGTGAGCTTTTATGCGCGGCCTCTTCGCGCGAACAGCCCGGCCGGCGCTAGAGCCGTTCGACGAGCATCGCCATGCCCTGACCGCCGGCGACGCACATCGACTCGATGCCGTAGGTCCCGTCGAGCGTCTCCAGGTCGTTGAGCAGGGTGGTCATGATGCGCGCGCCGGTCATGCCGAACGGGTGTCCGAGCGCGATCGCGCCGCCGAACGGGTTGAGCTTCTCATCGTCGATCCCGAGGTCCTCTTTGCAGGGGACGATCTGCGCAGCGAACGCCTCGTTGATCTCGACGACATCGATGTCGCTCATCGACATGCCCGTGTTCGCGAGCAGTTTTTGGATCGCTGGGATCGGGCCGAGGCCCATGATCTCCGGCCGGATCGCAGCGACTGTCGAGGCGATGATCCGCGCGCGTGGCTTCAGCCCCAACGACGCCGCCTTCTCGTCGCTCATCACCAGCAGCGCCGCGGCGCCGTCGTTGAGCGGGCAGGCGTTGCCCGCCGTCACCGATCCGTCCTCCTTGAATACCGGCTTCAACGCCGCGAGCTTCTCCATCGTGGTCCCCGGACGGGGACCATCGTCGTTCCTGACGACCGTCTCTGGCAGCTCGACCTCGTTCCCCTCCTTGTCCGTCTCGGTGTGCGCCGGCACGGTCACGGGCACGATCTCCTTCTCGAAGTGCCCGCTCTCGACCGCCGCCACGGCTCGAGTTTGAGAGACGAGCGCCCATTCGTCCTGCTGCTCGCGCGTGACATTGCAGCGATCGTTGACGTTCTCGGCGGTCATCCCCATCGGGATGTAAACGTCGAACAGCGCGCCCTCTGAACCGTCGACCTTGTGGTTCAGCTCCGGCGGTTGGCTGCGCCCGACGCGGCTCACCGACTCGACGCCCGAGGCGATGTAGGTGTCGCCCTCGCCCGCCTTGATCGCGTGGAAAGCCATCCGAGTGGTCTGCAGCGAGGACGCACAGAAGCGATTGACCGTACACGCAGGAACGTGGTGGTCGATGCCGGCAAGCAGCGATGCGACGCGACCGATGTTGTAGCCGGACTCGCCCTGACCGTATGCGCAACCCATCATCACGTCGCCAACCGTCTTGAAGTCCACCTCGGGGTTGCGTTCGACGAGCGCCTTCAGCGGGATCGCGGCCAGGTCGTCCGGTCGCACCGCCCTCAGCGAGCCCTTGACCGCCCGTCCGATGGGCGTGCGAATGGCGTCGACGATCACTGCTTCAGGCATGCGGGGCTTCCTCTCCTTAAATGGTTGTACGGAGAACTATAGGTCCAGGCGGCTTACGCCCAGCTCGTCGAAGCCGACGTGATGGGCGAGCTCGTGACGTACCGTGCGGGTGACCTGGTCGCGCAAGAGCTCAGGATCGTGACCGAAATCACGCCGAAGCGTGTCGCGGAAGACCACGATCCGGTCGTGCGTGTGGTCACGCGTCGCGCCATCACCCTGGTAGAGGCCGTAGGCGCCCTGGCGGCGTCCACCGTCGGAGATGACGACCGCGACGTGCGCGAGGGCGTTGCGCAGCAGGTCCGGCAGGTCGTCGAGCGCGTCACGCACGAGCTCCTCGAAGTCCCGGTCGTCCAGCGGATCGAGCTCCATGAACTCACGTTCTTCCGGATCGCTCGCGAGCCCCGCGCGCGCCAGCTCTTCAGAGTGGCGGACGATCTCTTCAAACTCGCTCTCGGACTCGGGGTCGCGCCAGCCGGCCATGCGCACCGCCACGAACGCGACGCTGCCCATCAGCGCTGCGGCGACGATCACGCCAAGCGCGATGTCCTCCAGCGCCCTGACTGCCCCGATCGAGCTGAAGCCCTGCCCAACGACCAGCACCACGAGGCCCACCGACATCGCGACGAGCGCCGCAAAGCCTGCGCGTCGCAACTGGGCGGAGGCGCCAGAGGAGGAGGATCTGCGCATGTGCGACGGCCTCCTATTTCAGCGTGCGGCCGATCACGAGACGCTGGATCTCGTTCGTGCCCTCGTAGATCTGGGTGATCTTCGCGTCTCGCATCATGCGCTCCACCGGATAGTCCTTGACGTAACCGTAGCCGCCTAGCACCTGAACGGCCTCGACGGTCACCGCCATCGCAGTGTCTGAACAGAAGACCTTCGCCATCGAGGAATACTTCCCGCGCCGTGGATCCTGGCGATCGGCCATCGCGCACGCCTTGTACAGCAGCTCGCGCGCGGCAGCTGTCCGTGTCTCCATGTCCACCAGCTTGAACTGGATCGCCTGGAACTCGTTGATCGGTTTGCCGAACTGCCGGCGCTCGCGTGCGTAGGAGACCGCGTAGTCGGTCGCGCCCTGTGCGATGCCGACGGCCTGCGCGGCCGCTCCCAGCCGCGTGCGCTCCAGGGTGGCCAGCGCGACGGACAGGCCCTTGCCGACCTCGCCGATCACGTTCTCCTGGGGCACCCGCACATCCTCGAAGATCGGCTGGCCGGTGGGCGAGGCACGGATGCCGAGCTTGTGCTCCAGCTTTCCCACGCTGAAGCCCGGGCGATCCGCCTCGACGACGAACGCTGTCAGCCGCCTGCTTTCTCGGTCTGAGACCGCGAACACGATGTAGAAGTCGGCGACCCCGAGGTTGGTGATCCAGTTCTTGGTCCCGTTGATCACCCACTCATCGCCGTCCTTGACCGCCGTCGTCCTCATACCGGCCGGGTCTGAGCCGGCCTCGGGCTCCGACAGAGCGAATGCCGGCGAGAACTCCCCGCTCGCGCACCTGGGCAGCAGACGCTCCTTCAGCTCATCGGTGCCGAACAGCTGGATCGGCAGCGTGCCCAGCTCCTGGACCATCAGGATCAGCGCGCACGCCGCATCGACCTTGGCGATCTCCTCGACCGCCATGTTCAACATCAGCACGCCCGTCCCCGTGCCTCCGTACTCGACGGGAAACGGCAGCGCGAGCACGTCTTGCTCCCCCAACAACTTGCGGATGTCCCACGGATACTCCGCCAGCTCGTCGATCTCAGCCGAGCGTGGAGCGATCTGCTCCCTGGCGATCTGCCCGATCGTCGCGCAGAAGTCGAGGTGCTCCTGAGGGAGCGTGTACACGTCGCTCACCGCCTGCATGCGCACTTGATCCTAGTGGGATGCCACGTCTCGCGCGCACGCCGAGGCGCGCCTCAGCCTGACGAGCCCCCAGCGATCGCCGCTAGGCTCAGTGGCGAGATGAACGCTGGCGATGGTTGGACTTCGATGGAGATCGAGATCGACCCCGAGCGGGTCGCGAACTGGCTTGAGGAGGACCCGAGCCTGCAGGTCGTGGACGTGCGCGAGCCCGACGAGCGCGCGGCTGGGTACATCGCGGGCTCACGCCACATCGAGCTGGTCAAGCTCTCTGCCGAGGCGGCCACGCTGCAAAGCGAACGGCCAGTGGTCTTCTACTGCCGCGTCGGCGCCCGTTCACAGATGGCGGCGCAGGCGCTTCGCGCGGCAGGCCTCGAGGCGTACACGATGAACGGCGGGCTGGTGCGGTGGGCACAGGAGGGTCGCGCACTCTCACCCGAGGGCGGCTACGTCGCCGAGCACTGAACGGTTGGCGGCCGGCCGTCAAGGGCCGTTATCCGTCGAACGGCTTGACAAGACAACAGACAGCGAGCAGAGGAGACGCGCAGATGGAGGCTTCAACTGAGTACCCGAAGGTGACCGAAGGGGATGGCTATACGGTCGCGCACCTGGAGGACCTGGGCGAGGGGCCCGGTTTTCGCAAAATCCGCAAGGGCCTCGGCGTCACGGCCTTCGGCGTGAACGCGGTCATCATGCCCCCAGGGATCGAGTCGGGCTTCCACTACCACGACACTCAGGAGGAGCTCTACTTCGTGCACCGAGGCTCGATCGAGATGGAGTTCGGCGACGGCAGCGTTCAACGCCTCGCCGAGGGCGGCCTCGCCCGTGTCGATGCGGCGACGGTGCGCAAGATCCGCAATGTCGGCGACACGGATGCGGTGTACCTATGCGCAGGT
>Ga0209772_10000484_pt1 | contig 9977 bp, 10 predicted proteins | sample BogFormECP03_OM1_FD_188235 | JGI IMG/M metagenome (GOLD analysis project Ga0209772, IMG submission 188235) | Bog forest soil microbial communities from Calvert Island, British Columbia, Canada - ECP03_OM1 (SPAdes) (version 2) | ecosystem: Environmental > Aquatic > Freshwater > Wetlands > Bog ... | reverse complement strand
GACATTTATTCTCTTGGCGCGATTTTGAAATTTCTTGCGGCGCCGGCGAGCGGCGGAAAAATTCCGCGGCGGCTGGCGGCCATCATCGGCAAGGCGATGTCGGAGGAACCGCAATCCCGGTATCCTTCCGCGCAAGCGCTGGCTTACGACGTGGCCGGTTATCTGGATGGACTTCCGGTTAGCGCTTATCCCGAGGGCATTTTCGAGCGGGCTGTGCGCGTGGCTTCGCGGAATCGCGTCGCCGTGGTGCTGGTGCTGGCCTATCTGGTGATGCGAATTATTTTAATTTTTTGGCGGCCGCGCTAAAGGAATTGGGCCGCGCGTTGAATAGAAGAATAGAGGCGGACGGTTGCCGGCAACAGATGGCGGTCGTCGGCCTCGGAGGATTTCATGAATAAAGTCGTGTTCGGACTGGTTTTAGGCGGCTTGCTCGGAATTTTTGACGGGCTGACATCCTACTTCACACCGGCAGTGCGAGCCCAGCTTCTTGGGATTGTGATTGGATCGACGGTGAAAGGGATTATTGCCGGCGTGTTGATTGGTTGGTTTGCGCGCAAAGTCAATTCCCTCGCGGCGGGGATTGCGTTTGGGCTGGGGGTGGGATTGTTGCTGGCGTTTGCGGTGGCTGCCATGCAGCCTGGGCCGGATCATTATTATTTTCAGATTATGTTGCCTGGGGGGATTGTTGGTTTGATTGTGGGTTATGCAACGCAGAAGTATCAGTCGGGGCCGGCGCCGGCGCGAGCTTGAATCGTAATTTCCGGAACGCGTGGATTTCGGTTGTGGCGCGACTGTGCATGAAGAGGCCCGGCATAAAGCGCGGGCCCTACGAAGAGTTTCGTTCGTGAGACGAACACCAAAGGAGAAATTCCATGGCGCGCGTTGTTCATTTTGAAGTCAATGTGGATAATCCGGAGCGAGCTTCGAAATTTTATTCCGTTACTTTTGGGTGGACATTTCAAAAGTGGGGCGGGCCTAGCGAGTATTGGCTGGTGACGACCGGGGCGGATTCGGAGCCGGGAATTAATGGCGGGATGATGAAGCGTTCGCATCCGGGGGCGGCTACTGTAAATACGATCGGCGTGGCCAGCGTGGATGATTCGATCGCAGCGGTGACTAAGAACGGCGGGAAAGTGGTGATGCCGAAGACGGCGATTCCCACGATCGGATGGTTTGCTTATTGCACGGATACGGAAGGGAATACGTTTGGCGTAATGCAGCCGGATGCGAACGCGCGCTGAATTCCGCGCCGCCCGAGAAGTGCCCAGCGCTAAAGCGCCTCGTGATAGGCGAGGCTTTATCGGAGCGCTAAAGCGCTCCTCCCCCGAATTAATTCGGGGGCTGCCACCGTGACGCCGCCGCTCCGCCGCGACGAATGCGGAGCTCCCTCTATAAAATTCCAACCGAGATCAAATTAGGACACTTCCGCGCTTTGCGACGCGCCTTGACCCTCGCGCGTGGCGACAGCTATCATGTTTCCTCTGCTGTTGCTTCTCTCCGGCGGGCCTGTAGCTCAGGTGGCTAGAGCGCGCCCCTGATAAGGGCGAGGTCGGTTGTTCAAGTCAACCCAGGCCCACCAATTCTGCGAGCGGGGAAATTTCACGTGGATTTGATTTGCAGCCAATGGACAGGAATGCGACGATTCTTGACATGTGGTCCACATGTATGCATGCTTGAAACGTGTCGAAGATGATTCAAGTTCGGAATGTTCCGGATACCCTGCATCGCACGCTCAAAGCGCAGGCCGCCCTGGCCGGAATGTCTCTTTCGGAGTTCCTGCTGGCAGAGATTCGTCGCCTCGCCGATCGGCCCAGCGTTGCGGAGCTGAGGGAACGACTGCGCCGCCGCGCGAGTGTCAGCGGCCAGGTGTCCGCGGCCGAAGCCGTGCGCCGGGAGCGCGATTCGCGGTGATCGTCCTGGATGCGTCCGCGGCCATCGAGTGGCTCCTTCGATCTCCCGCCGGGATCAAAATCGATAAGCGTATGTTCTCCCATTCGGAGTCCCTGCATGCTCCTCATCTTCTGGACATCGAAGTGGCCCAGGTGCTTCGGCGATATGTCAGGGAGAAAATGATCAGCGCGCAGCGAGGGCAAGAAGCGCTCGAAGATCTCGCCGGCTTGCCGCTCGAGCGCTATCCGCACGATTTCCTGATTCGTCGTGTTTGGGAACTCTGTGCGACGCTTACGGCATACGATGCGGTGTATGTGGCGCTTGCGGAGCTACTCGACGCCCCTCTGCTGACTTGCGACCGCAAGATCGCTTCCGCATCCGGTCATTCAGCGAATGTCGAGGTGGTATAGCCAGCAGGCTCGGCCTGCTGAAAAGACTAATTCGGTGGCAGATCGCTTAACCGCCATCGAAACGGACGAAACTCCGCGAGTCTGGCGAAGTCCTTCTCGTTAGCAGTGATCACCGTGATGCCGAGCCGGCCCGCGCTGACTGCGATCAGCGCGTCATTTGTGAGGCGCCCTCTCCCAATTTGCTCGTAGTCGTATTTCGCCGCGAGACTGGCGAGCAGCTTCCCTGTTTGTATCCAGTCGCTGAGATTGGGAACCACGTTCCGCCTGACTTTGCTGAAGTCAAGCTCGAGGGCTTCAACGACGTGGCGGTTCCGCGGACTTGCGCCGGCATACAGCTCCTCGAGCACCACCGAGCTCAGCCAGACGGTTTCGCCTGCAGCGATCTGGCTCAAGGCCAAAGAGGCGTCGTCTCTGGCGCGCAACACGGCGATATAAATCGAGGCATCGAAGAGGACAGCTCTCATCTATTCTTCTAGATTTCCGTAGACGTCCTTAATTTCGATTCCGCTGCGCAGGAAGCGCTCGTTGGCTTCCAGCGCCAGGCGATTGCGCTCGTATTCTGAAAGTACGAGGTCCAATGCGCGCTCGATCGCCTCAGTTTCTGTTTTTGCACGAAGGACTCGTTGCGCGCGCTTGATTTTGCCTGCATCCAAGCGGAAGTGTTTGTGGGTCCGTCCGCGTTCAGTAGGCATAAGAAATCTCCTCCTAAACAGTATAACGCTCGAGTGTTCATGGAGCTACGATTTGTGTACATCGGCGATACACGGGACCTTTGAACGTCACTGAATTGGACGCCGGTGAGAGCTATTGCGAGCTGCTGTTTGTTGCTGGCTTTGCGGAACGGGCTTTTTGGCTTAGTTCCCAGAAATCGTTTTGGTCGATGAATTCTACGCCTATTTGGCGGCGGCCATCGCCATCGTAGCGGGAATAGACTACGCGGGCACGGGCGCGATCACCGAGGCCTTTGCGGCAAAGAACCACGGTGCCGCCCGGCTCGACTAGGTGGCGGCAGACTAGGCCGGCGCCATGTTCGCTGACCGTCGAAGTCCAGGTTTCTTCTTCCCAGCTGCGGCCGGGATCTTCGCGGCGCAGCCAGATTGGCAACGCGGCTTGCACGCGGGGGCTGCGGCGCAGACTTTGGCTGAGATGCGAAGCTCGCAGCACCAGATCGAGAAGGCGGGTGCGCGTGCGTTTGTCGTGGGTGTGGTCGTCCTGCGCGAGCCTTTGCGCTTGCGACGTGCACTCGGCGATGAATTCTTTCCAGGATTGCAGCTCATCGCCGTCGATGGGCTGCGCCTTCAGCCGCGTGGCACGGTCGTCGAGTTCCCTGACCGCGCTGTTCAGAAAATGCTCGACGCAGACGGGGCGAGCGCCAAACCTCGCCGACGCCGCGACTTCGCAGCCTTCGACGCCGCAATGCGCCGCTTGTGCCGTTTGCGACGGCGTTTCACTCTCGCGTGCTAAGGTTTGCTCTTCCATGGCCGCTGGGTCCCCAAGTCCTTCACTACGAAGCTTTACCCAATCCTCGCGCTAATTCCGAAATTGCATTGCCCACGCTCTCGAGCCGCTTGCGGCTATCCTGCACCAACTTATCCGCAAATTGCTGCGAAGCTTCCGCCGCGCGAATGCGCAATTCGTCGAGAGCCGAATCGGAAACCGGGGCCAGCGCCTGTTGAAGCTTGGCGCGCGCTTCGGCCTCGTGTTTCTGAGAGGCCTCGCCGAGATTTTCGAGTGCGGAATTCACGGCTTCGATTCCGGCCTGCTCGAGTTCCTGGCGGGCTGCATCAATGCGCTGCTGCACGATGGTTTCGAACTCGACTTCGAAACGCCGGCGCGATTCTTCCATGTGCGTTTTAGAAATCTGCAGCGATTGCTCGACGATTTTCTTGGCCTCGTCCTTGCCCCTGTTCAATTCGCCGGCGGCCTTTTGCGCCTGATCGAGGAAGGGCACCAATTGTTCTTTCAAGCGCGCGACGATGCGGTCCATGCCTTCGCGCAAAGTGGATTCTGTGGCGCTGTGCAGGCGCTCGATGGCGCTCGAGGACGTGCTCTCGACAATCTGATCCATCTCACGGCGGCGCGTTTCAATTCGTTCGGTGGCTTTCTGCACATCGGCTTCAATCCGCTTCATCCACTGAGCGTGCAGCGAGCGGGCGCTTTCCACACTCAAGTGCTTCATCTGCTCGACGGATTGCTTGATCCACATTTCGCTTTCGATCGCTGCGGCGGCGGCGATGGCGCGGCGTGCTTCGTCTTGCAGCATGGTGCGCGCTTCGGCCAGCGTGGGCGCCGCTTTTTCCTGAATTGCGGCGCTGGCTGCTTCCGAGAGCGTGCGCTCCATTTGTTGCTGAAAATCTGCCATCAACTGGCTGATCGGCCGGGACGAAGTCGGAAACGACATCGCCGCGTGCGATTCGTGCTGGTCGTCTCTCTGGCCTTCGCGCTGAACTGTTCCGCGGGTTCGCTGCTCGTCGGTTACGGCGGAAGCCGTTGCATCCGGCCGCGGCACCGCAAAGGGCTTCGACTTCGCCGATTCGAGCTCCGCCGCCTTTTTCGCGTCGAACGGAAACCAATCTCCCGGCGCTTTCTTGATGCCCCAAACATTTCCGGGGATGTCGAATTCAATCGCAGTCTGAAACAGTGCGCCGGGATAGGGCGGGCGCTTCGACCATTTCACTCGGCCGCGCGTGGTCGTAGCGCCTGCGCCGGGCTTGGCGCCATCCAGTTCCAGAATGACGACAGAATTGTCCACCACTTCATATTTCGATTCGTATTTGCAGCCGTGGCAACTGATGCTCGAAGTTGAAACCGGCTCGCAATAAGGTCCGCGCTCGACATCCACGCCTTTAACGGTGATCGGCACGGTTTCTTCCAGCCGGGTGCTGCGACGTGCAGGACGTCCTGGAGTGCTAGCTGCTGAACTTTGGCCCACGGTCCCCTCGGGTATTTGTTGGTCCCCACAGCTTACCGCCAGCGGAATTGGCGGCGCGCCGGTGAATTCCGGTGCGTTTGTCAAAAGGTTACTATGTTCCGCATTGCAGGGCTGCGTGCTTCGTCCACCAAGCAAGATGTTCATTCTCTGGATAACAACCCTTGAAGTTCTGGTTGACGAGTTTCAGTTCGGCACGCACCATCGCCTAAGTCTCCGTAGACATTAGCCTTCCAGCGGCGGCTAAGCGGCTACGGGGAATTCTGCTTCAACCGGCCTCGCCGTATAGAGACGGAACAAGCTTGGGGGTTATCGATGATGCGGACGGTTTGCCTTGTTGTGCTTGGGATTACAAGCATGGCGGTGTTTGCAACGCTGCGAATTGGCGCCACCGTGAAAGCCTGGGGCGCGCCGTGGCAATCGCGCAACTTGATTACGGAGCGGATTGATGATGCCCGGCGCGTAACACTGCGCGGCAACACGCGCCCCGAAGCTATCGTCCAGAACGATCGCGGCCCGGTCTGGGAAGGATTCAGACTCGAGCACATGCTGTTGCAACTGAAGCGCCCGCCCGAAGCCGAGCAATCACTCGACGAATATATCGAAGGGCTGACGGACAAGACTTCCCCCAATTACCACAAGTGGCTCAGCGCCGTTCAACTCGGGAATCAGTACGGCGTCAGCGATTCCGACATTGATTTCATCACCGCGTGGCTCGAATCCCACAACATCACGGTCAACTACGTTTATCCGAATCACATGGTGATGGACATCTCGGGAAGCGCGCTGGAATTGCGCGAGGCGATGCACGTGGAGATTCATTTTCTCGAGGCCAATGGCGAAATACATTACGCCAATATAAATGATCCGCAAATTCCTGCAGCGCTCGCGCCGGCTATCACCGGAATTGTCTCGATGCACGATTTCCGGCCGCACATGATGGTCAAGCCACGAACGGAATTTACTTTCGCGTCGTCGAATTGCGGAACGACTTGTTACGCCGTCACGCCGGGTGACGTGGCGGTCATTTACAACCTAAATCCTCTGTTTAGCCAGGGTCTCTCCGGTCAGGGCCAGACCATCGTGTTGATCGAAGATTCCGACATTCTCAATAATCCTACGGACTGGAATACTTTTCGCTCCACGTTCGGCTTGAATGTCTATTCGGGTTCGCTGACGCTCACTCATCCAGCTCCACCGAGCGGCGCATTTCAGAACTGCGCCGACCCTGGCGTGCTGGGATCTCCCACGTTTACGGATTTCGAAGTAGCAGTGGACACCGACTATGCCACTACTGCAGCGCCGAGCGCGGCAATCCAGGTGGCGGCCTGCAAAGATACCGCGACATTTGGCGGGCTGATCGCCATACAGAATTTGGTGAACAGCGCTTCCCCGCCTTCCATTATCAGCTTGAGCTATGGCGAATGCGAGCCTGCGAATGGCGCAACATCAAACGCCGCATTCAACACCGCATATCAGACCGCCGCGGTCGCAGGCACATCGGTCTTCGTGTCCACGGGTGATGAAGGCGCGGCCAGTTGCGATCCGAACGCCACCGTCGCGACGCATGGTATTTCCGTCAGCGGATTTGCCTCCACGCCGTACAACGTCGCAATGGGCGGCACGGATTTCATCGACACGGACCTGGGAGAGAACAGCACGTATTGGAGCTCAACGAATACCGCAACATTCGAATCCGCGCTCAGCTACATTCCGGAAATTCCCTGGAACGACTCGTGCGCCGGAGTTCTCCTCGCGACTTTCGAAAGCCGGAATCCTCCTTATGGCTCCACGGGATTTTGCAATAGCGGTGGCACAGGTTTTCGCACGACGGGAGCGGGAAGCGGCGGTCCAAGCGGCTGCGCTACTGGAGCGGTTTCGACAAGCGAGGTCGTTAGCGGCACGTGCGCCGGATGGGCCAAGCCTTCCTGGCAATCTGGGCTCGTGGGAAATCCCAATGATGGCGTGCGCGATATCCCGGATGTTTCGCTGTTCTCCTCGAACGGGCTTTGGTCGCACTACCTGATCGTTTGCTACACGGACACGGCGGGCGGCGGCGCGGCATGCGGCACCAGTCCGGGGACCTGGGCCGGAGGCGGAGGCACTTCGTTTGCTTCGCCGATGATGGCGGGTATCCAGTCGCTCGTAAATCAACGCGTGGGCGCGAGGTCCGGCAATCCGAATGCGGTTTATTACGCCATCGCCGCATCGGAGTATGGCGCCAGCGGCAGCACCGCTTGCAATTCGAGCACGCAGCCGCTTCCTCGCCGCGGCGTTGGCTCGACCTGCATTTTCTACGATGTGACGCAGGGCGACATCGACGTGAATTGCACGACGCTCGCCGGCACTCTGCGCAATTGCTTCCGGCCATCGGGCACGGATGGCGTGCTTACGACCGGCGCGATCACTACGCTTTCGCTCTCGGCGGGCGGATCGGGCTATACGAGCCTACCCACTTGCACGATTTCCGCGCCGGCCAACTCGACCACGGCGTACAACGGCGGCACGGCGGCATCGCAGGCCACGTGTACGGCAAGCATAAATGGAACGACCCACATCGTCAGCGGCTTGGCGCTCAATAACGCGGGCAATGGTTACGTCACCGATGCTGTTTGCAAGCTTAGCGGTGGCGTTGGAAGCGGCGCCACGTGCGTCGCATCGGCGGTCGGAACTGCAACCTATCAGGCGGGCTTTCCAGCCACCACGGGCTGGGATTTTGCGACCGGCATCGGCACGGTCAACGCGTACAACCTGGTGTTTGCTTCGAATTGGTGATTCCGGCGGAACGCGGAGAACGGCGAATGGCGTTACGCGGAGGCAAATAGGCCACGTTTTCGCAGGCGTTAAACGGGCGGCGCAGCAAGCGGGCGCCCCTACGGGAATTAATCTGAACCGGCTTGGGGGATGGGCGATGAAGAATGATGGGAATTTGTTCACGCGTGCGCTTCCGCGTCTCGCGATTTTGTTGCTCGTACTTTGCTGCACGCAGCTTTCCTCGGGCCAGCGGCCTCCCGTCGTAAGAATGGGCGCGCCGGATGACTGGACGCATCATCACCTGATTTTCTCGAATCCCGGAACGGCCGTGGATGCCATGCAGCGCGGCGATTATTTTCATTGGGTGAAGGTGGTGAACGATCCTCGATTTATTTTGCAGCAGGCCAAGCGCAGCGCCGCTGCTCGATCCGGAGCTAATTTTAATTGGGCGTCGCTTCCTGCGCCGGCCCCAAAGTTTGCGACTGCAGAGCCCGCAACGCTCGTTGGCTTTCCGTCCGTCCCGGCGGGAAATCTGCGACGCGGACTCTCGAGAGATCCCGCGGCGGGCGGCGGCGCGGTCGGCTTCGGCGGCGGATTGCCCGGCTCGCCTGTCTGGTCGCGCAAGGGCGGCCATGCCATTCATAGCGACTGGAGCTTGAACATGGGAACCAACGCGACATCCGGATTGGGGATGTTCCCGGCGAAATATTCTTTCGACGTGACCTCGGCGAATTGCGCCAGCGCCGCTGCTCCGGATTTCGTGGTTTACAACACCAGCGTCACGCCCTCGGGATCGCAGCCCAGCATCATCGCGTACGACAATCTTTATTCCGGCTGCACTCCTTCGGCGCCTACGAGCTACTGGGCGTACAACACCGGCGGGACGATCGTGACTTCGGTAGTGCTCTCGTTCGATGGCACGCAGGTGGCGTTCGCGCAGTCGAGCAGCACGGGTGCTGCTAGCCTGGTGCTGTTGAAGTGGAAAGCGAATAACGGGACGGCCACGGCGACCGTCACTCCGATGGCGCAATCACCGGCGTCGAGTTACCGCGGGTGCGCCGCGCCTTGCTCGCTGACCATCGCTTTCAGCGGCGGGGCTAATGATTCTGCGTCGTCTGTTTTCGTCGATTATGGGTCGGACTCGCTCTACGTGGGCGACGACAGCGGCAAACTTCACAAATTCACCGGGGTGTTTGCCGGTGCCACGCCCGCGGAAGTCACCACCGGGGGTTGGCCCGTCACGCTTAGCACTTCGGCGCTGGCTGAGCCGGTTTACGATGCTACTTCGGGCAAAGTCTTTGTTGGCGATTATTTGACCAGTAGCCGGTCGAATTGCGCTTCTGCGACTACACCCTGCGGATTCCTTTATGCCGTGAATGCTACTTCGGTGGCGGTCGTGAAGTCAGCGCGGCTTGATTTTACTTTTGGAATTAATGATGCGCCGTTGGTGGATTCTAATGCGCAGATGATTTACACGTTTGTGGGGGCGGATAGTCATTCGTCTTCGAGTACCAATCCTTGCGGGGCGCCGCACTTTTCTTCTTGCGCGGGCGTTTTCCAGATGCCCACTGGCTACTCGGCGGGCGGGAGCGGGACGGAAGCGACGGTTGGCGCCGGCTTCGAATTTCTGATGTCTGGCATGGCCGACAATATCTACTTCAATTCTGCGAACGCCGCGAGTCCGTCGGGGCACCTATACGTGGTGGGCAACACCGGCTCGGGAAATAACATGCTGTATCAAGTTTCAATCACGAACAACGTGATGAGCACGACTGCGACTGCGGGCCCCGTGCTTAGCTCGAACTTCACTAATCATGTTTTTGCCGCCGGACTTCAGATCACGGAAAACTTCACGGGGACGAACGACTACATTTTCGTCAGCGTGCTCGCCCTTCTGTTCGGGCTTGGCATCTTGCGTCTGCGCGGAGCATACTTCGCGCTTGCGACCATCGGCATCAACGAAGCGATCGAGCAACTCGTGACCAATTTCGAGC
>Ga0209772_10000482_pt1 | contig 9989 bp, 7 predicted proteins | sample BogFormECP03_OM1_FD_188235 | JGI IMG/M metagenome (GOLD analysis project Ga0209772, IMG submission 188235) | Bog forest soil microbial communities from Calvert Island, British Columbia, Canada - ECP03_OM1 (SPAdes) (version 2) | ecosystem: Environmental > Aquatic > Freshwater > Wetlands > Bog ... | reverse complement strand
GTTAACATATGTAGTATACGTCGCGACGGCGTGGGCGGCAGCCAAGAATCCCATCGTCGAGGCGCCAGGTGACGCGGAAGCGAAAGGCGGCGCGAAGTTGTAACGTGGACAGTTCGAATTGCCCAGCGCTAAAGCGCCTTGGTGTGAGGCGGCTTTTTTTTTGGAGCGCCGAAGCGTGGGGTAACGGGAACACCCACGGCCACACCGGGAGGGAGGTGAACCCCCTCCCCTACGGCCGAACGGCGAAAGTCAAAAACGCCGGCAGGCTGCCTGCGCTACTTGTGCCGGCTTCAATTTTTGCTTGGCTGATCTTGTTCTTGCACGAGTTTCGCGATGCTTAGGAGCCTGGAGCTTAGCTTCAGGCCGGCGCGCTGCGCGGCGAGGCGGTTGACTTCGAAGTGGACCTTGTTGGCGTCCACCGTGAAATTGATTATTCCGCCCAGTACGGCGAAGCCTTCGCTTTCGCCGACCGTCAATGTGCCTATTCCCTTTAGGCCGCTCACAATCCTGTCCTCTTGTTGTTTCTCGGGCGCGGGCACAAATACGATCTGGCAGACGCTTAGTTTGTCATTTGGTTTCAGCGTCCTGACGTCCAGGGGATGATCCTCTACATTTCGGGTGCGTAACTCGCCCTCGAGAATTTGGCTGAATGGGTCATGGCCGACGATGCAGATCAGAAACGGCGAGCCCGGCGCGGGATAGGAGCCGGGCGGCCACTCGACGAACTTTGTGAAGTTGTACAGGAACGCTAGTTTGACGGGATATTCGGCGCCCTCTTCGTTCTGCGGAAGAGCTTCTGGGGAAGCAATCAGGAAGAGCCAGAGCGCGACGCTGCTGAAGATGGAAGCTCGCCGGATTTGCCGCGCGCCAATCCCAAATAATGATCGTCTGCTGCAACGCGATCTACTTTCGTTATGCTGCTGCGGCCGAATATTCATCATTGAAATCTGTAGCCGACCTTGATTCGGAACTGCCGGCCATCTTGAACTATGGAGTCCTCCGCCAAGCCCTCGCCGGCAGGGTCGGCATATTTTTCGTCAAATGCGTTATACAGGCTGGCTGAGAGTTCCCATCCCTTTAGCACGTTTCGGCTGAATAGCGTGAAATTGGGAACCACGTAGGCTCCCGTATATGCGCCCGTGAGCATCGCTCTGGTGCTTACATACTGGAGATCCATACTGGCGAAGAGCTTTTGTTTTACAAGAGGAACGCTGAGGCTTGCTTGCACCAGGTGCTTGGGAGAATTGGTGAGAGGCAGTGGCGCGCTCGGGCTGCGCACGTCCTGAAACGAGTAGCTGACCGTTCCTTCGAGGCCGCCGGGAAGTCGTCTGCCAAATTCAAAGTCCACACCGCGCAAATCGAGCGATCCGGCGTTGGTGAAAAAAGCATTCCCGGTTGCGGCGTCCGCTTGTTCGCCGATTAAGTGGCGGATGGGGTAGTAGAAGCCGGACACGGTCACGCGCAGATGATGTGCGAAATATTGCTCCCAGACCGCCTCCATGGTCTTGACGGTTTCGGGCTGCAGGGACGGATTGGGCTCGTTTCCGGGAGCGGCGTAGTAGAGCTCGAAAAAATTGGGGGCGCGGAAGGACTGGCCGTAAAGAAGCTTGAAGGAACTCCTCTCCCACGGGCTGTAGATCAAAGCGGCGCGCGGGTTGGTAGTGCCGCCAAATGTGGAATAGTGGTCGTAGCGCAGGCCCAGATTCAAAACCAGATTTTTGCGCAAGTGAATCTCGTCTTGCGCGTAAAAGGAAAATACTTTTGAGGAACGCGAGCTGGTGAAATATTGGACGAAGGGTTTCAGGTCATAATTTCCCTGATCCTGCTGAACGTTGCCTTACCAACGGGAGCGTCTAACGGTCCGGACATCTGCGGCGAGACCGGCAGTCATACCATCGCCTACCACTGGTGGGGTTTGAATGTGCCGAACTTCGCGGTGCTACCCACCGCACCCGGATGCGCCAGTAACTTCGCGCAGTTCACCAGTTCGTTTTCGCATGAGGATGTGGAGATGATCTCGGACCCGGGCCAAGTGGCCCACGGCGGCACCGGGGGATCCGAACTGGCCGATCAGTGCGAGGGCCAAAATATCAGCTGGAAAGGTTTCACCGTGCAGCGCTACCGATCCGACAACGACAACCTCTGCTGGCCGCTGACCTTCCCCGACGGCTCCAGTTCCACAACGTGGGTGCTAGCTGAGGGCTCACCTGTCATTCGGTTCACGGGTTCTGTCCACACTTTGACGCTGAATGTTCCGGTAAATCGCTTGGTCACGGACGCGCGGGCCACGGAGGTTCAGCTTTGGATTCAGACCGGCGGGGACGATCTGCGCGGCGGCAGCGTTGCCAACGCAACCCTTACGTTCGTCGGCGGAAGCGTCGCGACCCCTAACATCAGCGGTGGCACCGAGTGGGGCAACGGACAGACACACATCGCGCGGTTGACGCTGCCGGTAAACGCTTTACCCGTGCAAAACATCCAAAGCCTCACCATCACCACTAATTTCGGCGGCGGAATCAGCGGCGACAACTGGAATGTGAACGCAGTCGCGCTGATGGTTGGGTTTCCCACCGGTAGCAAAACCTCGCAGCCAGCCCCGACCGTAATTCATACCTGGTTGGATGCCTCCGGCGGTCCGCTCATACGCTTCACCGGTAGCGTTCATGACCTGGTGGTTCCAGTGCCGGCTCAGGACCAGGGGAAAACCGTGACCGCGCTGAACCTGATCATTTCCACTGGCAACGACGACCTGCGAGGAGGCAGCAACCCCGGTGACAACTGCGATGTAACCGTCACGCTCGCGAACGGCAAATCAATCACGGTGACCAACGTTAATCACGGCCAGAGCTTGAATAACTGGACCGAACTCACCGTTGGTGTCCCAATCCCGGCCGGCGGGCTCAAAGGCGGCGCCGTGCAAAGCGTGAAGCTGCACACCGGATTCGGAGGCGGAATCGGCGGCGACAACTGGAATGTCCAGCGGCTTCAGTTGAAGGCGACGCTGCAATAGACGTTGCGGAAGGTGCTGTCGACGCCCTCTTAACATGACGGAGGCGCCGCAAACCGGGCGGCAAACTCGATCGACGCTTTGGATGTGCTGATCAGATGAGGTTGTCGGCTCCTAGCCCAGAATAAACTTGGCAGCGCTAAACGACCAAGGCTCGGAAGATAAGGATTTAGAATTTTCAGCTCTAATTGCGAAGAGGCTTGCCAGTTTTCAAGGTGTAAGCAATACGCTCCTGCGTCTTGCGTTCCCCGCAAAGGCTGACAAAAGCCTCGCGCTCCAGATCCAGAACGTATTGCTCGGACACAATTTGTGGCGCGGAAAGCGCCCCGCCGGCCAGCACGTTGGCCAGCTTGCGCCCGACAACTGCGTCATACTCACTGATATATTCGCCGCGCAGCATCATATGCAACGCAAGTTTAGCTCCAGCGATAAATTGCTCGCCGAGCACGCGGATTTGCGCCGGCGCCGGCGGATGATATTCAGCGCGCACCAACGCGAGTGCGGTTTCCTTCGCGTCGGCTACCAGGCGATCGCGATTCATGGCGATCAAATCAGCGCGGCGCAAAAATCCATTCGTGCGAGCTTCCTCGGCGCTCGTGGAAACCTTGGCCATGGCGATCGTTTCGAAGACGGGCTTGAGCGCGTGCATCAAATCAAGCGACTCGCCGCCCGCGGAATTTTCATTCGCGCGGATTAGCATTTCTTTCGTCCCGCCGCCGCCGGGTATCAATCCGACGCCGGTTTCGACCAGCCCCATATAAGTTTCCGCGGCCGCGTGGATTCGCGCGGCGTGCATCGGAATTTCGCAACCGCCGCCGAGCGACATCCCCTGCGGCGCCGCCACCACCGGCCGCGGCGAATATTTAATGGCCATGTTGCAGCGCTGAAATTGGCGGACGGCCATGTGCAAATCGTCCCATTCCTCTTCCTGCGCGCTGATCAGCAGCAACATGATGTTCGCGCCAACCGAAAAATTCGCGGCTTGATTGGCGATCACCATGGCTTCGAAATCACCCTCAAGGCGCTTCAGCCCGGCATAAATCATCGAAACGATGTCGCCGCCGATAGCATTCATCTTGGAGTGAAATTCGCAGCAAAGCACGCCATCGCCGAGATCAATCAGGCTCGCGCCGGCATTCGTCTGTACCGTTTTCGAGCGATCCTTGAGCGACTTCAAAATGATGATTCCCGGCGGCTCGGGCGCGGGATGCATTGAAGCAGTCGAAAGATCGAAGTAGCGCAGCTCACCTTGCGAGGATTCGTAAAATGATTTCTTCCCGGATGAAAGCAGGCGATCGACGAGCAGCGGCACGGGCCTCTTCTCGCGCTCCAGGGCCTGGGCCATGCGCTCGACGCCCACCGCATCCCAAATTTCAAACGGGCCAAGCTCCCACGCAAATCCCCAGCGCATAGCGCGATCCACATCCACCACGCGATCGGCAATTTCCGGCACGCGCCGCGCGGCATACGAACACATCTCGCTCAAGCTGCCCCAAAGAAATTGCGCGCCCTTATCGCCAGGCTTGCCCTCAAGAATCGGGCCAATCAACGCCAGCAAGCGCTCGCGCGTCCCCTCAATCTGCTTACCGCCCTCAATCGAAGCAAAGCGCGCTTTCTGCTTCGGGCGGTACTCCATCTTCTGCCAATCAAGCGTCTCGATTTCTTTGCCGCCGCCTTTGCGCACCTGACGATAAAAACCCGAGCCAGTTTTCTCGCCGAGCCAGCCGCGCTTGATCATTTCCTCGATAAGCGGCGGAACTTTGTAAGCCTCGCGCGATTCGTCGTTTTTCGCGTTCTCATAAATGTTGCGGATCACGTTGACCAAAATATCGAGCCCAACGATATCAGCGGTCCGAAACGTCGCCGATTTCGGCCAGCCGACAGCCGGCCCAGTGCAAGCGTCCACTTCTTCGATGGTCATGCCCAGCTCAGTCATCAGCCGCAGCACGTTCAACATCGAGTACGTGCCGATGCGATTGGCGATGAAGTTCGGCGTGTCCTTAGCCACCACCACGCCCTTGCCCAACCGGTGATCGCAAATCTCATCCAGCGATCCAATCACGTCCGGCCGCGCCTTCGGCCCCGGAACCAATTCCACCAGCTTCATGTAGCGCGGCGGATTAAAAAAATGCGTCCCGGCAAAATGCGTCTCGAAATCCGCCGAGCGCCCCTCGGAAACCAGATGAATCGGCAAACCGGAAGTATTCGTCGAAACGATGGTGCCGGGCTTGCGATGCTGTTCGACTCGCGCAAAAAGCGCGCGCTTAATCTCCAAATTCTCGGCGACGGCCTCCATAATCCAATCCACTTCGCCGCACCAACCAAGATTGTCTTCAAAATTGCCAATGGTAATCAGCTGCGCCGTTTCCGGAGTAAAAAACGCCGCCGGACGCGCCTTCTTGGCAGCCTCGAGGCCCGCGCGAACGATGCGATTGCGCACCGCCGGATGCTCCAGCGTCAATCCTTTAGCCTTTTCCTCCGCATTCAATTCGCGCGGCGCCATATCCAGCAAATAACAAGGAATCCCGGCATTGGCGAAATGCGCCGCAATGCGCGCACCCATGGTGCCCGCGCCCAGAACCGCTACTTTTTCGATTCGTCGTGTCACTTTGTGCGCTCCGAAAGGGTTGGACGTTACAAGTCCAGAACTGGAATTCACTGCCGGCCCCCAAGCATCGCCGCTTTAGGGTACTCTGTCAAATAGGGGCCCTTGGGACCATGGGAAACGCGATGAAATGGATTGGCGGCGCCGTGCGCGGCTTGCGTTCCTTCGCCTATGGACCCGGCGATGGGCGCCCGCGCGTTGGCCTGGCTCTTGGCGGCGGCTTCGCGCGCGGAATTTCGCATATCGGCGTGCTGCGCGTGCTCGAACAGGAAGGAATCCCGGTCGATTACATCGCGGGCACCAGTGTGGGCGCGTTGATCGCCGCAGGCTATGCCAGTGGCGCCGAGCTGGACTCTATGGAGGAACAAGGCTCCGGCACGCACTTTCGCGATTTCGGACGCTGGACGCTTTCGCGCATGGGCATGGCCTCGAACGAGCGCCTCGAAAATTTCCTGCACAAATTCACCACTGCGCGTTTTTTCGAGGAAATGAAAATACCGCTGAGCATCGTGGCGACGGACCTAATCAAAGGCGAGACGGTTTATTTCACCGATGGCGAAATCGGCCCAGCCCTGCGCGCATCGTGCGCCTATCCGGGGCTGTTTCTGCCGGTGGAATATCGTGGGCGAATTCTGGTGGACGGATTCCTCACCGAGGCAGTCCCGACCGAGGCAGTGCGGAGAATGGGCGCGACGGTGGTTATCGCCGTCTATCTCGAGCCCGGCGAGCTGAAGGAAAAGCCGCGTAATACGATTGAAGTAATCGGACGATCCTTCTCAATTATTCAGGGCACTTACGAGCAGCGCTGGCGAGGCCTGGCAGACGTGGTAATCGAGCCCGATGTGCACGACGTCCTGTGGGACGGATTTGCGCTAACGCCGCGCCTGGTAGCCTCCGGCGCCGCCGCCACCCGCGCGCTCATGCCAAAAATCAAATCCGCGATCGAACGCCGCACCGCCCCCACCGAAATCGGCAAAGCAGACGAGTAGGCACGGTCCCCGTACCGCTGGCGTCCCTGCCGGCTCTTACGACCGAAAAAGTGGGCCAAGGCCTGAATGTTGGACGGCACGCAGAGTTAAATCAAATCGATCGATTGTGAAGTGTAGTCCGCCCGTGAGGACTGCCCCTGGCGGAAATCAAGGTCGTCAGATGCCGGCGGGGACGCCAGCGGTACGGGGATCGCGGAACGAGCCAGCTAAGAAGTTTTTTCGCAGAATATCTCTGCTAACCGCTTCACCCCGGCGCGCGTCAATAAGGAAGGGGGACGCGAACTTGCACGGCGATGACCGCTGCTACGCCCCAGTCATCAGCCTTATGGGTTCGAATCCCCCCTTCACTACGGTTTCTCATACTCCTTTCGCACTGGATATGCAATCAAAACGCTGATTCGCCCGCGTTTCTAACCGCCGACTTTATCCCGCCACTTCAACCGCCATGGATCGGCTCGCCCTGGCTCACTGTGTCGCCATCCCCTCTTTTCAGTCCTGCGAAGACCAGTGTAGAAAGCAACGTCATCCCTCCCAGCACGTAAAACGCCCGGTGGATCCCGTGAATAAACTGCGGCGAATCGGAAAGATAGCGATTCGGCAGGAAAAAAGCGGTCACCAGAGACGCGGTGGCGACGCCAAAACTCATGGACATCTGCTGCATCGTGCTGGCGATCGAGCTCGCCGCACTCTCCTCAGCCGGCGATACTTCTGCGTACACCAGCGTGTTCATGCTCGTATATTGCAGCGATGTGAAAAAACCGTAACTGAAAACTTCCACAACGATTAACCATATGGGAGTGCCCTTGCCGATGGTCGCGAATACCAATATGAGCAACCCAATGAACACGGTATTCGATACGAGCACAGCGCGGTACCCGAAGCGCGCCAGAATCCGCGGCATGGTGAGTTTCAAGCTCATTGCCGCGATCGCCTGCGGCATCATCAGCAGACCGGATTGAATGGGCGTGAATCCGAGGCCCACCTGATACAGCAGCGGAAAAAGAAATGGGATGCCGCCGATGCCGAGGCGAGTAACGAAGCTGCCGCTGACCGCGGCGCGGAAGGTGCGCAGGCGAAACAGAACCAGCCGCAGCATCGGATGGGCACTCCGCGTGGCGTGAAAACCGTAGCCCGCCAGCAGAACGATCGAGAGCGCCAGAAGTCCAAGAATTGTGCGTGCGCTGAGTGTGTGCTCGCCAAATACTTCCAACACGTAGGAAAGCAGCGCCACACCCGATCCGAAAAGTATCAGCCCGGCCACATCTAGCGGATCGGTTTTCGGCTCGCGGTAATCCGGGAGATGCCGGTAAACCATATACAAACCCGCAAGCCCAATGGGAATATTCACGAAGAAAATCAATCGCCAGTGAAGGTAGCCAACGATCAAGCCGCCGGCGATCGGTCCGAGCATCGGACCGATCAACCCGGGAATAGCAACGAAACTCATGGCGCGAATTAGCTCGGAGCGCGCGAAAGTGCGCACGATCGTCAACCTGCCGACGGGCACCATCATCGATCCGCCGCAACCCTGCAAGATACGGCAAGCAACGAGCAAGTGGATGTTGCTGGTAATTCCGCAAAGAAATGATCCCAGCGTGAAGATGGCGATCGCCGAAGCGAACACGCGCCGCGTGCCGAAGCGATCCGCCATCCACCCGCTGATGGGAATAAATACGGCCAGGCTCAATGTGTAGCTGGCCAGCACCGACTTCATGCTCAGTGGCGCGACGTGCAGCGCAGCCGCGATCGTCGGCACCGCGGTATTCAAAATCGTGGTGTCCAACGATTCCATGAAGAACGCGACGGCGATCAGCCACGGAAGCAGCCGCTTGCTGGAATCGGCGAGAGAGGATTGTGAGACGGGAGGATTATTCGGACCCGGGGGACTCATGTTTCAGCGGTTTTGATCTCGCGAATGGTGACTTCAAGATCGTGTCCGTTTCCCTTCCCGCGTTTGTTCAGGAAATCTTGGAGCGCCTGCGCGAGCCGCGCCGGTTGGACACTCAGTCCGGCTTCCATTTCGCCATCCGCCAGCGGCAGCGTGTCGTCGAATTCCGCCGAGCCCGTGAAATTGCGCATGGCGAAGCTGTCGAGCCAATCCAGCGGACAGGGGCGGGCTTTGCCGTCCTCAATAATTTCAACATGGAGTTTCCGCGCGAACATTCGCGGAGAGTATAGCATCGCGGGAATTCGCAGCCGTCGCGCGCCGCGAGGGGAAATACTTCAGCCGGCTTTCCTCCAGCGAAGAAACGCAATCACCGCCCAGACGAGTTCCACTGCGCCAAACGGCCAAGCACCCTGCAAAAATCCGTAAATCGATCCCAGGATGCAGGCACCCGAGAAAGCCAAAATGTAAATTCGCCCGCGGCGCTCGAGCGCGTAACACACCACCATCGCCGTCACCGCGAACAATCCGAAGAGAGTGAGTTTACTCACGCAGCTAAAGAATCCCGAGATTCGCTGTAGCTCGATCCTCCGTGCAAACTAGAACTTCACCAAGATCGAAAGATCGATGAACGATTCATCCCGGCGAAGATCCGGGAACCATACGCTGCTGATTCCGCCGCCACAAGCCGATTCCGCTGCCGCAAGGCCCGTTTGCCCGGAGGTGACGCCGCTGGCGCAGGTAAAGAACTGCGGCGAGCCGGTATTTCCGCTCGGGGGAGTAATCCCGCCGCGACCCGTCCAGTAAGGCACGCTCGCGTGGCGATAATCATATTCCCAACGGAAGGTGATGTATTGCTTCGGCATGTAATCGACGGTGATCGAAGAATCCCACGCTTTAAACGGATCGCCGGGATTCTCCGTGAAGTACGGCGAATTCGTCGCTGCGGTGATGGCGCTCTCCCCGTTGATCGGTGGCAGCAGCACTAGATAGCGTCCAGGATTGTTAATCTGGCCGCCGCCGAGCGTCAATCCGAACAAATCCTTGTGGAACCAAAAGCGATTGTAGAGCATATAGCCGACGAAACTCTGCTTGGGGCCGCCCTTCCTGTCGCCGTAGCAGCTAACGCCGCCGCCGTATTCACAACCCAAATCGCCGGTAAAACTGAACGCCATTTTATCGAGCATGTTTTCCGGCCGGTCGAAATATTTAATCTCGATGCTGTCGTCGGTATGGATGCGCTTGCGGCCTGGTACGAACAGGTCATCCTGACCCAAGCCGTAATTGTTGGAGATGATGTTCATCCAAGGAAACGGTGTCCATTTGATCTGGCCGCCAATGCCCGGCCGGTGGTTGGCCGAAGCGTACGATTGCCATCCATTGATGAACCACGGTTCAATTTTCAAATGCTTCGTGGGGAAGATCTGAACGCGCACTCCTTCGAAAAACCACGGCGTGTTCGAAGAAACGTATGACGGCTGGTAAGCCCAATTGTCAAAGTTG
>Ga0209772_10000481_pt1 | contig 9997 bp, 6 predicted proteins | sample BogFormECP03_OM1_FD_188235 | JGI IMG/M metagenome (GOLD analysis project Ga0209772, IMG submission 188235) | Bog forest soil microbial communities from Calvert Island, British Columbia, Canada - ECP03_OM1 (SPAdes) (version 2) | ecosystem: Environmental > Aquatic > Freshwater > Wetlands > Bog ... | reverse complement strand
TCATCGCCCAGTCCCGCGGCGAGCGAACTCGTGCGCCAGGTGAACGCCGAAGGAGAACTGAACATCGGAGTACTTACCGTTGAAAAATTAAAGCTCGCGAATGTCCACGCCGAGGGGGCCTTGCACGATTTGCAACTCGATGTGCGCGACGCTGAAGCGCAATGGGGAGGCGGTACGGTGCGCGCACAGATGCATGCCACCTTTGCGCCGCTGCCGAAATACGATTTCACGGCGAAACTCGACCGCGTCGACCTGGCGGAAATCCCCGCGCCTGGCCATTTTACGGAACGCCTCGCCGGGCTTGCCTCCGGCAGCGTCCACCTCGCGACCGAAGGCGTTGGCCGCGACGAGTTGCTCCAAAAACTCGCGGGCACCGGCGAAGTCCATCTAAAGAATGTCGAGTTTCGCGGCTGGGACGTGAGCGCGAGCGTTGCCGACGGCGCACCGCACACCGGCATATCGCGGTGGACATCCGGCGCCGGTACGTTTACGATGCGCAACCGCGGAATCTCGCTCGAGAACCTGATGCTGGAGTCCGGGAGCGAGCGGACTTCACTTCAAGGCACGGTGAGTTTCACCCGCGACGCCGACCTGACGCTGGAAACCTTGAGCGCCGGAAAAACGCATGGCCGCGCTGCCGGAACCGGCGACCAGGGGCACGTGCTGAAAATTTCCGGGCCGCTCGATGGGCCACATGTTTCCGTGGAAAAACTGGCTGCGCGCCAACCCGCGGATTGAGTTTTGAGCAGCAAAATGGTTTTGTCCGAAAATCCTGAGGCGCATGGAGGCTGTTGATGAAACGCAATGCACTGCTGGTGATCGTTGCAGCGCTCGTGATTTGCCCGGCAGCGAAGGCGCAGAAAGCGCCCACTCTGGAACAATTTCTCAGTGGGCCGTTTCCAACGGAATTGACCGCGGCTCCCACCAAGGGCCGCGTCGCCTGGGTTTTCAATGCCCGCGGCGCGCGCAATCTGTGGGTCGCTGAGCCCGCGTCCGACGGAGTATACAAGTCGCGGCAAATCACCTCGTATAAAGACGACGATGGCCAGGACCTCGGTCAACTCAGCTGGGCGCCGGATGCCGAAACCATCGTCTTCACGCGTAGCGGCGACCTCGAATTCGTCAACGGTTCCTACCCCAACCCGGCAAATTCGCCACAAGGCGTCGAGCAGGATATCTGGGCCGTTTCGCTAAGCGGCGGCGCGCCGAAGAAACTTGCTGAAGGCCACTCTGCCTCGGTCTCGCCGAAAGGCGGCAGCGTCGCGTACATTTTCAAATCGCAAGTATGGATTGCGAAGCTCGATGGCAGCGACAAGCCGGAGCAGTTAATTCACGCGGCTGGCGGAGCCGGCGAACTCCGATGGTCGCCCGACGGTGCAAAGCTAGCATTCGCCAGCCGCCGCGGAGATCACGGCTTCGTCGGTGTCTACGACATCGCCGCGAAATCGCTGATTTATCTGGAGCCCAGTGTGGACACGGACGTCGAGCCCGCGTGGTCTCCCGACAGCCGCAGAATCGTTTTCCTCCGCATCGCGGCCGCAAAAGGCAGAATGCCGTTCAGTCCTGATCGCGAAGGCGAGCCGTGGACCATTCGCGTCGCCGACGCCACGACCGGCAAAGCGCAGGAAGTCTGGCACGCCGATCCTGGCACTGGCAGCGTCTATCACGCGAGCGTTGCCGAAAATCAATTGATCTGGGCTGCGGGCGACCGTATCGTTTTCCCGTGGGAGCGCGGCGGGTGGAATCATCTTTGGTCGGTTCCCATCACCGGCGGGCCCGCGAAACTTCTCACGCCGGGAAACTTCGAAGTGGAGTACGTCGCCGCGAGCGCGAATGGGCAGGAAATTGTCTACTCCTCGAATCAGGACGATATTGACCGCCGCCACGTCTGGAAAGTTTCGCCGACCGGCGATCATCCGGAAGCCGTAACGACAGGCACCGGAATCGAAACCGCGCCCGTCATCGCCAGCGACAACAAAACAACTTTGGTTTTACGCTCCGATGCGCACACGACGATGCGCCCCGCGCTCGCCGCCGGCAAAACCGAAATCCGCGATCTCGCTCCCGAATCGCTTCCTGCGGATTTTCCCGCCAGCGCGATGGTCACGCCCCAGCAAGTGATTCTCGCTGGCGTCGACGGCATGCAAATCCATGCCCAGCTTTTTCTGCCACGCAATGCCGGCGACGGCGGCCGCCATCCCGCTCTTTGCTTTTTTCACGGCGGGTCGCGCCGTCAGATGCTTCTCGGCTTTCACTACATGGACTACTACAGCAACGCCTACGCCATGAATCAGTATCTCGCCAGCCGTGGCTACATCGTGCTCGCCGTGAACTATCGCAGCGGCATCGGCTACGGCCTGAATTTCCGCGAAGCCCTCAACTACGGTGCCGCCGGAGCCAGCGAATTCAACGATGTCGAAGGCGCAGGCCTCTACCTGCGCTCACGGCCAGATGTGGATCCGGCGCGCATCGGTCTTTGGGGAGGAAGTTACGGCGGTTACCTCACCGCCCTCGGCCTCGCCCGCGCCTCCGATCTTTTCGCCGCCGGCGTTGACTTTCACGGCGTCCACGACTGGAACACGGAAATTCCCACGTTCGCCTCCACGTACAAACCCACGGACCGCCCCGACGCCGCCCGCCTCGCCTGGGAATCGTCGCCACTTTCTTCCATCAGCACGTGGCGTTCTCCGGTACTCTTGATTCAGGGAGACGACGACCGCAACGTGCCATTTGCGGAAACGGTTGATCTCGCCGAAGCGCTGCGCAAACAGGGTGTGCCGTTCGAGCAACTCGTTTTTCCCGACGAGATTCACGACTTCCTGCTGCATCGCAGCTGGCTCGCGGCGTATCAAGCGACCGTCGAATTTTTCGACAAGCATTTCAAGATGCCGGAGAAATAGCGCGCGCCGTACAAACCGGCCATGAATAATTCTTTGCGAACCCTCGGCTTCTGTGTGCTGCTAATGGCGGCTCCGCGCAGCTTTGCGCAGAATCCAGAGCGCGTCACCCTGTTTCCCAGGCTGGACGTCGGGCAGACCCTTCACTACCAGATCGGCTATCGCGCGAAAACGAACACTACCACGATCAGCAGTGTCGCCGCGCCCATGGCGCCTACCGGCGGCCAGGCTGACTCTCAGTTGCTTCTTCAGGTCGAAGTGGAAGATCTGACGCTCGAAGCGGGCAAGCCCGCGGCGCGCCTGCGCACGCGCATCATCGCGCAGGCGCAGGATGCCGTCGCATCCGTCGATTCGCAAAAGTCCGCCACACCCGACAGAGAAGTCGAATTCCTGCTCCATCATGATGGCCAGGTCACCGATCTCAATGGTCTGGATAAGCTCTCCGCCGACGAAAAAACCGCATGGCGCGAATGGGTCGCGCGATTCGGAGACGGCGCGGCGTTTCCGGAAAGAGGAATCAAACCGGGCGATAAGTGGAAATCGGAAGAGCCGATTACCAACGCTCTGCTCTCCGGCCTTTCCTGGGAAAAAGAATCCGTGTACGTAAAGGATTCGCCCTGCGCGGCCAGGATGGCGTCTCCGCAAAGCGATATCGCCGCAGACGAGCCACCGCAGGAAACCTGCGCCGTCATTCTGACGACGGCCACGATCAAGCAGAAATCCAACCAGAAAGACGCCACGCCCGAGGACTACAAACTCCACGACCTGCGCAACATGGGCGTCGCCAAGGGCACGAACGAAATCGTAACTTACATTTCGCTGAAGACAGGCCTCGTCGTGCGCGCGACGGAAGACGCCAGTCAATCGCTGAATGCTATCGTCGCGAAAAGCGATGCTTCCAATCGCGTTCACTACTTGATTGATGCGGAGAGCCACGCCCAAATCGTGCTGCTCGCCGAGCCTCCGCCGACTCATCCCTGACCGCCCAACCTCTCACAGAAAAACGCCCCGATTTGCTCCCGGGAGTATAATGAAGGTTTCGGCAGTGCCCGAAATTCTTACCGGGAGACCCCTTCCATGGAATTCAAACTGCGCAGCAGCTATCAGCCACGCGGTGATCAGCCCGCCGCCATCGAACAGCTTACTCGCGGCATCGAAGCCGGCGACAAGCACCAGGTGCTGCTCGGCGTTACCGGTTCGGGCAAAACGTTCACAGTAGCGAAGCTCATCGAGGCCTTTAATCGCCCCGCGCTCGTTCTCGCCCACAACAAAACGCTCGCCGCGCAGCTTTATCACGAATTCAAATCGTTCTTCCCGGAAAACGCCGTCGAATATTTTGTAAGCTACTACGATTTTTATCAGCCGGAAGCCTACGTCCCCGCTGCCGACATTTACATCGACAAAGAAGCCACCATCAACGACGAGCTCGACAAGCTGCGCATGAGCGCCACGCGCTCGCTGTTCGAGCGCCGCGACGTCATCATCGTCGCCAGCGTTTCCTGCATCTACGGTATCGGCTCGCCGGATGCGTACTACGGCATGGTCATCACTCTTGAGAAAGGCCAGCAGACTTCGCGCGAAGCTCTGCTCCACAAATTCGTCGACAGCCAGTATGAGCGCAGCGAAGATCTTCGCCGCGGCAGCTTCCGCGTTCGCGGAGACATGATCGAAATTTACCCGCCCTACCAGGACGACGCGTTCCGGATCGAGATGTGGGGCGATCAGATCGATACGATTCGGCGAGTGGATCCTATTACCGGCGAGGTCAAATCCGGTCACGAAGAGCTGCCGAGCATAACGATTTTTCCCAGGAACCATTACGTCACGCCTCAGGAGTACCGTGAGCGCGCCATCGTCACCATTCAGGAAGAGCTGTGGTGGTGGAAAAAAGAGCTGGAGAAGCAGGGAAAATTTGTCGAAGCCCAGCGCGTCGTGCAACGCACCATGTTTGATATCGAAATGATGCGCACCATCGGCTACTGCCACGGCGTCGAAAATTATTCACGTCACCTTAGCGGCCGCTTACCCGGCGAAGCGCCTCCGACTCTGCTCGATTACCTGCCGCAGGATTTCCTGATGTTCATTGATGAATCGCATCAGACCGTCGGCCAGGTGCGCGGCATGTTCAACGGCGACCGCGCGCGCAAGCAGACGCTGATCGATTACGGATTCCGCATGCCCTCCGCTCTCGACAACCGTCCGCTGACGTTCGAGGAGTTCGAGCACCGCATGAATCAGGTCATCTACGTCTCGGCAACGCCGGGGCCGTACGAATTGACGAAGTCGGGCGGTGTTGTGGTCGAGCAAGTTATTCGTCCGACTGGCCTGGTCGACCCGCAAGTGGAGATTCGCCCCGTTAAAGGCCAGGTCGATGATCTGCTGGAAGAAATTCGCAAGCGCGCGGAGAGAAACGAGCGCGTCCTTGTCACCACTCTGACGAAGCGAATGGCCGAAGATTTGTCGGAGTATTTCACGGAAGTCGGAGTCCGTTGCCGCTATCTGCATTCCGAAATAGAAACACTCGAACGCATCAAAATCCTCCGCGACCTGCGCCGTGGCGAATTCGACGTCCTCATCGGCATCAACCTGCTCCGCGAAGGCCTGGATTTGCCTGAAGTTTCGCTTGTAGCGATTCTCGACGCCGACAAGGAAGGCTATCTCCGCAGCGCCACCGCGTTAATTCAAACGATGGGCCGCTGCGCGCGCCACATTGAAGGCCGCTCCATCTTGTACGCCGATCGCCGAACCGGTTCAATGAATCAAGCCATCGACGAAACAAACCGCCGCCGCGACAAGCAGCTCACCTACAACCGCGACAACAACATCACGCCCATGTCCATCATCAAATCCGTGGATATGGACCTGGCGCGCATCGTCGAAGCCGATTACGTGACCGTTCCGCTCGACGAGGGCGCGATGGATGCGGCGGCGGCAAATATCAAAAATGAAAAACAGCTCGCCGAAATGTTGCAACAATTGGAATCGCAGATGCGCGAAGCCGCCAAAAAATTCGAATTCGAGCGCGCCGCCCAGTTGCGCGATCGCATTCGCTCCCTGAAACAAAAAGACGTCGCCGGATTATTCGCAACCGAGCCAGCGCCAACGGCCGAATCCGCCGGCCAAAGTTAAATTTTGCCGATGGTCGTCACTTCGCAACACCCGGCTACACCACGCCGCGCTTCAATTCATCCAAGGGATAAAACGTCCCGCGCCAAGTCACCCCGCCGCTCCACAGCGTGACTACGGTCGACCGCACGATCATGTAACAAAATAAAATGGCGCCAATCGGATGCGTTACCGCATAGAGCGGCGAAACTCCGCTCGCCAAATCCCCACCCGCATGCACCGTCATCGCCACACCCGCGGCGATTCCCGCCAGAATGCGAATCCAGCCATGCCCCGCGGCCACGCCGATAAACGGAACCACGTTCATCAGCAACATCATCACCACCGCGGCCCCCGCATAGGTCACGCTATACCCGAACGCCGCGAAGAAGTTTTTTGTCACGCCCCGAATCACATTCCGCACCCCGGCCTGCCAACGGACGCTCACAAACTCCTGTGCCAGCGCCACCACGGATCGAAATCCGCTTTGCTTCACCAGTTTTCCCACTTTCATGTCATCCACTACTTCCATCTTTAGTTTTTGGTGCGTGCCGATCGTTTCGTAGACGCTGCGCTTCAGCATCTGAAACGCTCCAATCCCTGCGTACGCCTTGGACTTCACGTTGCCGACTTGATCGAGCTGATTCGCCACGTGAAACGCCAACGCGAAAAACGTCAGCACCGTCTTTTCCCAAAACCCGCGCATCTCCACCTTGGCGCCCAGCGTCAGATGGTCCGCTCGGAGCTTTTCGGCCATCGCCACTGCCCGCCGCAGCACGCTCGTCTCGAACCTCACGTCAGCGTCGGTGAACAGCAGCCACTCGCCGGTGGAAGCTTCGTACGCCTTTTGCAGCGCGTGCGGTTTTCCGAGCCAGCCGGCCGGCAGTTCGGAAACATGCACCGCGCGAAAACGTGAATGCCCCGCGGCAAATTCATCGAGAATGCGCCCCGTCGCGTCCTGCGAGCGGTCGTCGACCGCGATGATTTCGAGATGCGGATAATCCAGCGCGGCCAGCGTCGCGAGCGCGCCCGGAAGTTTTTCTTCTTCATCGCGCGCGGCAAAGATCAGGGAAATGCTCGGGCACTCGGAGTCTTGCGCCGCTGCAAAATTTCTGATCCGGGGAATTTTCGTTGCGCCGTAGGCGACGCGGAGCCCTTGGAGGATCCAAAAGGCTGCGATCAGGGAAAAAAGAAGGAGTCCAAAAATATGCATCAAAATTGGTATCCAGCGCTGACCTCGGGTTATCCTAACATGCAATGACGGCGACCCTTTCGATCATCGGCGCAGGACGCGTGGGCCGCGCGCTCGGGCGTCGCCTCCGCGAGTTGGGATGGAAAATCGGCGCCGTGGTGACCAGCAGCGAACCCAGCGCGCGCAAAGCGGTGCGCGTCATCGGGGCCGGGCACGCGCACGCGTTTCTGACGCGGCAGGTGCTTGCAGCGCAGGTTATCCTGATCACCACCGCGGACCGCGTTCTTGCCGAAGTCGCCGCAGAGTTGGCCCGCATTGGCGCCGAGGAACTGAACGGTAAAATCGTTCTGCACACGAGCGGGGCGGTAAGCTCGCGCGTGCTCGAGTCCGTAAAAAAATGCGGAGCGTCAGTTGGCTCGATGCATCCGCTGCAAACCTTCAGCGGCGTGGGAGTGCCCCCGCTGGAAGGAAGAGTTTTTGCGATTGAGGGCGATGCCCCTGCGGTCCGTGCTGCGCGGCAAATTGCGCGCGCGCTTGGCGCGGTCCCCGTACGCATCGAAGGCGCGAAGAAGCCGCTCTATCATGCTGCTGGCGCGATGGCCGCAGGGAATGTCCTTGCGCTGATGGAAGCGGCCACGCGGCTGATGACTGCGGCAGGAATGAAGCGGCGCGAAGCCGTGCGCGCTCTGCTGCCGCTAACGCGGCAGGTGCTCGAGAATTTTGAACGGCTCGGACCGCGCGCGGCGTGGACTGGGCCGCTCTCGCGCGGAGACTATGGCGTCGTATCGGCGCACACCGATGCCATGAAGGATTTGCCGGCTGAGTTTACGACCACGTACGAGTCGGTGAATCGCCTGGCCGCTCTCGTGTTGGCGCAGGATTCGGCGGCCATGCTCGCGGAACTGGATAAAGTTTCTTTGAGCAAAAAAGCAAAAGTGAAAGCTACGGGGGGACAAGCGTGAAGCAACTGCAGATTGCGATCGAGAGCACGACGCTGGCGAACGGATTGAAAGTAGTCATCGCGCCGGACACCACCGCGCCGGTGGTGACCGTCGGCGTGTATTACAAAATTGGATTTCGCCTCGAGCCGCGCGGCCGCAGTGGCTTCGCGCATCTTTTCGAGCACATGATGTTTCAAGGTTCGGCGAACGCATCGAAAACGCAGCACATCAAACTCATCAATTCGAGCGGCGGCGTGCTGAACGGCTCGACGCACTACGACGTGACGAATTATTACGAAGCGGTGCCGTCGAACGCGCTGGAGCGCGTGTTGTGGCTCGAAGCAGACCGCATGCGCGCGCTGAAAGTGGATGATGAAAATTTGCGCAACCAGCGCGACGTCGTGAAAGAAGAAGTGCGCGTCAACGTTTTGAACCAGCCGTACGGCGGATTTCCGTGGCTCGATTTGCCGCCGGTGGCGTTTCGCAACTGGGCGAATTCGCACAATTTCTACGGGGATTTCACGGACCTGGATGCCGCGGACCTCGCCGACGTCTTTACGTTTTTCAAGACGTACTATGTGCCGAACAATGCTGTGTTGCTGATCCTTGGCGATGTAAAGCCTGAGGAAGGGTTCGCGCTGGCAAAGAAATTGTTTGCCGATATTCCTGCGGGACCTACGCCGCCGTTTGCGGATCCTACCGAGCCTGAGCAAAACGAAGAGCGGCGCGGCAATGTTGAGGAGAAATTCGGAACGCTGCCGGCAATGGCCATCGGCTACGTTGTGCCGAAACGCCGGACTGCCGATTGGTGCGCGATGGCACTGCTCGATCAGGCGCTGCATGGCGGACGCGCAGGGAAACTTTATCGCGAGCTCGTTCTCGAAAAACAGGTTGCCGTGGAACTCGACGGCGGAATCGACGATATTTTCGGTTACAACGGACCGACGCAAATGGTTACGCGCATCATGCACAAGCCGGAATATTCGAGCGAACAAACGCTGGCCGCCTTTGATGAGGTGATTCGCGAAATACAGGAGAATGGCATCAGCGAAGATGAACTCGCCCAATTGAAAGTGAAATGGCAATCGGACTTTGTTTCGCTGCTCGAAAGCGGGCATGGCGGCATGCCGCGCTATGGCCTGATGCATCTGCTGGCGTGCTTCACGCTGTTCGATAACGAACCGCAACTGGTGAACTCGATTCTCGACGGTTTTCTCGCCGTGAAACGCGAAGAAGTTCAAGCAGCAGCGCGGAAATATCTGGTCAAAGAAAAACGTGCCATTGTCTTTCGGACGCCGACGGCTTCCAGTGCAAAGGAGGCTGCATAATGGCGACGCGCGCGGTCGAAGCAAACAGTGCAGTGCCGGCGCTTTCCGCCGAGCGGCAAGTCACGTGGCCGAAGCGCCAGAAGGCGCGGCTCTCGAACGGGCTCGAAGTAATTCTTGTCGAATCGCATACGATTCCTAAATTTCACGGCGAGCTGTTTTTCCGCTCTGGCAACGCGGCAGCCATCGATCGCGGTCCAGGGGTCGCGGAAATGACGGCAACCCTTGTGCGAACCGGCACGACGAAGCGCGCAAGCCGGCAAATCGAAGAAGATCTGCGCCGGATCGGCGCAGACCTGGCTTCGAGTGCGGGCTCGGATACGAGCGCGATTTCATTCGCGGGACTCTCCGATTTTGCGGAGCCGCTGCTTGGCATGGTGAACGAGTTGGCGCGCGATGCGGCGTTTCCGGAAGCCGAATTCGAGCGCGAACGCCGGCAACAACTCGAAGAAGTAAAAATGGAACGCACCTCGCCGGGATTTCTTGCCAGCGAACGATTGCGCAAAGTTTTATTCGGAGCGCATCCCTACGGGACGG
>Ga0209772_10000480_pt1 | contig 10002 bp, 4 predicted proteins | sample BogFormECP03_OM1_FD_188235 | JGI IMG/M metagenome (GOLD analysis project Ga0209772, IMG submission 188235) | Bog forest soil microbial communities from Calvert Island, British Columbia, Canada - ECP03_OM1 (SPAdes) (version 2) | ecosystem: Environmental > Aquatic > Freshwater > Wetlands > Bog ... | reverse complement strand
CGCGTCGCGCGCGAAGTCGGCACGGAAGGAAAGCTCGGCGGCCAGGCGGAAGTCAAAGGCGTCTCGGGCGTCTGGAAAGATCTTACCGACAACGTCAATTTCATGGCGTCGAACCTCACCACCCAGGTCCGCGGCATCGTCAAGGTCGTGACCGCCGTCGCCAACGGCGACCTCAAGCAAAAGCTCGTCGTCGATGCGCGCGGCGAGGTCGAAGCGCTCGCCGTCACCATCAACAACATGACCGATACGCTGAGCACCTTCGCCGAGCAGGTCAGCACCGTGGCCCGCGAAGTCGGCGTGGAAGGAAAGCTCGGCGGCCAGGCGCGCGTCCCCGGCGTCGCCGGCACTTGGAAAGATCTCACCGACAACGTCAATTTCATGGCGTCGAATCTGACGACTCAGGTCCGCGGCATCGTCAAAGTCGTGACCGCAGTCGCCAACGGCGACCTCGCTCAAAAGCTGATCGGCGTCGAGGCGAAGGGCGAGATCGCGGCACTCGCCGACACCATCAACAGCATGACCGAGACTCTCGGTATCTTCGCCGATCAGGTCAGCACCGTGGCGCGCGAAGTCGGAATCGAAGGAAAACTGGGCGGTCAGGCGCGCGTGCCCGGCGCGGCAGGAACCTGGCGCGACTTGACCGATAACGTGAACCAACTTGCAGGTAACTTGACCGCCCAGGTGCGCGCGATCTCGGACGTCGCGACCGCGGTTACCAAAGGCGACTTGACGCGGTCGATCAAGGTCGAAGCACTCGGCGAAGTCGCGGCGCTCTCCGACAACATCAACCAGATGATCGTGAACCTGAAGGAGACCACGCAGAAGAACCAGGAGCAGGACTGGCTCAAGACGAACCTCGCGAAATTTTCGAGCATGATGCAGGGCCAGAAAAATCTGCAGGCAGTGTCGCGCATGATCATGTCGGAGCTGACGCCACTGGTCTCGGCTCATCAGGGTGCGTTCTTCCTGATGGACGCCGACGAGGGCGCGCCGATTCTGAAACTGATGAACACCTACGCATATCGCGAGCGCAAAGGCGTCGCGAATCGATTCCTGATTGGCGAAGGCCTCGTCGGCCAGTGCGCGCTCGAGAAAAAGAGCATCCTGCTGACCAACGCGCCGCACGACTACATACATATCAGCTCAGGGCTGGGCGAGGCGCCGCCGCTGAACATCATAGTGTTGCCGATTCTGTTCGAGGGCGAAGTCAAAGCGGTGATCGAGCTCGCATCGTTCAACGCCTTCAGCTCGATCCATCAGATCTTCCTCGATCAGTTGAGCGAGAGCATCGGCGTCGTGCTCAACATGATCATGGCCAACATGCGCACCGAGGAATTGCTGCAGCAGTCGCAGGGCCTGACGCAGGAGTTGCAGAATCAGTCCAAGGAGCTGACCCATCAGCAGGAAACTCTCAAGAGCACCAATACCGCGCTCGAACGGCAGGCGCTCGAACTCGAGGAAAAAGCCAAGCAACTCGAAGAACAGAACACCAAGGTCGAGATCAAGAATCGCGAAGTCGAGCAGGCAAGAAAGTCGCTCGAGGAAAAGGCCGAGCAGCTCGCGCTGGTGTCGAAATACAAGTCCGAGTTCCTCGCCAACATGTCGCACGAGTTGCGGACGCCGCTTAACAGCCTGCTGATCCTCGCCAAGGTGCTGTCCGACAACAAGGAAGAGAACCTTTCCGAGAAGCAGCTCGAGTATGCCCGCACTATCTATTCTTCCGGCAGCGATCTGCTGAAGCTGATCAGCGAAGTGCTCGACCTCTCCAAGGTTGAGGCGGGCAAGATGGCGATTGACGTGCGCCAGCTTCAAACATCAGAGCTGGTGGAATTCGCCGAGCGCAGCTTCCGTGCGCTGGCCGAAGAAAAGGGCCTCGAATTCTCGACCGAAGTCGGTCCGGGTGTGGCCGAAGAAATTCGCACCGACCGCCAGCGCGTCGAACAGGTGCTGAGGAACCTGCTGGCCAACGCAATCAAGTTCACGGAAAGCGGGTCGGTTAAATTCCGCATGGAGATGATCGAGCCGCGCCGCGAGTTCGAGAGCGAATCACTCAAAGGTGGCGGCAAAGTCCTGGCACTTTCGGTCACCGACACCGGGATTGGAATTGCGAAAAACAAACAGCGCCTGATTTTCGAAGCGTTCCAGCAAGCCGACGGCAGCACCAGCCGGCGCTACGGCGGCACTGGCCTTGGACTCTCGATCAGCCGCGAAATCGCGCGCGCGCTCGGCGGCGAAATCCACGTCCTAAGCAGCCCCGGCGAAGGCAGCGTCTTCACCCTCTACATGCCCATCAGTTACGGCAAGGAGGTCGAGGTCTTCGGCGCGCGCGAGGATGCTGGCGAGATGCAGGCGCGGCTGACCGATCAACTTCAGCAGAAAGTGGCGCAAACCACTGGCGCAGTGCGCGATTTCCTCGCCGCGGCACCGGCGGTGCACGAATTGTCGAGTGACGCGCTCGACAGCCTCAAGGGCAAGACCGTGCTCATCGTCGACGACGATCCGCGCAACATTTTCGCCGTCAGGAGCCTGCTGGAGGGGCATGGGATGAAGACGCTGACCGCGGAAAACGGGCGCGCCGGAATCGCGATGCTCGAACGTCATCCCGAAATCGACATCGCGCTCATCGACATCATGATGCCCGAGATGGACGGCTACGAAACGATGCGTCTGATACGCGCGAATCCTGCCAAGCGATGGCTGCCGATGATCGCGGTGACAGCCAAGGCGCTGCAAGAAGATCGCGAGCGCTGCATGGCGGCGGGCGCGTCGGATTACCTGGCCAAGCCGATCGATGACGCGCAATTGGTCGAGCTGATTCGAATCTGGTCGAGTGGCACGCCGGCGCAGGCGTCGGTGTAGTAGGGCAAGCGCAGACTGTTGCATGTAGAACGAGCGGCGAAGGATGGGGAAAGGAGATGAAGACACAGGAAGCCTCGCATATCGAGCGGCTGCCGCTAGCCGCGGCAAAAGCCAGCATCCTGCTGGTTGACGATCGTCCCGCGAATCTGCTCGCGCTCGAGGCGATCCTCGACCCACTCGGCCAGCGGCTGGTGCGCGCGAGCTCGGGCGAAGAAGCGCTGGAAAAACTCGAGGGCGATGAGTTCGCCGTCATTCTGATGGACGTGCGAATGCCGGGAATGGATGGACTCCGCACCGCGGAAATAATCAGCCAGCGTGAAAGCACGGCGCGCGTTCCGGTGATCTTTCTGACCGCGGTGCCGATAGGAAACGCCGACGTGGTCAGCGGTTACGAGCGCGGCGCCGTCGACTTCCTGCTGAAGCCGTTCGATCCTGAAATTCTGCGCTCGAAGGTGGCGGTCTTCGTCGACCTTTACCAGAAGGAGCAGATGATCAAGCGCCAGGCGGGGCTGCTGCGCCAGCGCGATCGCGAGGCCTTCGAGCGGCGCAGCGAGTTGCGCTTCCGTTCGCTGATGGACGCACTGCCACAATGCGTGTGGGTCGCACGCCCCGATCTGACCTTCTACTACTGGAACATGCGGGCAGTTGATTACATCGGAATTCCGGCTTCAGTAGCGGTCGCTGCCGAGCGATTGTTCGAATTCGTGCATCCCGACGATCTACCGTTGCTCAAATCGGAATGGGAGCAATGCACCGCCGAGCAACGTTCGGCTGAAGTGCAGGTCCGTCTGCGGCGCCATAGCGACGGCGTTTACCGATGGTTCCTGATGCGCGGAGTTCCGCAATGCGATGAAGCGGGAAAGTTGACCGGATGGATCGTCGCGGCAACGGACATCGACACCGAGCATCAGGCGTTGAAGCAAGCCGAGGCCGCCAGCCGGATGAAAGAGGAATTTCTCGCGACCGTGTCGCACGAGCTGCGCAATCCGCTCAACGCGATAGTGGGTTGGGTTCATCTGTTGCGGTCCGGGAACCTCGACCTTGCCAAATCGTCGAAAGCGCTGGAGACGATCGAACGCAACGTGAATCTGCAGACGGCGCTTATCGACGACATCCTGGACCTCTCGCGAATCATACAGGGCAAGGTCAACCTCACCTTCCGCACGGTCAAAATGGGCGCGGTGGTGGAAGCCGCGCTCACGGCCGTGCGCCCCACGGCCGATGTCAAGGGAGTAGCGCTCGAGTATGAAACATTGGCAGCGGGCGACGAAATCAGCGGCGACGCGGACCGTCTGCAGCAGATAGTCTGGAACCTGCTTTCCAACGCGATCAAATTCACGCCGCGCGATGGGCGCGTCTGGGTTCAGATGCAGCAGCGCGACGGTCACCTGACTCTGAGCGTGCGCGATACGGGTCGGGGAATCTCAGCCGATTTTTTGCCGCGCGTATTCGACCGCTTCAGCCAGGCGGAAAGCGGCAGCACCCGCTCTCACGGCGGTTTGGGACTGGGACTCGCGATAGTGCGACAACTCGTCGAGCTCCATGGCGGAAGCGTGGAAGCGCGGAGCGACGGAGTCGACTTGGGCGCAACATTCTCGGTGAGCTTGCCGAGCAAGTACTCGAAACCCGCGACGGCGGGCCTCGACAAGGGTCACACCGCCGCGCGGCCGCGCAAGCTGGAAGGCGTTTCCATACTGGTTGTCGACGACGAGCCGGATTCGCGCGAGGTGCTTGCGGAAATTCTGCGGACGTTCGGCGCTCAGACCAGGACGGCTGCCTCGGCGGAGGAAGCGTTGGCCGAAATCGCGCGCGAGAGGCCGCAGGTCCTGCTAAGCGACATCGGCATGCCGTTGGTTGATGGCTACGAGTTGCTGCGTAGAGTTCGCGAACGCATCCCGGCGAACCAGATGATCGCGGTCGCGTTGACGGGATTAGGCAGCGTCCACGATCGCGATCAGACGCTGGCCAGGGGATTCCAGCATTGCATGGTCAAGCCGCTCGCACCCGAGCAGCTGGTCGAGGCAATCGAAAATCTCCTGATTTCGCCACCGGCTCGATAACTATAGCGAAGCTATTCGCGTTCGGAAGCCGTTGCGCGGTGATACCAGTGCGAGGCCGCTCGCTTGCTCGTTGAACAGCGCCGCATACGGACCCTCGCGACGTAACAAGTCAGCGTGCTTGCCCGTCTCCATGATTCGGCCGTGCTCCATGACGACAATAAGGTCGGCGGTGACGGCGCTGCGCAGGCGATGTGCGATCAGAAAAACGGTGCGGCTATCCATAAGCCGTTCCATCGCGGAGTGAATCTGATTTTCAGATTCCGAGTCCACCGATGACGTCGCTTCGTCGAAAATTACTATCTTCGAGTCCTTGAGGAATGCGCGCGCGATCGCGAGCCGCTGACGTTGGCCGCCGGAAATCTTGAAGCCGCGCTCACCGATGATCGTGTCGAGGCCGTCCGGCAGGCTTTCGATGAATTCACCGAGATTAGCCATCTCCAGCGACCGCCTCAGCATCGCGTCGGTCGCATCGGGGCGCGCATAGCGCAGATTGTCCTTGATACTCGCACTGAACAGCAGCGCGTCCTGGGAAACGATCGCGACATGCTCCCGCAATGACTTCAGCGTGTAATGACGCACGTCACGGCCATCGATGACCACGCGTCCTGAAGTCGGATCGTAAAAACGCGGAATCAAGCTCGCCATCGTCGTCTTGCCCGCGCCTGACTTGCCCACGAGCGCAACACGATAACCGCCCGGCACGTGAAGATTCAGGCCTTCGAGCGCAAGCCCGCGCGCCATTTCGTCGTGGATTTTGTAGCCGAACGAGACGTCGTCGAACTGAACCGTGCCATTGCGGACCGGAAACGGCCGGCTGAGCGCGTGATCGGTGATCTCGGGTTTCAAATCAAGAAACTGGAAGATTCGTTCGATCGCCGCCATCGAGGTTGAGACCACGACTGATAGCTGCGCGAATCGTTCCAGCGGCAGGTAGAGGAATCCCATGTACGAGAAAAAGGCGATCATCGTGCCCAGCGTCATCGTGCCCCGGATGATCATCAGCGCGCCCACCCAGATAACGACGGTCGGCGCGGCGCGTGTCAGCAGTTGAATTAACATTTCCTGGCGCGCCGCCAGCTTTACCTTGTCGATCGTGCGCGTCAGCAGCCGACTCGTCTGGGAACGGAAATGCTCGACTTCATAATCCTCGCGGCAAAACGATTTGATCGTACTCGCGCCGGCGACTCGTTCGTGAACTTCACCGGCGATCTCTTCGACCGTCTCCTGCATGCGATGACTCACCGATTTTATTCGCGGTGAGAAAAATCGCATAAAGAAGACCCACAGCGGCGAAATGCATAGCGCGACCAGCGCCAGCCGCCAGTCGAGCGCCAACAGGGCGACCACCACCAGTATCAGCGAGACGCCGTCCATCCACACATCGATCAGCGCGGAGCCGACCAGTTCGTTTGCCTGATGCACGTCATTGAGCACGCGCGACACAATTGCGCCGCTCGGATTCTGATCGAAGAACGAATGCGGCAGACTTTGCAGATGCTCGAACAGCCGGCATTGGAGATCGAAAATCAGCCGGTTACCCGCGACGCCCGCCCAATAGTTTCGATAGTAACTGGCGATCGATTGAATGCCGTAGAGCAGCAGCATCACGATACTCAGCGCCGCGAGTTCGCTCGTCGGCGTTGCCGCATGACCGGCCAGCATTGAAAGCTCTACGCACATGCGATCGATCAGGCGCATGGCGCCGTCGAACTTCGGCGGCGAAGTCAGCAAAACGTCGATCACGTATTTGAAGACCAGCGGGAAGGCGAGCGGCAGGGTAAATTTGCCAATGCCCATCAATGCGGCACCAACCACGAGGCGCATGTACGGCCGCAGGAACTGAACAAACTTAAAAATTACCGATCTGGAAATTTTTTCCGGCTTCGGTTTCACAACACTTTCTCAATTAGAAATGGAGTTAACGGTCAGGAGCGAGCCTTGCGGGTAGGAGAAGCAACCCGCATGCCTCGCGGCATGCCTTATTTATTCAGGGATTTCTACTTTCGACGCTGCTCAACCCGCGGACCCGTGAAATAAAGCACCATTCCCAAATTCCTCTGCCTCAACGCGGATATTAATTCGTGTGCAGTGTTGGCGTGAATTTCGCTTGGAATTTACGCAGGTGCGTTGTGGCGAAGCAGATGATCGATCCGAGCGATACGGAGCAGCCTGTCCCCGCGTCCGATTCGCCCCCGCCTCCGCGTCCGATCGCTTCGCATTCGACCACCACGGTCGCCGCGATTGTCATCCTGCTGATCTACCAGGGATACACACTCTCCATCGTTGGCATCGCATCGCCGTGGATCGCGCGAAGCTTCGCGCTCGATGAAGGCAAACTCGCGAAGCTTTTTGCGTGGATGGCGATATCGGCATTCGGATCGCTGTTGCTCGCGCGCCTCGCCGATCGGGTCGGGCGCCGGCTGGTGATTCTCGGCGCGCTGGTGCTGGCCCCGATATTTACCGCAGGAGCCGCGCTGGCTCCCACAGCCAAAGCATTCGCCGCGTACGAGATACTCGTTTCCGCGCTGCTCGGCGGATCCGTCTCATCGGCGATCGTCCTGCTCGCCGAAGAGCTTCCCGTCAAGCAGCGCGCTCGGGGCCAGGCTGCCGCAGCACTCGCAAGCGCGATTGGCGGCGTCCTCGGCTACGTGATCATTCCGATCCTGCTGGCATGGAACTACTCGTGGCGATGGCTGCTGGCGCCGTCGGTCTTCGGAATATTGCTGGTAGCTCCGGTGGCCGCAATGTTGCCGGCGCAATCAAAATGGTCGAACGCAGCTTCGAGCGGAACCGCTAAGAGCAGCCACTTCTACGATATCTTCCATCCGATCTATCGCCGCCGATCGCTCGCCCTGCTGACTTGCGCCGCGCTCGATACCATTGCCGGCACTGCAGTCAACGGCTGGCTCTACTATCAAGCGGTCTCGATCCTTGGCCTCTCGCCGGCAGCCGCCAGCACGCTGGTGGTGACCGGAATGGGCGTCGGCATGATCGGATTTCCAATCGGTGCATGGGCCTCGGAGCGCTTCGGCCGCGTGCCGACCGTGGTCTATATGGGGGGAGCCGCATGGCTCGGCGCCTTTGCGTTCTATCTCGGGCCGCCGAGCTTCGTGAGTTGGCCGTTCATGTGGCTGGTAGTCGCGTACTGCTGGTTCAAAGTCGCGTCCGACGTGATGACAGTCGGCGCCAACTCCGCCGCGACCGAACTTTTTCCGGCTGCCCTGCGCACCACCATGATCGGCTGGCAGGGAATCACGGCCGCCGCATTCTCGATGCTCGCGCAGGTGCTGATCGCTGCCTTGATCGGACCGCTGGGCGGACTCGCGCAAGTCATTCGCTACCTCGCGTTGCTGGGAATTCCGAGCGCGTTGATATTCAGGCTCTTCATCGACGAAACCCGCGGACTGACGCTCGAGCAGGCGGCGCTCGAAGAACAATGGGACCAGGTCCGACACCGTCGGCCGCCGCCTAAGGCAGCCCGTTCACGTCGCCAGCGGAAGTGGGTGAAGCGATGAACACGCGCCCGGCAACTTCACGCACTGCGACCCGAGCGGTTCGCATTTTCATTTTGTGTGCGCTGGCCGTGTGTGTATGGAACGCGACTGCAGTCGCCAAAAAACGGCGGCATACTCATCGCGCACCTACAGCGACGGCTACAGCTTCTGATCTGAAACCAGCGGTATTGATCGTGGGGGGCACCGGTCTCGTCGATCGGCCGGAGGGACAAGGTCCAGGAGTACTGAGCTCGGCCGAGATTTACGATTCGGTCCTGCATCGCTTTCTCCCGATCGCTCCGATGAACGAACGGCGCGATCAGTTCGCCGCCGCCGCAATCGGCCCGGATAAGGTGCTGATCGTGGGCGGCATCAACACGCTGCTGGTGCCGCTCGCCGTTTTCCCCGGACCGGCGATGCCGTGGCTACTGGGTTCTGCCGAAATCTTCGATTCCGCCGACGGCAAATTCGTTGCGGCGCCAAATATGAAATTCTCCCGGGATGATCCGACCGCGACCACGCTGCAAAATGGCAAAGTCCTCGTCGTCGGGGGTGAGTCCGCCGCGGCTGAGCTCTACGACCCGCTATCCAACGCCTTTTCCGAAACCGGCTCGATGGCATCGAGCCGTCACGGCCAAACCGCCTCGTTGCTTGCGGACGGCGGCGTGCTGATCGCAGGCGGCGGCTTCCTGAAGGTCGAAGTTTACGATCCGGCCCAAGGCAAATTTCATTTCGCCGGCCATCTCAGTGCGAATCGGCTGTATCATACTGCCACACTGCTCGCGGACGGGAGCGCTCTGATCGCCGGTGGATGTCCTTTCGCGCGGAGCGGTGCAGTCGATACGACCGAGATCTTCGACGAGTCGAGCAAAAAGATCCTGTCGGGTCCGAACATGACTCAGAGCCGCGCCGGACACACGGCAACGCTCCTGAACGACGGGCGAGTTCTGATGGCGGGCGGCCGCGCGGACAATTCCACCGAGTTTTACGATCCGGCGTCGCACAAATTCGTCGCCGGCCCGAACATGATCGCAGTACGTTCCGGACACTCGGCCACGCTCCTGCCTGACGGAACGGTTCTGATCGCCGGTGGATGGGATCCTGACTACAAGCCGCTTTCGAGCGCGGAAATTTTCGATCCATCGGCGAACAAGTTCGTAGCCGCCGGACAAATGACCGAAGCGCGCGCCGGACATGCCGCAACGCTCATCAGCGTACGCGAGCCGATCAGCTGGATCAGACCAACTCCCTCGCCAACTCCGACTCTAACGGCAACACCAACTCCAACGGCAACTCCGACCGACACAGCAACTCCGACCGGCACCGCAACTCCATCCAGCACAACAACTCCAAGCAACACGGGAACTCCAACCAGCTCGGGAACACCAACTCAAACAGCGGCTCCAACCGGGACGCCGTCTCCGTCAGCGTCGCCGAGCGCAACGCCGACTGCGCACCCATAGCTGCATCAGAGTTCGACGCGAACGCCGCCTGACTTTTCCTTCACTTCGATCGCAGTGCCGCTGGGACATCGTCGCAGCACGAATGAGATTCGACCGCTGCCGACCCGCAAACCGTCGATACTGAGC
>Ga0209772_10000479_pt1 | contig 10003 bp, 8 predicted proteins | sample BogFormECP03_OM1_FD_188235 | JGI IMG/M metagenome (GOLD analysis project Ga0209772, IMG submission 188235) | Bog forest soil microbial communities from Calvert Island, British Columbia, Canada - ECP03_OM1 (SPAdes) (version 2) | ecosystem: Environmental > Aquatic > Freshwater > Wetlands > Bog ... | reverse complement strand
GGAGAATGCGAGCGGCTGGCGATAGTGGCCGGAGATCAGGTACATCACGACCGCCTCGGCTCCGTATCGGTCGACGACCTCGTGCAGCAGGGCGATGTTGCCGAGCGACTTGGCCATCTTCTCGCCGGTGAACTGGATCATGCCGTTGTGCATCCACAGTTTCGTCAGCTCGTGCCCACGCGCAGCACGCGTCTGCGCGGCCTCGTTCTCGTGATGGGGAAACACCAGGTCAGATCCCCCGCCGTGGACGTCGAAACCGACCCCCAGCAGCTGCTCGGCCATCGCCGAGCACTCGATGTGCCAGCCCGGCCGGCCCGGCCCCCAGGGCGAATCCCAGACGGTGTCCTCGCCCGGCTTGTGTGCCTTCCACAACGCGAAATCGAGCGGGTCTTGCTTGCGGTCGACCCCCTCCCCACCCTCGCCTTGGTCCATGTTCTCGAGCTGCCGGTGGGAGAGGCTGCCGTAGGAGGGATCCGAGCGCACACGGAAGTAGACGTCGCCGACGGCTGGATAGGCATGCCCGCCTGCGACGAGGGCCTCGATGTAGGAGATGATCGGCCCGATCGTCTCCGACGCGAGCGGCTCGTGGTCGGGACGACCGAGGCCCAGGGCGTCGGTATCGGCGCGATAGAGCTCGGTCATCTCCCTCGCCAGCTCGGCGCTCGGACGGCCCTGCGCGCTCGCCGCGTCGTAGATCTTGTCGTTGACGTCGGTCACGTTGACGACGAGCGTCGCCTCATAGCCTTCGTGGCGCAGAAAGCGAGCAAGCAGGGCGAAGATGACGAACGGGCGTGCGTTGCCTATGTGAATCCGGCTGTACACGGTCGGACCGCATGCATATATGCCCACGCGGCCGGGGTCGCGTGGACGCAGCGGCAGCAGCTTGCCGGTGAGCGTGTCGTGCAGCTGGATCTCGCGCATCGCCGGGCAACCCTAGCGATCGCCGAGGCCCGCCTACCTCAACCGGCGTCGCGGATATTGGCGATCGCGAGCGCGGCCACTCCCTCGCCGCGCCCGACGAACCCAATCCCCTCGCCGGTGCTCGCCTTGACGTTCACCCGCCCCACCTCGATGCCGAGCGCCTGAGCGAGGCGTTCGCGGATCGCCTGCCGGTGGGGCGCGAGCTTGGGCGCCTCCATCACGACCGTGCAGTCGACGTTCACGATCGCGAGACCGTGCTCGAGCAGCATCGCCACGACGGCGCCGAGCAGCACGATCGAGTCGGCGTCGCGCCACAGCTCATCGCTGTCGGGGAAGTGATCGCCGATGTCGCCCAGCCCAGCCGCGCCGAGCAGCGCGTCGATCATCGCGTGGGCGAGCACGTCTGCGTCTGAATGACCTTCAAGGCCCTGGTCATTGGGGATTCGGACGCCACCGATCACCAGCCGACGCCCGGTGGCGAGCCGATGGGAGTCATAGCCGATGCCCGAGCGACTCATTGCGCGCCCGCCTCCTCAGCGGCGTGCGCGCCACGCTCGGCGGGAGCGTCCGTTGCGGCGCTCGGCCCGATCGGCTCGAGCGTGCGACTGCGCCTGTCGAACACACACAGCTCGCGGACTCCGATCCCTTCGAGCAGCTCGATCGCCTGCTCGTAGTCCGCTCCCACGTCCTCGGGCCGGTGGGCGTCGCTCGAGAGCGCGATTGGCGCGCCGGCCTGAACGCACATCTCGAGGAACGCGGGGGCCGGGTAGATCTCCCCGGCAGGCTTGCGCAGCCCCGCCGTCGACACCTCGACGGCGATGCGCGACTGCGCTATCCCGTCGATCGCCAGCTCGTAGTAGCGGCGCAGATCGCCCTCCGGGCGCCGTCCGGCGCGCGCGGAGCCCGACGCGCCGTCCGGACGGGTGGGACTCCAGTACTTCACAAGATCTGGGTGGGCGAGGATGTCGAACAGGCCGCTGGCGGCGCTCTCGCCGATCGTCTGGAAGTAACGCCGCCAGATCTCCTCGACGCTGCGCCCGCTGTCCCACACGCTGTAGTCGTCCATGTCGACGGCGCCCTCGCGCAGGAAGTGCACCGACCCGACCACATAGTCGAAGTCGCACGCGTCGAGCAGGTTGGCCATGCGATCCTCACCGCCGGGAACGAAGTCAGCCTCGATGCCGAGCCGCAGGTCGGTGTGCTCGCGCACGAAGCCGCAGTACTCGTCGAGGTCGTCGTGCGCGTAGCGCTGCCAGAAAGGGTGGCTCCACACATCGAGCGCCTGGGCGAAGCGGTACACGTGTTCGGAGACCCCCAGCTCGGCTATCCCACGCTCGCCGGCGACCTCCCGGTAGCGCTCGGCGTTGGCGCTCGTGAAGTGCTCGCCCGCACCGGCATCGAGGTCGTCTGTGCGGAGATGGAGGTGGTAGTCGGTGAGCACTTCGGTAGCGATTCAAGCAGCATCGGCGCGGCGCGCAAGGAGGGTCGCGGCGAGCTCGAGATCGAGCGGCGTCGTGACCTTGAGGTTCTCGACGCTTGCCGCCACCACGATCACCTTGCCGCCGGCGCGCTCGATCAGCCAGGCGTCGTCGGTCGCGAGCGCGAGCACGTCGGCGGGGACCGCAAGCGCTGCTTCGAGCGCCGCGCGTCGGAAGACCTGCGGCGTCTGCACCGCCCACAGCTCGCTGCGGTCGAGCGTCTCGCTCACGACACCGGTGTCGCTCGCCCGCTTGACCGTGTCGGTGACGGGCGTCGCCGCGATCGCGGCGTCGGCGCTCTCATCGCTGAGAAGCGCCGCGATCACCTCGCGTGCGAGGGCGGCCGTAACCAGCGGGCGAGCGGCGTCGTGGACGAGCACGATCTCTCCGCTCGGCGCGCCGGCGAGCGCCCGGCGGACGGATTCCGAGCGCACGCTGCCGCCCTCGACCGCGATCACCCGAGGGGGCGCGGCGGCGCCCGCGGGTAGAGCGACGACGATCTGCTCGACGCCGACCGCCGCCGACAGGGCGTCGATGCTCCATTGCACGAGCGGGCGACCAGCCAGCTCCACGAAGGCCTTCGGCGTCGAAGAGCCGAGGCGCTCGCCGCTGCCCGCGGCCACGATCAGAGCGACTGTCATCGCCTACGAGGGCTGTCGCGCACGCGGCAACTGAACCGCGATCGGTGCTGCCGCGTGCGCGAGAGTCTCGCTACTTGGCTCCGGCCATCGCCATCTGACTGTTGGCCGAGTCGGCCAGCAGGTCATCCAGATAGCTCTCGGCCTCGTCCTCGTCCTTGTCGAGCGCGTACATCAGCTCGGAGGCGAGGATCTTCTTGGTGCGCGTGAACATCTGCTTCTCACCGGTCGACAGGCCCTTCTCGTTCTCGCGCAGGGAGAGGTTGCGCACAACCTCGGCGAGCTCGTAGATGTCGCCCGTCTTGATCTTGTCGCGGTTGTGCTTGAACCGGCGGTTCCAGTTCTTGGGCATCTCGGAGACCTCGTCGCGCAGCACGTCGAGCACCTTCTGCACGGTCTCCTCGTCGATCACCCTGCGCAGGCCCGCGAGGGCGGCGTTCTCGGTGGGAACCCGCACCGTCATGTCGTTGTGCAGGATCTTGATCGTCAGATACTCGCGGCGTTCACCGAGTATCTCCATGTCTTCCTTCTTGAGCACCTTCCCCGCGCCGTGATGGGGGTAGACGACGTGGTCGCCAAGCTCGAACTCCACGTACTCGACCTCGCGCGTGACCTCGAGGTCGTCGGTTAGCGTTGCTTCTTCGGTGATGGATTGCGGAATGATGTCCTCCTTCGTCGCGACCGGCCCGTCGGGCGGTCCTGTTCAAGTCTGTAGGTAGCGGTCCACGAGGTTGAGCTCCTGCAAGCGACGCAGACCCTCGCGGATGTCCTTCGCCCTGATCTCACCGACGCCCTCGACCGCCTCGAGCTCCGCGTCGGCGGCGCCCAGCAAGTCGTCCAGGCCCCCGAACTCGCTCACGATCGCGGCGACCACCAGCTTGGGCAGCCGTGGGATCCGCCCGAGCACGCGGTAGCCGCGGGGCGAGACGGGGTAGTCGAGCGTGTTGAGCTTGCGGTCATACCCGAGCAGCTCGGCCAGCCGGCCGAAATCGAGCAGATCCTGGTGTGCGAGCCGCCCGATCTCCTCCAGCGCGGCCGCGAACGCCTCGTCGGAGTAGCTGGAGAGGTAGTCGCGCACGAGCGCGGCCTTCTCCGCGGCGGCGCCGACCATCGTCTCCTCGAGCTGCATCTCGATCAGCCGTCCCTCGCTGCCGAGCTCGACGATGTAGCGCTCGATCTCAACCGCCATCCGCGTCACGAGCTCCGAGCGCTGCAACACCGTGAGCACGTCATGGAGCGTGGTGCCACCCTCGAACTCGAGCGCGGTCAGGCGCGTTGAGACCTGGTCGAGGCGTGTGCGGAACTTGTCGAGGGTCGCAAGCGCCTGGTTGGCCTTCGCGAGCACGACGGGGATGTCCTCGAGGATGTACTTGACGCCGTCGACGTACACCGAGACGACCTCGCGGCGCTGGGAGACGGCGATGACAAGCGCTTCGGTCTGCTTGGAGACGCGCTCTGCCGTGCGGTGCCTGGTGCCTGTCTCGTGCGAGAGAATCGTCGGATCGGGCATCAGCTGGACGTTGGCCATCGTGATCTTGGTGGCGTTCGCGTTGAGGATGATCGCGCCGTCCATCTTCGCCACCTGGTAGAGGAACGCGGGGGTGTAGTCGATCTCGAGCTTGATCCCGCCGGAGTTCAGGAAGCTGAGCTCGTCGGGCTCGCCGATCACGATCAGACCGCCCGTGCGAGCATGCAGGATGCTCTCGATCCCCTCGCGCAAAGCGGTTCCGGGCGCGATCATCTCCAACGCCCTCATGAGTCCCGGATCTGGCCTTACTTCGCTATCGAATTCTTCGCCGGATCGTGGAGCCACGGTCTTTCATTCTAGGGCATTTAGCCTTTGTTTAGCCGCTCCTACACAGGCGGAACGGGCTCTCAAGCCGCCGCTTGGGCAGGACGCCGCGCCGGCGCGGGCAAGGCCGCGCCGAGAGCTTGGCGAAGCGTGGCCACCTCACAAGCGTCACGGCCGCTGTCCAGGGGCGCGATCACCGCTCCACACCCGTGCTTGGCGGCCTCCGCCAGCCGGCGCTCGGGGTGGCCCACCCAACGCAGCTCCCCGGTCAGGCCGAGCTCGCCGAAGCACGCCCGCGGGGTCCCTGAGAGCGCCACGCCGCGACTGGCGCTGGCGACTGCCAGCGCGACCGCCAAGTCACAGCCGGGCTCGTCCACCCGCACGCCACCGACGACGTTGACGAACACGTCCGACCCGCCTGTGCCCACACCGCCGTGGCGCCCGAGGATCGCGAGCACGAGCGCAAGGCGGTTGCGGTCGATCCCCGACACCACTCGGCGCGGCTGCTCGAGCTCCGACGGCGCGACCAGCGCCTGCACCTCGACGAGCAGCGGCCGCGAGCCCTCCATCGCCGCCAGCACCACGCTGCCGGGCGCGCGTGTCGCCTCTGCGACGAACCGGGCCGACGCATCCAGCACCTCGACGAGCCCCCGTTGACGCATCTCGAACAGGCCTGCCTCGTTGGTCGAGCCGAAGCGGTTCTTTAGCGCCCTCAGCTCACGATACGGTCGCTCGCGCTCGCCCTCGAACTGCAGGACGCAGTCGACGAGATGCTCGAGAACGCGCGGACCCGCCAGGGCGCCATCCTTGGTGACGTGCCCGACGAGAATGACCGCGATGCCCTGGGCCTTGGCCAGCGCCATGATCCGAGCGGCTGCCTCACGCACCTGCCCAACCGAGCCGGGAGCCCCGGAGAGCTCGGCCGCGCGCAGGGTTTGCACGGAGTCGATCACACACGCCTGCGGCGCCTCGGCCGCGAGCGTGTCGAGGATCGCCTCGAGGTCTGTCTCGGCGAGCACCGGAACCTGTAGCGCCGGGTTGACCTCGTGAGCAGGGCTCGAGTCCCCGAGGCGCTCAGCCCGCAATCTCACCTGCTCGGCAGACTCCTCGCCGCTGACGTACAACGTCCGATGGCCGCTCTGCTGCAAATGGCCGAGCACCATGTTCGTAAGCGTCGACTTGCCGATCCCCGGCGAGCCGCCAAGCAGCACCAGCGAGCCCGGCACCAACCCGCCTCCGAGCACACGATCGAGCTCGCCGATGCCGGTCGACATCCGCTTCACCGCCGCCGCCCCGACCTCGACCAGCGGGCGCGAGGCGCGCCTCGGTGCAGCGCGCCTGCGGGTGTCCCCGCTCGGCGCCGCCGCGCGCTCCTCGACGAGCGAGTTCCACGCCTCGCATCCCGGGCATCGCCCGTGCCACTGGGCCGACTGGAAGCCGCACTCCGAGCAGCTGTGAATCGTTGCGTTGCGCGCCACCGCCCCAGCCTACGCAGCGACGAGGACGCCCAACCGCGGGGAGCGAACCCCCAGCGCTCGCGCCGCCCTCCTACTGGCCGTCTGGCTGGCTCTCGCCGTCGGGCTGGCTCTCGCCGTCGACGAGCTCCTCTGCGCCGGCGCCTTCAGCGCCTACGCCGACAGGCGTCTTCTGCTTCTTTGGCTTGACGATCGACAGGCGCACCTCGCCCTCTTCGCCCTCCTCTGCCGGGTCGACCACGACGGTCGCGCCTGGCGTCAGCTGCTCGCGCAGCACGAAGTCGGCAAGCGGGTCCTCGATGTAGCGCTGGATGGCGCGGCGCAGCGGACGGGCGCCCATCGCCGGGTCCCAGCCCTTCTCCACGAGCAGGTCCTTGGCCTCGTCGGTGAGCTCCAGCTGCAGCTCCCGCTCTGCCATCGACTCGCGTATGCGCAGCAGCAACAGCTCGACGATCTGCTTGATCTCCTCCTTCTGGAGCTTGTGGAAGACGATCACATCGTCGATGCGGTTGAGGAACTCCGGACGGAACACCTTCTTCAGCTCGCCCATGATCCGGTTCTTCATGTCCTCGTAGGTGATCCCGGTCTCGTCGTCTGAGACGGCGAACCCGAGGGGCGTGTTCCGCGCGATCTCCGCGGCGCCGATGTTCGAGGTCATGATCACGATCGCGTGCCTGAAGTCGACCGTGCGTCCCTGCGCGTCGGTCAGCCGGCCATCCTCGAGGATCTGCAGCAGGATGTTGAAGACGTCGGGGTGAGCCTTCTCGATCTCGTCGAGCAGCAGCACGCTGTAGGGCTTGCGGCGTATCGCCTCGGTCAGCTGGCCGCCCTCGTCGTAGCCGATGTAGCCGGGAGGGGAGCCGACGAGCCGCGAGACCGCGTGCTTCTCCATGTACTCGGACATGTCGATCCGGACGAGCGCGTCGTCGTCGCCGAACAGGAACTCGGCGAGCGTTCGCGCCAGCTCGGTCTTGCCGACCCCGGACGGCCCGAGGAAGATGAACGACCCAGTTGGGCGCTTGGGGTCCTTCAGCCCGGCCCGCGAGCGCCTGATCGCCTTGGAGATCACCTCGACGGCGGGGTGCTGTCCGATCACCCGCTTGTGCAGTTCGTCCTCCATCCGCATCAGCTTCTGCGTCTCGGCCTCGGTCAGCTTGAACACGGGGATGCCGGTCCACATCGAGACGATGTCGGCTATCTCCTCTTCGCCGATCGACGGCCGATCGCCCGACTCGCCCGATTCCCACGCCTGCTCGAGGTCGCGTTTCTTGTTGGTCAGCTTGCGCTCCTTGTCGCGCAGCGCGGCCGCCTTCTCGAACTCCTGCGCCTCGATCGCCGCCTCCTTCTCGCGGCGTGTGGTCTCGACTTCGCCCTCGAGCTCGCGGTTGGCCGGTGGCGAGGTCATCGACTTGATGCGCATCCGCGAGGCTGCCTCGTCGATCAGGTCGATCGCCTTGTCCGGCAGGAAGCGGTCGGATATGTAGCGGCTGGCCAGTTCGCCCGCCGCGCGAAGCGCCTCGTCCGTGATCTGCACCTTGTGGTGCTGCTCGTAGCGGTCGCGCAGACCGGTGAGGATCTCGACGGTCTGGTCGATCGTGGGCTCCTCGACGCGGATCTGCTGGAAGCGCCGCTCGAGCGCAGAGTCGCGCTCGAGGTACTTGCGGTACTCGTCGAGCGTGGTCGCGCCGATCGTCTGGAGTTCGCCTCGCGCCAGCGCCGGCTTGAGGATCGAGGCCGCGTCGATCGCGCCCTCGGCAGCGCCCGCTCCGACCAAGTTGTGGAGCTCGTCGATGAACAGGATGATGTCGCCGCGCTGGGTGATCTCCTTCATGACCTTCTTCAAGCGCTCCTCGAACTCGCCGCGGTACTTCGAGCCGGCGACGAGAGCGGCCAGGTCCAGCGTGTAGATCTGCTTGTTCTTCAGAAGCTCGGGCACGTCTGAGCTCGTGATCCGCTGCGCCAACCCCTCGACGACCGCGGTCTTGCCCACGCCGGGCTCGCCGACCAACACCGGGTTGTTCTTGGTGCGCCGCGAGAGGATCTGCATGATCCGCTCGATCTCCGTCTCGCGCCCGACGCACGGGTCGAGCTTGCCCTCGGCGGCGAGCTTCGTCAGGTTGCGACCGAACTGGTCGAGCAGCTTGGAGGACTTCTTGCCCTCGCCCGAAGCGCCGGCCGCGCCCGTGCCCGAGCCGCCGGACTGGCCTTGACGGCGGCCGCCGGGGCCGGAGAGCATGCGGATGACCTCGTTGCGGATCTTCTCCGAGTCGGCGTCGAAGTCGAGCAGGATGCGCGCGGCGACGCCCTCGTTCTCGCGCACGAGCCCGAGCAGGATGTGCTCGGTGCCGATGTAGTTGTGGCCGAGGCTCAGAGCCTCGCGCAGGGCGAGCTCGAGCACCTTCTTCGCGCGCGGCGTGAACGGGATCTGCCCGGAGGTGACCTCCTCGCCGGAGCCGACGATGCGCACCACCTGAGCGCGCACGCGCTCGACCGTGATGTCGAGGCTCTCGAGCACGCGGGCAGCCAAGCCCTCCTCCTCGCGCAACAGCCCGAGCAGGATGTGCTCCGTGCCGATGTAGTTGTGCTTGAGCGTCCGCGCCTCCTCCTGCGCGAGAACGACCACCTGGCGGGCCCGTTCTGTGAATCGCTCGAACATTGTGTGATCCCTTCTTGCGAGGACGGTGCCTCAGGAGCTCTCATGTGGTGGTCCAGATAACGCCTCAGAGGCAGTCTACCAACCGGTCGCGCTGCCCCATCAGGCTCATCGGCAGGGGGAACACGAGGCTTGATGAGTGGCCCGCCAGGCGACGAGAAGATCTGGCCCGCGCACCGCTAGTCCGACGTCTGCTCCTTCGCAGGCGCGGCGTCGCGCATGGCCGGGAACAACACCCCCTCGCGGATCGACTCGCGCCCGCCCAGCAGCATGACCAGCCGATCGATGCCCAGCCCGACTCCCCCGCTCGGCGGCATCCCCTGCTCGAGCGCTTGGACGTAGGCCTCGTCGTAGGGCTGGGCGTCCTGCTCGCCCTCGCTCGCCAACCGGCGCTGCGCCTCGAAGCGCTCGCGCTGGACGTCGGGGTCGGTCAGCTCGCTGAACGCGTTGGCGATCTCCATGCCGCCGGCGAACGCCTCCCAGCGCTCGACCAGCCGCGGCTGTGAGCGGTGCTGGCGGGCGAGCGGCGAGATCTCGGACGGGTAGTCGAACACGAACGTCGGCTGCACGAGCGTGGGCTCGACGTACTTGGAGAGCAGGTCGTCGGCGAGCTGGGCCCAGGTGAGCTCCGCGGCGTGCATCTCGAGCCCCTGGGCGACGATGGCGGCGGCGAGCGACTCGGCGTCGAGATGCTCGGCGAGGTCGATGCCGGTGGTCTGGGCGATCGCCTCGATGAATCCGATCCGCTGCCACGGGGCCGAGAAGTCCAGCTCGCCTGCGTAGGCGACCGCGCGGGCGGCCTGCGCCACCACCTCCTCCAGACGCCTGGCCTCGACCTCGTAATCCGCGTAGGCCTCATACCACTCGACCATCGTGAACTCCGGGTTGTGCTTGGGCGAGACCCCCTCGTTGCGGAAGTCCTTGCCGAGCTCGTAAACGCGCTCGAGGCCCCCGACGATGCAGCGCTTGAGGTAGAGCTCGGTTGCGATCCGCAGGTACAGGTCGCGGTCGAGCGCGTTGTGGTGGGTCGTGAACGGCCGCGCGAA
>Ga0209772_10000473_pt1 | contig 10035 bp, 7 predicted proteins | sample BogFormECP03_OM1_FD_188235 | JGI IMG/M metagenome (GOLD analysis project Ga0209772, IMG submission 188235) | Bog forest soil microbial communities from Calvert Island, British Columbia, Canada - ECP03_OM1 (SPAdes) (version 2) | ecosystem: Environmental > Aquatic > Freshwater > Wetlands > Bog ... | reverse complement strand
CACGCTCGAGAAACCTTCGCGGAATCCCAAGCCGGATTCAAATGACGATGCTTCGATATAATGAATGAGCGAATGTTGGCAACGCGTTCGTCTCCAGCTATGATGTGCGCCGTCGCAAACTCCGCGCTAGAAGGACCGATGGAACTCTCGCAACAAGATCAATGGAAGAAAGAAGCGGGCGAAGCTGCCGCGAAGTTAGTTGAAGACGGCATGGTCGTCGGCCTCGGCACCGGCTCCACCGCGAGGTTCGCGATTGCCGCCATCGGGCGCAGAGTGGCCGCAGAAGGTCTGCGCATCTTAGGAATTCCCACCTCAGACCGCACCGCCGAACAGGCCCGCAGCGAAAAAATCCCGCTCACCTCTTTCGCCGAGCACACTCAAATTGATCTCACCATTGACGGCGCCGATGAAGTCCTTCCCGGCCCGCTCTACCTTATTAAAGGACACGGTGGCGCGCTGCTGCGCGAAAAGATCGTGGCCTCCGCAAGCAAGTGCATGGCCGTGGTCGCGGACGAAACGAAGCTGGTGACGCGCCTCGGCGAGCTGGTCTCCGTGCCCGTGGAGGTTGTGCCTTTCGGCTGGCAAGTAACAGCCAGAAGGCTAGCCGAGCTGGGAGGAAAACCCACGCTGCGTCTTGGCGGCGACGAAAAGCCCTACGTCACAGATAGCGGCCACTACATTCTAAATTGCGCCTTCGGCCCCATGAACGATCCCAAAGAAACCGCCCACCATCTCGATCACGTAGTCGGCCTGATCGAGCACGGCCTGTTCTTGAAGCTCGCAACAGAAGCGTATATCGCCGGATCCAACGGCGTGAAAGTACTGAAGAAAGAAAAATAAAAGCCGAAAGGTCAGCTCTGCGCCAGAATTCGATAATCCCCGCAGGTCGCCCCTTCACAATTTGCGGAAAAATTCAGTGAGGCCAAGCTTTTGAATTTGTAGCGGCCGCCTGCTTTGCTTTAGGCGGGCGCCTTTGACGTTGCAGTTGCGGTTGAACTTGTGGCGGCCGGTTCAGGTTCATCGAACCGGGCAGCCGTTGACGTTGTTCTGCAGTTCGTGGCTTTAGTCACAACATCAATCTCACAAAGCGCGCGCGACTTTAAGCCGCTGAAGTACAGATTTTGCAGTCGCTACCCTGGCGTGGCCCCCCTTGAAGCTATACTTTTCGATCGTGGCTCGGAATCTGTAGGAAGAATCTTAATTCTTCGAAGCGCAACCCTGCGGATAAACCGCATCCAACGCGCCCCACAATGCCTTCAACCCGCGTTCCGCGGCGCACAGCACTCCAACCGTATCCACGTTCTTCTGCCGCACCAACCATTCGCGCCAAGCAGCGCGATGCCGGACGTCCGCTTCCTCATGCACCGCAAAATAAGCCAGCGCGCGCGGCTCCGTGATTCCATAAAACCGCTGCAGCCCCGAAATTTTCTGGCTCGCAATCTCCGGCACTTGCGCCTCATAAACGTAAAACGCCGCCACAGCCTGCGTCGTCGATCCCTGCGCCGCTACCTCATCATAAGTGTCCAGCAGCGCCGCAATTCCCGGCAGCGGCCGCGCATCTTCCAAAGAAGCGTCACTCACTCCCAGCGATTGCGCGAACTGCCGCCACAGCAGCGGATGCGGCGCCGTAGCATCCAGCTCTTCCGCCAAATTCTCATTCACCAGTGAATTCAGATTCCGGTCGCTCTTCGTGCGCGCCTCGAGCTGCTTCAAATTCTCGGGAAACGACCGCACATGCTGGTAGTACTGCTCCGCATAAAGCCCCAGCTCCGCCCTGGAAAGCTGCCCCTCGGTCCAGGCTTTATAAAAAGGGTGCTTCAGCAGGTGGTGCTTCGCCACCAACGCGTCGAGCGATTCCAGCAAGGTCTTTGGTGCATGGTCGTTCTTAGGCATCCCGGTCTCCTGAGTTCTTACCGAATAATGGCGGTGGAACAAAACCACGAAATCCTACAGGAATTCGTACGGGAAATCCAGTATTGACACATCCGCGTAGTGTTCTGAGCAACGTCGCATCCCTCCCGCACGCTGTCTCCTGGGAACGCCAATCTCCCGATTGGCGTTTTCCACCACAGGTTAACCGGCGATTCAATGTAGTGCAGGCCGCTCGGGCGTTATATCCTTCACTCCATGGCGCGCTCGCCGCAACGCTCTCCTACTACCGGCTTGTCCCTCGGGCTGATCATCACCATCGCCGCCGTCATAGCCTATTCCTGGTACATCACGCTGCAAATCTCCCGACTGCGCGAGTTGCAGAACAATCTCATCGAACACAATCGCCGCGACTCCCTGCAACTCCTGCGCGTGCAGAACGATCTAAATTCCCTCGGTCTCGCCATGCGCGATATGCTCGATAACGACGAGCCCTATCCCCTCACCGCCTGGTCCGCGCAATTTCAACGCATTCGCACCGACCTCGACAGCGCCCTGCAAGCCGAAGAAAAGCTCAGCATCGCCCGCCGCACCCCCGAGCAAACTCAATATCTCAAAGATTCCCTGGCGCAATTCTGGGACGCCGCCGACCGCACCTTCGCCCTAGCCCAGGCCGGCAAAGATGCCGAAGCCCGCGCGCAAATTCGCCTCTCGCTGCAAGCCCGCCAATCCACGCTCAGCACCGCCGTTTCGCGCTTGCTCGTGCAAAACAACGAAAGTGAGCAGCAAGCCGCCACCCAAGTCGCTCAGATTTACGACCGCGTGCAGCGCCAGGTCTATCTATTTCTCACCGCCACGCTCACCGCGATCCTCCTCACCAGCCTCTATCTGATCCGCGCCAATCGCCAGCTCTTCGCTCGCATCGAAGCGCTTTCCCAGCAGCGCGGCGAACTGGCGCAAAAATTAATTTCCTCGCAGGAATCCATGCTGCGTTCCATCTCGCGCGAACTGCACGATGAATTCGGCCAGATCCTCACCGCCATCGGCTCGCTGCTCACCCGCTCCGAAAAACGCATCCCCGAAGGCTCAGCGCTTCACACCGACCTGCGCGAAGTCCGCGACATCGCCCAAACTACTCTGAACAACGTGCGCAGCCTCTCGCAAGCCCTCCATCCCGTCATGCTCGATGAAACTGGCCTGGAAAGCACCATGGACTGGTACATTCCCACAGTGGAGAAGCAAACCGGGATTGACATAAGCTATCAGAAGTCCGGCGTGCCCTTCGCGCTCGACGGCGGCGCGGCCATTCACATTTACAGAGTGCTGCAGGAAGCGCTGAACAACGTCGCCCGCCATTCCGGCGCGCGCGAAGCTCAAGTGCGCCTGCAGTTCTCATCGAATGCGCTGGACCTGGAAGTTGAAGATCACGGCAAAGGCGGCGTCGCGCTAGCCGCACGCTCCGGTATTGGCCTGGTGGCGATGCGCGAACGCGCCGAGCTGCTTCGCGGCACCATCGAATTCACGCAGCCGCCGCAAGGCGGGACTCTGGTGCGCATGAGAGTTCCGCGGGAGGGCAACGAAGCGAATGCCGGATAAGATTTCCGTTCTACTGGTGGACGATCACGGCCTGGTGCGCCGCGGTTTCCGCCGCATGCTGGATGACGAAGACGACTTGCAAGTAGCCGGCGAAGCCAGCAATGGGGAAGATGCTGTGCGCCTCGCCCGCGAGCTGCGCCCGGACGTGATTGTAATGGACTGCGCGCTCCCCGCCATGAGCGGCCTCGCCGCAGCGCGCCTGATCCTCCAGGAATTCCCCAAGCAGGCCATCCTGATGCTCAGCATGCACTCCGAAGACACTCTGGTTCGCCAGGCGCTCGATGCCGGCGCCCGCGGCTACATCCTGAAAAACGCCGACGACCTCGGCCTAGGCTCAGCAATCCGCCGTGTCGCCGCCGGAGAAATCGTCCTCGCGCCGGAAGTTTCGCGCTCGCCTTCCTTGAAAGGAGAGCGCGATTCCGGCCTCACCCCCCGCGAACTGGAGATCCTGCAACTAATCGTCGAAGGCAATTCCAATAAAGCCATCGCCGACCGCCTCTCCCTCAGCGCGAACACAGTAGCGGTCCATCGCGCCAATATCATGGACGCGCTCGGCATTCACAAAACCGCCGAGCTCGTCGTCTACGCCATCCGCAACGGTCTGGTGAATATCTCGTGAATCGCAGGTCCTTCCTGCTGGGAATGACGGGGCTGGCAACCAGACCACTCGTTCGCGCGCAGCACCTGCTCACCGCTCGCGACATAATCACCGCGCAATCCGTCGCGACTCCAGGCTTCCGCCTGGTTGACGTCACTTCCGCTGCCGGAATTCAGTTCCGCCACAACAGCGGCGCCTACGGCGGCAAACTTCTCCCCGAAACTCTCGGCTCAGGATGCGCGTTCCTGGATTACGACGCGGACGGCTGGCAGGACATCCTGCTGATCAATGGCATGGACTGGCCGCAGCACAAGCGCCAGCGCACGACACTCCGCCTCTATCGCAATAATCGCGATGGCTCTTTCACCGATGTCACGCGCCACGCCGGCCTCGACGTTGAAATGTACGGCATGGGCGTAGCCGTCGGCGATTACAACAACGATGGCTTTCCCGATGTTCTAGTCACCTGCGTGGGCCAGAATCACCTTTTTCGCAATACCGGCAAAGGGACATTCGCGGACGTCACCGCCAAGAGCGGACTCGACAACCGCCTGGGATTCAGCACCTCGGCCCTCTGGTTCGATTACGACCGCGACGGCCTGCTCGACCTCTTCGTCTGCAATTACGTGAAGTGGTCCGTCGAGCACGATGTATTCTGCAGCCTTGATGGAAAACATAAATCCTACTGCACGCCCGAAGCCTACCGCGGCGAAACCTGCTGGCTCTTTCACAATCGCGGCGATGGAACTTTCGAAGACGTCACCGCCAAGTGCGGCATCTTTGACACCAGCTCGAAATCCCTGGGCGTCGCCATGCTCGATTACGATCGCGACGGCTGGCCCGACCTGCTCGTAGCCAACGACACCCAACCCAACAAACTCTATCGCAATCAACGCAATGGCACTTTCAAAGACGTAGCTGTCGAAGCGGGGATAGCATTCAGCGCCGAAGGAAAAGCCCGCGCCGGAATGGGCGTGGATACTGCGGATTTCGACCACTCCGGTTTTCCTGGCGTGGCGATCACAAATTTCGACAACGAAATGATCGGCCTCTACCGCCCCGGCGCAAACGGCACCTACAACGATGTCGCGGTTCAAGCCGGTGTCGGCCTCGCCTCGCAAAACACCCTCGGCTTCGGCTGCGCGTTCCTAGATGCAAACCTCGACGGCGCGCTGGACCTCGTAGTCGCCAACGGCCACATTGACGACACCGTCCGCAACATCCGCGGCAACGTCGGCTACGCCCAACCCCCGCAAATATTCCTAAATAATGGCCAGGGAAAATTTCAAGACGTCGCCGCGGCCACAGGTGAAGCGTTCATCCAGCCAAAAGTTGGCCGCGGCCTCTGCTACGCCGATTTCGACCGCGACGGCGACCTCGACATATTAATGACCACCAACAACGGCCCCGCCTATCTCTACCGCAACGACCAGCAAACAGGAAATCACAGTATCCGTTTTCGCCTCACCGGCACAAAATCCAATCGCGACGCGATTGGCGCCATGGTCCGCATCGAGCACGAAGGCTCAACCCAGGAGCGCCTCGTAAAGGGCGGCTCCAGCTATCTCTCGCAATCCGAGCTCCCAGTAACCTTCGGCCTGGCCAAACGCGACAAGATTGACCGCGTCGTAATCGAATGGCCCAGCGGCAATACCGAAGAATACAAAAATCTCGCCGCAGGCCAATCCTACGACTGCGTCGAAGGCAAAGGCATCTCCCCGCACGGCCGGTTCTAACACCGCCCACCGCATTGCCTCGCGTGCGCGTCTTGCGTTACAGAATGATCCTGGCAGGGCCCTGCGCCACAGCGCGACCTCGTGTGGCCCGTCCTCTTCCATTGAAATCAGCGTCGTGAATCAATCCGAAAATTACTGCGGCAGGGGAGGCAAACCTATTTCAGCAAGAATTTGCCGGAAACGCGGTTCATCATGCAGGCTCACAAGCACCACGTCAATGCGCATGCTTACCAGCTCCGTCTCATGCTGCTGGTAAGCAGTCTTCAATTCGTCCAGCGCTTCTTGTTTTCGTCCCAGTAACGCGTAAGTCCGCGCCAGATTGTAAGCGGATTCCTTGCCGTCGGCGCGCAGCCGTTGCTGCTCCTTCAACATCGCGCTCCACATTCCCTGCGCTCCACCGCGCGCCAACCCCTTCTCGCCCACGGTGACAATGTCCAATCGCGCCTGGTCATGCAACAGTGTCGCGGCTTTCCTGCGCTCCGCCAAGTATTGCGGGTATTCGCCTTGCCCCAGATGCACGGTCGCCAGGTAATTGTGCGGAGAAAGAAAATCCGGCTCGGCCGCCACCAACTGTTTCAGCAGTTCGGCTGCCTGCTGCGTCTGGCCGGAGTGGAATAGCACCAATCCCTTGTCCGCCAGTATGGACGTCGAGTTAGGATCCAGCTTCTGCGCCTTTTCGATTTCTTCCAGCGATTCCGAAAATCGCCCTAGATGCAGCAAGTACGTGCCATACCAATAATGGGCGTTCACCGAATTCGGATCCAGCGTCAGCGCCCGCACAAACTCGCGCTGCGCGCCCGCCAGGTCCCACGACCAGTAAAAATCCACAAACCCCAGTGCACTGTGTGCGTCGGAAAGCGAATCATCCAGTGCAATCGCGCGTTTCGCCGCAGCCTGCGCACGCGGGTAAGCTTCGTTCGGAGGCATCAGCGAATACTCGCGCAGCAGGTTGTAACAATTCGCCAGCCCCACATACGCCTCCGCGTATTGCGGATCGCGCACCACTGCCTGCGTAAAATAATCCACCGCCTGGTTCAGACTCTGCGGCGTGCGTTTCTGCCAGTAATAAATCCCCTTCAGGTACAGCTCTTCCGCCTCCGGATCAGGAGTGTGGTGCCGCACAACCGCAGCGCCCGTGCCACCTGTCGAGCCCGTAGCGCCCTTGGCACTCCTCGCGCTGGCTCGCACCGCGCGTTCGGAACTGGCCCGCCGCGCCACCGTCACCGCAATCAGCGCCGCAACTAACACGGCCGCAAGCATGGCCAGATAGCGCCGTGCAAGCCAGTTACGCCAGCGCGGTAAGAAGAACCCTCCCATGCTCGGGCTCCGTCTCTCCCCAACGCGCCGGTCAACGAACCCCGCATCGCCGTAAGCATCCGCGCGGCCCGGCGCACCCGTCTCAGCACCGGTCGTTTCCTCCGGTTCGGCGGCAACTCCGTTCGTCGCCTCGGAATTTGCCTCCGCGTCATTCTCCGTGCTTATCTTCGCCCCGCTAAGCCATTCCGCCAGTTCTTCCGTATACGCATATACGTTCGCCCGCCCAGCTCCCGGCACGCGATGCACTGGCAACCCGCGCGTCGTCTCCCAACGCTTCACGGTTCTTTCGTCCCGGCCGAAAAACGCGCCAATCTCTTTCCACGTATCAAGGCGCCGATTCGCCCGAGGGCTTGGATCTGTTGAACCCATATCCCGATTTGTCCCGAATTGTCCTCTGCTGCCGTTTGCGCGGGGGCCGCGCCAATTAATGATACCCCCGACTAGGGCCTATGTTGAGAGCCTTCCTTTGCGCCGCCCCGGTTAGCAGGCTGTGGCAACCAGCCTGGCGCAACCTCATCTGAATTACACGCAAACCAGAAAATATTGGCCGCCGCTGGTATTTGTGACATCCTGATCCTTCTGTTATCGCTCGCCAGCGTTCTGTGAGGCTCCACCGCATGAAGCGCACGTTGCTCGCTTGGTCCCTGATAGCCTTGTTCGCGGTTTGTGCGTCCGCGCAGCAACCCGCACCGCAAAATCCCCAGCCCGAAACAATCCAACTGGACACGCGCGCCCCAGGTCAGCCCTTTCCCCACTTCTGGGAACAAATGTTCGGCTCCGGCCGCGCCCTCCTCTCCCTGCGCCAAAGCTATCGCGACGACCTACGCGATGTAAAATCCGCGACGGACGTCAAATACATACGCTTCCACGCGATCTTCCACGATGAAGTCGGCGTCTACGACGAAGACGCCGCCGGAAAGCCCCTCTACAATTTTTCGTACGTGGACCAGATTTACGATGGCCTGCTGCAATCCGGCGTGCGCCCCTTCATCGAGCTGAGTTTCGTGCCCAAAAAGCTCGCGGCCGAACCGAAATATCAGGATTTCTGGTACAAGCCCAACGTCTCGCCCCCCAAGAGCTACGAAAAGTGGGCGGAACTCGTCCGCCACTTCGCGCAACACCTGGTGGATCGCTACGGCCTCGACGAGGTCTCGCAATGGTATTTTGAAGTCTGGAACGAACCCAATCTGGATTTCTGGGCCGGCGCTCCAAAAGAACAAACTTACTTCCAGCTTTACGACGCCGCTGCCCGCACGCTAAAAGAAATCAGCCCGCGTCTCCGCGTCGGCGGCCCCGCCACCGCCCAAGCCGCCTGGGCCGATCGCTTCATCCAGCACACCGTGAAAGAAAACGTCCCCGTGGATTTCGTTTCCACCCACGTTTATGGCAACGATTCCGCTCCGGACGTCTTCGGCACGCACGAACAAATCCCCCGCACGCAATTCGTTTGCCGCGCCGTGCGTAAAGTTCACGACCAGATCGCGGCATCCGCTCGACCCAACCTCCCGCTGATCTGGAGCGAATTCAACGCCAGTTACATGAACGAACCAGACGTCACCGACTCCACCTACATGGGCCCCTGGATGGCCGACACCATCCGCCAGTGCGATGGCCTTGTGGACATGATGAGCTACTGGACATTTTCCGACGTCTTCGAAGAACAAGGCGTAGTAAAGCGCCCGATTTACGGCGGCTACGGCCTGATCGCGGAAGACGGCGTGCCCAAACCCGCCTTCAACGCCTTCAAACTCCTCCACCGTCTGGGCGAAACCAGAATCCCCGCAAATGCCGACGACATCATCGCCACACGCCGCACCGACGGCACGATTGTAATTGCGCTGTGGAATACCCCTGTAGTCGGAGGTGGTGGCGAATCAAAAGAAGTAGTGCTGCAACTGAATTCACCCAAAGGGCGTCAGAAGGCCACAGTGTACAGAGTGGATGCCGATCACGGCTCGCTGCTGAAAGCCTACGCTTCAATGGGCAGTCCCGCATATCCCACGCAAGCGGAAATTCTCACGCTGCGCCAAGCCGCCCAATTGCCGTCGCCCGAATCCATGGCCATCCACAATGGCAAAATCGCGCTGCAATTAGCTCCCGACGCTCTCATCCTCATCGAAGTCCACTGATTCAGGTCGCTCGCACCACGAATTGTTCCGCCGAGCCCATCTTGGAGTGCGGCGGCCTGCCGCCGCTTTCGGCGAAACTCAAAGTCCCGTAGCAAAACCCTCTAGGCGAGGCTTGCCTCGCCCGCGCACAGCGTGAGCAAGCCTTTGCCGCAGCGCCGTGTGTCACCTCTGCGCGTCAACCGACGGCGCGGGCGCCACTGCCGGATGATGCCCCAACTCATTCCCCGTAATAATCGCATTGCGAATTTGCGCGAAAATATCCGTCAAGGTATTCGGTGTGTGCGGGATCAAAATCGTGTTCGTATGATCATTCGCCGCCACTTCCTTCAACGTGTCGAAATACTGCGTCATCAGCACCAGCTGCATCACATCCTGCGGAGTCGAACCCGGCACCGTCTTCGCGAAATCCTCCACCGAATCCTTCAGCCCCGCGATAATCGCCTTGCGCTGGTTCGCGATCCCCTCGCCCTGCAGCCGTTTCGATTCCGCCTCCGCCTCCGCCTGCTTCACCAGCAGCAGTTTATTGGTTTCCGCGCGAGACACCGTCGCTTCCCGCTCCCGCTGCGCCGCGTTGATATCGTTCATCGCCGCCTTCACCTTCTGGTCCGGCACAATGTCCGAAATCAAAACTTTCACGATCGAATACCCGTACTCCTTCATCGAAGCGTCCAGGTTGTCGCGCAAATCTCCGGCAATGTCCGCCTGATTCAAAAATGTGTCGTCCAATTTCATTTTCGGCACGTGCCCCAGCACCACGTTGTACACCATGGACTCGATCTGCTTCACTGGG
>Ga0209772_10000469_pt1 | contig 10077 bp, 6 predicted proteins | sample BogFormECP03_OM1_FD_188235 | JGI IMG/M metagenome (GOLD analysis project Ga0209772, IMG submission 188235) | Bog forest soil microbial communities from Calvert Island, British Columbia, Canada - ECP03_OM1 (SPAdes) (version 2) | ecosystem: Environmental > Aquatic > Freshwater > Wetlands > Bog ... | reverse complement strand
CAGCACTTCGCACTCCCATGACTGATTCGAAGCCTAATGCCGCGGTGGGAACAGACTGGACGGGCCTGTTGGCTGACCCGGACCTGGCACGGAACCTTGGAAAGCTGCTGCAGACGTACCGCGATGCCCCGCCCGATCGAAGAGAACAAGCTCTGCTGGCGGCCATGCGCGAGATCAAACAAGGTTCCAGCGCAACCGAAACCTCAACCCAAACGAGGAAGGAACCGCAGCCGGTGCCTACCGCAGCCTCAGCCACCCCTCCGTTTGAGCCCGATATCTTCAGCCCCAACTGGGGACAAGATCGCCGGCGTCATCCCAGGATCAAGTGTTTTGTGGCGGTGGAACTGTGTGTCGATGACGCGGATGCTCCCATCTGGGGAAATCTCTCGAACACCAGCATGGGTGGATGCCAGGTGGAAACTGCCACCCTCATCGGCGGCGGCGCCAAGGTCGAAATCGGACTTTGGGTCGCGAGTGGCAAAATCTGGGTGAAAGGTCTCGCGCTGAGCGGAGTAGTCACTCGCAGCGCGCCCGCCGCGGGAGTACGCATTCGCTTCTCCGGGATGGAGCCCGCCGGAAAAGAAAATCTCCGCCAATTTCTCAAGTACGTTCAGGAAACCACGAGATCGTCGACCAGTGAAAGCAGTTACCTGAAACTGTTGAAATAATCCGTATTTTCTCGTCTTTGTTTTCCCACGTTTCCGCAACTTCCCTTCATTTTTCACAAATCTGCAAACATTGTTCTGCAAGAAATTGGTACACTCGGTGCGTATCTGAAACTCTTTGCTGTCCTCGGAACTCTAATTAGACTAGCCAGGAAACGACACAAGTGCACTCAGAGTTTCCCTGGGAGGAGCGCGCGTCGCATGGTTGCGAGTGAACAGGCGTTGGTGACGGGTCAGCAGCTGGATACGCTGTGCATTAACACGATTCGAACCTTGGCGATTGACGCGGTACAACAGGCCAACAGCGGACATCCCGGCGCACCCATGGGCCTGGCGCCGGTGACTTACTGCCTGTGGCAGGAATTCCTGCGCTATGACCCTGAAGACCCCACCTGGTTGAACCGCGACCGCTTTGTACTCTCGAACGGCCACGCCTCCATGCTGCTTTACGCCATGCTTCACCTTGCGGGCGTGCGCCAAGTCGGCGAAAACCATGAAGTACTTAAAGAGCTGGCCATTTCTATGGAGGAGATCAAGCGCTTCCGGCAACTCGGAAGCCGGACGCCTGGGCATCCAGAGTCGCACCTCGCCACCGGCGTGGAGACCACGACGGGGCCGCTCGGCCAAGGCGTGGGAAATAGTTTGGGGATGGCAATTGCGGGTCAGTGGCTGGCTGCGAATTTCAACCGGCCCGAGTTTGAGATTTTCGACTACAACGTCTACGCCCTGTGTTCCGACGGCGATTTGATGGAAGGCATTGGCGGTGAAGCGGCGTCGCTGGCGGGCCATCTGAAACTTTCGAACCTGTGCTGGATCTATGACCACAACGGCATCACCCTGGACGGTCCCGCGAAGTGGTCCTTCAGCGAAGACGTGGCTACACGCTTTGTCGGCTATGGCTGGAACGTGACGCGTGTCGCCGATGCCAACGATCTGGAAATGCTGGCTCGCGCCTTTGAAACTTTCGAGAAAACCACGGATCGTCCAACACTTATTATTGTGGACAGCCATATCGGTTATGGATCGCCACATAAGCAAGACAGCAATGCAGCGCATGGAGAACCGCTGGGCGAAGAAGAAGTCCGTCTGGTGAAAAAATTTTATGGCTGGCCGGAGGACGCCAAGTTTCTGGTGCCGGAAGGCGTGCGGGAGCACTTCCAGGATGGAATCGGAAAGCGTGGGCATGACGCGCGGGCACAGTGGGCGAAGATGTTTGCCGGCTACTCGCAAAAGTACCCCGACTTGGCCGACCGGCTGCATCGCATGCAGCGCCGCGAACTGCCGAGCGGCTGGGATAAGAACCTGCCCGCGTTTCCGGCGGACCCGAAGGGCGTGGCAACGCGCGAGAGTTCAGGAAAGGTGCTGAATGCTCTGGCGCAGAATATTCCGTGGCTGATCGGCGGCTCGGCGGACTTGGCTACTTCGAACAAGACCGCGCTCACATTTGGCGGAGCGGGCGACTTTCAGGCGGGCGAATATGCGGGCCGCAATCTACATTTCGGCGTCCGCGAACACGTGATGGGCGCCAGCGTGAACGGGCTCACAGTCTCGGGAATCCGGGCGTTCGGCGCGACTTTCTTTAATTTCAGCGATTACATGCGCGCCAGCATCCGGCTCTCCGCGCTGATGGAGATTCCGTCGATTTTCGTTTTCACGCACGACTCGATCGGGCTGGGAGAAGACGGGCCGACCCATCAACCGATCGAGCAACTAGCGTCGTTGCGGGCGATGCCAAATCTGATTGTGCTTCGCCCGGGAGATGCCAACGAAGTGGTCGAGGCGTGGAAAATCATCGCTCAGTTGCAACACCAGCCGGTGGCTCTGGTGCTGACGCGGCAGGCGCTGCCAACTTTCGACCGCACGAAATACGGCGCAGCGTCCGGTACGGCAAAAGGCGCCTATGTTCTGGCCGACGCTCCCAACGGCAAGCCGGAAGTAATTCTGATGGGTACGGGCAGCGAGGTTGCGTTGTGTGTCGAGGCTTATGAAAAACTCAAGGTTTCAGGCATACAGGCACGAGTGGTGAGCATGCCTTCGTGGGAAGTTTTTGAACGGCAAGATGCGGCTTATAAAGAAAGCGTCCTACCGTCTTCGGTCACGGCGCGGGTATCCGTGGAAATGGCGGCCACGTTTGGCTGGGAGCGGTATGTTGGGTTGAAGGGACGGAAGATCGGCATGCACCGCTTCGGCGCCTCGGCGCCGTTGAAAGACTTGCTGAAGTTTTTTGGTTTCACCGCCGATGCGGTAGTCGCCGAAGCGCGCCAGGCGATGGCGGAGAATTAGCTACGATGGATGCAGCGCCTCAATGGACTATAGACCGGCCGCAGAGTTGACCGAAGAAGCTTTATCGAGCCAAGTTTCATCGAACATGACGTCCGCCGTCGGCTCAAGGAGAAATCATTATGCCCTCAACTGAAGTTCTGGAAAGCACAAAAGCCACGAATCCTCTCAAGGCATTGCTCAGCTACGGACAGTCCACGTGGCTCGACTATATCCGGCGCGATTTGATCACCAGTGGAAAACTGAAACAGATGATTGCCGACGACGGCCTCCGCGGCATGACTTCGAACCCGTCCATCTTCGAGAAGGCGATCGGCGAAAGCTCACTGTACGACGATATGCTGAAGTCGCTGGCTTCGCGGCGCGATCTAAACGCGACTGCCCGGTACGAACAGATTGCGATCCGTGACATTCAAGACGCGGCCGACGCACTGCAGCCGGTGTATCAAAATTCGAAATTTCGCGATGGATTCGTCAGCCTGGAAGTTTCTCCGTTGCTCGCTCTGAAAACCCAGGAGACGATCGACGAAGGCCGCCGTCTGTGGAAGGCCGTGGGCCGCGAGAATGTGATGATCAAAGTTCCCGGCACAACCGAGGGACTGCCGGCAATTCGCCGGTTGATCGGCGAAGGCATCAACATCAACGTGACCTTATTGTTCGCGCAGGAAGTCTACGAGAAGGTTGCGGAAGCCTACATTGCCGGACTCGAGGACTTGGCGAAGCGCGGCGGGGACTTGAAGAAAATGGCGGGAGTCGCCAGCTTCTTTATCAGCCGCATCGACACGCTGGTGGATTCGCTGATCGATGACAAGCTGAAAGCCGCCACGGATACGCAACAGCAGGCGCTGCTGAAGAGCCTGAAGGGCAAAGTTGCCATTGCCAACGGAAAGTTAACCTACCGGCGCTATCAAGGGATTTTCAGCGGCCCACGATGGGAAGCTCTGGCTTCCAAAGGCGCACAGACTCAGCGCGTGCTGTGGGCGAGCACCAGCACGAAGAATCCCGCTTATCGTGACGTGATGTACGTAGAGGAACTGATCGGACCCGACACCGTTGACACCATGCCTCCGGCCACGGTGGATGCGTTTCGCGATCACGGCCGCCTGCGCAACAGCCTAACCGAGGATGTAGACGGAGCGCAAAAGGTGATGGACGATTTGGCAAAAGCCGGCATCTCGATCAACGAGGTGACCACCAAGCTGACGGATGACGGAGTAAAGCTGTTTGCCGATGCGTTCCACAAGCTGCTGGCCGCCGTGGAAAAAAGCGTCGAGCAAAAAGGACAGAACGCTTGAGCCGCCTGAAATCTTCGCTGCCGGATACCCTTGCCGCCGCGGTAAAGACAGCCGCCAGCGACTGGCAGTCAAGCGGCAAGATGCAACGCCTTTGGGCGCGGGATGCAACGCTATGGACCGGCACTTTTGAGGCGGGTTGGTTGGGTTGGTTGGACATTGTCGAAGACCAGATCGCTCACGACATCGAATTGCGGAACTTGGCCAAGGAAGTCTGGAGCGCGGGATTTAAAGACGTTCTTCTGCTGGGCATGGGAGGCTCGAGTCTGTGTCCGGAAGTTCTGCGCATGACGTTTGGCAAGATTGCCGGATACCCCGATCTGCACGTGCTCGACTCCACCGATCCCGCGCAGGTAAAGGCGTTTGAAAACAAGATCGATATTGCCCGGACGCTCTTCATTGTTTCCAGCAAGTCCGGCAGCACGCTCGAACCCAACATTTTCAAGCAATATTTTTTCGAACGTGCGAAGCAGGCCGTGGGCGCGGATAATGCCGGCAGCCACTTCCTGGCCATCACCGATCCCAACTCCAAGATGCAGAAGGTGGCGGAAGCAGATCGTTTCCGGCATATTTTCTTTGGCCGGCCTTCGATCGGCGGGCGCTATTCGGCGCTTTCGAACTTCGGCATGGCTCCTGCCGCCGTCATCGGAATCGACACAAAAAAATTCCTCGACCGGGCGCAAGAAATGGTGAGAGCGTGCGGCCCTTCCATCTCAGTCGAGGAAAATCCCGGCGCAGTCCTTGGAATTATTCTGGGGACGGCGGCACAAAGTGGCCGCGATAAAGTCACCATCATCACTTCTCCGGATATTTCCGACTTGGGCGCATGGCTCGAGCAATTGCTGGCCGAGTCCACGGGTAAGGTGGGAAAGGGCATTGTCCCTGTAGACCGCGAGGAATTGGCCGCGCCGGAGGTTTACGGCAACGATCGTGTGTTCGCCTACGTTCACACCGATTTTGCTACCGATGTTACGACGGAAACCAAACTGGCTGCGCTTGAAAAGGCCGGCCACCCGGTGGTGCGGATTTCGATGCCTGACATTTACGATTTGGGAGCGGAATTCTTCCGCTGGGAGATTGCCACCGCCGTTGCCGGCGCCATCCTCGGGATCAATGCTTTCAATCAGCCCGATGTCGAAGCCAGCAAGATTGCGACCCGGAATTTGACCTCGGAATACGAGCAGACCGGTTCCCTGCCCGCGGAAAACCCTGTACTGGAAGGCGGCGGCATCAAGCTCTTCACCGACGAGAAGAACGCCGCATACCTCACGCGGACCGCGGGCGAAGACAAGTCTCTGGCTGGATATTTGAAGGCCCATCTCGGCCGCATCGGTGCGGGCGATTACTTTGCCCTGCTGGGATATATCCAGATGAATGCCGAACACGTGAAACAATTGCAGGCGATACGACTTGCGGTCCGCGACCGGAAGCACGTGGCCACCTGCCTGGGCTTTGGACCTCGTTTTTTGCATTCGACGGGGCAAGCGTACAAAGGCGGTCCGAATTCCGGAGTATTTCTGCAGGTGACTTGCGACGATGCGCTGGAATTGCCGGTGCCCGAACAGAAGTACACTTTCGGCGTGGTAAAAGCCGCGCAAGCTCGCGGCGATTTTCAAGTGCTGGCCGAGCGCGGACGGCGTGCCCTCCGCGTGCATCTGCACGATGTGGAATCGGGTTTGGCGACCCTGACAGCGGCGATGCAAAAGGCACTGGGATAGTTTGGCGGCGACAGCCAGCGAGGCCCCTTCGACTTCGCTCAGGGCGCTACGTGCGTTTAAGGAGCAACACATGCAGTTGGGAATGGTAGGTCTAGGCCGCATGGGCGCGAACATGACGCGGCGCCTGATGCGCGGCGGACATCAACTCGTAGTCTCGGACTTGAGTGCTGATGCAGTGCAGCACCTTCAGGGCGAAGGCGCCGGTGGTTCGTCCTCGCTGGAAGATCTGGTCGGGAAGCTCACGCCGCCGCGCGCGGTCTGGGTGATGGTTCCCTCCGGCGGTCCTACTGAACAGACCGTGCAGAAACTCGCGCAGCACATGCAAGCCGGAGACGCCATCATCGACGGCGGCAATTCCTATTTCAAGGATGACGTGCGCCGTGCGGGTGAACTCAAAGGCAAAGGCATTCATTACGTGGACGTAGGCACCAGCGGCGGCGTCTGGGGTCTGGAGCGTGGTTACTGCATGATGATCGGCGGACCTAACGAAGCCGTGCAGCGGCTCGATCCAATTTTCAAGACGCTGGCCCCGGGAAAGGGCGACATTCCTCGCACTCCGGGCCGGGAAAAACTCGGCGGCCCGGCTGAAGAAGGCTACATCCACTGTGGTCCCTCAGGTTCCGGCCATTTTGTAAAGATGGTGCACAACGGCATCGAATACGGAATCATGCAGGCTTATGCCGAAGGCTTCGATATCTTCAAGAACGCCACCAGCAAGGAGTTGCCGGAGAATATTCGCTACGATCTGAATTTGCCGGACATCGCCGAGGTTTGGAGGCGGGGCAGTGTCATCAGTTCGTGGCTGCTCGATCTAACCGCCATGGCCTTGACCGAAAATCCGACGCTCTCCGAATACGAGGGTTACGTGCAGGATTCAGGCGAGGGCCGCTGGACGATCCAGGCCGCGGTTGAAGAAGCCGTGCCTGCCGATGTGCTGACTGCGGCATTGTATGTGCGCTTCCGGTCGCGGCAGCAACACACGTTCGCGGAGAAGATGCTTTCTGCCATGCGGCAGAAATTTGGCGGTCACGTGGAAGCTGGGACTCCAGGTAAATAAAGCCCATAATGTTTCACGGCACAACATTCTAAGGACCTGAGAATGGCTCAATTGGCGGAACAAACCACAGCGCCCGCACCGCGCATCGGCAAACAAGGGGATCCTTGCGTAATGGTAATCTTCGGCGCGGCCGGGGATCTAACGGCGCGCCTGTTGATTCCCGCTCTGTACAACCTGTCCCGGGCGGACTTGCTCTCCAAGGAGTTCGCGGTGCTGGGCGTGGCCCGGACGCAGATGTCGGACGAGGATTTCCGCAAAAGGATCCTGGACGATGTGAAGGGGTACTGCGGCGACTGTATTAACGCCGAAACGTGGGAGAATTTTTCGCGCCGCTTCTATTACTTTGCCGGCGATTTCAATGACGATAAGCTTTACCCTCAGATCAAGGATCGCCTTGCCCAGATCGACCGCGATCACTCCACCCATCAAAATGTCTTCTACTACATGGCGACGGCTCCGAGTTTCTTCGGACCCATTGTTGAAAAACTCGCCGCCACTGGACTGATCGAGCAAAACAACGGCCACTGGCGCCGAGTGATTATCGAAAAGCCTTTCGGTCACGACCTGGAGTCGGCCAAAGCCCTCAATCAGCAACTCCTCAAGCTCGCCGACGAAAAACAGATCTACCGCATCGACCATTACTTGGGCAAAGAGACGGTTCAGAACATCATGGCATTTCGCTTTGCCAACGGAATCTTCGAGCCCATCTGGAACCGCCGCTACATCGACCACGTACAGATTTCTGTGGCCGAAACCGTCGGCGTGGAAGGCCGCGGCAGCTATTTCGAACACGCAGGCTCGCTGCGCGATATGGTGCCCAACCACATCATGCAGCTCATCAGCCTGACCGCGATGGAGCCCCCCATTTCCTTCGACGCCAATGCCGTGCGCGACGAACAGGCCAAGATTTTGCATGCCATCCAACCCATCAGCGATGAGGAAGTCCTGAGCCGCTCGGTGCGCGGGCAATACGGCGAGGGAATCTCGGGTGGCGAGCCCGTCCCGGCATACCGTTCCGAAGACGATGTCGCTCCCGATTCGCGAACCGAAACTTTCGTCGCGATGAAGCTGCTCATCGACAACTGGCGCTGGGCCGACGTTCCCTTCTATCTCCGCACCGGCAAGCGCATGCCGGCACGCAACACGCATATCGTGATCCAGTTTCGCCAGGCTCCCTTTGTGCTGTTCCGCGATACCTCGGTCGGACATCTGATGCCGAACCAGTTGGTGCTCCACATTCAGCCGGAAGAAGGCATTTCGCTGCAATTCGCCGCCAAGGTGCCCGGCCCGGTCATGCGCCTGGGAACGGTGGACATGAACTTCGAGTATCAGGAATACTTCGGAAAGCAGCCCAGCACCGGCTATGAGCGGCTGCTGCACGATTGCATGATCGGCGACCAGACGCTGTTTCAGCGCGCGGACATGGTGGAGGCGGGCTGGAACGTGGTGAATCCCATGTTGGATCTTTGGAAGGCGCTGCCCCCGCGGAACTTTCCCAATTACGCTTCCGGCACTTGGGGACCAAAAGAGGCCGACGAACTATTAGAGCGCGACGGCCGGCGCTGGAGGAACTTCGAGAAATGATCCTGGCCGGCGATATCGGAGGAACGAACGCTCGACTAGCCTATTTTCAGCCCCAGAACGGCGATTTACGCCTGATCTCCGAGCGCGTGTTCCCCAGCCGCGAGTACACCGAACTGGGCGAGATTGTCTCCCAGTTTCTGAAGGATTCCGCCGTGCAGCCGGAGGTCGCCTGCTTCGGCATCGCCGGACCGGTGCGTAACGGGCGGGTGGAAACCTCCAATCTTCCCTGGATCATCGAGCAGTCCCGCCTGGCGAAACAGATTCAACTGCCCGCCACTTTGTTGATCAATGATCTCGAAGCCAGTGCCTGGGGCATCGGAGCGCTGAACGCGCAAGATCTGGTATCGCTCAACGGGGTTGCTCCGTCGGTGGGTAATCAGGCGATCATCGCGCCCGGAACCGGCTTGGGAGAAGCGGGATTGCTGTGGAACGGAAGCCGGCACCAGGTTTTCGCCTGCGAAGGTGGACACGCGGATTTCGCGCCCCAAGGGGAATTGCAAATCCAGCTGTTGCAATTTCTGGCGAGCCGATACGGGCACGTCAGTTACGAACGCATCCTATCCGGGCCCGGCCTGGCAAACGTGTATGAGTTTCTCCGTGAGAAGGGCTGTGGCCAGGAGCCCGCCGGGTTTGCCGCGCAAATCGCGCGAGAAGATGCCGCTGCCGCGATTTCCCGTGCCGCCCTGAACGGCACCAATCAGTTGGCGGAAGCCGCGCTCGATCTCTGGATCTCGGTTTATGGCGCGGAAGCGGGCAATCTGGCTCTTAAAACCATGGCCACCGGCGGAATCTTTCTCGGCGGTGGAATCTCGCCCAAGATTCTTCCCAAGCTCACCGGCCCGGCGTTCATGCGTACCTTTCTGGAAAAAGGCAGATTGCGTCCTCTGCTGGAGAGCATCCCCGTGCACGTCATCACTAACGACAAGGCCGGTTTGCTGGGTGCGGCCCGATGTGCTGCCACAAGGTCCAGCGAGTGGGCGAGGGTCTAGTGGGCGGAACCGTCGAACTGCGCAGACTGCCAACTCCGCACGATCTTTTCCAAGCGGCGGCGGAGGAAGTCATACTTGCGGCTTCCGAAGCAATTCAGCAATACGGGCGCTTCACCATTGCGCTCTCCGGTGGTTCGACTCCCAGGAGTTTGTACACCCTAATCGCGGCGAATGCGAACTCGATCCTTCCCTGGCGGCAAATATTTTTCTTCTGGGGCGACGAACGCCATGTTCCCCCGACCGATGCGGAAAGCAACTACCGCATGGCGGAAGAAACCATCCTGTCGAAGGTTCCCGTCCCGGCGGCCAATATCTTTCGCGTCCCCGCCGAGAATCCGGATGCTTCTGCCGCGGCCGAGGCCTACGAGCAGACTCTGCGAAAGTTCTTCGCCTTGGCGCCGGGAGAATTCCCCCGCTTCGATCTGATCCTGCTGGGCATGGGGCCGGACGGACATGCCGCGTCTTTGTTTCCGGAGACGGCGGCCTTGCGGG
>Ga0209772_10000468_pt1 | contig 10090 bp, 8 predicted proteins | sample BogFormECP03_OM1_FD_188235 | JGI IMG/M metagenome (GOLD analysis project Ga0209772, IMG submission 188235) | Bog forest soil microbial communities from Calvert Island, British Columbia, Canada - ECP03_OM1 (SPAdes) (version 2) | ecosystem: Environmental > Aquatic > Freshwater > Wetlands > Bog ... | reverse complement strand
GAACCAGTCGGGATGATCGATCATCAGGCGCGAGTCGCGCGCGGCGAGGAACGGCGCGGTCCAGATGCCGGCCTTGAAGCCGGCGGCGCGAATTTCAGCCGCGATTTTCTTCAGGCCGCTCGGAAACTTCGCGTTGGTGGTATCCCAATCGCCGAGCGCTGACTGAAAGCCGTCGTCGAGCTGGACTACGTCGAGCGGATACTCGGAGCGCATCGCCTCGAGCGATTTGAGATTCGCGCGCAGCGCGTCCTCGGTGATCGCGTGAAAGTAGTGGTACCAGGAACACCATCCGCGCTGAAACGGCGCGCTCACGCGCGCGTTCATCCAGCGGCCGGCCGCGTCGGCCCATCGCGCGGCCAGGCGCGCTGCGGATTCGTCGGCGGCGACGATGAACAGAGGATCGATCTCGCGCTGCGCTCCCGACGCGAGCGTTACGTCGTCAAGGATAGCGCGCGCGATTATTTTTTCAGGGCTGCCGACGGTGAGAGTTGAGAGCGAAGTGGCGGCGCCGATGAATCCGGCGAGGACGCGCTCGGCCGCGTTGCCGCTTTCGACAATCGTGAAAAGTTCGGAGGTCTGCGCCTCGGGAAACTCCGGCGGGCGCGTCGTCTCACTCTGATGATTTACGCGCGTGATGAAATGCGCCGTGTCGCGCCGATGGGTGCGCGATGCGCCGACATCTTCGCCGCCCGATGCGCTCCACGATTGATATCCATGCTTGAAGAATCGCGCGGGTGCGGACGCTGCGAAGCCGGTCGAGATTTCGAACAGCGCTGCCGTCAGCCGCAGCGCCTCGGCGCCACGATTGGAAATAGTCGCGCGCACAATGGTGCCGCCGAGCGCGTGCTCGAGACGTGACGAGATCGCGAGGCCGTCGCGCACTGAGCTGGATTCGCCCGCGCGAAGCTCGAGCGTGCGCGCGTGTCCGGCAGCGTCGATAAATCGAAGCTCGATTCGCGTCAGCAGATCCTTCGCCACGTGGTGAGCGTTGCAAAGAGCGGACATCGCGGCAAGGCACTCGATTGCTGAAATCGGCTCTGGCAAAGTGGGAGGGTTCATCGCGCTGCGGAGAAAATCATCGATACCGTGCCCGAAATAGAAGCTGCTGAGGCCGACGAGGCGGGCGGCGACGTTCCTGCGCAGGATACCTGGAGTGGCAGGCTGACGGCCTTCCGCGCGCTGCGCCATCGCAACTTCCGGCTGTTCTTCGTCGGCCAGCTCATTTCGCTGATCGGCACCTGGATGCAGATGGTCGCGCAATCGTGGCTGGTGCTGAAGCTCTCGAATTCGCCGTTGATGCTCGGCATCGTCTCGTTCGCGAGCTTCATGCCGATCGTGCTGGTCGCGTTGTTCGCGGGCGTGGTGGTCGATCACGTCGATCGCCGGCGCCTGATAATCGGCGCGCAGACGCTCTTGATGATCAGCGCGTTCGTGCTCGGAATACTGACGTGGGTCGGCGTGGTGAAGGTCGAATACGTGATCATCCTCGCCGCGCTCAACGGATTCGTCAGCTCGTTCGACATGCCGGGGCGCCAGGCCTTCGTGGTCGAGATGGTCGGGCGCGAAGACCTGCCTAACGCGATCGCGATGAACTCGATGATCTTCAACGGCGCGCGCATGGTCGGGCCTGCGATCGCGGGACTGTCGATCGCGGTGATCGGCGTCACGGGCTGCTTCATGCTCAACGGCGTCAGCTATCTTGCCGTCCTCTGGAGCCTGTTCCAGATGGAATTGCCGCGGCGCGAGCGGCGCGAATTCGGCGCCACCATGATGCGGCAGGTGCGGCTCGGATTGGCGTACGTCTGGCAGCATCGTCCGACGCTGTGGCTGCTGGTGCTGGTCGCGATCAACATGGGAATCGGGATGCAATACTCGGTGCTGATTCCCGTGTTCGCGCGCGACCTGCTGCACGTCGGCGCACACGGCTACGGCTTCCTGATGGCGGCGCAGGGGCTCGGCGCGGTAATCAGCGCGATCGTGATGAATTCGCGTTCGACGGCTCCCAAAGCGCTGCGGCAGAACCTCGTCTTTGGAATTTTCCTCATGGCGTTCGCGACAGCGGGGTTTGGCTTGTCGACCTGGATGTGGCTTTCGCTGCTGACGCAGTTGTTGATCGGCGTCGGCCTGATGAATCACATGGTGACGACCAACACTCTGTTGCAGCTGTTCGTCACCGACGAACTGCGCGGCCGCGTGATGAGCATCTACACTCTGTCGTTTATCGGCACCGCGCCGATCGGCAGTCTGACAGTCGGCTACATAGGCGAGCATTTCAGTCCGCGCACGGCGGTGATGGTCTGCGCGGCGTTCTCGCTCATGTGTGGATTTCTTCTACTGACGAAGCTGAAGCTGCTCGCAACGGCGCAGGAAGAGATCGAGCAAAACACCTGATCGAACGGCGAATCGTTGGGTTGCGCAACAACAGCGCGGTCTTTGATAATCTGGCCGTCGTGCCGAAGCATTCGAAGAAGCATAAAGACGCAGATGCAGCAGCGCGCGCGGAGCTGGTTCGCGCCGTGCCGCCAATCGATGAGTGCATCAAGGCCGCGGAGGCGAATGCCGCCCTCGCCGGCTTCGGCCGCAGCTACATCAAGCTGATGGTGCAGCGGGCGCAGGCGGAATTGCGCGCCACGATTCTCGCGGGACGCAGCGCGGAGGCGCGCGATCGTGCGGCGATGATCGATGCTGTCGTGCAAGCTGTCGCGCACGCCGTCGCGAAGGATGAGCCGGTGCTGCGGCCGGTTGTGAATGCGACCGGGGTCGTGCTGCATACCAATCTTGGGCGCGCGATTTTAGCCGAGCCGGCGATCGAGGCTGTCGAAATGGCCGCGCGATCCGCCGTCAACCTGGAATACGATCTGGATACCGGCGGACGCGGCGATCGCGATTCGATCGTCGAGGACGAGATTTGCGCGCTGACCGGCGCCGAGGCCGCCACCGTCGTCAACAACAACGCCGCGGCTGTCGTGCTCGCGTTAAACTCGCTGGCGGAAGGGCGCGAGGTGATCGTGTCGCGCGGCGAGATGATCGAGATCGGCGGCTCGTTTCGATTGCCCGACGTGATGGCGAAGAGCGGCGCGACCATCCGCGAAGTCGGCACCACCAATCGCACTCATCCGAGCGACTATGCCGACGCGATTGGTCCGCAGACCGCGCTGCTGCTGAAAGTGCATCCGTCGAACTACCGCGTCGTCGGCTTCACCAGCGAAGTGACGCTCGAGGACCTGGTGGAAATCGGACGCGCGCGCCAAATCGACGTGATGGAGGATCTCGGCGCGGGCGCGCTGATCGATCTGACCGAGTATGGAATTCCGCGCGAGCCGATTGTGCGCGAGCGAATCGCCGCGGGCGCCGCCGTGGTCACGTTCTCGGGCGACAAGCTGCTCGGCGGTCCGCAGGCGGGCGTAATTGTCGGCCGGCGCGCTGCCATCGAGCGGATCAAGCGCAATCCTCTGAAGCGTGCCTTGCGCTGCGACAAGCTGACGCTGGCGGCCCTTTCGGCGACGATGCGGCTGTATCTTCGCTCGGGCGACCTCGCGCACGAGCTGCCGACGTTTCGAATTCTCGGCCGACGCGCCAGTGAGATTGCGGCTATCGCGCCGCGTGCTCGCGAGATCGTCGCCGAGCGGCTGGGCGCCGGCTACGTCGTTGAGATTGTCGATGCGGCTTCGCAGGTCGGTTCAGGCGCGATGCCGGTCGAGGAGCTGAAGTCGGTCGCGCTTCGCGTGACGCATCCGGAAAAATCCGCCAACGCGATTGCCGCGATGTTCCGGCGCGCGCGAATAATCGGGCGCGTCGCCGACGATTCGTTCCAGCTCGATCTGCGCACGGTCGAGGATCCGGCGGTCTTCGCGGTGAAGCTGGAAACTGACTAGGATTGTAAAAATTTCAGGATTGGAGCGTACACGATGAAATTCGGCACGTTTCTGTATCAGACCTCGCCCAACAGTATCGCCGCCGTCGCGCGCAAGGCCGAGGAGAGCGGTTTCGAATCCCTCTGGATTCCCGAGCACATTATCTTGCCGGTAACGTACCGCTCGCCCTATCCGTATTCATCTAGTGGAAAGATGGGCGCGCCGCCCGAGACGCCGCTGCACGATCCGCTGCTGGCGTTGGCGTACGTCGCCGGAGTCACAACTAAAATTCGCCTGGCGACAGGAGTCTTCGTGCTGCCGATTCGCAACGCGATTACGACGGCGAAGGCGGTCGCAAGTCTGGATGTGTTGTCGGGCGGTCGATTCATCTTCGGCGTCGGCATCGGCTGGCTCGAAGAGGAGTTCGAAGGCGTCGGAATGAATTTCAAGGACCGCGCGCTGCGGACGCGCGAATATATCGCGCTGATGAAGGAGATGTGGACCAAGGATTTGCCCGAGTATCACGGCAAGACGATCTCGATTGAAGGCTTCAAGATGATGCCCAAGCCCGCGCAAAAACCGCATCCGCCAATCGTATTCGGCGGCAACACCGAGCCTTCGCTCAAGCGGGCGGCGAAACTCGGCGATGGCTGGTACGGAATCGCCGAGGGCAACGACGAAATCTCGGCGACGATCAAGCGCCTGCGCGAGCATGAGCGCGCCGCCGGGCGGACGGTGCCGCTGGAAATCACGGTGAGCAGGCTGCGCGAGCAGTTGAAGCCGGGCGATATCGAGAAGTTCGCCGCGATGGGCGTGTCGCGAATAATTATCGGACCGGCGCCGACTACGCGCGAGCATCTCGCTGCGATGGAAAAGTTTGGCGCCGAGGTAATCGCGAGGCAGTGATTGGCGTGTCGGATTTCGCTCCAATATCATCGAGACTTGCGCCGGAAAAACTTGCCCCGGAGGATTCCTGACCAACATGAAACGGTGCCCGCGCTGCGACAAAACCTACCCCGACTCGGAGACCTTTTGCGACGCTGACGGCAGCGCGCTCGTGCAATCAGGCCCTGCCTTTGCGGAAAGCGCGGGACGCGAATCGGGCGAGGGCGAGCAAGTCGAGTGTCCGGTGTGCGGCGGCAAGGCTCAGCCCGGCGAGCTGATCTGCAATTTCTGCGGCGCGCGGCTCGGCACTGAAGCGGACCCGCAGCGGCAGTACACTCCGCCGCCATCGCGGACGGTTTCGTCGCGCGCGGGCACGTCGGTGCGCAGCAGTCCGTCGCCGTCGATGCGGATAACCGGCAAGATGCCGGACGAAGAAGAAGACAAAGGTCGCGGGATTTTCGGCGTCATCGGCTACGTCATCGCGGCGATCGTCGCGCTCGGCGGCGGTGCGTGGCTCGCGCTTCATCTCAGCAAGAGCGCCGAGGCTCCTGTGTCGACCGCGTCGCCGGCCGCCGTCGCGTCAGTGGCTCCCGCACCGGCGCCGACTGGACCACTGGTAGCGTTGGCGAATGCGATGCCGATACAGGTGACGGGGGAATCTGCGGCGGCGCCCGAGCGCAACCAGGATGCGGCGCGGAAAATGTTCGACGACCACAAGGATGGCCTGTTGAACAGCTATACGAGTGCTCTCGCCGGCGACAGCTCGATGCGCGACGCGATGGTCGTGCGGGTACGGGTGTTGCCCAACGGCAACGTCGATGCGGCGTCGGTGCGGACGTCGACCAATCCGAATCCGGCGTTCGACGCGGAAATCGTGAAAGACGTGTCGGCGTGGAATCTGTCGCCGTTCACCGGCAGCGAGGTCGAGATCGATTACCCGATAATCTTCACCAACGATCCGGCGACCAAGGATGCGCTCGAATCGCAACTGAATACCAAAGTGACTGCGCTCAGCCCGACCGAGGCGCCGGAATTTGCCAGCGCCCCGCCGTCGCCAGAGGCGTCGGCTGCCGCGAGTCCGTCCGAAGTGGCCCTGCCGACACCTGCCGCCGTCGAAACGCCGCCGGTGCCGGTGGTCGCACCGGCGCCACGCAAGCATCATGTGCCGAGGCGTCCGCCGCCGACGCCGACCTTGACCCTGCAGCAGCGCGTTCTCCAGGTGCTGTCCTCGAATCCGCGAACGCGGCGCGTGAACTGTTACACGAGCGGCAACACGGTGACGCTCTTTGGCAAAGTGTTCGACGCCGACACCAAGCTGTACACGGAGAGACTCGTGCGACAGATACCTGGCGTCGGTAACGTGGTCGATTCCTTGACCACCGACCAGGCGGAATGGGCTGCGCGCCAGGCTGCGATCGCATCGCAGCTCTACGCGGCGGGTCTGACCGGAGTGACGGTGAAGATTATCGGCCACGACGCGTACCTTGACGGCACCGTCAAGAGCGAGGCGCAAAAGCAGCAGGCGGTCTCGATAACCGAGAATGCGTCGCCGGTGCATGTGCGCGGCAATATCATCCGGGTAGTGCCGGGCAACATGTTCGGATTCTGATTGGCGGCCAAGGCGATGCAAGCTGCAGTGATTAATCGCGCGTAGCCGTTACTATTGACACGATTGGAGCCGAACGCTTATATGGCGGAAAGAGCGCGGCAAAAGGCGCGCCACCAGGAGGACTCGAATTTCCATGGCTGATGCAGCACCTACTACACCCAAAGAAATCTTCGCAGCGATGCCTAGTCGCTTCAACAAAGACGCGGCGAAGGGCTTGAATGCGACGTACCAGTTCGACCTCTCGGGCGATAACGGGGGCAAGTGGAACGTCGTGATTAATAATGAGACGTGCACCGTCAATGAAGGACCGGCCGCCTCACCCAGCATTACGATTTCGATGACCGCACAAGACTATGTCGATATGACGACTGGCAAGCTCAACGGCCAGGTCGCGTTCATGAGCGGCAAGCTGCGAATCGCGGGCGACATGGGCCTCGCACTGCGCATGCAGAGCCTGTTTGCCTAAGTCGTGAATCCAAGACACAATTGAATTGAACGCCGGTCGGCGCTGCACAAGCCCGGCCGGCGGAAAATCTGCCTGAAAGAATCCCACACAAAAAATCATCCCAAGCCGAAACGCGCCGATAAAATTAAGATTCGGTACGCAGTCGAGACACAATCTTACCCACTGATTTAATGATCTTAGGGCTGCCGCGAAAGCGAGCGCCGATTACTGTCAGCACATCAATTTCGGAAAACCAAAATTCTGTTTGTTAAACAGTCCTAAACCAAGGAGGACAAATCCACGTCACAGGAAGAGAGAACGCAAGTGAGTTCCGCGGAGTTTGAGGGCGACCTCAAGGAAAGCGGAGAACCGACCGAGGACGGCCAGGACAACGATCAGCTGGCCTCAAAACTGTCGAAGGAGCTCAGCAACTGGCGGCGCAAGCGCACCTCGTCGCGGCCGCGGCATAATTCTGACGGACCGAGCCAGAACTTTTCGTCAGAGCCGGCGCGCACGATCAAGGTTCGCGGGCATGAGACTCTGGTCGTACGCAAACCAAAGCTCGCAAAGCCCCCCACCAATACGAATCACACACCAAATAATCAGTAAATAATTTCTTTTCGCGGTCCGCGGTTGTGGGGTGGTGGTGGTGCGGAGGAGCTAGGAGCGGAAGACTTCGACGGGCATCTCGCGCGATGCTTGCCGGGCCGGGTATACGGTCGCGAGCAGGCACAGCAGCATCGAAGCTAGCGCGACGGCGGCGAAGTTCCACGGCGCGACGGCAATCGGAACCGTCGAGATGCCGTAGATTTCGCGCGGGATGTGAATGAACTGGTAGCGCGCCAGCGCGAAGCATGCGGCGCCGCCGAGGATCAGCCCGGCAGCCGTGCCCGCGGCGCCGACGATCAGCCCCTTCATCACAAAGATGAGCCGGACATCGCGCCGCTTCGCACCCATCGCGATCAGCACGGCGATGTCCTTGCGCTTTTCCATCACGACCATTATCAGGGTCGCGACCAGGTTGAACGCGGCGACTCCGATGAGCATCCCGAGTACCAACGAATACACGAGCTTGAGCAAAGCGAAGCCGGCCGCCGCATTTTCGTTGAACTCGATCCAGTTCTGCACGCGATACGGACTGGGAAATAGCTGGCGTACCTCGGCGGTCACCACGTCGGTCTGGTCGAGGCTCGTCAAATTGACGTCAACCGCGTCCGCTCGTGCCGTGCGTCCGAAGAAGTCCTGCGCGTGCGTCAGATCCATGAAGACGACGTTGGTGTCGATGATGTTCATGCCGGAATCGAAAATCGCGCCGATCGCGAACTGCCCGCTCTTGGTCGAAAGCGATCCGTCCGGCGAGATCACCGGCGCGACCAGGCGGACCGCGTCGCCGGGCTTGGCCTTGAGTTTTTTCGCGAGGCTGACCCCGATGGCGAGAGCTGGCACCGACGACGACGCTTCCGTGCCGCTGGCGGGCACGGCATAGCTGCGCGAGAGATCGTCGAGACTGCCGGCCGTCATGTAGCGGCCCCATTGCTCGCGCACGACCGGATTGTTCAGCTCGACGCCGCGCACGACGACGCCGCCGATTCCGCGCCCCGAACTGAGCATCGCCTGGCCGATGATATACGCGTCCGCACCTCTGACGCCGGGCACGCCGGCGACCTTCTTCTCGATATCGGCGTAGTTCTCGATCGATCCTTGCGAGTTGAGTATCTGCACCTGCGGGCTGAAGCGCAGCACGCGTTCCTTGATGCTCTGCTCGAAGCCGCCCATCACCGACAGCGTCACCACCAGCGCCGCGACGCCAATCATCACGCCGACGGCGGTGAAAATTGTCGTGATCGAGATGAACGCGTCCCGGCGGCGGGCGCGCAGATAGCGGAGCGCAATTTTGAGTTCGTATCGCACGACGGCCAGCGGGCAGAACTCAGAATATCACGTTCTCTTTCTTCAGTTGCTCGATTTCGTCGGCGCTGAGCGAGAGCATCCCGCGGAAGACTTCGTCGTTGTCCTGTCCGAGAATCGGCGCGGCCGAGCGCAGCGTGCCCGGCGTGCGGCTCATGCGATGCTCGAGTCCCTCGTACGGCGACGGCCCCATCTCCTTGTGCTCGAGCCAATGCCAGAAGCCGAACGCTTCGAGGTTGTCGTCCTGATGGATGTCGACGCAGTTCTCGACCGGGTAAGCGGCGACTCCGGCGCCCTGCAACTTCGCGGTGAGTTCCTGCGCGTTGTGCGCACGCGTGAGCGAGCCGACGAACTCATCGAGCGCCGCGTTATTCTCGATGCGCGCGGCCGCAGTCGCGAATGCGGAATTGGAAGAGGACGTGCCCAGAACCGAGAGCATCGCGCGCCACTGCTCGTCGCCCGCGACGGCAATCGCAATCCATCGCTCGTTGCCGTCCTCGTCGGCGCATCGGTAAGCGCCGTGCGGAGCGTAGCGCGCCGACGCATTGCTGTGCGGGCCGAGCACGCGGCCGGTCGCATGATAGTCGATCAGCGCGGGCGCGAGATTCTGCATCGCGCACTCGTACTGCGCCATGTCGATGTACTGGCCCTTGCCGGTGCGGCGGCGATAGTCGAGCGCGGCGAGCAGCGTGAACGCGGAAAATCGCGGCGCGATGAAATCGGTGTAGGCGCCATACGGCGGCGTGCATGAACCCTGACCGTAGCCCGAGATGTAGTAGAAGCCCGACAGTGCGGCCATCAGCTGGCCGAAGCCGGGGTAGAGCGCGTTGGGTCCCGTCTGCCCCTGCATGCAGGTCGAGAGCATGATGAGGTCGGGGCGCAGCTCGCGCAGATTCTCGTAGTCGAGTCCCCAGTTGCGCATCGCCTTGGGCGTGAAACTCTCGACGATGATATCGGCCCACGGCACCAGGCGCTTTGCGAGCTCGCGCGCTTTCGGTTTGCTCAAGTCGAGCGTGATTCCCTTCTTCGAGCTATTGAAGCTGGCGAAGAACTGGCTGCGATTTACGCCGGGCATCGCGTCTTTCCACGGCGGCCCGATGCGCAAAACGTCGAGGCGTGCGGCGGATTCGACGCGGATGACATCGGCGCCGTTGTCGGCAAAGTACTTGGTCGTGATCGGACCGACGCCGACCCAGGCGAAGTCGAGAACGTGAACTCCTTCCAACGCGAACCGGCTCATCTCGAATCTCTCCTGCTAGATTGAACCCGCGGCGCGGAGCTGGGTTAATCGCTCGGGCGCGAGGCCGAGCAGGCTGCGGTAAATCTCGTCGCTATGCTCGCCGATTCGCGGCGCGCGCGTGGTCGATCCGATCGGCGTCGCCGACATTT
>Ga0209772_10000467_pt1 | contig 10117 bp, 7 predicted proteins | sample BogFormECP03_OM1_FD_188235 | JGI IMG/M metagenome (GOLD analysis project Ga0209772, IMG submission 188235) | Bog forest soil microbial communities from Calvert Island, British Columbia, Canada - ECP03_OM1 (SPAdes) (version 2) | ecosystem: Environmental > Aquatic > Freshwater > Wetlands > Bog ... | reverse complement strand
CGGGGCCTTGTGTGTTCATCGCCTGATTGCGCGCGGCGACGACTCCTTCGAGCGTGCTTTTCTCGTGCCCGGCGTAGCCCTTCACGGTTTCCACCAGGTTGGGAATCAAATCGTAGCGGCGCTTCAGCTGCACATCAATGTCAGACCAGGCGTTGTCGCACTGCACTTTCAGGCGCACCAGGCCGTTGTAACTTGCGATGACGAACACCACGAGCAGCACAACAATGGCAAGCAATGCCAGGATCATCACGGTCCTCCCAGTACAGACCGACGCACACGAACGCCAGCTGCGCCGACGCCTGCGGCACAGCATACGGTGTGCGTCCACCTGTGTAAAGAGGAGCTGTGCCAACGCGAGTGCTTCAATATCCGGCAAATGCGTTAACCAGGCGTTGACAGGATTCCTGCATGAAATCGTGCAATACTCCGAGTATCGATGTCGCCCAATCTTAAGAAAACTGAACGGCAGAATGCGCCGGCTCAGAAGCGTACTGCGCTCACCGATGCAGTTCTGCGTTCCGACTATGATGCCATGCGACAAATCGTTGCCACAGGAGCAGACCTAAACGAATTTGACGATTCCAGAATGACCCCACTTCTTTGGGCAATCATGCGAGGCGACGTTGACGCGGTCAAGATGCTGTTGGAGAGCGGAGCCGACCCAAATGTAAGACCGAATCCCAGCGATTCTCCGCTCTGGAGCGACTTTTTTACGGTCTCGAGACTGAGCGGTTCAGGTCCGGCCGGATTCACGCTAATGCTTACGCACGGAAGGCCTAAGCGCTCGCGGTCCGCTACGTCAACCGGCGTTGCATTCAGAAGAATAATTGGGCTCGTTATCTTTAACGTTTCAGCTGTCAAAGCGCTGCCTTGAGGCTTGACATGTACTGTCGCCATTTTATTTCTTTTCAAGGTGATTTCAGATTTCTCGACTATCCAGCCCGCTGGAATCCTATAAGTGAAATCGAAAAAATAATTGTGATACTCTCTGCCAGGCAACGACTTACTGTTATTTAGCAAGGAATCGGCATGGAAAACGGTATACGACCGTTGCTGTTGCGGCGGCGCTTGCGCTGTAACGGTTACGTCCTGATTCGTCTCTGGTCCTCGCACTTGGCGATAGGTTAGCCCGGAGGCGAGCGCGATTGAGAAGCAGAGTGGTAGGAAAACGAGCACTTTAACAGCTAGTTTCATTGGCGCCCCCGTTGATTATCCAAGAACTAATATTGGCTTGATCCCAAGTCAAGAACCCGAGGAGTCTGAACTGGGGCGGTTCGGTGCCAGGTTGCCGACAGGTGCTCGCTACATAGTGAATCTCAACTTCTGAGTTCGCTAATCGTCCGATTCGCTAGCCACTTTCAGCACAGCCAGGAACGCTTCCTGCGGAATATCCACGCGCCCCACACGCTTCATCCGCTTCTTGCCTTCCTTCTGCTTCTCAAGCAGCTTCCGCTTGCGGCTAATATCTCCGCCATAGCACTTGGCGATCACATTTTTGCGAATCGCGCTGATCGTCTCGCGCGCAATCACCCGGCTGCCAATCGCTGCCTGCAGCGCCACCTCAAACATCTGCCGCGGAATCAATTTCCGCAGCCGCGAAACCAACTCGCGCCCACGCTCAAACGATTGCTCGCGATGGCAAATCAAAGTAAGCGCATCCACCGGCTCGCCGCCCACCAAAATATCCAGCTTCACCAAATCCGCCTCGCGATATCCGGACAAGTGATAATCAAGCGAAGCATACCCGCGCGAAACGCTCTTCAAGCGGTCATAAAAATCCAAGACGATCTCATTCAAAGGCATCTCGTAACTAAGCATCACCCGCGTAGGCGAAAGATATTCAAAATTTTTCTGAATGCCGCGCTTCTCTTCGCAAAGCGCCAGCACCCCGCCCACCGAATCATCCGAAGTAATAATCATGGCCATAAGAATCGGCTCTTCGATCTTAGTAATCGAGCCCGGCGGCGGAAATTTCGTAGGATTATCAACTTCGATCACCGCCCCATCGGTAGTGCTGATGCGATACTGCACGCTCGGCGCGGTGGTAATCAGATCAATGTTGAATTCACGCTCGAGCCGCTCCTGAACAATCTCCATGTGCAGCAAGCCAAGAAACCCGCAGCGAAATCCAAATCCCAGCGCGACAGAATTCTCAGGCTCATAAAAAAACGCCGCATCGTTAAGCTGCAACTTACCAAGCGCATCGCGTAGCAATTCGTAATCGGTAGCATTCACCGGAAAAAGCCCGGCAAAAACCATAGGCTTAATAGCCTCAAATCCGGGAAGCGCCGCCGCAGTACGATCGGCCTCGACAATCGTGTCGCCCACGCGCGCATCAGCCACGCGTTTAATCCCAGCAATGATGAAGCCCACATCGCCGGCCGACAGTTCAGGAAGCACGACGGGCTTAGGCGTCAAAACGCCCAGATTCTCCACCTCATAAACTTCATCATTCGATAGCAGTCTAATCTTCATGTGCGGCGTGATGCGTCCCTCCATCACCCGCACCAAAATCACCGCCCCGCGAAACGAATCAAACCACGAATCGAAAATCAGCGCCTGCAGCGGCGCCTCCGCCGAACCAACCGGCGCAGGAACTTTCGCGACGATCGCTTCCAGCACCTCAGCAACTCCCAGCCCGCTCTTCGCGCTAATCAAAAGCGCGTCATCAGCAGGAATCGCCAACACATTCTCGATCTGTTCCTTAGCAAAATCAGGCCGCGCCGCGGGCAGATCGATCTTGTTAATCACGGGCAGAATGGTGAGGTTATGACGCGAGGCGAGAAATGCATTGGCGACGGTCTGTGCTTCCACGCCCTGGCTGGCATCCACAACGAGCAACGCACCTTCGCAAGCCGAAAGCGCCCGGCTAACTTCATAAGAAAAATCCACATGCCCCGGCGTATCGATCAAATTCAACCGGTATTCATGCCCATCCGCAGCGTTGTAATGCAGCCGGATGCTCTTAGCCTTAATCGTAATCCCGCGCTCCCGCTCCAAATCCATCGAGTCCAGCACCTGCGCCTGCATCTCCCGTTGCGAAAGCGCCCCAGTAAGCTCCAGCAGACGGTCCGCAAGCGTAGATTTCCCATGGTCGATATGCGCGATAATGCAAAAATTCCGGATGTAACGGGGATCCATCGATTCCTGACGGCCAGCGCGCTATTTCTCTTGAATCTCTCGCTCTGGAAGCTATTCAGTTTGCCACAGAACGCCGCACACCGAAAGCCGCGCAGCAACCCCGTACCGCGGACGTCCCGCCGGCTCTTTTGTGCCGCGATGCCCGGTCGACCGAGTAATCTACCGAGCCCCGTCCCGTAGCGCAGGCAGCCTGCCAGCGTTTTTGACCGTCCGCGGCCAAACCCAAAACGCCCCGACAACCAAGCTGCCCCAACCACCGTCCTGCCTTCGCCGCGCAGACTCAAAGTCAAAAACGCCGGCAGGCTGCCCTTCGCGATGCTCAGGGTAAACCGGCGCTACGGGGTGCAACTCCGCACGCTTAAGTGCTTTCCGGGATTGCTCGCTCCCGGCGGATATCGTAGGCTAGTCCGGGTTTACACCCAGCAATCACCGTCGGGGGGCCGGACCACTGGGCGAGACAACACAAATCATCACCAAGCCGAAGCCCCGCTACTTAGTCTTCATCGGCTACGGACTAGCTCTAATCTCGCTAATCTGGGTCTTCCGCGACTTTCACCTGGAAAGCACCCTCCGCGAATATTCCAATCTAAGCTGGAAATGGGTTTTTCTAGGCATGCTCTTCGACGTCGTCAGCTACGTAGTACAAAGCATCCGCTGGAAACTCCTGCTAACGCCCTTCGCCCGCATGAAATACGAGCGCGTAGCAAGAGCCGTCTTCGCCGGGCTATTCGTTAACGTCCTATTCCCTCTACGCCCAGGGGAACTCCTGCGCAGCTATCTGGTAGCCGCCGCAGCGGACATAAAGTTCGGCCGGGTCTTGGGCTCGGTAGGAGTAGAGCGCCTGATCGATCTGGTAGTGGCCACGGCCGCGCTAGCGGTAGCCTCTCTGTTCGTAGAATTGCCGCGCCGCTTCAAGACCGTAGCCGACACTCTCGGCGTAGCAGCCCTGGTCCTCCTGGCCATCGTGGTCTTGGTCATTCTCTATCTCGAAATCAAATTGACCAAGAACCCCGATCTCTTCAACGAAAAATCCAAGTCCAAGCGCCACCTGCCCAGCCGCTGGATGCGCGCTCTCTACGGCCTTCACGCCATGGGCACCGCCCCAAGCTTCTACGGCGCCGTGCTTTTCTCCGTCCTGATGCCGTTCTGCCAGGTATTAGCGCTCTGGTGCCTGATGAAGGCCTATGGCCTACCACTTTCATTCTTAAGCGTAGTAGTAGTTCTGCTGGTAATCAATCTAGGCGTATCGCTGCCCAACGCCCCAGCAAACGTAGGCTCCTACCAATTCTTCTGCGTTCTGGGCCTAAGCGTCTTCCAAGTAGAAAAGTCCAGCGCCGCAGGCTTCTCCATCTTCGCCTTCCTAGCCCTAACGCTTCCAGTAGTAGTAGTAGGCTTCGGCGCCTTCCTAAGAAGCGGCCTAACCCTCGGCACCATCCGCGAACAAATCACCCACATGCCCAGCGAAGCCCAAAAGCGCCCAGCCTAGTCATCGCACTTGTACCACTGAAGACAGCGGTACAAACCCACCATTGAACCCCTGCACAACGCCCCCCAATTTCGTTGTCAGTCCCCACCACCCCCGGGGTTATATTCGAGTATTGCGATCGCGCCAGTTTCAAAACACGTGTCCCTGACGGGGGTCAAGGCCACACGCCAGCGCAATCAAAAGCGGCAACCCCGCAAGCAAAATGGCAGAAATCACCAAACAACTCGAGCGAGCCCGGCGCAGCCTAGAAAAAAACAAGCTGCGTGACGCCGCCGAAGAATACCAAGCCATCTTCGACGAGGCCCCCGCCAATCAAGAAGCGATCCTAGCCCTCGGCGATCTCTACGTCCGCCTGAATGAACCAGTCCGCGCGGCTCACTATTACGGCCTGCAATTCGATCGCCTGCTAGACTCCAGCGACACCGCCAAAGCCGCCGCCATCTACGGCCGTTTCCTCCGCGGCGTTCCGCAACCAGCCGAGCGCCTGATACGCTACGCCGTCCAACTACAAAAGCAAAATCGCATCGCCGAAGCCGTCGAGCAATACAACGCCGCCGCCGAGCGCTATCACGAAATGAATCAGGAAGTCGAAGCCCTGGGCTGCTACGAAAAAATCTCCCAACTAGATTCCGAAAATCCCAATCGCCATTTGGCGGTAGCTGAACTAGCCGAAAAGCTGGGACAAAAGGAACTCTCGTCGCACAGTTATCTACGAGCAGGCCAACTCTGCCAGTCGTTAGGCGAAATCGATCTAGCCCTGGAATATTTCCGCCACGCCCACGAACTTGGCCCGAATGATCGTACGGTCGCACTATTCTTCGCCGAAGCCCGCCTGCGCCACGGAAATCCCGGCGGCGCAGTCGAATTACTCGATCCCTTCGCAGCAGGCGAATCCGACACCACCTTCCTGGCCCTTTTCGGCGAAGGCCTCCTCCGCACCGGCCAACTCGATCGAGCCCGCGACGCCTTCGTAGCCTTCTACCGCCAAAAGCAGGATGGCTTCACGAAAATGTTCGAGCTAGCCGGCGCCTACATTCGCACCGGCGAAGACGAAAAGGGCGCCGACGTGCTGCAAGTAACAAAGGAATGGATGCGCTCGGTCCGCCGCGAAAACGAATTCGCCGCCCAAGTGGATCGCATGACCACGGTCTATCCGAATTCGCTTGAGCTAGCCAAGCTAGTAGCCCAGCTCTACGAAGAACTAAATCGCGAAACGAAATTCTTCGACTCGCTGGTCCATCTCTTCGATCTCTATTTCGATGCAGGCAACATCAAAGCCGCCTGTGACGTCCTCGACCGCCTCGTGGACATCGATCCCTACGACTATCGCAATCATCAGCGCATAGCGAAGCTGCAAGGCAAAGCCGATCCAGCCTTCCTGAAAAATATCCTGGCGCGCGCCGCAAAAGCCGCCTCAGTAATCACGCGCCCAGAAGGATTCAACGCCGGAGGCACGCGCGGCGATCGCCCGGCTCCGCAACAAGAAGAGCACAAAGCCCAGCAGGCCCTCGATGATCTAATCGTCCAGGTAGAAATTTTCCTGCAATATTCCCTGCACGCCAAAGCCGTCGAGCGGCTCGAAAGAATCGCCGAAATTTTCCCCGGTGAAGAAGACAAAAACGAGCGCCTCCACAATCTTTTCGAACGCGCCAACTGGTGGCCCAAAGGCAAGCCAAAGCCCGCCCCAAAAATCACTCCGTCAGCCACGGTAGCTCCCGGCGTCCCAGCCGCGTCCCCAGCCGCCCCGGTAGGCGGAATCCTGGGCTTCGACGTGGACACCCAGCGCGACCTCTCGCAAATTTCAGATTTCACCCGACTCATGTACCGCCAGGCCACGCCACGCGAAGTAGTCGCCGCAGCAGCTCAGGAAATCGGCAAGTATCTAAACGTCTCCCGCTGCATCGTAGAAATCGACAGCGGCAAAGGTGAGGAGCCGCTAACCGCCGAGTTCACTGGTCCAGGAATCGTACCCGCGGCGAGCACGCAGATTTCCTCAATAATCTCAATGCTGGGCAGTTCGCCGCCAGACACTCTAGGCGGAATCGAGCTAAGCGGCCCGGGCTATCCAGCCCTGCGCGAACTAAAACTAGAAACCATGCTAGGTGTGCGCTTGGTGGACAAAGAAACCCGCGCCCCCTCAGGCGCCGTCCTGGTAGGCAGCGAACGCATGCGCCAATGGCGCCCGAACGACAGCTTCTTCCTGCAAGCCGTAGGCGATCAAATTCTGATTTCCGCAAATCACACAAAAACCCAAGCCGTGGTCCGCACCATGGCTTTCGCCGACGAAAAAACCGGCCTGGTAAGCCGCGGCGCCTACGTAGCCTGCCTGCTAGCAGAATCCTCAAGAGCCCGCGCGCAAAACACCCCAGTCTCCCTGGTAATTTTGCACGTGGACGGCGGCGGCGAACTAATGCGCGCCCACGGCGACGCCGCCTTCGAAAAATACATCGAGCAATTAGCTCGCTCCCTGCGCAGCGCCGTCCGCCAAACCGATCTAGCCGTAAAATACACAGCTTGGTCGCTAGCCTTCATCCTCCCCGACACAAACTCAGGCAGCGCCAAGCTACTAGCAGAAAAACTGCGCGCCACAGCCAGCGCAGTCCAAGCCCCGTGGAATGGTGAAGGCCTCTCGTTAAGCGCAGTAATAGCCGAAGCCGCGTACCGTCCGTCGGATGACAACGAAGATCGAGTAACCGAATGGATCAACCGCGCCGAAGCAGGCCTAGACGAAGTCCGCGCCAAAGCCGAAGAGAAAATCCTAGTCCTAGCCTCTCCGTGATTTCCCCAGTAGGGGCGGGGGTTCACCTCCCGCCCGGTGTGGCACTGGGTGTTCGGTCTTCTCTCGTAGTACCATCCTTGGTCCGAATCATCTCCACGGAGAAAAAGCATGCCCCTAGAAAAAGTAGGAGTAGCAGGCTGCGGCCTAATGGGCTCAGGCATAGCCCAAGTAGCAGCCCAATCCGGCTGCGAAGTAATAGTCCGCGAAGTTTCTCAACAACTGGTAGATAAAGGCCTGCAATCCATAGAAAAAAATCTGGCCCGCCAAGTAGAAAAGGGCACGTTGCAATCCGCCGACCGTGACAAAATCCGCGCCCGGCTAAAAGGCACCACAAATCTGGAAGATTTCAAAGACCGCGACATCGTAATCGAAGCCATAATCGAACAACTTCCAGCAAAAAAAGAATTCTACAACGCCCTCGATAAAATCTGCCCGAAAGCAACAATCTTCGCCAGCAACACCTCCTCCATCCCCATCACAGAAATGGCCACCGCCACCACCAGACCCGACCGTTTCATAGGCATGCACTTCTTCAATCCCGTTCCAGTAATGAAGCTGGTCGAAATAATCCGCACCATAGCCACAGATCCAAAAGTATTCGAGGAAGCAGTAGCCCTGGGCGCCCGGTTCGGCAAAACGGTAGTCCGCACTACAGACCGCAGCGGCTTCATCGTAAACCGCCTGCTAGTCCCGTACCTGCTGGATGCCGTACGAGCCCTGGAAGAAGGCGTAGCGTCAGTCGAGGATATCGACAATTCCATGAAGCTTGGCTGCGGCCATCCCATGGGCCCGCTAACGCTGCTAGATTTCGTAGGCCTCGACACCACCTACTACATCTCGCAAATAATGTTCGATGAATTTAAGGAAAAGCGCTTCGCCTCCCCGCCGCTATTAAAGCGCATGGTCCTGGCAGGCTGGAACGGCCGCAAAGCAGGCCGCGGCTTCTACGATTACGCAGATCCAGCCAAACCAAAAGCGTTGGACTTGCGATGAGCTACGAAAATATTTTGTACGAAGTAAAAGATCAAATCGCGAAGATCACGGTAAACCGGCCGCAAGTCCTAAACGCCCTAAATCGCGCCACAGTAAACGAACTAAGCCAAGCCTTCGACGCCGCCCACAACGACAACAACGTCCGAGTCCTAATTATCACCGGCGCAGGCGAGAAATCCTTCGTAGCCGGCGCCGACATCAACGAAATCGCCAAACGCACCGCCACCGACGGCAAAGACTATTCCGAATACGGCCAAAGCGTATTCCGCAAACTAGAAACGCTAGGCAAGCCGTCAATCGCCGCGATCAACGGCTTCGCCCTAGGCGGCGGCTGCGAACTGGCCCTATGCTGCTCCATCCGCCTAGCCAGCAAAAACGCCCGCCTAGGCCAACCCGAAGTAAAACTAGGCATCCTCCCAGGCTACGGAGGCACCCCCCGCCTAGCCCGCCTATGCGGCAAAGGCGTAACCCACGAGCTGCTACTAACCGGCGGAATGATCTCAGCCGAAGAAGCCCATCGGGTAGGCCTGGTAAATCACGTCCACGAACCAGCCGATCTAATCCCCGCAGCAGAAAAAATGGCCCAAAAAATCATAGCCAACGCTCCGCTAGCCGTAAAGTACGCCATGGAAGCAATCCAACACGGCACCGAAATGACCCAAGAAGAAGGCCTATTCCTAGAAGCAACGCTATTCGGCCTATGCTGCGCCACAGAAGACATGCGCGAAGGCACCCGCGCATTCCTAGAAAAGCGCCCAGCAAAATTCCAGGGACGCTAAAATATCAAAATGACGAGCGCATCAATCGACAATGCCCGATAAACTCAAGCTGAAATCAATCGCAGGAAATCTAACCGCCGCCGGCCTACGCATAGGCATAGTAATCAGCCGCTTTAACAGCTTCATAACCGAGCGCCTACTAGAAGGCGTCCTAGACGCCCTAAGCCGCACCGGCGCCAAAGAAAATCAAATCGAAATAGTCCGAGTCCCCGGCGCTTTCGAATTACCAGTAGCAGCAAAAAAACTAGCCCAGTCCCACAAACCAGATTCGATCATCTGCATCGGCTGCGTAATAAGAGGCGAAACCTCCCACTACGAACACGTCACCACCGAAGCAGCCCGCGGTATCCAACTCGCCCAAATAGACACCGGCGTGCCAATCGCCTTCTGCGTCCTAACCTGCGACACCCTCGAGCAAGCCATAGACCGCGCCGGCCTAAAATCCGGCAACAAAGGCTTCGAAGCAGGCCTAGCAGCAGTAGAAATGGGAAATCTCTCCCGCCAGCTTCGCGCCGCTTCGCCTCCACACACTCGCTCTGCCGCTCCGGCAAAATCTCCCCGGTCGCGGCGGCGTTAAGATGACGCTGCGAAGGAAGTCCCGAGAATTCGCGCTACAAATGCTATTCGAGTGGGATCTAGGCCAACAAAAGCCAGCCCAGGTAGAAAAGCATTTCTGGAAGTCAGCAAAAGCAGTCGAGTCCACGAGAAAATTCGCCCGCCAACTTTTCGAAGGCGCAGTAGCCCAGGCAGAAGAAAACGACAAGCAAATCGTGAAACTAGCAAAAAACTGGAAATTCGACCGCCTAGCCGCGGTAGACAGAAATATCCTACGCCTAGCAATCTACGAACTGCGCGCAGGCACAGCCCCGGTCAAAGTAATCCTAGACGAAGCGATAGAGCTGGCAAAAAAGTTCTCGTCCGAAGATGCCCCAGCCTTCC
>Ga0209772_10000463_pt1 | contig 10145 bp, 5 predicted proteins | sample BogFormECP03_OM1_FD_188235 | JGI IMG/M metagenome (GOLD analysis project Ga0209772, IMG submission 188235) | Bog forest soil microbial communities from Calvert Island, British Columbia, Canada - ECP03_OM1 (SPAdes) (version 2) | ecosystem: Environmental > Aquatic > Freshwater > Wetlands > Bog ... | reverse complement strand
CAGTTGGCCGTACGATTCGCATGTATTAAAGCCCCTAGACAGCGTTCACTCGGAACCATCATCAAATACTTGTTTATTTCAATTTATTTCTTTTTTTAAATCAAGTTTTTCTTAAATTATATTATTATAATTTAAGTTCGGTTAATAACTTATTATATATACTTATCTTCTATATAACAAGCTTTCCCTTACAACAAGTAATATATTAATAATCATGTAATTTATAATTTAATAATTTCATATACTCATAACTTATACTTTTACAATTTTATATTTTTATAACTTTATATTCTTATAATTTATATTTTAATAATTTACTATTTTATATATCTATAATTTTAAGACATTACTTATTGTTATTCACGCATAACACTTATACTTAATATATTCTATTAATAATAATAATAATAATATCAATATTAAAACTATAATTATTTAATAATTAAATTAAGAATTATCTTCATTCAAGATAAACTAATCATAATTATTTATTCTTATTTAATAATGCCCTTTATTTATATTATTCTTAAAATTATTAAAATAATAACATAAATATTATTTTAATAACATATACTTATAATATTAATTAGGTTCTAATTAAATCAGAATTCATTTAATTAGGTTAGAAGTGTCGATTACTTATATTACGTCTTTACTACATTAACTTATTACTTATAGAGTTAATTTGCTCGCTCGCTGCAACGTCTTGCAGCGAGCGAGCAAACGAACTTACTCGTCAATAAACATTATATGCGACCAATAAAAACCAACATATATCCTATCTAATAAGTTAACATATAACATAATAATCATAATCTTAATATTGTATAAAATTTAACGCATTCCCTTGTCAATTTAAACTAAGTTATAAATTTGTCTTTATACTATTTAAGGAGATAGGTTGACTCCAATTCTTCAATTAATTTAATTAGATAAACAGATTAAATTAATAACAGTAAAATAAGTACTACACTATTATCTTTTAATATAATAATTAGATTTTATAAATATAATAAATAACACAATATCCGTTAAATTATGTTCTCTTCATTTATTATATATAATCAATAGCTATATTATTTTACTTAAAACTGTGTCATTATTATTTCTATTATTAAAAAAACAGATTAAATTTTTAAATAATAGCTCAATGCTATATTTGTACTATAATAATGAAGAGTATTATTATAGTAATTAGCCATCAGAGGGAATCGAACCCACATCCAAGCATTAACAGTGCTCTGCTTTACCACTAAGCTATGATGACTGAAGTTGTTAGTAAGACTCAAACTTACATATTAATATTCACTAATCCTATTTTTTCTTAAAATATAGCAACTGATACGAACAATTGGATTTGAACCAACACTGAGTAAGTGGAAGTCACCTAGTCTACCCTTAACTTATGCTCGTGCCCTAAATTTATGAGTTAAAAACAATTTTTTCACATTAATTACAGTTAATTACAATCTTTTTTAGCTCTTTTTTCTGGATATATCTATAGACTACTAATGTGAAAAAAATAACATTTATTTTAAAATTCTTCATCTTTTTCATCTTTTTTACTTTCTTACTCACAATTTTTAGTTTTTTTACCTAATTACTTTTAATACCTTAATATTAAAGTAGAATATATAAATTTTTAAATTGTCGCTGCTTAAAGTACAATTCAATGTATTATTCTACTTTTTTTAAGAAAATATATTAACATATATCATAATATTGCCTTATAAATTTTAATTCATGTTATTAATAAGACTCAAACTTACATCTTAATATAAAATATATTACGTTTTTTATTAAACTATAATAACAAAGAGAAATACATGTCAAGGTAGGTAACCTTATAAAAATAACCTCAAATATACTATAAATTAAATTATTATATATATTTTATTGGCAAATTTTTATTTTTATTGTTCTAATAATCAAGAAAAGAATTTCTCTACTTCCACTGTAACAATTTTTATAGGCATTGCGGAATGCAATACCCCACTTGGATAGAAAATGTTATTACTAACATAACCCCCATATGATCGTAGCGTGCTCCTCTCGAAGCACTACGCTCTACTCTAGTAATTAACAATATTAATAATTAGACTAAGATATCTAACTGATTAATATTATTTATAACTCTTTAAAATTTATATGTATTCTTATGATCTATTCAATAAATTAAAATTAAAACTTTTTGGATACCCGCTGTCCGGGGGAGTGGTTTATATATACATTTTAAGCTTTATTTCCTTAAATTTGGTGGTGAGAATTTCCATTTTTAGTCGCCTTACTTAAGTGTTAAGTTTGAAATAATATATGTTCGGGGAATAAAGAAAAGGGTTATGTCTAACTGGCTCCTTATTTAAATATAACTAATCCTTTTACTTATTTATACTTTGATCAAACTTAAACTTTGGGTTTTTTAACTCTAGCTTTCGATTTTGTTTTTTCATTAAGTTTAATCTTGGTTCTGTTATTAGAATAAGTTATCTTTACATTATCATCTTGGGCCCTGCTTTGCTGGGCTGATTCAGTGGGAGGGGCCTTAATGGCCCCTCCCACTGAATCTTTCTTCTTATTTTCAATTTTAGCCTCTTTCTTCTTCCTTTCCACTTTCCCTACAGGTTCTAAATGTCAACCTAGATGGCAATCATTATGAACCAATGCTAAGTTATCAGCGTCATAAGTTTTATCTACACTTCAAGGAATAATATGATGAATATGAATATCATTATTCATATCGTTTATATCTTCTGTTAATCTATCTTTACAAAGGTAACAAATATTACCATCTCTATTATATAGCATTTCTCAAAACGTAGTTCTAAAACTAAAATGATGTTTTTGTAACTTAGTCATTTCCTCGATTCAAAGTTCTTTATTTAAGTAATAATTAGTTTTCAACAATTCTCTACTGGGTGCAAAGATTGTTGCTGTAACTAACTTTCTAACTTTATTGGGTCATAAGAGTATATTTATTTTCGGTTTGTCATAGAAGTTCCCTTTACCATCTTTAAAGGCTAATCCATAGAAGTTTCATTTATTCTTTAATACTTCAGGATTAATCTTTAAAAATAATTTAGGTTCTAAATTATATTGCTTAGGTAGTAAGTTTAGTAAGAAGTGTTGTTTCATTAGTCATTTAATAGAGGCTTTCTTATGTTTTTTTATAAGGTATATTTTTAAACGATCATATAAAAATTTCCTAAATGAAGTTAGTGTACCACCACTGTTAGAAAATGAGTAATAGTTTACTCATCCTCTAATAATAGGATTTAACTTACTAATTAATTGGAACACAGTGATATTATAACTAGATCTCAATATCTCTTTAATTTTTAGTTTTATATTATTGTATTTTAATGTAGACGGATAGACATATAAACGAGGTTTTCCTTGTAATCTATATTCTCTTATGTATCTCATTAAGAATTTACTTCTTATGTGATTTGTTCGTATCAAATACACAAAGGTATAACCTAAAAAATTAAAAGGTGAATTTATATTAAAATAGAGGATTCTAGACTTGTCAGGATGTATTTCTAATCCTCTTGTTTTTAGAAATTCTTTAACTTTTTTCTTAATAATGTCCAATAATATAGGGGACCCACAAATAATTATAAAATCGTCAGCATATCTTATAAATTCACACGAGATCGCTACCTCTTTAAATTCATTTCTAACATTACTTTTCATTTTAACTGAAAGTTTATTTTCACCATTATTACGTTTTCTAATGGTACTACCCTTTATTTTCTTTTTATATTCAACTTTGGCTTCTTCAATCAAATTTTCCATTCCATTTAATGTCATATTCTTCAATAAAGGACTAATAATTCCACCTTGTGGTATTCCTTGAGAGGTTAGATGTACCACACCATTTGAAAATTCTATATATCCAGACGTTAATCACTTTTTAAATATAAACTTATATTTCTTAGGTATAGGTATATTCTTAAGTAATCATTCATGGTTTATAGAATCGAAGCATTTCCTAATATCAGCATCTCATATTAAAGGATAATCTACTTCTGTAATTTTCCCTTTACTGGGTTTGGTTTGTAGTTTTTTCTGTATATGTCCTATTGCCATAATTTGATTACGCCCTTTTCTAAACCCAAAGCTAAATAAATCCGAATTTACTTCTATAATAGGATCCATAACTATTACGAATAACTGTTGAACAGCTCTATCTATAATACTAGGTATCGTCAAAGGTCTTGATTCATTAGAGTTTGATTTAGGTATATAAATTCGTTTACCTGGTATTTTCTCAATTGAATAGAACCTTTTTATTTTACTTAATATTAAGATTTTATTTTCACAGCTATGATCCAGAATTAAGTTATCACTACCTGCAGTTTTACTTCCTTTATTTTTACTAAGCACTTCAATAGCATATACTTGTATTAATAAAGAATGTAGGTAACTTTCAGTTAGGTAATTTAATTCTTTCGAAAACATACCATAATTTAAAGTTGTTTCTGAAATGGATTTCTGAACATTTTCAATATAAGTTATTAACCTTTGTTTATGAGACACTGTAATTCAGTCCCCTTTTTCTAGTGTCTGTATTATTTCATTAGTTAACTTCTTATCTTTCAAAGGTTTAATTTCTTTCTTTGTCACCATTGAAGAATATTTTAGAAAAACAAAATTTAATTTCAATTTAATTTTGTCTTGTAACCTTCCGTTCGATTTATTTCAGATACTATAAGCACGATAATTTAGATAATTAATTTTTGTTTTATTTATGAGAATAATATTACAATTGACCAACAGGAGGCTTTTAATGCCCCACCTTTGGTTGATACTATACCCTGACTTAAAAAGTCCTGGGCCTAGCTTTCATTTGTTATTATATGTTCTCACTTTATTTTTATAGTAATTATCTTGGTACCGATCTTGCCCCCGGGAAGCTCTTTGAATAAGTTGCCTTATTCAAGACTTACCATATAGTTGTAAGTTACTATTATGCTTCAGCGCCGAGTTTCCTGAAGAAACTCGGAATACGGGGTTACCTAGTTTACTTCTATTTGTCGACTGAATTATTGCACTCTTAATTTCTGTGAGCCAAGAGACCTTTTTTTCTTCACTGATTAATATATTCTCTTGCTTGAATATATCATTAGTCTCCAAATCATTTACTTTATTATATTTACCTATATCCAATATATGGATATCCATATTATAAACAGAATTTGATTTTGAAGGGATACGCCCTGAAAAATCCCAGTTACACGTTAATGGCCGTTCAAACAAAATTAACTTTGCAATAATCTTATTAATTATATAAATTAGAGACACAATCCAGCTGTGAAACAGCTGGATTGTGTCATTAACATAAATATAATTAACGTACGCACCTAATATTCATAGATTCAGGAATTCTATTTGAATACATTTAAAGTTTAACTCACATAAATCAACGTCGTGATTTACACTAAACCCGGTGCTAGGGAATATCAGTGAAAGCTTTTCTTTCCCATAACAAATTGATCTACCTAGTCGTAAACAAAGTTCGGAACACTGACCATAATAATAACCAGATCTCTCAATAATAACAGATGCTTGATTTAATCGACCCGGAGTAGCATCTACTTTAAGACTTAAAGCAGGTACAGCTCAATCGTGTAAAACATCTGCTCCTGTTATTATAAATCTAATATGAGTATCTACTGGCAACATTACGGGATTATCTACTTCTAGCATTCTAAGTTCACCTTCTTCCAAGCTCGCTTCATCTTTCATGTACGAATCAAAATTAATAGTCTCATTTTCCTCGTTTAAAAAATCAGCATATTCATATTCTCAGTATCACTGATGACCTGTTACTTTTATAGTCATAGCAGGATCTATTACTTCCTTTATTATCATACCTAAATATAATTTAATTTAAACTATTATGAAATAATTATTTTAATTTGTATAACATACTTTCGTGAAAATAGGGTCGAATAATTTCTATGTATCTGTTTTTATATTTAGCTCTTATGTACAATACAGGACGATTATCATGGTTCTGAACACTACATATAATATCAAATTTATAATGAATAATACCTGCTAAATTGTATACATCCATAAAACTAAAACCTTTAGTGTGTAAATAGAATCCCGAACCACTAGTCGTAGCTGCGCCATCATCCATTGTTCAATAAGCTAAACTTATTGGATTTAATCAATAATATATCTCTTTTGGTACTACTTTAATTATTTTATTACTAGGATTTTTAATATAAAAAAGATTATATATTTCTTTTAAAAAAGGATAACTTCTTGTATATACTTGTAAAAAATAATAAGTTTTACCATTACGAATAGATTTCCCAAGTCTTGGCATAGACTTACATAAAAAACTTAATTTATTAAATACAAATCATGTATACTTAAATTTTAAAAATCCTTGTGTAAATACAAAATAAGGGTTTTTACTTGATCAAGTCATACTTAAACTTCCATCACCCAACATATGACCTATTATTTGACTTATAATTTCCGAAGAATACGGCAAATTAATTTCATTTCGCATTTTTTGTGTAAAGTTTAGACCAATAGTAGATGCAAATGAATAATCTCTTCTTAATATTAAGGATGTAATTTTATTTAATTCTTCTTTTTTTTTTTTCATTTCTTTTGTTTTATTCTTCCCTTTTATTAAATAATTATTTTCTCTATTAATTACATTATTAACAACTAAATACAAATTATTATCTTTCATGCTTATACTATTCATAAATTAAATTATTCATGGAACAATAAAGGACTATATTATAATATTATTATTATTAATATTTTCTAAAGATAGTCTCTAAGAGCTTAATAATCTATTATTACTATTATACCCTGCTGATAAATATTTACAATTAAATTAATTAATGAATATATAAATATATTTCCAGCATATTTTAGAATTTATTTTATATATATTATTCAATAATATATATAAAGGACAAAGTAATTTTATCCATTAAGTAAAGCAATTTAAAACTTGGAAAAGCTATAGCAACTAATACGAGTGCTGGCCCTACCGTTCAAATTAATTCTATTAATGTACCGTGATTTAAATATCTATATACTAGTGTATTACTTGATTTATTAAAATTTCACATTATTGACAACATTATTCATGTTACTCCAAATAAAATTACTACTAAATAAAACATAATTCTATTGTGTAAATCTACTATTCCCTCAAAGGAAGGACTTGCTCCATCTTGAAAATATAGACCTCATGCTACAGGTACATCTTTTTTTCTTCATTCATTTATATAATTATCTTTTTCTTCCATCTTTAACGATAATTGTGCTTTTTTATATTCTAAAATTTGATTCAAAAGAGTCCATCATTCTAATATAGTATTATAAAAATTATGTCATACAGAAGATAATATTCGTCAATATCACTCTATTACCAAATATGCAAATCCACATCTTCACCCTGGATGCAAAGAAGCACTTGGTAATGTATATATTTTATAACTAACTATTAGAAGAGTTGTAGTAGGAACACCAAATAAGTTTAATCATGAATATAATATTGTTATATCAAAGTTAAAATCATCTATAGGACTGTTAAGTGAATTTCCCCCTGAAAAGCTAGAGTTTGAAGCTTGCTGAGAACTTACATGTGGTTGAGTATTATTATGACCATTAAAATTATTATTATGGTTATTTAATTCATTACCAACATTATTATTTGCAATATTTGGATTATTTTCACCATTTTTATTATTTTCTGCTTGATTTTGTTCTTCAGCTGCTCTTCTTTTAGCTAATCGTGCTTCTTTTCTAGCTTCCGTTTCCATCCGTATCTTTTTTCTTACGTAAGAATTACAAACCTGTCAGTTATTATCTTTATCTATTAAAATATCCTTTCCTTTTCCTGCTCCAGCTTCTATTCTTACTTTCTGATATATTGTACCATCAATTTCTTTAAAATCATTAGGACCGATTTTTCGACCATCATCTCTTACATAATACACACGCTCGGATGGATCTTGGAAAACTGGAGCATCCGACATATCAACATCCATTTCTTCCCCTGTTCGATTATTAGCTCTTTTAATATTTCTTCCATTTTCAGAATCCGAATCAGATACATCCATCATTTCTTCATCTCTTCCTCTCTTATTCTCAGAACTTGGTCCAACAGGAATAGATCCGTAACCTGCTATACGTATAGCACCTAATTGACCTAAGAAATTTACTAATTTGTCTGTGTATATTTTATTTAAAATAGTACTACTTTTATTCACACTTTTTATTATAGATATATATTTTACTAAATCTTGATACTTTAATCTAATTATTTTTTTATATATTGAAAAAATTAATTTTATTTTATTATTTTTTTTCATTTTTATTTTTATTTTTTTTTATTACTCTAGTCACATATAAATCCGCTTTTTTTTATACTTATTTAGACTCAAGAGAAAAATTATTCAATTTTATAGTTTAATCCTTAAATCTCCTAATTTTTAAATAAAAATACGTTCTATTACTTGAATATACATTTCATATTATATGTATAAAAGAATGTATTTTTATTTACTGGTATTTAAAACACTATCCCTGTTAGAATACTGCATTAAACTTGGAACATGGGTATCGTTATCATGTATATTGCATTAATTAATATATAAGGTTTTAAAATATAAAACAAGGTTATATTAGTTAATATTGCAATTATTAAACTTAAACTATTACTAGGCATCATTGGTAAAGGGTCGTTATGACTAATTAAGTCTAACGTAAATTCCGGCTTTCTAGTGAAATCCAAGACATTCTTTTTATCTTCACTCTTATTATTTATAACTTCATTATATAAATAATAAGGCATAAATACATCATCATAAAAATATATAAATTTAACTATTCTTAAATAATAAGCTGCTCCAATTACACTAGTTATTAATGCTACAATTGAAATAGAATAATAATCCAATTGCATACTTGCCATTAATACTTGTTGTTTAGCAAAAAATCCGATCATCGGAGGAATCTTTATGCATTTGTTAATTAAATATCATAAAACTTGTTTAAGTGGCTTCAATTATGTTTCATAGAATCATATTTCATTAAATTGCTATACTCTTCAAATTTTAATTTACCATATTCTGTTTTATATTCCGATGTCAATATAAGATGATGTATATTTTTTAAGTTACTACATGCGAAATATTTATAACCAAACAAAGGATAATTATCAAAATATGAAAATAATTTATTCTTTGATTCTACTCTATCTGTTTTAATTAAATAACCTTTTTCTGTTCAGCTTACTCTAGTTCTATTTATATTTATTAATTCGGTCTTTAGATATTTAGCTATCTTTCCCATAAATATTTTATTAGAAACTATTATATCAGGATCCACTTTTCTTTTAAAATATTGTCTTTGACTTAATCGAAAATAATAAATAATATTAATAGGTCTAGATATAACTGATTTTGATTTTTTACTTTTATCTCATTTCAAATAATAATTTCCATCTGCTTCAGCAAAACCTGACAATCAACTATTATGATCTATAGAAGATAAATCGAGTTCTAATTTAGATATATATTTAGTAGGATTTTCAATATTTCATCATTTTATTAATCTATATAGTGCTTCTATTTTAGGAGTGCGCATCTTCCCATTAATCAAATTAATAACATTATATAGAATTATTTTTCTTTTTATTGTTAATCTACCACTTTTTTTATTAGGTCTAATTATAATATACCCTCCCCCTAGTGTATCCTTTATTTTTTCAAATAATAAATAATCCTTAATATCAAAAGCTATCTCAATATGAGGGACGTTTTTATTACCTTTGCTATTTCTTAATGTTGATGGTACATATATATGACCATCTCCTTCAATAAGTCCAGCTAAATAAGAACCTAATTTTTGGTCATTCTTATTATTTGAATGAATTAAGCGTACTCCTCTAAATTTATTAAAACACTTTTTATTTGAAATCTATTTCAATTTAATTAACAAATACAGGACTTTATCTTCATTTTGAATAATGTAATATACAAAGTCTCTGAGGTTAAATATTTTAATAATAAATATTTATATATATTTAACCTGCGAATTTTATATAATTTTAATAATAAAACTATTATATATATATTTATTCTCGCATATATTATTAT
>Ga0209772_10000462_pt1 | contig 10150 bp, 9 predicted proteins | sample BogFormECP03_OM1_FD_188235 | JGI IMG/M metagenome (GOLD analysis project Ga0209772, IMG submission 188235) | Bog forest soil microbial communities from Calvert Island, British Columbia, Canada - ECP03_OM1 (SPAdes) (version 2) | ecosystem: Environmental > Aquatic > Freshwater > Wetlands > Bog ... | reverse complement strand
CCCCGCCGCGCGCAGCGCTTCGGCGTACGCCTCACCCTCGTCGCGCAACGGGTCAAACGCGGCGGTCACGACGAGCGCGGGCGCGAGGCCCGAGAGGTCCGCGGCGAGCAGCGGGGAGGCGCGGGGGTCGCTGCCGTGTGCCTCCTCCGCCCCCAGATACTGATCCTCGAACCAATCCATCTCCTCGCTCGTCAAGAAGAAGCCCTCGCCGAACAGCTCGCGCGAGCGACGCCTGCTGGTGAGGTCGGTCACCGGGTAGATCAGCAGCTGGAGCGCCGGCGCGGGGCCGCCGTCGCGCGCGGCGAGCTGCGAGACGACCGCGGCCAGGTTGCCACCGGCGCTGTCTCCGCCTACGCCGATCCTGTGTGGATCACCGCCGAGTTCGCTCGCGTTCGCAAACGCCCACCGCAATGCCGCTCGAGCGTCCTCGACGGCAGCGGGAAACCTGTGCTCTGGCGCCAAGCGGTAGTCGACGGCGAGGACGTGCGCGCCGGCGTGGTGACACAGCAGACGGCAGACCGCGTCATGGGTGTCGAGGTCTCCGAAGACAAACCCGCCTCCGTGGAAGAACACGAGCAGCGGGTGCGGGGCGCCGGGCTCATTGGGGGCGTAGTGGCGCGCGGCGAGCGGAACGTCCGCGTCGATCTCCAGGTCGCGCACCGCGCCGACCGCCTGCGGACTGCCGTTCAGGACGGCTGCCATGCGCCGCCGGGCGAGCCGCGCTTGGGCAGGCGAGACGCTCGCCAGCGGCGGCACGTTGCGCCGCTCGAGCAGCGCCAGCGCGAGCTGCAGCTCCGGCGCCAGGGTGTCGCCGTCGATCTGGACTGCAGGCTTGCCCGACAGGCGCACCTGGACGGCCGGCGGAAGCTCCGTGAGCGACCGCGCAACCGCGTGTGCGAGGCGCGTGCGCAGCGTCGGCAGTAGGGCGGCGCCGCTCACCGCGTAGAAAGCCGGCCACTCGAGTTCATCGTGATGGCGAGGTTACGGTGTTTGACCGCGCGCGGCGCGCTCGGCGCTCCGTGCGGCCAGCCGCTTCTCCAGGTCGCGCTCCTGCCACTCCTTCGCGACCTGGCAGAACGTGAATGCCCATGAGCGCCCGCGAAGCACGCGGCGCACGTTCAGCCCAACGTAAGGGATCGCGAACGCCGCGAGCATGATCGACAAACCGGTCATGTCTCTTATACGCGTGACCAGCGAAATTGGATGCACACGTGCTAATCTCTATAAAACCGATCGATAAACTTTAGATTGCTCGCTGGGGCTGACACGCGACGTGTTCGACCAGCCATCGCATGATCAAGACCGACGTACACCAACACTTGTGGACCGCGCCGCTCATCGAGGCTCTCGCCGATCGCCGCGAGCTGCCATTCGTGCGCCACGAGCGCGGACTGACCGTGCTGTTCCTCTCGGGGGAGAGGCCCTATGTGATCGATCTTGGCGCCGAAGCGCCCGACCGTCGCGCCGAGCTCACGGCGCTCGACGGCCTCGACCGGGCGCTGCTGTGCCTGTCGAGCCCGTTGGGGATCGAGGGACTCGCCCGCGAGCAGTCGCTCGCTCTCATAGACGCCTATCTCGAGGGTGCGCTTGCGCTCGACGGCCCCTTTGGCGTGTGGGGGGCGATCGCGCTCGACCGTCCCGATCCCGCCGATGTCGAGCGGGTCCTCGACCGCGGCTGCGTGGGGGTGTCGCTGCCCGCCGGCGCGCTCTGCGATCTCTCCTCCCTCGCCCATCTACGACCGCTGCTCGACCGTCTGCAGCATGGCGGAGCGCCGCTCTTCATCCACCCGGGACCCGGGCTCGGCAGCAGCGGTCTGCTCGGCGGCCGCTCTCGGCTCGGCGGCGGCTCTGCGCTAAGCGGCGGCTCCCGGCTCGGCGGCGGCTCCCGGCTGGGCAGCGGCTCTGGGCTCGGCGGCTCCCGGCTCGACAGCGGCTCCCGGCTGGGCAGCGGCCCTGGGCTCGACGGCGGCTCCCGGCCCGGCGGCGGCTCTGGGCGCGGGGGTGACGCATCGCTCGGCGATCCACTTTGGTGGCCTGCGCTCACGCGCTACGTCGCCGACATGAACGCCGCTTGGCTGGCGTTCCACAGCGCTGGGCGCCGCGCGCACCCCGAGCTGCGCGTCGTCTTCTCGATGCTCGCCGGGCTCGCGCCGCTGCACCACGAGCGGCTCGCCTCGCGCGGCGGCCCGTGCCCGGTCCTCGTGAACGACCCGCTCGTCTTCTATGACACCTCCTCATATGGGCCGGCCGCCGTGGCCATGCTCGCGGAGGTCGTCGGGCCCGAGCAGATCCTCTACGGCTCAGACCGTCCCGTCGTCGACCCCCGCGAGCTGGGCATGCCCGACGCGCTCGACTGGGACTCGATCGCCGCGGCGACCGGCCGTGCGCTCGGCGCCGACGTGAACGTGGCTGCGTCGTCGTGAGCTCTCTCGCGCCTACATCCGCCGCTCGCTCGATCGATGAAGGCGCACTCGCGGCGGTTCCCCGCCCCCTGGGGCGCGACCTCTCGGCGGACGAGCTCGAGGCCTTCGTCGCCGAGCTCGCCGACCGGCCCGAGCTGTGGATCGAGCTCGTCGAGCACGACTCCGCGCAACGCCACTACGAGGAGCTGCTCAGCGACGAGCACGTGAGCGCCTGGCTGATCTGCTGGACCGACGATCAGGACACCGGCTTCCACGACCACGACGCCTCCGCCGGCGCCGTCGCGGTCGTCAGCGGGCGCGTGCGCGAGGAGCGCCTGGCGATCAACGGGCCGCCGCGCAATCGCTCAGCGGTCGCAGGCGAGAGCTTCCACTTCTCGGCTTCCGATATCCACCGCGTGCGCCACGCCGGCGGCGAGCCGGCGGTCACCATCCATGCATACTCACCGCCGCTGCTGCGCATGGGCGCCTACGCGCTCGACGCCGACGGGGTGCTGGTACGTCACACGATGTCCTACCTCGACGAGCTGCGCCCGCTGGAGCGGGCCCAGCCCTCGGTCTAGGAGCTACGCTCGCTGGAGCGGGCCCAGCCCTCGGTCTAGCGGAGCTGCGCCCAATGGAGCAGACGCAGACCCTCGAGGCCTCGGTCTAGCGGAGCTGCGCCCCGCTGGAGCAGGCGCGGACCCTCGAGGCCTCGGTCTAGCCCTCCGGCTTGGCGCCCGCCCTGTGCTCGACTCCGAGCGCGCCCGCGATCAGGATCACGCTCACCATCTCCGGCGCGAACAAGCCGTGCTCGACCACGCCCGTCGCCGCGCTCAGCCGGGTTGCGAGCTCAGCAGGATCGTCGATCGGCCCGAGGTAGTCGGCGATCACCCCGCCGTCGGGTGTCCGCGGGACGCCCCGCAGCTGTGCGGGGGCGAGCGAGTGCAGCGTGCGCTGTACGCCGAAGCGAACCAACTCGAGCGGCACCGGCGCCGCCAGGCGCTCGACCGCCTTCTCGGCCGACGCGATCACGACGAAGCGCCTCGCTGACACAGCGACGATCTTCTCGCGCGTGTGCGCGCCGCCACCGCCCTTCACCAGCCATCCGCGCGGGTCGATCTGGTCGGCGCCGTCGATCGCCACGTCGAGCTCTCCCACCTCGTCGAGCTCTCCGATAGGCAACTCGAGCGCTCGCGCAGCCCGCTCGGTCGCCGGCGAGGTCGCCACGCAGCACAGGCCTGTCAAGCCGCGCTCTGCGATCGCCGGCAGAAGATGAGCGACCGTCGATCCCGTGCCGAGACCCACGCGCATCCCGTCCTCGAGCAGCTCAGCCGCCGCGCGGGCGACGGCGCGCTTGTACGCGGCGATCTCCGCGTCGTCGCTCAGTCGCGACGGCTGCTGCCGCGAAGTCGCACGAGGGGGCGCCATGGCGCGGACGTTACCGACCCGGCCGCCTCTCTGAAACGGACGCTCTCAGGCGAGGCGGGACTGTGCAGCAGGAAGCCCTGTCCAACCGAGCAATCGAGCTCGCGGGCGAGCGCCAGCTGGCGGTTGGTCTCGATTCCCACCGCGACCGCCGTCAGGCCCGCCTGCTTGGCGATCGCCATCGCGCCGGCGAACAGCGCGCGCCGCTCCTTGTCGCGATCGAAGGTCTGCATCAGCGAGCGGTCGAGCTTGAGTATGTCCAGCGGCAGGTTGCCCGGCAGGCCGAGCGAGAACTGGCCCGAGCCGAAGTTGTCGAGCGCCACCGACACGCCGAGACGCTTGACGTCCTCCAGCGCCGAACGCGCGCGCTCGGGGTCGCGCAGAACGGCATCCTCGCTCACCTCCAGGCACAGCGCGTGTCCCGGCAGGCGGCAGTAGGCAAGCTCCTCTCGAACGCGCTCGGCGAGGTCCAGCTCGGTGAGCTCGCGCGCGGAGACGTTCACCGAGATCGGGACCATGATCCCGTTTCGCCGCCACATCTCCGCCTGAGCGCACGCGGTGTGCAGCACCCAGTTGCCGATCTGGACGATCAGCTCGCTCTCTGCCGCCCGCGGGATGAACGTCGCGGGGAGCATTTCGCCGTCCTCTGAGAAGCTCGCCTCGCGCGGGCGCCAGCGAACGAGCGCCTCGCACCCGACCGCCTGGCCGCCCGTCAGCGGCATGATCGGCTGGTAGGCGAGCAGCAGCTCGTGGCGGGGCAGCGCGTGGTGCAGACGGCCCTCGATCTCCACTCGATCGCTCACTTCACGGCGAAGCCTCTCGTCGAACAGCTCCATCCGACGTCCGCCCGCGCCCTTCGCTCGATACATCGCCACGTCGGCCTCGCGCAGCATCCCCTCGGGGTCCGTGTACGGGTCATGGGAGACTGAGATGCCCACGCTGGCGACTATCGACGCTTCGGCCGATCCGAGTTGGAAGGGGTGCTCGAGGGCGCGGATCACGCGCTCGGCCAGAGCGAGCGCCTCGCCGACGTTCTCGATGTCCTCGGCGAGGATCACGAACTCATCGCCGCCGAGCCGCGCGACCGTGTCGCTGTCGCGCATCAGCTCCGCCAGGCGCTCGGACACGGATATGAGCAGGCGGTCCCCGATCTCGTGACCGAGGTTGTCGTTGACGGCCTTGAAGCGGTCCAGATCGATGAACAGCAGCGCGACCACCCCGCTGCTGCGGTGTAGGCGCGCGAGCCCCTGGCGGGCGCGGTCCATCAGCAGCAGGCGGTTGGGCAGGTGGGTCAACGGGTCGTGCAGCGCTTGGCGCTCGAGCCACATGCGGTCGGTGACGTCCTTTGCCGCCGCGTACCACGTCTCGCCGTCGCGGCGAGCGCTCCACAGCAGCCAGCGCCAGGTGCCGTCGCGGTGGCGGTAGCGGTTGGTGAACGTCTCCACGTCGGCCATCTGGCGCTCGCCCGCGATCATCACCGTCAGCGTCTGCTCGATGTCGTCGGGGTGGATCAGCTCCTGGATCGGCCGTGCGAGGAGCTCGTCGCGGGTCCAGCCCAGCAGCTGCTCCCAGGCAGGGTTGACGAGCGTGAAGCGGCCGTCGAGGGAGATCGTCGCGAGCAGGTCGCTGGTCATCTCGAACAGCCGCGCGATACGTCCCTCGCCGACTAGCGTCGGGTCGAGGTTCGCGCTTGAAAGAGTGCTCGTCGTGTTGGGCCCCATCGCTGCTTATCACGTCGGCGCGAGCGGCCCGATGCTCGGGCGTCTCGTGGGTCATTGGACGGATTGACGAGCCAAATTCGCCGGTCACATGACCGTGGCGCTCATGTGCGGCCACTACTGTCAACGCACCGTGATCTGCCCGTCCGCGGCCTTGATCCGCAGCGGCGCGTCGCTGCGCGCAAGCGGCTGACCGCAGGGGCCGAAGCGAGCGCGATCGACGTCAGGGCGAGGGCCGTGCCGAGCGGCGAGCATCCGGCCGCTCCAGCGGCCGAAGCGAGCGCGATGGAGGTCAGGGAGAGGCGGTGCCGAGCGGCGCGCTCGACTCGCGCGCGCCGGTCTGAGCCGCGCTCGCCGCGGCGCTCCTGGCGGCCTGGCCGGCGTCGCCTCGCAGGAACCGCCAAACCGACAGGCCCGCCATGATCGTGATGAGCACGGCGCTCGAAGCGCACTCCTCGCAGATCGCGTGGATCGAGAACAGCTCGCGGTATGTCAGGTACGCGCTGAAGCCGAAGCCGATCAGCGTGAACGACATCGTCGCCAGGCGGCTCGTCTCGCTTTCGGGCACCAGCAGCGAGCCCAAGATCGCGATGTAGCCGAGCAGGCCGATCAGCGCCACCGGCACGCCCGCGAGCTTCGAGTAGATCGAGCTCTGCACCTTTATGCAGCTCGACCCGGCGGTGCAAAGCGGCTTGATGTCCTCGTAGTGGATATACGTCAGGTAGCTGGCGAGCGCGGTCCCGAGCACGGCCATGACGATCAGCGTGATCCTCAGAGTCCGCGCGCTCATCGTCCTACGCCTTGACCAGCTTTTCGATCGCTTCGTTGAACGACGTCGGGTCGGTCAGCGAAGCGGATTCGAACTTCTTCATCGCTCCACCGGTCTTGCCGATCAAGAACGACGGAGTTCCCGTGAAGCCCGCGGCGTTCGCGGCCTGGCCGTCGCCGGTGATCTGGTTGTCGAGCGCCGGTTCGCTGCGTTCGCTGCTCCACTTCGTGAGGTTCAGCCCGGGCACCTGTTGGGCGATGCCCTGGAGGTAGCTTTCGGTCACATAGCCCGAGTCCTCTTCTCCCTGCTCGTGGTAGAAGGTCTCGAGGTAGTTCCACATCTTGTCCTGCTTGCCAGCAGCAAGCGCCGCGGCCTGCTGGTCTTTGAACACTTCCGGTTCGCGCGTCGCTGTCTCCAACGAGCGGTATTCGATCTTCAGCTGCCCGCCGCGTACCCACTTCTGGATGATCGGGGGCAGCGCGCCAAGCGTGAACTGCTTGCAGATCGGGCACTCCAGGTCGCCGAAGTACTGGAGCGTCACCGGCGCGGTCGGCGAGCCGAGCACGTTCGCGCTCTGGGGGATGCCGCCCACCAGGTTTGACACTTCGGTGACAGTCGCGTTCTTTTCTCCGCTCGACTTCGGGATGCCCGACTTGGATTTGCCGCCGGTGGCGATCAGGACGACCACGATCACCGCCACCACCACCGCCACGACGATTCCGAGCTGCGTGAGCCTTTTCCGCCGCGCCGCTCCCGCGACCTCGGCAGCCTCCAGCTCCTTGCGCTGCTCCCTTGCCTGCTCGCGGCGCTGCTTGCGAGTGAGGTCGCCCTCGTCTCCCTCGATCGAACTCATAGAGGGAACTTTTACAGGTTTCTTCCTAAACGTGCATAAGTATCGCCGCGAGCCAAACGCCGCGAACCGATCGCTGCGAGGCGAGCGCGCCGACACACGCATCGGGCCACATCGGCGCTCGTGCTGGGGCGATCGGTCCTTCAGACCTGGCACGATGGAGCGCAACCGGCCGGAGAGCCGGCCCTTGTGGTCGCCCTGCCGGCGCAACTTCGCGCCCCCGTAGCTCAGCTGGATAGAGCATCGGACTTCTAATCCGAGGGTCGCTGGTTCGAATCCAGCCGGGGGCACTGATGTTCATCGCCACCGCGCTGCTCTACCCGTGCGTGCTCGCGGCGCTGTGTGCGGGGGCCGGGCTGCTCGTCGACCGCGCGTGCGGGGGCGCGCTGCCCGCGCCGCTGCTGCTGAGCGTCGGCGCAGCCGCGCTGATCGCCGTGTCGCAGCTCACGACCTACTTCTCAGCGCTCGCGCCCGCGACCCCGTACGTGATGGCGCTCGTCGCGCTCGCCGGCTTTGCGCTCGCGCGGGCGCGGGTAGGCGCGCTCGCGCGGCGCGCGAGAGAACGTCCCTGGTTGCCGGGCGTGATGGTGCTCGCGTACGTCATCGCGCTCGCGCCGGTGCTGCTCGCGGGGCGCGCGACGTTCTCCTCCTACATGGCGCTCGCCGACTCGGCCGTCCACCTGATCGGCGCCGACTTCCTGCTTCGTCACGGCCAGCAGTACTCGCACCTGGAACTGCGCAACTCCTACGGGCAGTTCATCAACGACTACTACAACTCGGGCTACCCCTCCGGCGCCGACACGCTGTTCGGCGGCAGCGCGTTCCTGCTCGGCGAGCGACTGATCTGGGCGTTCCAGCCGTTCAACGCGTTCATCCTCGCCACCGCCACCGGGCCTGCGTGGCTGCTCGCCCGGCGCATGCGCCTGGATGGAGCATGGGCGGCGCTGGCCGCGCTCACCGCCGTCCTGCCCGCGCTCGTGTACGCCTACGAGCTGTTCGCATCGGTCAAGGAGATAACCGCGCTGAGCATGATCCTCACCCTCGCGTGCCTCGCTGTCTGCTACGAGAGCCCGCCTCCCAACCGCGCTCGGGCGGCCCTCAGCGCGATCCCGTTCGCGCTCGTGACCGCCGCGGGCGTGTCTGCGCTCGGGCTTGCCTTCGGGGCGTGGGCGCTCGTCGCTGCGCTCGTGCTCGCCGCCGCGCTCGTGCGCGAGACGCTTGCCGACCATCGGGGCGTGCCTCGCACGCTTTCAATCCTTGCAGTCGGCGCGCTCGCCGTCGTGATCGCCGCGTGGCCGACATGGAAGCGCCTGTCGATGTCCCTGACGATCGCCAAGGACATCGCCAACACCGCCAACTCGGGCAACCTCCACGCCCCGCTACGCGCCAGCCAGGCGCTCGGCGTGTGGCTCGGCGGCAGCTACAAGATCGCTCCCACGGGAGCCGCGCTCACGCTCACGCATGTCCTGATCGCGCTCGTCCTCCTCGCCGCCGTGCTTGGCGCCGTCCACGTGGTCGCGATCCGCAACTACCGGCTCGGCGCTTGGTTTGCGCTGATGCTGCTCGCCTGGTTCCTCGTCACCCACGCGGTCACCACGTGGGCGAGCGCAAAGACGCTCATGCTCACCTCGCCCGCGGTTCTGCTGCTCGCGTGGGGAGGGGTGGCCGCGCTCAGGGAACTGCCGTCACGGACGGTCCTGCGCCTGCCCGCGGCGCTCCTCGCGCTCGCGATCGCCGGCGGCGTGCTCGTCTCCGACGCGCTGCAATACCACAGCTCCAACCTCGCCCCAACCGCCCGCTACGACGAGCTCGCGTCGCTCAACTCCCGCTTCGCGGGCGACGGGCCCACGTTGTTCACCGACTTCGACGAATACGCCATGTACGAGCTGCGCGATCTCGACGTCGGTGGCCCCGACTTCGTCTACCCGCCCCCAACGCTCGCCGCTGCCGCCGGCGGCTACGGCGATCCCGTGCGACTCGATCGCGCGGCGCCTTCCGCCCTGCGCGCCTACCCGCTCATCATCACCCGGCGCGACCCCGCAGCGAGCCGTCCGCCGTCCGCCTATCGCCTCGTCTGGCAGGGCTCCTACTACCAGGTGTGGCGCAGGCGCGCCCACGCTCAACCGGCGCTCGCCCACGTCGCCCTCACTGGCTCGATCGCCGCGCAATGCTCGGCGATCGGACGTCTCGCCAATCGGCCCGGAGCGGGGGAGGCCCAGCTGATCGCCGCTCGGGCGCCCGAGCTCGTCAACGTCTCCCTCGCGCGCTCCGTTCATCCCGCCCATTGGGGGCGCCAGCGCGAGGGACTCGTGATGAGCAGCTCCGGGCGGCTATCCGCCGCCTTCGAGCTGCCTGTAGCCGGTTCGTGGTCGGTGTGGGTGCAGGGACAGATCATGCCCACCGTCGGACTCGCCATCGACGGGCGCCCGCTCGCCTCGATCGGCGGCCAGCTCAGCGGCAACTCGCTCGTCCCCAACACCGTTCCGCCGGTGCCCGTCCGTCTGCCCGCGGGCGCGCACCGCCTGACGGTCACCCGTCCGCGCTCCAACCTCGCGCCCGGGGACGGCGGGTCGGCGGTGCTGGATGCGATCTTCCTCACGCCTGCCGGAGAAGGGGGGCAGAGCACGCTGGACGCCGCCCCCACCGCAAACTGGCGTACGCTGTGCGGTCGCCGCTATGAATGGATCGAGCTCGTCGGCGCGTGAACATAACCTCTTGGACGTGAGCTCCGCCTCCGAGGTCCCCGCCGGTGAGCAGCGCGCGGCTCGCGAGGATGGCTCGCGCGATGAGCGCCGCCGGAGCGGCGCCCCCGGCGAGGATCAGATCCTGCTCGGTGAGAACCTCGCTCTGCTCCCCGGGTTCGCCGACGGGGCGTTCCAGCTCATCTACATAGACCCGCCGTTCAACACCGGCAAGGCGCAGTCGCGCAAGACCCTTCAGACCGTCCGCGACGAGGACGGTGAGCGGACGGGCTTTCAGGGTCGCC
>Ga0209772_10000460_pt1 | contig 10204 bp, 5 predicted proteins | sample BogFormECP03_OM1_FD_188235 | JGI IMG/M metagenome (GOLD analysis project Ga0209772, IMG submission 188235) | Bog forest soil microbial communities from Calvert Island, British Columbia, Canada - ECP03_OM1 (SPAdes) (version 2) | ecosystem: Environmental > Aquatic > Freshwater > Wetlands > Bog ... | reverse complement strand
CCCGAGCCGCACCGTCTCCCGCGCGAGCGCCATCGCCTGCTCGAGATCTTCCTCTCGTGGGCCGATCTCCTCGCCTACCGGAAAGTCGCACAGGTGCACGCTCGCGAGCGTGCCGTCGAGGTTGTCGTAGATCTCATCCGCGATGAATGGACAGAACGGCGCCAGCATCTTCGACACCGCCAGCAGGCACGTCCGCAGCGTCGCAAACGCCGCCGGGTCTCCGTCCCAGAAGCGCCGGCGCGAGCGGCGGACATACCAGTTGGACAGCTCATCCACGAGGCCCGCGATCGCCCGCCCGGCCGAGGTCGCGTCGTAGGCGTCGAGGCGCTCGGCGACCAGCTCGGCGGTGCCTGCGGTACGCGACAGCGCCCAACGGTCCAGGTCCTCCTCGGGCGCCTCGGCGCCAGCGCCATGAGCGATCGGCGCAGCGCCCCGTGCATCTTTCTCTGCCTCCGCGGCCCTCTCGCTCAGCTCGCTTGCTGAAGCGTGGGCATAGAGGGTGTAGAAGTAGTACGTCGACCACAGCTGCTTGAGGAACAGGCGCACCCCTTCGCCGATCGTCTCGGCCGAGAAGCGATAGCCATCCCAAGGTTGCTTGGAGGTGAAGAAGTACCAGCGGAACGCGTCCGCGCCGTAGTCGTCGAGCACCTGCCACGGCTCGACCGTGTTGCCCTTGGACTTCGACATCTTCTGGCCCTCCTCGTCGAGGATCAGCCCCAGGCAGACCACGTTCCTGTACGGCGCCGGTTTGCCCAACAGCGTCGAGACCGCAAGCAGCGAGTAGAACCATCCGCGCGTCTGGTCCTGCGCCTCGCAGATAAAGTCCGCCGGGAAGTTCTGCGCGAAGACCTGCTCGTGCTCGAAGGGGACGTGGTGCTGGGCGAACGGCATTGCGCCCGAGTCGAACCACACGTCGATCACCTCCGGCACGCGCTTCATCGGCTCGCCGCACTCCGTCCCCGGGTCCCCCTCCGAGTGCGGGCACGGGAAGGTCGCCTCATCCACATACGGACGGTGGTGGTCATCGAGCGTCGCCCGCGAGCGCTCTGCGAGCTCCGCGAAGGAGCCGACCACGTGCACGTGCCCGCCGGGGCAGCGCCAGACCGGCAGCGGCGTGCCCCAGTAGCGCTCGCGCGAGAGCGCCCAGTCGACGTTGTTCTTCAGCCAGTCCCCGAAGCGGCCGTGCTTGACGTGCGGCGGGTGCCAGGCGACCGTCTCATTTGCCGCCAGCAGCTCCTCGCGCAGCGCCGTCGTGCGGATGTACCACGAGCTCGTCGCGTAGTACAGCAATGGCGTTCCACAGCGCCAGCAGTGCGGATAGGAGTGCTCGTACTCCGCCTCGGCAAGCAGCAGCCCGCGGCGGTCGAGGTCCTCGATCAGCTCTTTCGTCAGCTCCGGGTCCTTGACGAAGCGGCCCTCGTATCCAATCACGCGTGCGTCATAGGTCCCGTCGGGCTTGACCGGGTTGAACAGCGTGTCCGGCTGGTCGGCCTCGAAGATGCCCGCCGCGGCCGCGACCCGGTAGTCGTCCTCGCCAAACGCCGGCGCCAGGTGCACGATCCCGGTGCCGTCCTCGGTCGTCACGAACGAGTCCGCCAAGATCGGGAAGTGGCCCGCTCGAGCGGTGTCGAAGATCGGGCCCGCGTATGAGCTGTACCTGTCAGCCAGCTCCGAGCCGGAAAGGCGCTCGATGATCTCGGCGCCCTCCCCGAGCACCGGCTCGACTCGGGCCTCCGCGAGCACGAAGAGCTCCTCCCCTGCCCGCACCGTCGCGTAGGTCGCGCTCGGCGAGACCGCCACCGCCACGTTTCCCGGCAGCGTCCAGGGTGTGGTCGTCCACACGAGCAGCTTCTCCTCGCGATCCAGGAGCGGCAGCTTGACGAACACGCTCGGGTCGACCACGTCCTTGTAACCGAGCGCGACCTCGTGCGAGGAAAGCGTCGTCTCGCACCGTGGGCAGTAGGGCACGACCTTGTGGCCCTCGTACAGCAGTCCCCGCTCGTCGATCTGCGAGAGCGCCCACCAAACCGACTCGATGTAGGTCTCATCGAGCGTTCGGTAGGCGTGCTCGAGGTCCAACCAGAACCCGATCCGCTCCGTCAGCCGGTCCCACTCCTCCAGATACGTGAACACCGACTCGCGGCACTTGGCGTTGAACTTCGCGATGCCGTACTCCTCGATTTCCGACTTGTGCTCGATGCCGAGCTCCTCTTCGACCGCGATCTCGACCGGCAGCCCGTGGCAGTCCCAGCCGCCCTTGCGATCGACGCGATAGCCGCGCATCGTCTGAAAGCGCGGGTAGATGTCCTTGAACACCCGTGAGAGGACATGGTGGGAGCCCGGCGGTCCATTCGCCGTCGGCGGCCCCTCATAGAACACCCAGCGTTCGGCCCCCTCGCGGGCGCGCAGAGACTCGGCGAAGACGTCGCGCTCGCGCCAGCGATCGAGCACCGTCAGCTCGAGCGCCGGCAGCTCCTGGCGAGGGTCGACCTCGCGGGGAGGGATCAGCGGGTGTCGTGCAGACGCCGTCACGGGCGGCCCATTGTAGGTGCCTGCCCCATCTCCCAAGCGCTCTTACGATTGATGGGAATGCGCCTGCGCCTCTACCACCACCCGGACGGCGCACGTGTCGCATACCGCGAGCTCGGTGCCGGTCCGCCGCTCGCGCTCCTTCACTCCGCGCTGCTCTCGCACATGGAGTGGGAGCCGGCCGTCGAGCAGCTGGCCGACCGCTTTCGCGTGGTGCTCCCCGACCTGCCGCTGCACGGGGACTCCGAGGGGCATCCGCGCTACCCCTACACGATCGACTGGTTCGCAGAGGTGCTCGCGGGCTTCTCCGCCGAGGTGCTTGGGCCGAGGCCACTGCTCGCCGGCCACGACGCGGGCGCGGAGATTCTCCTGCATGCGGTCCTCGCCGGCCGCATCAAGCCAGCGCGGCTCGTGCTGATGCCCAACCGAATGCACGCCGCTCCGGCTCGAGCAGGGGTGCTCAGGGCCTGGCGCATGGCGGCGTCGACCGCGGCTGTGCCTGGGCTCGATCGCCTGCTCTCCTACGGCACCCGCGCGGTGTTCACCCCCGAGCGCGGGCTCAGCCTCTCCGCCCGCGGCAACCCAGCCGCCGCGGACCTGATGCGCCATGCCTTCGCCGACGTCCCGGGCGACTCGAGCCTTGCCCGCTCGTGGGCGAAGTGCGCCCGCAGCTGGCCCCGGGGGGCCCAGACCTACCTGCTCGCCCGCTATCACGAGCTCGATCTGCCGGTGTTGCTGCTGTGGGCCGACCAGGACCGGCTGCACCCTCTCCAGAGCGCTGAAGAGGCGCTGCGCCTGCTGCCCAACGGCCAGCTGCGGGTGCTCCAGAGCAGCGGCTTCTTGATGGCATACGACGATCCCGTGGGGCTCGCGCGTGAGCTCGCCGCGTTCTGCGGTTAGGCCGCGCTCAGCGGTTAGCCCTCGGCGGATAAGGTCTCAGGCGATTCCAGCGACAGCCAAGGAGATGCGATGACGGACAAGCAGCTGTGGGGCTCGGAGACCGCCAAAGCGACGGAGAACTTCCCGATCTCGGGCGAGACCGTGCCGGTGTCGGTCATTCACTGGCTCGCGCGCATCAAGGGCGCCGCCGCGGCCGTCAACGGCGAGCTCGGGTTGCTGTCCAAGCGCAGCGCTGCCCGCATCGAGAAAGCCGCCGAGGAGATCGCCGAGGGCAAGCACGATGGGCAGTTCCCGATCGACGTCTTTCAAACCGGCTCGGGGACCTCGACGAACACGAACACCAACGAGGTCCTCGCCGCGCTCGCCGGCGAGAGCGTCCACCCAAACGACCACATCAACATGGGCCAGTCCTCCAACGACGTGTTTCCCTCGGCCGTCCACCTCGCCGCTCTGGACGTCGCCCAGAACGAGCTGCTGCCCGCGCTCGCGCAGCTCGAGCGCTCGTTCGCGAAGAAGGCCAAGAGCTTTCAGAACGTCGTCAAGGCCGGCCGCACGCATCTGATGGACGCCGTCCCCGTGACCCTCGGCCAGGAGTTCGCCGGCTACGCCGCGCAGATCGCGCTCGCCCAGGAGCGCATCAAGGCGGCGCTCGTGCACGTCGGCCAGATCCCGCTCGGCGGGACCGCCACGGGCACGGGCTTGAACACCCATCCGCAGTTCGCCCAGAAGGTCCGCGCGCGCCTGAAGAAGGCCTCCGGCCTGAAGCAGATCGCGGCGCCGCTCGACCCCTTCGAGGCGCAGGCCAACCGGGACGCGCTCGTCGAGCTCTCCGGCGCTCTGAAGGTGCTCGCCGTCTCCCTCACCAAGATCGCGGGGGATCTCGCGCTGATGGGCTCGGGCCCGCGTGCGGGCATCGGCGAGCTCTTCCTGCCCGAGCTCCAGAAGGGCTCATCGATCATGCCGGGGAAGGTCAACCCGGTGATCTGCGAGGTCGTCCTGCAGGTGTCCGCCCAGGTGATCGGCAACGACACAGCGATCACCGTCGGCGGGATGCAGGGCCAGTTCGAGCTGAACGTCCGTATCCCGTTGATCGCCCGCAACCTGCTCTCATCGCTGCAGCTGCTCTCCTCCACCTCGCGCGTGTTCGCCGAGAAGTGCGTCGACGGCATCCGCGTCAACCGCGCTGGAACGGACGCCTCGGCCGCCGCCACGCTCGCCGTGGCCACGGCGCTCAACGGCGTGATCGGCTACGACAAGGGGACCGCGATCGTCAAGGAGGCCACGATGTCTGGGCGCCCGCTGCGCGAGGTCGCCCTCGAGCTGGGCGTCGACGCGAAGGTCTACGACGAGACCATCGACCTGCGGCGGATCGCGCGGGGGAACCGTTAGCCGGCGGGCAGGGCCCCGAACAGCCGCGCCACCACGCCGACCGCCGACTTGGGCTGGCCGCTGTAGGTGAACAGCCCCTTCTGGTTGAGGCCTTCGAGCAGCCTGACGTTCGGTAGCACGCTGTGGATCGAGCCGCCCTGGAAGGTTGGCGTGAGCGGGTAGTCGCGAAGCACCCAGATGAGCATGCCGCTGAGCTGCGGATCGGCCTCATACACGGCGATGTGCTCCGCGAGCAGCCGCGACTGGTAGGCCTCGCTGCCGGGGCTGCCGGACGGGTTCAGGCCGTTTGATTCGGCGCCGAACTCGCTGATCAACAGCACCTTGCCGGCGAACGTGCGCTGCATCGCTGCCAGGCGCGCGCGCATCAGCGACGCCAGCTGGGCGGGCGTGTCCCGCGGCGAGTCATACCAGCCGGAGTAGTCCGTCTCGGCGATTGCGTCGGCTTCCGAGTAGAGCGCGCCGGCCACCTGGGGTGGGTGGTCGCCCCACACGTCGACGGCGACCATCCTCGTCGGGTCGTGGGCGTGCAGCCAGTGCGAGAGCGTGCGCACGTAGCGCACCTCGAAGCTGTCGTGGCCGTTGCCGGCGACCTCGTCGACGAGGTTCCAGGCGAACACCGACGGGTGCATCTGCTCGGCGAGCACCGCCGTGCGCGCCTGCAGTTCCGCTGCTGCGAGCAGCTGGGGGGTTCGCGAGTACCAGTTGCCGGCGCCTTCGACGGGGCCGACGCCCTGCCAGACGAGGATCCCCGCGGCGTCGAGCCGTTCGAGCATCCCGGCATCGAGCGGGTGCTGGGCGCGGGCGGCGTTTGCTCCGGTCGCCTTCAGCTCGGCGACGATCTTGTCTTGGTCGGCCGCAGTGAGCGCGTCGCCGTGGCCGAGCGCGTCTTCCTGGATCGTCGCGCCGTGGATTTGGAGATGCTGACCGTTGAGGTACATCCGCCCGCCGTGCCAGCCCAGCTCGCGCAGGCCGACGTGCCCGGAGTAGCTGCACTCCTGTCCGATCGAGAGCGTCAGCTGGTAGAGGTTGGGGCTCGCGGGCGACCACAGCGCCGGTTTTTCGACGAGCACGCTCGCCGTCGCGGTGGCAACCTCGCCGTGGGCGAGCGTGAGGGCCGCGAACGTCACCGGGATCGTTTGGTCTCCATGCACGAGCGTCCCTTCAGGAATGAGCATGCGGCGGGGGCCGTAGTTGTGAACCTGCACGCTCAGCCTGACGGTGGCCTGCGCGGCGTCGGGCGCATCGGGCGCGAGCGTCGTCTGGATTGCCGGCTCGGAGAGCTCGCTCTCGCCGAGCAGACGCACGCTCACGCCGCCATCGAGCCCGCCCCAGTTGAACCACGTGCGGTGAAAGCCCTCGCGCGACTGCTCCTCCGGGTCGCGCCAGTCGATCCGTACCACCACCGTGTGAGTGCCCGCGGCGAGCTTCGCCTGCAGTTCAAAGGGCAGGTAGGAGCCGCTGTGCGAGCCGAGCGACCGCCCGTCGACCCACACATGGGCTTGAAAATTGGCCGACTGGAACAGCAACGCGTAGGCGCCCGCGGCAGGGGCGTGGAAGCTCGTGCGATACCACGCCACGGAGCCTTCGAAGTTCGCCGCGCCTGTCCGTCCGGTGAACTGCGTGGGATCGACGTCGTTTGGCACGCTTACGCTGGCGCCGCTGAAGCCGCCGCGCTGCCAGCCCATCGACAGGCCGCGGTTGGAAGGGTCCTCACGCAGCGTCCAGCGAGTCAACGCGATGCGCCCGGCGGGGCCTTCGCTGTCGAGCAGTTGGCTAGGCGGCGCTTCGGCGGAAGCGACGCCGGTGGCGAGCGCCGCGCACGCGACGAGGATCGTGATCAGGGTCTTCTTGGGCAACGGAAACCTCATGTATGCCATCAACAATGGCGGACGTCGTTCAGCTCGGCGTCAGCAACCGTCAGAGCGCCGTCAACACGGCCGGCGCCGCGCTCGCGGCGAGCATCCGTTCGAGCAGTATGCGCGCGCCCGCCTTCGACAGCGGCTCGTTGAGGTTTCCGCACTTGGGCGATTGCACGCACGACGGGCAACCGCTCTTGCAGGGGCACTCGGCGATCAGCGCCAGCGCGTCACGGCAGAGCTCCTCGAAGCGCAGGAACGCCGTGCGCGAGATGCCGATCCCGCCGGGATGGCCGTCGTAGATGAAGATCGTGGCGACGCCCGTCTGGGGGTGGTAGTTGGTGGACAGGCCGCCGATGTCCCAGCGGTCGCACATCGCGATCAGCGGCAGCACAGCGATCTGGGCGTGCTCGGTGGCGTGCAGGGCGCCGAGCAGGAGCTCGAGCGGGACGGTGTCGGTGTCGGCCAGCTCCTGCGCGTCGAGCTCGAACCAGAGCGCCTGCGTGGAGAAGCTCGTCGGTGGCAGCTCGAGCGCGATCAGGTCGACCTGAGCGTGGTCTGACAGGCGGCGACGCTGGTAGGCGAGGACGGTGTCGGTGACGCTGACCTCGCCGAAGGAAAGCGTCACCCCGAGCGTCTCGCTGCGATCGAGCAGGCGGACGATCTCGGTATCGGTCTGGCGCTTGGGCTGCGTGTACCAATCGCCGTCGAACGGCGCGACGAAAGCCCGGCGGCGCTCGAGGTCGAGCTCGCGCACCTCATAGGGGCGCCCGAGGTGCATGTAGATCGCGCCCTGATGAACGGTCGAGTGGGCGCGCGCGGCCTCGGTCGAGCCGAGCAGCTCGCCGGATGAGACGTCCACGATCGCGAAGCTGTCCGGCGAGGCCGAGCGCAGCGACACCTCAGCCGCGGGGTAGCTGCCCGCGTTGCGGGGGACATACACGCGCGCTCCGGAGACCTCGCGGCGGCGCAGCCCGCCCGCGCTGAGCAGGACCTCCGCGTGGGCCTCCCAGCGCGGCCCGAGGAACTCGCCGTCCTCGCTCGACAGCGAGCCCTCGTGCGCGGCGCACAACAGGTGCGCGCGAAAGATCAGCGAGCTCTCGTGGTCGAGGATCGCCGCCTCGACGGGACGCTCCAGGAAGTCTTCGGGATGGCGGCAGAAGAACTGGTCGAGCGCGTCCTCGCCCGCGACGAACGTCGCCAGGCCACGGCCACGCCTACCGGCGCGTCCCCACATCTGCCGCAACGAGGCCACGGTGCCGGGGAACGTGACCACGACCGCGGCGTCGAGCTCGCCGATGTCGATGCCGAGCTCGAGCGCGTCCGTGGTGATGACCGCTCGCAGCTCCCCGCGCATCAGCCGGCCCTCGAGCTCGCGCCGCTGTTGGGGCGTGTAGCCGGCGCGGTATGGGGCGATCAGATCGACGAGCTCGGGGTGGGTGTCCTGTAGTTCCTGCTTCACCAGCCGGCTGAGCACCTCGACGCCCTTGCGCGACTTCATGAAGCAGATCGTCCGCGCGCCGTCGCGCAGCAGCCGCGCGAGCATCTCCGCGGCCTCCGCCAGCGCGGAGCGGCGCGCGCCGACGGCCACGTCTGTCAGCGGCGGGTTCCACACGGCGATCTTCCGCGCCGGCGTGGGCGAGCCGTCGCGGTCGATCAGGGCGAGGTCCTCGAGGCCCGTCAGCCGCTCGGCGAGCTCGACCGGGTTGGCGATCGTCGCGGACGTCAACAGGAAGCGCGGCGCGGTGCCGTACGCCGCCGCGATCCGCCGCAGCCGACGAAGCACGTTGGCGACGTGCGAGCCGAACACGCCGCGGTAGACATGCGCCTCGTCGATCACCACCACCGCGAGGTTCGCGAACAGGTCTGCCCAAGCCGCGTGGTTGGGCAGGATGCCGAGGTGCAGCATGTCGGGGTTGGTGAGCACGATGTTCGTGCTCTTGCGGATCTGAGCGCGCGTCTCGCGCGGAGTGTCGCCGTCGTAGATCGCCGGTCGCACGCGCTTGGTCAGCCCGAAGCTCAGGAGCGCGCGCGCCTGGTCTTGAGCGAGCGCCTTGGTGGGGTAGAGGTAGAGGGCACGCGCGCGAGCGTCGCGGCAGAGCACGTCGAGCGTCGGCAGGTTGAAGCACATCGACTTGCCCGACGCCGTCCCGGTCGTGATGATCGTCGGCCCCGTCCACGCCGCGCTCAGCGCCTCGGCCTGATGGGAGTACAGGCGCTCGATGCCCATCCTGCCGAGCGCCGCGGCGACGTCGGGATGCAGCTGGGACGGGATCGCCACGAGGCTTGCCCGGCCGGGCCCTTCGTTGGCTTCGCGCACCAGCCGCCCGTCCTCGCGTCCGGCGTCCAGCAGCGCGCTCCACGGCTCGACTGTCCGATCTAGGGCCAACGGCTTCTGCGGTATATCGCCAAAGGACTTGAGATAGTAGAGGCGATGTCTCACCCGGCAGCAGAGCGCTGGGCGAAAGCCCGCTCCTTCCACCATTCGCTGTATCCGGCCGATCGCATCGCTGCCACACGCGAGCACAGCGTGTCGGTGTGCCTCCCCGCGCGCGAGTGCGCGGCGACTGTTGGCGGGATCGTCACCGAGCTGCTCGCGCTGCGCGACATGGGCGCGATCGACGAGGTGGTGGTCGTCGACGCGGCCTCGAGCGATGGCACCGCGGAGGTCGCCGAGCGCGCCGGGGCGATCGTCTGGCAGGAGGCCGAGCTGATGCCCGCCCACGGCGCCGTGCTCGGCAAGGGCGATGCGATGTGGCGGGCGCTGTCGGCGCTCGGCGGAGAGCTCGTGTGCTTTCTCGACGCCGACACCGAGGGCTTCTCGGCGCACTTCGCCACGGGCCTGCTGGGCCCGCTCGTGTGCGAGCCCGACGTCTCCTTCGTCAAGGCCTTCTACCGCCGGCCGTTCCCTGACGTGGCCGTCGACGGTGGACGGGCCGATGGCGGCGGACAGCCAGATGGCGGCGGACGGGCCGATGCCGGCGGGCACGCCGATGGCGGCGGACCGCCAGATGGCGGCGGACGGACCGATGCCGGCGGAGACGCCGATGCCGGCAGACAGTCAGATCGCGGCGGACAGCCAGATGGCGGCGGACGCGTCAACCATCTGATGGCGCGACCGGCGCTCGAGCTGTTCTACCCGGAGCTCGCCGGCGTACGCCAGCCGCTCGCGGGCGAGGTCGCCGCACGGCGGGAGCTGCTCGACGGGCTGCCGTTCGCCACCGGCTACGGCGTCGAGATCGCGATGCTGATCGACGTGTGGCAGAAGATCGGCTTGGAGGGGATCGCGCAGGTCGATCTCGAGGAGCACCGCAACCATCACAGGCCGCTCTCAGAGCTCACGCCGATGGCGCTCACCGTGCTCGCGACGATCGCCCGCAGGCTCGCGCGCGAAGGGCGCGCCGTGGACGTGGAAGGCGCGCCGGTCGAACGTCCTCCGCTCGCGAGCGTGACGGTCGCGTGAGCCGCCCAGGGGCCGCCCGCGGCGGCGGGGGCGTCGCGGTAAGCGGTTCAGGGGCCGCCCGCGAGGG
>Ga0209772_10000458_pt1 | contig 10228 bp, 5 predicted proteins | sample BogFormECP03_OM1_FD_188235 | JGI IMG/M metagenome (GOLD analysis project Ga0209772, IMG submission 188235) | Bog forest soil microbial communities from Calvert Island, British Columbia, Canada - ECP03_OM1 (SPAdes) (version 2) | ecosystem: Environmental > Aquatic > Freshwater > Wetlands > Bog ... | reverse complement strand
TAAGATGTAGGATTGTAATTATAACCCTACATTCTTTATACATAAAAAAATAATCCTACATTCTTTATACATAAAAAAATTTTAAGTGAATGAAGGGGGTTAATTTGTTTATTTTATATTTAAAGTTTAAAATAAGGAGGAAGTATTTATTTAGTATTTATTATCAAAATCAGAATCATTAATTATAGTATCGGTATTAATATTATCTTTATTAATATTAAAATGATTTTCAGTTTTATCTTGGTCATTATTTAATTTAAAAACATTACTATGTCACAATACATTAATAGAAACACCTTTTATAATAAATCCAATGTCTACTCTTTTTTTAGTAATATTTCAACCTAATTGGTTTAATAAATCAATTAATAAAATACTAAAGCTTTTAAAAGTAATTTTATTTATACCATTAACTTCACATCATTTAGAATACATACCATATAAAGTGTTTCCGTCACTTTCATTGTTACCTATTCTAGTATGAGATCCATCATGTTGTATTAAACAATCTTTAACAAAAACTTGTAAAGGATTTACATAAATAGAATCTGGACTAATTAATTCAGTTAATTTAGCTCCACCTTCATAAATTAATTTAAAATATTCCTCAGGGCAAGTTAAAATTCAATTAATAAAACCACTTAAATGTGGAACAAGAGTACCAGAAACATCACCATTAGGAATAATATTAAATAAATCCAATTCTTTATTTTTAGGGATATTATCAAAAGGAAAATAAATCATTCTTCTAGATAAACCAGTAGTAGAATTTTTAATATCTCAAATAGTATTAGAAACTAAAACAAGAAAACATTTAGGAGTAAAAGAAAAAGGTTTTTTAAATTTTTCTTCTGCTTCCATAGGATCACTTGCTATAATATTTTTAATATTTTTAGGTTCTTGTCCTCTATATAAAGACATATCATTAAGAACTATTAAAGTTTTACCTGTTATAGATGCAACACCAAATCTAGAATTAATTTGTGATATAGAACTAGATAAAGTAACTTCTTTACCTAATAAATAAAATAATAAGTTAATTAAAGTGGATTTACCTGTACCACCTGGACCATAAATATATAAAGCTATTTGGTAACTTAAATTATTAGTAAAAATTAAAAATAAGCAAGCACGCAAAACATGTAATCTAGAAGAATTATATTTTACAATAGAATTAATAAATTGAGCGAATTTAGTATCTTTAATTGAATCTTCTTTAGAGTAATTAAGAGGAATAATGTGGGTAGTGAAATTCTCTGGAGAATGTGGACTTAATTCAAGTTTTTTAGTATTTAAAATACCATTTAAAAAGGGTAAAAGAAAACCATTAGAATTAGAATTAGCAATAGCTTTAGGCATAGAAAATTTACCGTAATGAGATAAAAGTAAGAAAACATTATCTAAATTTTTTAAATTAAATTGTTTATATGTATTTGGATAATTTGATTTTAAAAATTCAATAAATAAATTAGTTAATTCATCTTTATTAATAGTTTTTCAAAAATCGTTAGTATAAATATAAAAAGTTTTATAATCTATACAATATTTAACGTTAGGATTAACTTTAATAAATAAATCAACTAAATCTCAAATATTAGGTAATATTTGTTTCTTATTTTTATTATTATTTTTTGTATCAAGAGAATCGTCAGTATCAGATATTTCGTTAAGGTCGTAATCTTTAAAAAAATTGGTTTTATCAATTAAATTTTCTGAATAATTACCAGGAGTAATTTTAGTACTAAAATTTCTAAATAAGATTCTTAGATTATTTCTTATTGATTCATCTGTAAGTATTGAAGTTTTTAATTTATAATTGAAAATTTGCCAATTATTATTTATTTTAATTTGTTTCATTTTTATATTTTATTATATCATATTAAGAGGAAATTTTAAATGCTCTCTGTGACATTATAAATTTAAAGAAAAAAGGGGGGTAATTATATATTTATTTATTAAAATTTAAAATTGGAATAGCAACGGTAATTAAATAGCAAAATATATTTCATAAATATATTTTAAAAAGGAAGGTTAATTTTATTTTAAGTTTTAGTTTGATTATTTTCTTCGATATTATTAATATTCTCATTTATATTAGTATTAGATTCTTTATCTGTTTTTAAAAAATTAAATTTTTCAAAAAATTCATTATAATCTAGTGTAATATCTTGATTAAGCTTATTTTTAATAACTTCATTTTTTTTTAATTCAAAAGTTGTATTTTCTTTAGGTATTTGTAATTTAAATTGTATTCATTCTTCTAAAGTTTTAAAAAAGAGTTTTAAATTTTCGTAGTCATTAATAGTTGTGAGTAATTTATTTTGATCCCAAAGAGGTTGTCCTGCTAATTTATCATAATTATGGAAAGAATTAAACACAGTTGTATCATTTATACCTTCTAAGCAAGTTAAAAATTGTGCAGTTCTTAAATGAACTGTTGAAAGATAGCCTCTATTTTTTTCTCTTCCTTGAGTAATAATTATACCGTTAATTTTGAATAAAATAATAATAAAAATTAAAGGAATATTATTGAAAATTAATATAGTATTTCTATAGATTGGAGTATCAAATCTTTCGTGTTTTGAATATAATATTTCTTTAATTACATTTTCTTTAAAGAAATAAATTAAATTCATAATATATAATATATAAAAAGGATTTCTAGGTGAAACAGGTGAATAAGATATATGATCAGGTGTTAAGTTAAATGATTCATTTTTATCATTTAAAGGATTAATATCGAAAATAAACATTTTTGCACAATTATTAATTCTAAGTCTTTTAGTAAGTGATCTATAATCAATAATGTAATCTGTATTTGTGATGTAAATAGAATAAATTAAGTGTGAGTATTCAACATCTTTATTATTTAAACTTTTTGAAGTTGGATGTAGAGCCATAATAATTTTTAAATTTAAATTTTTCATTTTATAGTAATATAATATTAGCGTATTAAGAGGAAATTTTAAATGCTCTCTGTGACATTATAATTTAATTTTATCTTTCTATAGAATCTATATCTTTAACAATATAGTTGAATATTAAATGTGTTATTTTAATATGTTTATTGTATTTTTCAGTTAAATTTTCATAAGATTGTAAATAAGTTTTAATTATTTCAGTTTCATTTTCAACGCTATCTATAATACAATTATGATAATCACTAATATGTAATACTAGACCCGTATTAGTAAGAACACTTAATTTTCGTGTAATATTTTTCTCCACATGAGTATGAACAGTTTCGTGTAACATATTATTTAATTCTTTTTCTTTAATTGAGTAATTATTACGAGTAAGTAACTTTTTCAGTAAATTTAACAACTTATCAGTAGATAAAATTTTAAATGCTTTATCTAGTAATGGAATTATAAAGGTAACATTGTGTTTAGTTGATTGAAGATTATTATCAGGATAATCAATTAGAGTTATAATTTGTTTTTTCATTATTTTTAATTTTTTGTTAAAAATTCATATTAGAGGGCGATTTTTAAAAATGGGCCTCGTACCATTTTATTTATATTATAATTAAATAATTAATTAAAATATAAATTATGAAAAAAATATTCATCTCTTATAAATATTACTTTTTTAATATTTTTTAAATATTTATTATATTTTATGTTTTTTAATTATTTTTATAAATTTTTATAAGAGTAGTAATTTATATTTTTTCTCTAAATTTAATAAATTTCTATATTTATTTAAATATAAGTTAAAATTTTAAAATAAATTAAATTTGTTTAAAATTTATATTTTAATAAAAAATAAAATAGTTAAAATTTAACGGAGTAGTTTTTAGCTATAAAATTTTATTTACCTCCTAATATGATATTATTTAAAATAATAATAAACAATGAAACAAAATAACTTTAAACCTTTTTCCAAGTTCTTAACTTTATTTAAATCATTAAATAAAATTTACCTAAATATATTAAGTAATATTAGAAGTATTACTTGATATAAGTTTTGTTCTTTTACTTCTAAAAAAGAACCAATATTTACATGTTTTGTAAATATTATTGTAAATCGTTTGGTATCTTCGTTTGGTAATTTATATCTTAATATTAAAATATTTAAATTATCTAAATTTAATTGATGTAATTTATATTGTTATATTACTAAATTAAATAAAAATATTTATAAGTCAATATTGGTATTACAATTATCCTCTATAGCCTTTTCTGTATGCTTTGTATTACCTTTCGAAATAATTAATCCTACTTTATTAGATAATGTAGATTATGAAAAAATTTATTGAAACCATTATAAAACTCATGCTGTATGAGCTTATAATGAAAAATTAAATAATTTTAAAACTTTAATAGAAAATCTTAAATTAATCCATGATTTTAATAATAATAATCATTTAACAGATAAAATTTTATTTTTAAAAGATATATGTGAAAATGCAAAAATAGTAGCAAATAATTTAGATGATTTAGAAGTTTTATCAAAAACTACACCATATGGTTATCAATTACTAGATACATTATCTATAAATTATTCTAATTTAGCAAAATGTTATGTAAAAGGATTAGAATTAAGTAATAAAAATATTGATAATATAGGATTAGTCGCTTCTTTATTTAATGAAGAACTTATACATAAATATAGTAATAATAATTATTTATTTAATAGTTTTAATTCTAATGAATGAAATACTTTACAAAAGAATCATTTATTTAGTATTGAGGATCCAATAGAAAGAACATTTTATTGAGAAAAAATAAATAAATATATAAGTGAAAATTGTATTAAAGAATCTTTTATAGGTTTTATACCATTACTAATAAATTTAAAAAATAAAAATAAAAATATAAATATAAAAATAAAAAAAATAATATTTAATTTTAAAGATAATATTATAAATAATATAGTAAAATTATTTAATAATTTATATTTAATTATAAAAATTAATTATATTAAAATATATTCAAATCAAATTAACTATATTAATAAACTAAATTATTATTTATTTTGATTTTTTATTATTTTATATATCTTTTTATTTATATTAAATATAATATTAGCTAATTTTAAATTTATAAATATTTCTCATTTAGATTTTAATTCTAATATGTTACCCGCAATTTGAAATAATTCAAGTGAATTAGATAAAGTTCGACAATGAATGGTAGATAATACAAGTAAATTAGATAGTAATTCAAATAATCCAACTACTAGTCAAGAAATTACTACAATATCTAGATTACAAACTACAAATTTAGAATCTTTAAATTCTAATAGTCAAACGGATAGTAATAATTACAATTATTATAAAAATTTTTTAAATGGTAATTATAATAATAAATTTGAATTAGAAATAAGTAAAAAGATTAATCAATTAAATACATCTAACTTAAATGAAAATCAAACATTAAAATATAAAAATTTAATAGAAAATATTAATAATGAATATAATAGAATAAAAATTTTTAATCAAGAATTATTAAATTTAAGAGATGAAGCTATACTAAAAAATTTACCTTTAAAAATACATAAAGATAATATTATTAGATTACCTATTCAGGAACAAAATGAATTTTATGATATTTATAATAAAGTAAGAGATAATATTAGAGAAATAAAATATATAAAGACAAATATAATTAGATGAGCTCAAGATTTAGGATTAAAATTTGATTACAAAGATTTAAATATTAATATTTATAATATTAATAATAATGATATTAATAATGCTATATTATTATCTTTCTTAATATTAAATAAAAAAAATATAAAAAATTATAAAATAAAATTTAATAATATAAATAAAATAATATTTAAATTTAAAGATATATTTAAATTAATAATTACAAAATTTAATATAATAAAAATATTAATATTAAATAAGATAACCTTAGATAATATTAAAAATTTATTTAATTACTCTTATTTGATTACTATAAAAATATTAAAATATATTTTAATTTTAATCGTAATTTTAATTTATTATTGATTATTATCAATTGATTTTTACTCATATGATTTAGCAGAATTTAAAGAATCATTTAGTGAATATTTTACTTTATTAAATTTTAATTTATTTGACTTAACAATAGTTATAAATACAATAATTTTAATACCAATAATAATTGAACTTAAGGTATTGGTTTTAGTTTGATTTGAAATGACATCTTATTTTATTAAAGATATATTTAAAGATATATTAAATTTAAATTTATTAGATATATTAAGATGTTTGGTTTTAATATTAACAATAACTTTAACAAATGGAGGTTTAATTTTTTATTCAATTTTATTTTCTTCTCTATTTCTCTTTATATTAGAGTCTTATATAATACAAATTATAGAAATATTTATAAATTATCATATGTATAATAATATGTTAGATATTTATGAATTGAGTTTATTATTTTTTATTAAACAACCATTTAATAGAGCGGCTAAATCGAGATTTCATATTCCTTCAATATCTAAAATATTTATTATTATATTTAATATCCTTAAGTTATTAATCATTTCAACTTCATTACGAATAAAACTATTTATTAATAAAATAAAAAATTTAAATGATTCATTTAAAAATATAATTATAATTTATATATTATTTATAATTTTACTATTATTAATAATAATATATACTTCAACTCCCTCAAGTGATTTTAATTTTATTAATCTATTAGAAAATATAAATAATATAGATAACAATTTATTAAAATATGTATATTTAAATTCAGGATTTATAAATATAAAATATCCAAGTAATAATAAAAAATATCCAAATAATATACTTATTAAAGTTCCAGTAGGATTACAATTTAAATTAGAAACAATAGCTAATTTAAGAAGTGTATCAGATCCAAATAATTTACAAAAATATTGTGTAAATACAATTAGAGAGCAAATAAAATTTGTTGATTCTTGAAAACAATTATTAAATAATTCTAATAATAGAAGAAATATAAATTGACTGAAGGAAAGACCAATTGATTCAGATTTAGTAAAACTAGAACAATTTTTAGATGATCCATTCAAATATTCATTAGAAGATTGTTATTATTGAATAGAATTCTTAGATTATTGAAATAAAAAATGACATAAAGAATTATTATTTAAACAAAAAAATAAATCAAATAAAATTAAATTAGATAATAAAGAAACAAATGAATTATTAACCAATTTAGATATTAGAGATGCATTAGAGTTACCAATATGATTTAGTAATGAAAGAGTATTTGAAATATATAATACAATAAATGAATGAAGTAATAAAATTAGAAAGTTTATTTCTTTAATTGATATTTCTTTATTAATACAAATTATAATTTTATCTACTATTTTTTATTTCTCTCAATCTTTATTAGATAACAATATTTTATTAAATGTAAATATACCTTCTATTTTAGTATTAAAAAAAACATTTAAAAAATATATTTTTTATAGTGAATGAGTTAAAGAACAAAGAAAAATTAGAAATGAAAGTTTTATTTGTAAAGATTTAATAGATGGAAGACCTTTATCTGATGTAATAGAAAAACCAAAAACTTATAAATTACCCCCTCTTAATGATAGTAATAAAAATAAAAATATAAATAATCAAAATGAGGATATTGAGGAGGAATTAACAATTCCAACACCGAATTCTAAGTTATTACCTTATCCTAATCAAAATTTTAACAGAGATGAAATAAATAAATTAGCTTTAGATAATTATGATAATACAAATAAAGAAAGTTGAGTTAATTTATTAGAAAAGATTTTTAATAAAAAAATTGATAATTTTAAAAATATTCAAGATAAAATTGAAGATAAAACTAATTCATTAAATGTTCCAGAGATTTTAAATAATTCTAATAATAATTCTAATTTCAATATTTCATTAAATATTCCTAAGATTTTAAATAATAATAATTCTAATTCCGACATTTCATTAAAGAATTCTATAAATCCAAGTATTATCGAAGATGAATCATCAAATAATTATTTAAATATTCCTAATATTTTAAATAATAAAAGTGAAATTTCTTTAAGTTCTTTAGGAAGTATAATTCCAACAACTATAGGTAAAGCAAAAGATCTTCTTAATACAAATAATATATGTGAATTAAATAATTTTCTAAATTCACCTTCTTTATCTTTATCTTTATTAATAATAGTATATAAAAATAAAAATATATTAAAATTTAATTTATTTAGTAAAACTATTAAAAATTTTATTTTTTATGGTAAAAAATTAATAATTTTTATTAATAAAAAAAGAGTTTATTTAATTGCATTATTACCATTTAATATTTATAATCTTAAATTATCTTTATTAGAAAACTTTTTAAATGATCTTAAAATTGAAGAAGAATTTATTAAATTGATTGAAAAAAATGAAAATGATTTAAAATTAGATGTAAATTCATTTAGTCAAAAATATATAATTGATAAAATTAAAACACTTAATTATAATCAAATTTTTAATTTAACTTTAGATAATACTCCATTTAAATTAAGAGAATTTTATAATGAAATTTACAACGATTTAAATAATAAATTAAATTCACTTTACCCTGAATACGAAAATATTTTTAAAAATAGTTTAATATTAGAGTCTATTAGATTATTTTTTTTAGATGAAATTAATCAAGAATCTGAAACAGAATTAAATGTTAAAACAAATACTTATAATCATTTAAATAAAACAGCTACAACACTTGATTCTACTACAGCTATTGCTAATACAGAAGAAGATTATTTATTTCATGAAAAAGATTTACCTTCAACTCCAGATTTATTTAAAAATCAACCTAATAGACCTAATGGACCTATAAATAATTATTTATATATTAAGAGTAGGATTATCAATAAATTTACTTCACCTAACAAAAGCTTTTGTTTACCTTTATTATTTACATGTTTTGAAAAAATTTCTTTAAAAAATATTAATAAAATTAAAATATTAATTATTATTATTATTATTTTAGCTAATTTGTTAGATATATCTTTATTAGATATATCAACTTTAAATTCATCTAATAATATTATTATTGATATGACAATTGAAGAATATGAAAAATGATTAAATAATTTTTCAAATTTATTAAATGAAGATTGTAATAATATTAATATTAATGATAATATTGAAAATAATTTAAATACTAATAACTCAACAACTAATATAGTTGATAATATCTCATTAAGTAGGAATAAACCTTTACCAAATTTACCAATTTAAATTATGATATTAATTAAAATACAAAAAATTATTTTAAGTTTTACTTTAACATTAATAAAATTAATTAAAAAATTATATTATTATTATTTAATTTCTATTTTATTTTTATTTTTAGGTTTTCATTATGATTTAATAGATTTGAATTTTGAGGATATTAATAATAATAATAATATTCAAGGAAATAATTCGATAATCCAAAACGAAAATACTGAAGATATAAAATCAAATAATAACTCTAATACAACTGCTTATAAAGAAATTTTTTTAATTATTTTTACTTTTTTAATTTTTAATTTATTCGTTGCTTATTTTAATTATACACCTATTGAACCAGTTATTCAAAATGTTGAAATTGTTCAACCAGTAAACAATTACTTAAATATTATTAATAATTTACATGGATTAAATTCTGATTTAATTATTACTGAAATTTATAATAAACTTATTATTAATTCTAATAAAGTTATTCATTTAAATAAACAACTTTGAAATCAAGTACAAGAAAATAATCATTTAGTTGATCTTATTGAAATTAAAAATGAAAGAATTTCAAATTTAGAAACATTATTAGATATTTATAGAGATAGAGATATTTAATTATATTTTTATTAATTAATAAATTATAAAATTTTATTTTAAATATTACCAATTCTTTAAATTCAAAATAATAAGAAATCAATATTTTACTCCCTTATTTTTCTACTAATTACTAATTATTTTTATATTATTCCCCCGATGGAATTTAAAATACATTTTAATAATTTATTATTATATATTTTAATATAGCGCTTTACTTTTTAATATAGTGCTTAATATTTTCTTAATTTCCATTCCTTATCACATATTTTATTCCTATAAAAAATAATATATTTCATAAATATATTTACATATTTATTTAACCTTTCCATTACCATTTTAATTATTAATTAAAAATATAAAACCCCCCCTTCATTCACTTAAAATTTTTTTATGTATAAAGAATGTAGGATTATTTTTTTATGTATAAAGAATGTAGGGTTATAATTACAATCCTACATCTTA
>Ga0209772_10000457_pt1 | contig 10237 bp, 8 predicted proteins | sample BogFormECP03_OM1_FD_188235 | JGI IMG/M metagenome (GOLD analysis project Ga0209772, IMG submission 188235) | Bog forest soil microbial communities from Calvert Island, British Columbia, Canada - ECP03_OM1 (SPAdes) (version 2) | ecosystem: Environmental > Aquatic > Freshwater > Wetlands > Bog ... | reverse complement strand
CAATTCTGTCGCGCAGCATTCTTGCCGGGCTGAACCACTTGTTGTTGACAACGCTGGAACTGACGGCGGCGACTGCTCAGTTGGACGGTGCAGATTTGCAGTACTCGTCGCTGCCGACTCGCTATCCGCTCTCGGAGACTTTTGATTTTAGCGCTAAGATCAGGCGTCCCCTTCTCCGTTATGCGTACGAATGCGCCCAAGCGGGACGATTTTGGACCGCGTTCCCGCGCACTGACCCCGACAACGACGCGTTACACAGCATGGTGCAGACGCAGCCGCTGCCGTGTCCCGCCGACGACCCGTTTTTCGGCTATCTCGCCACGCGTTGAGTAGCATGACTATTTTCGACCACCATTGACACGCGAACTTGCCGTCAATGACTGCGCATTCGTTTCGATGCTAGCGAACCCTTTGATGACCGCCCTCGCGCGGCAGTGGCGGCGGTGGAAGCTGGCGGCGATCGGGATGGCGTTTGTTTCAGCTGCTGCGCGTGGTCTTGCTTAAGGCGGTCGATGAACCAACGTCCCGCCGGCCCCGGCGGACTGTCGGTTCGATAGACGGCCCACATTTCTATTATCTGGCCCCCGGGAGGTGCATCCTCGGTCGTGATTTGAATGAGCGCGCCGCTTGCTAGGTCTGCCTCGACCATGTGCTGTGGCAGGGCGCCAAACCCGAAGCCTGCGCGCAAGAAGGCAAGCTTGGCCCCGAGGTGGGAAAGGCGCCAGACTCTGGGGAACTGCATGCGGGCACTGAAGGTTCGCGAGATATCGGAAAAATTGATGTGGGAGAGCTGGATGTGTTCGGCAAGGACGGTTCTCGGAATCTGCCCGCGGCGAGTTGCAAGCGGGTGCTGCGGCGAGACGACTGTCGGCACTCTAATTGTCAGCAGCGGTTCGTGAGTCAGTTGCGGTGGCGCTAGCGCCCATGATCCCACAACGCCGACGGCGCAGCGCCCCTCGAGCACGGGTTCAATTACTGCACTGGACTCGATGTCGAATCTGAGTAGAGTTGCGGGGAACTGCTTCTGGAAAGCGGCCACCGCACTGGTGAAGGCCGCCACTGGGAACATGACGTCCACCGCCACGCTCAGTTCCGGTTCAAGCCCACCGGCCAAGGTCTTCGCCCGTGCCTTGAGGAGGTCTATGTTGCCCGCCACCGCGCGCGCATCGGCGAGAAGCGCGCGGCCCTGATCCGTCAGCACCGGAAGATGTCCGCTGCGATCAAAGAGCTTCACCCCAAGTTGCCCTTCAAGATTTGCAAGGGTATGGCTCACCACGGACTGGGCACGATGCAGGCGGCGGCCGGCCGCCGAGAAACTGCCCTCATCCGCGGCCGCGATGAAGGTGCGCAGTTGATCCAGTGAAACCCCATCTAGCATATATCTATTCCAGGCATACATGGTATCGACAGATATAGGCTACCAAGTGGGAGGCGTAAGCACTAGCCTTTACCGATGGAATGTTCCTGCTCTCCTACCGCCTATGAGTAGTGCTCGCCATGAGACTCGCTCGCGTTGGTGCATCGTCGTAGCGGACGCCGCGGGCCCGGAGTGGCCGGTCTCAGAAGACATCAACGTGCAATCGGCGCCGGTTCAATATTGCGGCCTCGGGGAACCTACGACGATGTTGCAGAAGGCCTTACACCGCGCAATTCGAATATCACACCCGGCGCGCGTCATGGTGACAGCGGCCGAAGTGCATCGATCTCATTGGCAACGGGCGCTCTGGTTCATGCGGGCTGAACATCGATTCGTGAGTGAGTCCCCAGGGTGGTCTTTGCTCGCAACCGCCGCTGCTGTCCTTTCCATAGCCGCGCGGGCGCCCAGTGCTTTGATAACGATTCTCCCCGCGCGCTGCTACGTGTCGGATGAGTGGACCCTGACAGTCGCGCTTCATAGAGCACTGTCAGCACCATCTTTCCTCGCGGACGGCATTGTGACGCTCGGGATTGTCGACGCAGAGCTCGGGGTCGACGAGGACTATCTGGTGCTGAGCGCGCCGGATGATCGGCCGACCGTTGCCGTTGCCTTTACCGCGCAAAAACCGATGGAATGGGTCGCCCGTGATTTTGTCCGACGCGGTGCACTCGTTGCCACCGGTATCTATATCGCCTACGCAAGCGCTCTGGCCGCGCTGCTTTACAGATACTGGCCAACATTAACCCATAACATACTGCGAAACCTTAAGCAGTCGTACGTCCGCGGACTCGAAAACCGAATCGCACCGGTGCTCGCGCAGGAGGCATTGCGCGCGGCTTCGCGGCCCTTCTGGGATCGCCCACCGTGGTTGACCTTACGTGCCCTGCGGGTAGCGCATTGCGGATGGAGTAGCCTTAGCTCAACCCAGGCTATCGAAGGAATCGTAACCGCGCAGCCGGAGGCGGCCCAATACGGGTTGTACCAATCTCAATATGACTATTTAAAACGCGAACGCACCAGTTAATTTCACTTCTCCTCACACTGCATGGAATAAACTCTCAATCCCTCATGGCGGCGCACGCGACTGCAAATCAGGTACTTGCCGGTATCGACCTCGCCAGAGGAGCCTGTGCCTACCCATGCGGGTGGCGGTCTCGGCGGCAACACGAGCCATGGAGCGGCAACGCAGGCGTTACTCGCAGCAAGAGTTCGCGTCGCGGGAATTACGGCGAGTATAGGTCGAACTGCCCTGATTTTAGATATCGACGTCGACCGCAGCCGCGCCACCCTTTACCGAAATGGGTCAGCGCGCGTGGTTGTTTGCAAGGCCGAAGAGCCCTCGACGCTTGATGGCGTCCGCCACTGGGATAGGGACCATCCTCTCCCATAGGAAATTATTGTCCTTGATCTTCTTCAGAACATCCCGCGAGAATATGTTGAGAATGTTCGTATCGAACCCGACTATGCAATCGATATAATGATTCTCGAGAAGGTGAGCGTAGAGACTCGAGAGTCGGTCCACGATCTTCACATTCTTCGCGTTGATTAAGACATTCGGCGCGAAGGATTGGACGGGCGTGCCGGACCCGCTGGCTTCTACGATATACCTCTCGTACGCCTCCTCCCGCATCGGATAAACGTATAACTTGACCGCGTTTCTGAACAGGCGCCCGAAGGACTCGAGGATGCCCCCCTCAAGATTTTCGTAGTACTTTTCGTTGAATACTTCCAACAGATTATTAATCCCCATGGCGACCCCGATCATTTCCTTGGTGTAACGCCGGAAATATGAAGTGAGCCGGTAATACTCCGAGTAGTTAGAGATAAGAACCGTAAAGCCGATGTCCGCCAAGAGGTCGACACGCGAGAGAAAATCCTGAGCGTCGAGCTCGCCCCCCGCGAGCAGATTGTTCATCGTGATTTCCATGAGGACGATCACCTCCTTACCTTTCACCTGTGGCTCCTGCACGAACTGCGCTGTAGCGCAGTTGATCATGTCAACGTTGACGTGGGTCACGGGCCGGAAGCTTCCCCTTTCCACGAGAATCGACTTCTTGTGGAGGACCTCGGAGGGCTGAAGTACGTCGCCCTGCGGCCCGAACATGACCGCGTTAGTGAGCTTGAATTCCACCAGGTGAAGCGACATCAGGCGGTTGTCCACTTTCTCGAAGGAGTGCCCTGAAAAGCGCAGCATGTCGACTTCTATCCTGTCCGTACCAAGGTTGTCCCGGAGCGATTCAATAAATTGTCGCGGATCGGAACGGTAGTAAAGTGCCCCGTACACCAGGTTGACGCCGACTATCCCGAGCGCTTGCTGCTGCAGGGCCGCGTCTTTATCCCACATGTGGACATGCAACACGATCTCACACGTTTCGCCATTGGATTCGGTTTGCAATCGGATCCCGAGCCAACCGTGGGCCTCGTTGGTTCCCATGTAGTTGCTGGTCGCAACCGTGTCCGCGAAGACGAAGAAATTCGTTTTGTCGCCGCGCTTGGCCGAAAGGCGCTCGATCAACAGATCGTATTCGTGATCCAGCATCAGCTTCAGGCGTTCGCTGGACACATACCTTGGCGCCTTCCCATAGATGGCGTCGCTGAAAACCATGTCGTAAGCGGAAATCGACTTAGCGATAGTGCCCGAAGCCCCGCCCGCATGGAAAAACTCCCGCGCGACCTCCTGTCCGGCTCCGATCTCTGCAAATGTGCCATACATTGCCACGTCCAGGTTGATCGTTAGCGCTTTCTGAGTCGTCGTGAGGAGTTCCTTGCTCTCATTCATAGGCCACCTTGTATCCCCGTGCGATCGCCGCCCTTTTCCCAAACGCCTTTCTATCGTTTGGTAATCCCCCTTTATGGTACGGATGTACCGTTGCCAATGACCCGCCCTATCCACGCAGCGATGAGTAAATACAGGATCCAGGGACCAACAACTCGAGAAAGGACCGACGAATGCTGATACAAATTGGCGTCTCCCGATGAGGCAAGGACGTGGGTACGGTAGTCCAAAGGCTTCTCACTCGACCGCCTACATCTTTCGTTACGATGTTGGCGCTTCGCGATGCCTCCAGGCGACGAAAAGCCAATTCGCCGAAGCGAATCTTCAGATTCGAAACTCGGCGCGTGATTCATCCGCAATGGCCCTGTCGACCGCATCAATCTCGTTTTGGATGTGCGCAATCTCATCTCCGTCGAGTACTTCGATGGAAGCCACTTGGAAACTCTCGACAATGGCACGGCGGCGGTGGACCAGCTTGTCGCGTAGCACGATTAACTTGTTGCTCTCGGTCATTTTGTTACTCCAAGAATTCAGTGAATAGTAAGAGCGCCACCAGACGATCTGTGCAGGAAGGGTAGTACGGGCGCCGCTAGCCGAATAGCCGATGTCTTTCGATAGGTCTTATCGTCCCCATCGATATGCTCGCGCGCGTGTGCCCCGGATGGCGTTGAGCAAGTTCGTTGCAGCAACGAACGGCGCGGTTTTTTCTCGCACGGAATATCTCCTGACGAAGCCGATCCAGACCTTGGCTATGTCGTCCCCGATTCCGTGGACGGCCCCGCGGTGATTACAGTCTCGCGATTCGTGGAAAAGCCCAATGCGCCGCTCGCTCGAATTCTGATCGATGCGGGAGCACTGTGGAATACCTTTATCGTGGCCGCGCTTGCGCAAGCACTGCTGCGGGTATTCGCGCAACGGTTTCCCCAAACCGTCGCGGAGATGCGGTCCGTCATTGAACCGGATCAATGCACAGGCGCTCCGCCGGACACAGCCATCGATCTTTACCGACGATTGCCGGGCATAGATTTCTCGCGCCAAATCCTACAAAACAGCGAATCGACACTGCGCGTATTTCGTGTGGATGACTGCGGTTGGAGCGATCTAGGAACACCGCAACGGGTCGCGGAGACATTGCGGCGATTGTCAAGACTCGAGGATATCGAGGACGATGGCCTGTATGTTCGATCCGGATTCCTAAGTCTTGCGGCACAACATGCTCGGCTACAAGCAGAGAGGATTCCTCATTGAGTTCGACACTCGAAGGTGCGATCGGGCGCTGGTTCCGGCCAGTTCCCGATGAAGTATCGGCGCCATTGGGGGCACCAATACACTTCCTTCATCCGCAGCAATAAGGGTGCGCAGCTGACCGAGTGAAATTCCACCTCGCATCCATCTGCTCCTGCTATGAGTAGTATCTAATTATATAGGCTACCAAGTCCTAAGCCACCACACTATTCTCTTTCTAAATACAACGTTAGCCCATTGTGGTGCTGGACGCTGCGAGCCCAGAGTGGCCAAACAATTTAAGGACGTATTCTCATGGCTAAGTCAATTACTCCCGGCGCCGGCTCGACCGCCAATCAGGTTCTTGCAGGGGTCAACCTCAGCAGACAATGTATCTTAGTCACCGGATGCAATACCGGGATCGGATTCGAGACGATGAATGCTCTGGTTGCAAACGGCGCGCACGTTATCGGGCTCGCAAGATCGTGGGTTCGCGCAAAGGATGCCTGCGATGAGGTCGGCCAATGCACAACCCCAGTCGCGTGCGACCTGGCCGATCTGGATTCGGTTGCCGCGGCGGCCGAGACGATAAGGAATCTTCAGGTTCCACTGGATGCGATCATTACCAATGCGGGGGTTGCCAGCTCGTCGACGCTGCAAACGCGATATGGAATCGAACTGCAGTTTCTGGTCAACCACATAGGCCACTTTTCCTTGGTGAATCAGCTAATCGATCTCGTGCGCAACGGCACCGGACGTATCGTAATCGTAAGCGGCAGCGCAAGCGTCAAACACGCCCCTGCAGAGGGAATCATGTTTGACAATCTCGACGGTCATCGATTTTACGATCCAATGACGTTTTACGGACAATCCAAGTTCGCGGTAGCGCTGTTTGCCAAGGAACTGTCACGTCGACTGCAGGAACGGCGTATTGCAGTCAATTCGTTGCATCCCGGTGCCACGAGGGGTACTGGCCTGCGCAAGAACCTCGGGATTCCCTTGCGCGCTGTGCTATCGACGATGCAACTGTTCATGAAATCACCGAGCCAGGGAGCAGCCACTCAGGCGTTGCTCGCAGCAAGCCCTCAAGTCACGGGAATTAGCGGCAAATATTGGTCGGACTGCCAAATTGCGGTAGGGAATCCACTTCTGAATGATAGTAACCTTGCAAAGCGCCTCTGGAAGGTCTCCGCGCAGATCGTTGCGGTAAACAGCGCATCACAATCGAAGTCCACACTAGCGACGGCGCGAGTGCGCGAGACGTCATAGGTAGTCGCCATCAACTCAGCCGTTTGATGAACCGAAGAATCGGTGATGCCTTACGCAATGCGGACACGTTTTCGCGTTTTTGACGTTCTCCGCAATTAATTCCAGCGCATCGAAGGAAAATCCAGATACATGAGACAAACGGCATGAATGGGTCGTGGACTATATTGCAGATGCGGAGCGCTCTCCTATTCAGTGTCTTTGGTTCATTCTTATGCGCTGGCTGCGCCCAGAAAAAATCGCCACCTTCGCGTCCCCCGCAGGTACAAGTCGCACGGGTAGTCCAACGGGATGTCAGCATCTACAGCGAGTGGGTGGGCACGCTCGACGGGTATGTCAATGCGCAAATCCAACCGCAGGTCACTGGGTATTTGATCAAGCAGGATTATCGGGAAGGTTCTCTCGTACAAAAAAATGACGTGCTCTTTGAGATCGATCCTCGGCCGTTTCAGGCCGCGCTGGATCAAGCGAAAGCGCAGCTCGCACAGGCAGAGGCACAGTTAGACAACGCCACGCTCAACGTCAAACGCGACATCCCGGAAGCCGAAGCGAATGCAATTCCGAGAAGTCAACTTGAAAACGACACGCAACTGCAATTAGCCGCGAAAGCGACCGCTGCGGCCAGCCGTGCCGCAGTCGAGCTGGCGGCCCTGAATTTGAGTTTCACAAAAGTGCGTTCGCTCATCAGCGGTATCGCCGGTATCACTCAGGTCCAAGTCGGTAATCTGGTCACGCCAGCAACCGTGCTCACAGGGGTCTCCCAGGTCGATCCCATCAAGACGTACTTTCCAATCAGCGCAGAAGACTACCTGCGGATTGCCGACAAGATTAACCCCGACACTGTGAATCTGCTGTCGAGCGCCGCACCGATCCCGCTGCAGTTGATACTCTCGAACGGCAGCACGTACGCCCGCAGCGGCAGCATTCTTTTCGCCGATCGGCAAGTGGATCAACAGACCGGAACGATCAGAATTGCCGGGGCATTTGCGAACCCCGGCAACATTCTGCGCCCGGGGCAATACGCCAAAATACGTGCCGTAACGCAGATCCTAAAGGGCGCTTTGCTCGTCCCGCAGCGTGCCGTCTCAGAACTGCAAGGATCGGCTCAAGTCGCCGTGGTGGGGGCGGATAACAGAGTCACCATGCGCGCGGTTCAAACCGCCGAGCGCGTCGATACCATGTGGGTGATTACAAGCGGCGTGATGGCCGGCGACCGGGTCGTCGCGGAAGGTGCTCAAAAAGTGAAGGATGGCAGCACCGTTACGCCAACGCCGTTCACGTCTGCATCCGGCGGTAACTGAAAAATGTCCAAGTTTTTCATCAATCGCCCGATCGTCGCCATGGTGATTGCTATCCTGACGGTCATCGTCGGTGCCATCACGATTCTCAGGCTACCCATCTCACAATTTCCCAATATCGTTCCTCCCGAAACGAAGCTGCAAGCCACTTTCGTCGGTGCGGATGCGCAGACCCTCGCGCAATCGGTTGCCACGCCCATCGAGGAGCAGATGAGCGGCGTGGACAACATGAACTACATGTATTCGGTGAACGCGACGGCCAATGGCCAGACGACGATGATTGTGGATTTCGACGTTCAGACGGACCCAAACACGGATCTCATTCTGACCCAGATGCGCGAGACTCAGGCAGCATCTCAACTGCCAACCAGCGTAACGCAGTACGGGGTGACGATACAAAAGTCGACGAGTTCACCGCTGATGATCGTGGCGCTCTATTCTCCCCACGGTACGTACGATGCGGAATTCCTCGCCAACTATGAATACATCAACATCAACGATCCCGTCACCCGAGTTCCGGGAATTGCCAGCGTCCAGGTGTTCGGCGCCGGGCAATACGCGATGCGAATCTGGCTCAAACCGGACGCGCTCACCAAGCTCGGCATCACCGTATCCGAGGTCGTCAATGCGGTTCAAGCACAAAACACCGTAAACCCCGCCGGACAAATGGGCGGTGAACCGGCGCCCAAAGGCCAGGAGTTCACCTACTCGGTGCGGGCGCAGGGCCGGCTGACTACGCCGGAACAATTCGGCGACATCATCGTCCGCGAGAATCCCAATGGCGGGGCCGTTCGGGTGAAGGACGTGGCGCGCATCGAGCTCGGCGCCCAGAGCTACACGTTGAAGGGCCGCATGAACGGCAAGCCGAGCGCCATCCTTGCGGTCTATCAGCTACCCGGTTCCAATGCCGTCAACGACTCCAAGGCAGTCCAGGCGCTGATGGCGCAGTTGAGGAAGAGCTTTCCGCCGGACATGGACTACGCCATCGCTCTGGACCAAACGAAAGCCGTCACCGAAGGTATGCGGGAAATCGCGTTGACGCTTGGCATCGCGCTGGTGCTCGTGATCATCGTCGTCTATCTTTTCCTCCAGGGCTGGCGCGCCACGCTGATACCGCTGCTCGCCGTTCCGGTGTCGCTGGTCGGCACTTTCGCATTTTTTCCGCTATTCGGCTTTTCCATCAATACGCTATCGATGTTCGGCATGGTGCTGGCCATCGGCCTGGTCGTCGATGATGCGATCGTGGTGGTCGAGGCAGTCGAACGCCATATTGAGGAAGGTATGGCGCCCAAAGATGCGGCCCTGAAAGCCATGCAGGAGATTTCAGGACCTGTCATCGGCATTGCCCTCGTGCTTTCAGCGGTATTCATTCCGACGGCGTTTATACCGGGAATTACGGGACGGTTGTACCAGCAGTTCGCGGTCACCATCGCGATTTCAGTGATCATTTCGGCATTCAATGCACTCAGTTTGAGTCCGGCTCTCGCGGCGCTCCTGCTTCGACCCAAGAAACCCAGCGCGGGCGTGCTATCAAAGTTCTTCAACTGGTTCAATCACGTTTTTGGACGCGCGACCGACGGCTACATCAGCGTTAGCCGGACGCTGATTCGCAAAAGCGGACTGGCAGTAGCCGCTCTGCTGCTCTTCGGGCTGGTAGCGGTCTTTTTTGGCACGAAGTTGCCGACCGGCTTCCTGCCTGACGAGGATCAGGGATATGTCTATGTGAATCTTCAGCTTCCGAATTCTGCTTCTCTGGAGCGCACCGATCAAGCCGCGCGAGAGATAGAAGATATCCTCGCCAAGATGCCTGGCGTTAAATACACGACCAGCGTCATTGGTTTCAGCCTGCTCAGTTACATTCAGACGAGCTACAACGCATTCTTTTTTGTCACCTTGAAGCCCTGGTCGGACCGCAACAATCAGACAGAGCAGCTCCAAGCCATTAAACAGCGCCTGAATCAGCAGCTGAGCAAGCTTCCACAGGGAGCCGCCATCAGCTTCTCGCCGCCGGCCATCCCCGGCGTCGGCACCTCCGGTGGCTTCACGTTTGTGCTCGAGGATCGGGGCGGCAATGACATTCCTTATCTGGCTGCGAACGTCGATAAGTTCTTGGCCGCGGCCCGCAAACGCCCGGAAATTGCCGGGATCAATACGTCCTTCCTGCCGAGCGTTCCGCAGCAGTTTGTCGAGGTGGATCGCGATAAAGCGCTCAAACAAGGCGTGGCGATCTCTGACGTCTACACCAGCTTGCAAGCG
>Ga0209772_10000456_pt1 | contig 10263 bp, 11 predicted proteins | sample BogFormECP03_OM1_FD_188235 | JGI IMG/M metagenome (GOLD analysis project Ga0209772, IMG submission 188235) | Bog forest soil microbial communities from Calvert Island, British Columbia, Canada - ECP03_OM1 (SPAdes) (version 2) | ecosystem: Environmental > Aquatic > Freshwater > Wetlands > Bog ... | reverse complement strand
CCATCGGCATGAACACAAACACCAAACGATCCCGCAACACACGATCCCCAGACCGCCGATACTCCAACCAAACCGCCAAAACCTCCGCCGCCGAAGACCCGACTGCCTGCTTAGCGCCTATTTCCATTGCCGTGCTCCGTTCGAGGGAACTGTCTAGGGATTCGCCGCCGGATTCACACTTCGCTCGCGTCCGAGCGTGGCTTGTCGAGGCTGAGCCATGCGAGGCTGTGTGCGAGGGCGATGGGGGACTATCGGCGTGAGCTGCGTTTACTTGAGAAGGACACGCTCGTCGTCATGAGGCGCCGGCAACCGCGGCTCGACGTTTTTCCGATCAAGGCCAGAAGGTCCGCCCAGAGTGTTCGTCAGGCTACCTGACGAACTGTCTCGCATCCGCACGTCGCGCCGCTTCGCAGCTGCTCCGCTCCACGGCCGCGCTCGGCCTGAGCTCGACCCGCTGCGGACGTGAACGGGAGGAGAAAGCATGGGCGATCCAGGATTCGAACCTGGGACCTCTTCCTTATCAGAGAAGCGCTCTAACCAACTGAGCTAATCGCCCGCGGGCGCCGATTCTAGCGAGCGCCGCCGTAGGCTAGGCCGGCGAGCGGACGGCGATGCTGCGCGCCAGCTCGATCGCCTCCTCGGGCGTCGAGAAGGACAGCTCGGCCCGATATCGACCGTCGCGCGTCGTCTTCACGCTCACGTCCGCGCCGAGCGCGCCGCCGAGCGCTTGGGCGATCTCCTTGGCCGCCTGCAGCTGGTCGGGATGCGCGCGCCACGAGCCTGCTCCCACCCTCATTGCCGTGTCCCCCGGCTCCTCGGCGCCGGCGTTGCTCTCTCGGGCCCGCTCTTCGGCGACCCTCACGGACCATCCCTCCTCGACCGCCCTCGATGCCAGGCTGCGGCGTGCGTCGTGGTCTTCGGCCATCAGCAGCGCCCTGCCGTGTCCCTCGCTCAGGGCCCCGGTCTGCAGCAGCTCGATCACCTCGTCGGGGAGATCGAGCAGGCGCACCAGGTTGCTCACTGCTACGCGGCCGCGTCCCACCCGACGCCCGACCTGCTCTCGCGTCAAGCCGAGCTCCTCCACGAGCGCCGCACACGCGCGCGCCTCCTCGATCGGGCTGAGGTCCTGGCGGGCCATGTTCTCGATCAGCGCGAGCTCCAACGCCACGGCATCCTCCCGCTGGCGCACCAGCGCAGGGATGCTTGGCAGGCCGGCGATTCGGGCCGCACGCCAGCGCCGCTCTCCCGCGACCAGCTCGTAGGTGCCGCCGGCCTTGGGCCTCACCAGCACCGGCTGCAACACGCCCCTCTCCCCGAGCGATCCGGCGAGCGCCTGCAGCGTCTCCTCGTCGAAGCGCCTGCGAGGCTGCTTTGGGTTGGGCGAGATCAAGTCGAGCGGCAACTCCCGCAGCTCATCCCCATCGGCGACCGCACCCTCGGAGGACACCGACAGGATCGCCTCGAGTCCTCGGCCCATCCCAGGCCTCGGCTTAGCCACGCGCAGCTACCTCCTTGGCGAGCTCGAAGTAGGCCTCGGCGCCTGCGCTCAGCGGGTCGTGGTGGGTGACCGGCAGTCCATAGCTCGGCGCCTCGCCCACCCTTACGTTGCGCGGTATCACCGTGTCGAAGACCAACTCGGGGAAGTGCTCGCGCACCTCTCGCTCCACGTCCTGGCCTAGCCGTGTGCGGCTGTCGTGCATCGTCAACAGCATGCCGGCCACCGTCAGACGTGGGTTCAACTCCCGCTGAACCAATCCCAACGTCTCCAGCAGTCCCGCCAGCCCCTCGAGCGCGAAATACTCGGTCTGGACCGGCACGATCACCCTATCTGCGGCGACGAGCGCGCTGACGGTCAGCGGACCGAGCGACGGCGGACAATCCAGCAGGATGTACTCAAAGCTCTCCCTCACCGGGGCAAGACATTCGCGCAGGCGCTGCTCGAAGCCCTCCATCCGGGGGAGCTCGACGTTGGCGCCTGCAAGCCCTGCGCCCGCCGGCAGCGCCTGCAGGCCCGGCACCGAGGTGCCGGTCAGGGCCTGTGTCGCCGTCGCCTCTCCCGTCAGAACCTCATACAGCCCCGGCGCGTGCGTGCGCGAGACACCTACCCCTACGGTGGCGTTTGCCTGCGGGTCGACGTCCACCAGCAGCGTCCCGTAGCCAGCCTCCGCGATGCAAGCGGCGACGTTCACCGCGGTCGTGGTCTTTCCGACCCCGCCCTTTTGGTTTGCAACCGCGTAGACCGTGCCCATCCGCTGCAAGCTAGCGCCGATCGCCCTCGCGTGGCGGCTCATCCTCACCGGGCGCGGTGCGATCGGCCCACCCGGACGTGCGCGCCTCAGCCACCCAGCGGCCGCTTGCGCGCCATTCCCTCGCGGCGTGGGAAGCCCGCCGGGGTCGCAGACGTCTTCACGAACACGTGCAGGTGGCGGTCCCTAGCGCCGGCAAACGGCTCGACCCGGCGAACTTCGGCCGGCTGCATACCCAGCTGCTCGGCGGCGCGAGCGGCAGCCGTCTCCTCGGCCGCCGAACGCTTCCCTCGCCAGTCCACCAACGACCCACCGAGACGCAAGAGCGGAGCCGCGTACTCCAGCACTACCGGCTGTGGGGCCAGCGCCCGTGCCAGGACGAGATCGTTGCCACCAAGCCCGTCCGCCCAGGCCTCTGCCCGGGCCTCAACGACATGGGCGTTGGTGAGCCCGGCGCGCCGAAGCAGATCCGCCAGGAACGCGCACTTCCGCGATTGGCTCTCCACGAGGCGGAAATCGCCGCCCGGGACCGCGATCGCCAGCGCCGCCCCTGGAAAGCCGGCGCCCGCCCCGATGTCCACGATCGCGCCCGTCGAGCCCACCGATTCCAACTCCAGCGCCACAAGCGAGTCCGCGATGTGCGTGTCGAGCGCCCGCCGTGCCTCACGGACCGCCGTCGGCGCGCGCTCGTCGCCCTCCAAGATCTCGAGCACGGCGGCGAGCTGCCGGAGCTGGCGCTCCGCAAGACCGTATCGCCGAACGAGGGCTTCAAGCGCCGTGTGTGTGCGCTCGTCGAGTCCCATAAGAGCCCTGCCGTCGCCAAACTTGGCGTCGGGATGATTTCACGTGAAACGCCGAGCGCTCAGTCGCTCGCGCGCGGCGTGATCACTAGATACCGCTCGGGCTCGTCGCCTTCGCTGTGCGTCTCGACGTCCCCGCGCTCGCGCAGGTACTCATGGACGATCCGACGCTCGAACGGAGGCAAGGGATCGAGCTCCACGGGCGTGCCCGAGTCGATCGCGTCGTCCGCCGCGTCGTCCGCCTCGGCTCTCAGCACCTCGGCCCTGCGCTCGCGATAGCCGTTCGCATCGATCACGACGCGGACCTCCGACGGTCCATCGGGAAAGACGATCCGCTGCGCGAGGTGCTGCACCGCATCGATCGTCTGCCCACGACGTCCGATGAAGAGACCGACATCCTCGCCCTTCACGCGACCGCACAACACGCCGTCGTCGAGGTCGACCTCGACGTCGACCTCGAGCCCCAGGCCATCGGTGATCTCCTCGAGGAGCTCCTCGAGGGCCTCCGCGGGCTCGAGCTCCTCAACGCTCACGTCTGCGCCATCTTCGCTCATCTTCGCCTGCCCGATCGCTTCTTCTTCTTCCTTGGCGGCCTCGGTGGTGGTGGACCGCCCGCCGCGCCGGCGCTTACCCCAGCCATCGCAGGCTGGCTCTTTGGCACGCTGCCGCGTACGCCCTCCGTTGTGCCGTTGGCCGAGCCACCGCTGCTACCGGGGCCCTTTTCGGCAATCGGTGGCGGGGCGCCCATATGGCGTTTGATCAAGTACTGCTGGCCTACGGTCCATAGGTTCGTCGTGATCCAGTACACCAGCAGTCCTGCCGGGTACCTGTACAGGATGACCACGAACACCACTGGCAGAAGCAGCATCAGCCGTCGTTGGTTGGGATCCGCAGTCGCCGTCGCGATGAACGTCGACGAGAGCTGAGACGCCACGTAGGCCACGATCAGGACGACGAGCACGACACCAGTGGCCTTGGCCGTGATGTCGGGAATGAACAGGAACTTGGCGGAGTGGGGCGCGACTTCGTTGCATGTCGCTTTTTCGATCGCCTTCGACGTCGTGATGCCATGCGCCGTCAGCTCTGGGCCGCAGATGCGCTTCTTGAGGTCCGTGCGCAGCATGTAGAAGAGCGAGACGAACACGGGCAACTGCAAGAGCAGGGGTAGGCAGGAGGCCAAAGGATTGATTTTGTTCTCCCGGTAGAACTTCATGATCTCCTGCTGCTGGCGCTGTTTGTCGTCCTTGTACTTCTCTTTCAGCGCGCTGATCTGCGGCGCGAGCCGCTGCATCTCCTGCATCGACTTCAGCTGCCTATAGGTCAGCGGAACCAGGATCGCGCGGATGAACACCGTCAGGCCGACGATGGCAAGCCCCCAGCTCCCACCCACGAGGTGCGCGTGGATGAACACCATGATCGATTCGAACAGGCTGATCAGGGGTGAGAACGCGTCCTGGATGACGTTGGCGAAAATTGGCATGAGCTAGGGGATTTCGGCGATGATGGTGGGGACTTTCGGTTCGGGGTGTGGTGCGCGGCGGCTGGGTGCGCGGCGACAGGATCCCCTGTCAGGCGCCCGCTCAGGCGCCTGTCTCAGAACCAATCCTGAACACTGTCTGGGCCTCGACCGGATCGTATCCGCCGTAGCTCCAGGGGTTGCACCTGAGCAGGCGCCACCCGGCGAGCACCAGGCCCCTAAGTATGCCGTACCGCCCGATCGCCTCGGCCGCATACCGCGAGCAGGTCGGCTCGTACTTACAACGCCGCGGAATCGCCGGAGAGATCACCCGTTGGTAGACGACGATGGGCACGACGACCACGCTGCGCAGCAGGCGAACGGGCCCTCCTCTGGTCGAGATCATTGGCGACCCTCGCCTACCGACTCCTCCACTCCCTCACGAAGCCCGGCCTTGGCGATCAACTCCCTCAACGCGGCAGCGACCCCCGTCAACCCCTCGCGCTCCGCGAGCTCTCGTGACGGTGGGCGGGCGACCACCACGACATCCCGGCCCGGCTTCAACTCGTGCTCGGCCGCGGCAAAGGCCTCCCGCAGCAATCGCTTGACGCGATTGCGCTCGACCGCGCCGCCCACCTTGCGCGAGACCGACAATCCAAGCCGCGGACGCTCCGCAGACGCATTCGGAAACACATACAGCACCAAGTGACGATTGGCCGTCGAGCGCCCCTGGCGATAGACCCGCTCGAACTCGGCGCTGCGTGACAGACGACCGCGGCTGGGCACCCGCGGCTTCATCGTGCGTCCCCTGGCCTCGGGTCTGCAGTCAACCGGACGCCCTCACACCGTGAGGCGCTTGCGTCCCTTGTCGCGGCGCCGCTTCAGCGTGAGTCGCCCCGCGCGTGAGCTCATACGCGCGCGGAACCCGTGAGCGCGGGCGCGCTTGCGCTTCTTTGGCTGGTAGGTGCGCTTCATGGCGCTTGAAGTATAGGACCGCTCGACGGCAGCGCTGCCGTCGAGCGTGCCCGTTGGCGGCCAAGCTGAATTTTTCCGCCAATTGCGGCGAGCCCATCCGAGCGTATCTGGGGGTTGGGTATAGTCGCCAAACCGGGCTCCCCACAGGCCCTCTGCGAATGATTTCCCACCAACTTCTCTGGGAGAGGAGCCGATAGACGCTGCCGTGAGCGCCGATCTCGAGCAAATATGGTCGCGAGTGCAAGTCGAGCTTGCACTCGCCGTCGACGAGCCGACGTACCACATCTGGCTCGAGCCGCTACGTGCAGTCGACCTCTCCGACGGGTGTCTGCGGATCGCAGCTCCCCAGCACGCCTGCAGATGGATCAACGACCGTTTCGGCGGCGTCCTCCGACAGGCGGTTGCGGCGGTGCTCGGGCCCGAGGTCGTCGTCGAGCTGGCCACGCCGGACCCCCTCGAAGGACTCGACCACACGCGCGAGAACCCACGCGCACACGACGACCCGCCCCTTCGTCGCAGCGGCGCTTCCCCGCGGCAGGCGCGCTTCCCCGCCAGCCACAGCATGAGCGCTACTCCGCCCGCCGGTGAGCTTCCAACACATCCCGGACCGCTCGGCAACCCGAAGCTGACCTTCGAGCAGTTCGTGATCGGTGATTGCAACAGGCTTGCCCACGCTGCAGCGCTCACGGTCGCCGAGCTTCCGGCCCAGGCCTACAACCCTCTCTTCATCTGCGGGCCGCCCGGTGTGGGCAAGACCCACCTGCTCGGCTCGATCGCCAGCCTGCTGCTCGCCCACAGTCCCGGCCTCGCCGTGCGCTGCACAACCGGCGAGGCGTTTACCAACGCCTTCCTCGGGGCCCTCACAGCCGGAAATACCGACGATTTCAAGGCCCGCTTTCGTCACGTCGACGTCTTGCTCATGGACGACGTCCAATTCCTCGAGCGTAAGACCAAGACCGAGGAGGAGTTCTTCCATACTTTCAACGCCCTGCATGACGGCGGACGACAGATCGTGCTTACCTCCGACCGCCCGCCGCGTGATCTGCAGGCGCTCGAGGAGCGCCTGCGCGAGCGCTTTCAGGCCGGGCTCGTGGCAGAGGTAGCGCCGCCTGAGCTGCCGACGCGCCTCGCCATCCTGCGCAAGCGCGCCCAGCACGATCACCTCGAGCTTCTCGACGAGCTTGCCTTGCACGTCATCGCCACACGTATCCACACCAACGTCCGCGCCCTCGAGGGCGCCCTCATCCGCGTGGTCGCCTTCAGCTCTCTCACCGGCCGGCCGGTTACGCCTGAGCTCGCCACCGAGGTTCTCGACAGGCTCTACCCACAACCGCGGACTCTGACCCCCCGCGTCAGCTCGATCGCCCAGATCCAGAACGCCGCATGCGAGCACTTCGGTCTTTCACGCGAGGAGCTGCTCTCCACGTCGCGAACACAGCGCATCGCATGGCCGCGTCAACTCGCCATGTATCTCTCGCGGGAGCTCACGGGCCAGTCCCTGCCCGCGATCGGGCGTGATTTCGGCGGGCGCGATCACACGACCGTCTTGCACGCCTGCCGTCGCACCTCCGCGCGGATAGCAAGCGACGATGACGCTGGTGCGGCCGTGGAGAGCCTCTACCGCATGCTCGGCGCCACTCCACAGCCCGACAGCGCCCCATCGCTTGACCGCCTGGCCTGAGAGACTTCCGGCAGATCCATCCACAGGACCATCCACATGGTCGCCGCCACAACCCTCCCTATAGGAGCCAAACCCACATCCACACAGCCCCTACAACTCCTGATCCCTTACTGACATCGTTGCCATGAAGCTCTCTCTTTCCACATCCGACTTGCTCACACAACTCCAAACGGTGACACGGGTCGCTTCGACCCGCAGCGCTGTTCAGGCTCTCTCAGGCGTCATGGTCTCGGCCCCAGCAGACGCCACGCCTGAGCTGCTTGCCACCGATATGGAGGTTGGACTGCGCATGCCCCTCAACGCCGAGGTGTCCCGTCCGGGTATCGCCGTCTTGCCAGCTCGCCTTCTGCTCGACGTCGTCCGGTCGCTGTCAGTCGAACAGCTGACGATGGAGCTGCGAACGGCGGAGCAGGACGTGGAGCTCATCTGCGGCCCAACCACATTTCATCTACGTACGCTGCGTGCCGAGGACTTCCCAGCTCTCCCGTCGCCGTCCTCGGACACTCGCGTCGCCCTGCCCGCCGAGGCCTTCATGCAAACCATCTCTCGCGTCGCGCGCTCCGCCTCGCGAGATGAGACTCGCCCCGTCTTGACCGGCATCCTCATCTCCGCTTCCGCGCAGGAGCTGCGAATGGTGGCCACCGACTCCTACAGGCTCAGCGTCAAGCAAACCGCGCTCGAGGCGCCCCTGCAAGGCAGCCTCGAGGCGAACGTGCCGGCACGGGCGCTGCAGGAGCTCGTGCGGATCGCGCAGCAGGCGTCCGCCGAGTCGGTGGCGGTGAGCGTCGGGCAGAACCAGGTCATCTTCGAGTTGGGCGACGTCGTCCTCTCCTCCCGCCTCATAGATGGTCAGTTCCCCAACTATCGCCAGTTGCTGCCCGAGACGGTCGAGCACGAGTTGCGGCTATCGACAGCCGAGATCACCGATGTCGTGCGGCGCATCAGCCTTCTGGCCCAGAAGAACGCGCCCCTGCGCCTGAGCTTCAGCGAGGGCACGCTTACCGTCTCCGCGCAGACGCCAGACGTCGGCGAGGCCAGCGAGACGATCCCGGTCCCGTTCCACGGCGAGCCTTTCGAGATCGGCTTCAATCCGGAGTTCCTCCGCGACGGGCTCGAAAGCATCGAGCAGGATGAGCTCATCCTGAAGCTGATCAGCCCTCTGCGCCCCGGCTTGATCGAAACGCCCGACAGTGGCGACTTCGTGTACCTGATCATGCCGATCAGGCTCAACGTGTAGAGCCGATGCGCGTCCTCAGCGTCGAGATGCGCGACTTCCGCACATATGCGCGCGCGGAAGCGCGCCTTGGTGAGGGCCTCACCGTGGTCCACGGCGCCAACGGCGCGGGCAAGTCCAACCTGCTCGAGGCTTTGTATTTTGGCTGCACCGCGCGTTCTCCCCGTACCCGCAACGAGCGTGAGCTGGTGCGCTTTGGCGCGCAAGCCACCCGTGTAGCCGTGCGCCTGCTCGACGGCGTGCAGAACCACGAGCTGACCGTCGGCTATGGGGGCGTGGCGGGCAGCCCGCGGGCCGAGAAGCGAATGACGGCTGACGGCGCACCGGTCGAACGCCTGTTGGATGTGCCGAGCAGACCGCTGCTGAGCGTCTTCATGCCCGACCGCCTCGAGCTCGTAAAGGGCCCCCCGTCGCTGCGCCGCGCACACTTGGACCAGTTCATCGCGGCCGTCTGGCCAACGCGCGTCGAGACGCGCCGGGAGTACTCGCGAGTGCTCGCCCAACGAAACGCCCTGCTCGGACGCATTCGCGCCGGGCGAGCCTCCGAGGCGACGCTTGCCACTTGGGACCGCAAGCTCGCGCGCCAGGCGCTCGCGCTGCGAGCCGACCGCGATCAGGCGGTAGCCCTGCTCGCCGCCCCTTTCGCCGATCGCGCGGCGCAGCTTGGATGCAACGGCGATCTATCGCTCGACTACCGTCCTCGTTCGCGCGCGAGCGAGGAGGAGGCCTTCCTCGCCGAGTTGCGCGAACGGCTCGCCGGCGACCTCGAACGGGGGTTCTCCGGGCACGGCCCGCACCGCGACGAGCTCGCGATCGTGCGGGAGGAGCGAGAGCTGCGTGTCTACGGCTCGCAGGGGGAACAGCGACTCGCCCTGCTCGCCCTGCTGTTGGCCGAGCGGGCCGTCCTCGCCCAGGCGCGCCAGCGCACTCCCCTGATGCTGCTCGACGACGTCATGAGCGAGCTCGACGCAGAGCGGCGCGAGCTGCTCGCTCGGGAATTGTCCACAGGCGGCCAGAGCGTGATCGCGACTACCGACTTGGCCCACGTCCCCGGTGCGGGCGACGCATCCGTCACGCGCCTGCGGGTCTCCGTCGGCGCGATCCTCCAGGAGGCCATCGCCGCATGAGCAGAGCCGCCCCTCGCCCGTTCTCAGCGGCGCTCGAGGGGCTCACCGCGACCCTTGCCCCGGCCACGACCCTGGCTCGAGCCCAGGCGGCTTGGGAGCGCGCGGTGGGTCCCGCGATCGCGGCCGCGGCGCGCCCCGCCGCCGAGCGTAACGGGGTCCTGACGGTCAACTGCGCCGCCGCCGTCTGGGCGCAGGAGCTGGACCTCATGGCCTGCGATTTGCTCCCACGCCTCAACAAGGCAATCGGCGCCGAGGTGATCCACGAGCTCCGCTGCCGAACCGCCTGACGCCCGTGTGGGCACGAGCTCGTGGGCACACCCTGTCGAGCGGCGTGCAAAAGCCCCAGATTCCATGCATTTTGCAGGCATTTAGCGGGCCGCGAGGGCCTGTCGAGGAGGCCTCGCATGCTATTCTTGTATGTACATCCAATCAGCCCCGCCGTGGTCCTTGCGCCCCGGAATCCGGGGCGTTTCCATGTCATCGGAGGCTCATTGGCGACTGGCAGCAATAGCGCTGAAGACGGCGCACGGAAGGGCGGCGTAAACGACCCGTCGATGACGGGCGGCTCGTCGAGCTACGACGCACAGGACATCACGGTGCTCGAGGGCCTGGAGGCCGTCCGGCGCCGCCCGTCGATGTACATCGGTGGCGTCGATGCCCGAGGCTTACACCATCTCGTGTGGGAAATCGTCGACAACTCGGTCGACGAGTACCTGGCCGACGCGGCCGACCAGATCGCCGTCA
>Ga0209772_10000455_pt1 | contig 10265 bp, 9 predicted proteins | sample BogFormECP03_OM1_FD_188235 | JGI IMG/M metagenome (GOLD analysis project Ga0209772, IMG submission 188235) | Bog forest soil microbial communities from Calvert Island, British Columbia, Canada - ECP03_OM1 (SPAdes) (version 2) | ecosystem: Environmental > Aquatic > Freshwater > Wetlands > Bog ... | reverse complement strand
CGCTGCTTGCCAAAAACCCGAACCCCGGGCACCCAGAGGCGATCCTATATGACGTGCGCGCCTCACGCGCTGTGGCAGACACGGTCAGAGCCGCCGGCGGGATCCCGTATGTGAACCGCGTGGGCCACGCGTTCTTCAAGACGCGCATGCGCGCGGAGGGCTCGTTGTTCGGCGGCGAGGTCTCCGGGCACTACTACTTCCGCGATTTCTACTGCGCGGACTCGGGCACGCTGCCGGCGCTGCTGATGCTCGAGATGCTGTGCAAGCGGGGCATGCGCCTGTCGGAGCTGCTCGCGCCATATCACTCGCGCTACTTCATCTCGGGCGAGGTCAACTCCGAGGTCGCGGATCCGGCGGCGAAGATGGAGGAGATCGCATCGCGCTACTCCGACGCTCGCCAAGAAAGCTTGGACGGTATCTCGATCGACTACGACGATTGGCACTTCAACGTGCGCCCGTCGAACACGGAGCCGCTGTTGCGGCTGTGCCTGGAGTCGCTGATCTCGCGCGAGGACATGGAACGCCGCCGCGAGGAGGTCCTTGGGCTGATCCGTGCGCCAACGACGACCGGATCCTCGTGAGCGAGGAGCCAGGGGTCTCCGAGCAGGAGCAGCTCGAGCTCGCGGCCGATGCAGGCATTCATCGCCTGGCGATCCCGACGCCGTTTCAAGTCGGACGGGTCAACGCGTACCTGATCGAGGATTCGCCGCTGACGCTCATCGATTCGGGCCCGAACTCGGCAAAGGCGCTGGATGAACTGGAGCAGGCGCTCGCGACGCGCGGGCACGCGATCGAGGACCTCGAGCTGCTCGTCGTCAGCCACCAGCACATCGACCACTTCGGCCTCGCGGAGGTGCTCGCGCGGCGCTCGGGTGCGGACGTCGCGGCACTGGAGGCGCTTGCGCCGTTCCTCTCGCGCTTCGGCCAGGCGGCCGAGCTCGACGATGCGTTCGCCGAGCGGATCATGCTCCGTCACGGGATCCCGCCGGAAATCGTCAGCGCCCTGCGCTCGGTCACCGCGAGCTTCCGCGCATGGGGCTCGGCCGTGGACGTCACTCGCCCGCTGACGCCCGACGGCGTGCTCGAGCTGCGCGACCGGACCCTTCGGGTGCTTCACCGCCCCGGCCACAGCCCGTCCGACACGGTCTTCCTCGACGAGTCCCGTGGGATCCTGCTGGCAGCCGATCACCTGATCGCGCACATCTCCTCAAATCCGCTGCTCGCGCGCCCTCTCGACGCTGTCGGCGACTACACGGGCCCGCGCCCCCAGGCGCTGCTCACGTACATCGACTCGCTCGAAAAGACGCGCGCGATGGAGCTCTCGCTCGTGTTGCCGGGTCACGGTGCTCCGATCACCGATCACGTGGCACTGATCGACGAGCGTTTCCGCATGCATCGGCGACGGGCGAAGAAGATCCATGGCTTGATCGCCACCGAGCCACGCACCGCTCATGAGATCGCACAGGAGCTGTGGGGCAACGTCGCCGTGACGCAGGCCTATCTGACGCTGTCTGAGGTGCTCGGGCACGTCGACCTGCTGCTCCGCGACGGGCTCGTCGTCGAGGAGGAGCGGGACGGCGTGAGCGTCTTCGCGGAGGCCTGACGCCGAGTCGAGCGGGACGGCGCGAGCGTCTTCGCGGAAGCCCGACGCCCGGTCGGGCGGGACGGCGCGTGGCGCACACGTCCGCGCACGTCCCCGATCAGCTCGATCCTCGCCGTGCTGCTGTCTCAATCACCCACGCGCTCGACCCTCTCGATCTCGCCGATGTGCTGGATGTTTGCGCGATCGCCCCGATCGCTGCTCGGTTCGCCGGCAAACCACGCGTCGAGGATCTCGCCCAACAGCGCCTCTGAGGTCGCGCGCAGGCTGAGCGCAAGGACGTTCGCGTCGTTCCAGCGCCGCGCGCCTGCGGCGGTGGGAGCGTCGAAACACAGAGCGGCGCGCACGCCGACGACCTTGTTTGCGGCGATCGAAGCGCCGGTGCCCGTCCAGCAGCAGACGATCCCCTGCTCGGCACGACCGTCGGCGACGTCCCGCGCGGCGGCCTCAGACGCCCACGCCCAATCGACCGGCGCGGTCTCGGCGAGCGCCCCGTGGCGTAGAACGCGATGGCCGCGACGCTCTAGCTCGCCCGCGACGATGCCGGCGACACCGGTCAGCTCATCGGCGGCGAGCGCGATCAGCACCTCAGCAGTATCGCTGATGGCCTCGCGCGGGATGGCGATCCGACGGCGAGCGCTCCCGCTCGAAGCGGCACCCCGCGGGAGGACGCGACGGCGCGCGGCCGGTCGTGGAATATGGCGCTCACCGGGATTCCTCCTGGGCTCGCTCGGCGGCGTCTTTGAAGGACGCGAGGGCTCGGTTCCACAGTTGGTCGAGGTACGCGCGTAGGCTGCTCACGCCGGTGGGATCGAGTTGGTAGATGCGACGGTTGCCGGCCGCGCGATCGGTCACGAGACCCGCTTCCTTGAGCACGCGCAAGTGCTGCGAGACGGCGGGGCGACTGACGGGGATCTCCCGGGCGAGCTCTCCGACGGCATATGGTCGATCGGCGAGCCGCTCGAAGATCTCGCGCCTCGTTCGGTCGCCGAGCGCCTCGAAAGCCGTGCCCTGGTAAGCCATTACTGACGGTAAGCTACATCTTACTAACAGGTTCGTCAAGCGCTCGCGGGGCTGCCTGGTCGGGGCTGCGCGACGCCTGGACGAGCTCCAGGAACCGGCTGTGCAGGCGATCGTCATCGCCCAGCTCGGCGTGAAAGGCGACCACAAGGATGCCGTCTTGGCGCGCCGCGACCGGGTGTCCGTCCACTTCCCCGAGGATCTCGACGGAGCGGCCGTGCTCGACGATCCATGGCGCGCGGATGAAAATGCCCCGAATCGGCGGGCCCTCCACCCCACGCATCGCCACGTCCGCCTCATAGCTCTTGATCTGGCGCCCGAATGCGTTGCGCTCGGCGCGGATGTCCATCGCGCCGAGGTGCTCACGGTCGAGCATGATCAGCCCGGCGCACGAGCCGAGAATCGGCGTTCCGGCTGCAGCGAGCGCCAGCAGCGGCTCGGCGAGCCCCTCGCGCGCGACGCCGAGCGTCATCGTCGTCGACTCGCCGCCGGGAACGACCAACCCATCGAGACCGTCGAGGTCGTCTGGAACCCGCACCTGGCGTGTCCGTGCGCCGAGCCGGTGAAGCATTCGCTCGTGCGCCTCAAAGCCGCCCTGCAACGCGAGCACGCCTATCAGCGCCGAGTCGTCCTCGGGGACGTCGATCGGCTCCCGACCCCTCAGCACGCGATCAGCGCGGGATCCACGCGGGGCCTCGGCGCTACCAGCCGCGCTGGGCGAGGAGCTGCTCGTTCGCGAGCTTCGAGCTCTCCAGGCTGACCATCGCCGGGCCGAGCCCGCGCGAAGCCTGCGCGACGCGCTCGGGGTCCTGCCAGTGCGTTGTCGCCTCGACGATCGCGCGCGCTCGCGTGGGCGGGTCCTCGGACTTGAAGATCCCCGAGCCGACGAACACGCCTTCGGCTCCCAACGCCATCATCAGCGCGGCGTCCGCCGGCGTGGCGATCCCGCCGGCGCAGAACAGCACGACCGGCAGGCGCCCTTGGCGGACGAGCTCGCGCACGAGCTCGATCGGCGCCGCTAGCTCCTTGGCGGCAGTTGCGATCTCGTCGTCGCCGAGCATCGTCAGCCGACGGATTTCGCCGGTGATGTTGCGCATGTGACGGACCGCCTCGACGATGTCACCGGTACCGGCCTCGCCCTTTGAGCGGATCATCGCGGCGCCCTCGCCGATCCTGCGCAGCGCCTCGCCAAGGTTGGTCGCGCCACACACGAACGGGACCTTGAACGTCCACTTATCGATGTGGTTGGCCTCATCCGCGGGGGTCAGCACCTCCGACTCGTCGACGTAGTCGACGTCCAGCGCCTGCAGCACCTGAGCCTCCACGAAGTGCCCGATCCGTGCCTTCGCCATCACCGGGATGCTCACCGCCTCCTGAATGCCCGAGATCATCTCGGGGTCGGACATGCGCGCGACGCCACCGTCGCGACGGATGTCTGCGGGCACCCGCTCGAGCGCCATCACGGCGGCGGCGCCGGACTCCTCGGCGATGCTCGCCTGCTCGGGTGTGACCACGTCCATGATCACCCCGCCCTTGAGCATCTCCGCCAGGCCCGTCTTGACCCTGAATGTGGCCTCGTCCCGCATGCACGTCTAGTTTGACAGGCGCTTGGGATCGGAGCCGGCTAATTCAGCCAGACCCATCGACGCGACCGTGCGAGGGGTCCCATGATCGGAGCCGGCTAATTCAGCCAGACCCATCGACGCGACCGTGCGAGGCGTTTGGAACGGGCCGGCTAGTTCGGCCAGACTTCATCGACCCGACTGTGCGAGGCGCGTGAGAGACCGGACCCTGCTACTTCAGCCAGACCGTCCCGATGCGGAGGTGCGCGAGTGCTTGGGACCGGAGCCGGCTACTTCAGCCGGAATGCCTTGATGCGGTCGTCGTACTGGGCGGTGTCCTGCGCGTAGACGCCGTAGGCGAGCGCCTGGATGATGCTGAGAAGCGCCGCATGGGAGCGCACGTACGCTGGGCTGTTGGATGAGTAGTAGAGCTTGATCTGCGCCAGCTTCGCGACCTCGGAGAGGGTCGCGTCGGTGATCGCCGCGGTGCTCGCCTGGCGATGGCGCGCGAGCTTCATGGCGCGCACCACGAGCGGGTGAGGGCGGCCGGCGGAGAGGCCGATCACGAGGGTGCTTTCATCGATGCGCCCGAGCCGGCTGAGCGCCTCTTGGGAGGGGCTGGCGACGACATCGACGCGGAGGTCGAGCAGCATCAGCAGGTGGCGCATGTAACTGGCGAAGAACGCCATCTGGTCGGTGCCCGCGACGAGCACTTTCTCGGCGGCGACGATCGCCCCGATAAGCGCTTCGACCGACCTTCTGGAGACCTTGCGGGCGGTGTCCTCGACGTTCAGATGATCGGCCGCGAGCGCGGACTCGAACTCGTTCTGGTCGAGCGAGAAAAGCGGCGCGGAGTTGGCTGACGTGCCCTCCGTGGCGGCCTTCGCGTTCACACGCCGGTATTCCTCGCGAGCTGCTGCCTGCAGCTCGGGAAAGCCCTCGAAGCCGAGCGCCTGGGAGAAGCGCACGACGGTCGAGCTCGACGTGTTGGCTCGGCGCGCGAGCTCCTCTGCCGTTTGGAAGGCTGCCTCGTCGAGGTGGTCGACGATGTATTGCGCCACGTCCTTCTGCGAGCGCGAGCACTCGTCGAAGCGCGCTTGGATGTACTTGGAGAGGCTCTGGTGCCCGCCGGCGGCGCCGTTCGCGCTGCGCGTGGGCTCTGGACGCTCGGTCGTCGTGTGGGCGGCTGCTCGCTTCATCGGCGCTGTGTTCGACGCGTCGTGCTCTCACTCCTGCAGCGACTGATCCGTCGAGGTCGCAGCTGCGTACTTAAGCTCAGCCCATGGAGAGCGAGAACGACCCGCGAAGATCGGAGCAGAGGTGCGAATCGCGATAGTCGGCGCGGGCATCTCCGGCCTGCTCGCGGCACGGCTGCTGCACCGCGAGCACGAGATCGTCGTCTACGAGGCCAACGCATACGCGGGCGGCCACACGAACACGATCAGGGTCGACACGGCCCACTCGAGCCACGAGGTGGACACGGGCTTCATCGTGATGAACGACCGCAACTACCCCAACTTCACCAGGCTGCTCGAGCAGCTTGGCGTGGCCACCCAGCCCACACACATGAGCTTCTCGGTGAAGGGCGAGGACGAGGATTTCGAGTTCTCCGGCACGCCAAGAGGGTTGTTCTGCCAGCCGCGCAACCTCGTAAGCCCGCGCTTCCAGCGGATGATCTTCGATCTCATGCGCTTCAACCGCGAGCTGCGCCGGCTGCTGGAGCGAGAGGAGACGGGAGAGTCGCTGGGAGATTTCCTGGCGCGCCAACGCTTTTCGCAGGGTTTCGTCGATCGGCTGATCGTCCCGCAGATCTCGGCCGTCTGGTCGGCCGACCCGGCGCGCACGCGCTCCTTCCCGGTGCGCTTCGTCGCGGAGTTCTTCGCCAACCACGGGATGCTCGGCTTCCGCGACCGGCCCCGCTGGTCCACGATCGCGGGTGGCTCCGCCCGCTACGTCGATGCGCTCACGGCGCCGTTTCGCGAGCGCATCAGGCTCGGCTCGCCCGTCCGCTCGATCCTCCGCGGCCCCGAGGGCGTCGACATCGAGGCCGCCGGCGCCGGCGGCTGGCGCGGCAGCGAGCGCTTCGAGCAAGTCGTCATCGCGACCCACTCAGACCAGGCGCTCGCGATGCTCGGCGACGCCTCCGCTCGCGAGCGCAAGCTGTTGAGCGCGATCCCGTATCAGGCCAACGAGGCCGTCCTCCACACCGACAGCGCGCTGCTGCCGCGGCGGCGGAGCGCGCGCGCGGCGTGGAACTTCCACCTGCTGCGTGAACCCAAGCCTCAGAGCACCGTCACCTACTACATGAACCACCTCCAGCGCCTGCGCGCCGAGGAGGACTTCTGCGTCACGCTCAACCGCACCGAGGCGATCGATCCGGCGAAGATCATCCGCACGATCTCCTACTCACACCCCGTTTTCACGCCTCCAGGCGTCGCCGCCCAGCCCCAGCAGACGAGCATCGGCGGCCTGCAGACCCGCACGCACTATTGCGGCGCCTACTGGGGATGGGGTTTTCACGAGGACGGCGTCGTCAGCGCGCTGCGCGCCTGTAGGGTGTTCGGGGTGTCGCTGTGAACAGCTGCCTGTACGAGGGCTCGGTCCGCCACCGCCGCCACGGCCAGCCCGGCGATGATCTGCGCTACCGGATGTTCATGGTCTATCTCGACCTCGAGGAGCTGCCCGGGTGCTTCGACGGGCGCTGGCTGTGGTCGGCGCGCGGCCCCGCGCCCGCTTGGTTTCGCCGCGAGGATCACCTCGGCGACCCCTCCGTGCCTCTCGCGCACGCGGTCCGCGAGCTCGTTCACGAACGTACCGGGACGCGGCCGCACGGCCCGATCAGGCTGCTGACGCACCTGCGCTACTTCGGCCATTGCTTCAATCCCGTCAGCTTCTACTACTGCTACGACGCCTCGGACGAGCACGTCGTCGCGGTGGTCGCCGACGTCACGAACACCCCGTGGGGCGAGCGCCACTCCTACGTCATGGGGGTCGACCACGTCGCCGACCACGGCAGCACAGCGCTCGTCCACGGACGTTCGCGGAAGCGGCTGCACGTCTCGCCGCTGATGGGCATGGACCACGTCTATGAGTGGCGCGCGACGGAGCCCACCGAGCAGCTCGGGGTGCACATCGAATCGCTGCGCCCCGACGGCGAGCTGGTGTTCGACGCGACGCTCGCGCTGCGACGCAGGGAGATGAGCCGTTGGCAGCTCGCTCGCGCCCTGACCCGCTACCCGCTGCTGAGCATCAGGATCCTCGCGCGCATTTACTCACACGCGCTTTCGCTCAAGCTGCGCGGCGCGCGCTACTTCCCGCATCCCGGCAAAGGCGCGGTATCGACATGAGCACGCCCGAGTTGACCGCGAACCTCCCGGTTGCGACCGCGAACCTCCCGGTTGCGCGCGAGCCCGCCGCGCGCGAACCCGCAGCGCAGCTCTCCTCTGCACACGTTCCCGTCGTGCAAGGGCAGGGCGCGAACCGTTCGCTTGCGCCTCTGCGCGCGCGTATGTCGCGATGGCTGTCGCTTCACCCGCTCGCTCGCCCGCGCGAGCGCATCTCGCGGTGGTTGGTGCTGCGCCTGTTGAAGCGCCTCGTCGGCGGCGAGCTCGTGATCGTCGAGGACGAGCAGTCGCTCAGCTTCGGCGAGCTCCTCCCGGCGCGTCCGCTGCGAGCGGTCGTGCACGTGCGCTGCGCCCGCTTCTACCGTCAGCTGCTGCGCGGCAGCGTCGGGCTGTGCGAGTCCTACATGGATGGCTTGTGGGATTGCGATGACCTCGTCGCGCTCACGCGTATCGCCGCGTTGAACGTTGGCGCGCTGGACCGTCTGCGGCGGCTGCTCGCGCCGGCGCTGATCCCCGTCCAACGCTGGGCGCGCTGGGTCGCGCGCAACACGCCCGTTCGCTCGCGCAGGCGGATCGCGGCCCACTACGACCTCGGCAACGAGCTGTTCGAGCTGTTCCTCGACCGCACCATGATGTACTCGTGCGCGGTCTTCGACCCGCCGACGGCGAGCCTGGAGGAGGCCTCGCTGGCGAAGATCGACCGGATTTGCGCGAAGCTCGATCTGCGCGCCGACCATCACGTGCTCGAGATCGGCAGCGGTTGGGGCGGCTTCGCGGTGTACGCCGCTGAACGCTACGGCTGCCGGGTCACAACGATCACCATCTCGCGCGAACAGCATGACTACGCCCTGCAGCGCGTGCGAGCAGCGGGCCTCGAGGATCGCGTGTCGGTGCTCATGAGCGACTACCGCGACCGCTCGCAGATCGACCTGCACGCGCCCTACGACAGGATTGTCTCGATCGAGATGATCGAGGCGGTCGGGTGGCAGTACTTCCGCACGTTCTTCCGGCGTTGCTCGCAGCTGGTCGCCGACGACGGCGCGATGTTGCTGCAAGCGATCGTGATCGACGATCGCGCCTACCAGGTCGAGAAGGCGGGACGCAGCTTCATCAACACCTACGTCTTCCCCGGCGGCTGCCTGCCCTCGACCGAGATCATCGCCCGCTCGCTCGCGCGGGCGACGGACTTCCGCCTCCTCGGTCTCGAGGACATCACAGCTCACTACGCCACCACGCTCGAACACTGGCGCGAGCGTTTCCTCGCGGCGAGTGAGCGGGTCGGCGAGCTCGGCTACGACGAGCGCTTCCGCCGCCTGTGGGAGCTGTATCTCAGCTACTGCGAGGGCGGCTTTCGCGAGCGACGCATACGCGACGTTCAACTGCTGCTCGCAAAGCCCCGCTTCGGCTGAGCTTCGGGGCCTCGCTCCGCGACGTGCGGCTGCTCCTCTCAAAGCCCGCTTCCGCTCACCTTCCGCGCCGCTCCGCGACGTACGGCTGCTCCTCTCAAAGCCCGCTTCCGCTGAGCTTCCACCTCGCTCCGCGACGTACGGCTGCTCCTCTCGAGTCGACTTGCCTGAGCGTCGGCGTCGCCCGCTGGGCGCGGCCGGCGAGTAAGGTCAACGGCCATGCGCCGAGGCCTGTTCGAGGACGTCCACGAAGACTTCCGCGCGAGCTTCGCCACGTTCCTTCAGCGCGAGGTGATCGGCGATGAACACCGCTATGGCGAATGGGAGCGGGACGGGATCGTCCCTCGCGAGGTCTTCGCGCTCGCCGGCCGGGGCGGCTTTCTCGGCATGGCCGTCCCCGAGGCCTACGGAGGAGCGGGCGCGGAGGACTTCCGCTTGAACCTCGTCATCGGCGAGGAGACACAGCGAGCCGGCGTCGGCAGCTTCGGCCTGGGCATCACGCTGCACAACGACATCTGCCTGCCCTACTTCCTCAGCTACTGCACCGAGGAGCAGCGCAAGCGCTGGCTCGAGGGGATCGCCTCGGGCGATATGATCACCGCGCTCGCGATGACCGAGCCCGGGATCGGCTCAGACCTCGCGGCGATGTCGACGAGCGCCCGGCTCGAGGGCGAGCACTACATCGTCGACGGCGCCAAGACGTTCATCACCAACGGCATCAACGCCGATCTCGTGATCGTCGCAGTGAGAACCGGCGGCGGCGAGTATCAAGACCGCCATCGCGGCATCAGCCTGCTCGTGGTCGAGCGCGGGATGGAGGGCTTCACGCGCGGGCGTAATCTCGAGAAGATCGGCCAACACGCGCAGGACACCGCCGAGCTGTCCTTCAGCGACCTCCGCGTCCCCGTCGAGAACCTCCTCGGCGAAGAGGGCGAGGGCTTTCGTTACCTCGTCTCGAACCTGCCCCAGGAGCGCCTCTCGATCGCGGCCTCGGCAGTCGCTGCGAGTGAAGCCGCGCTCGGATGGACGCTCGAGTACGTCAGCGAGCGCAAGGCGTTCGGCCAGACGATCGGCTCCTTCCAGAGCTCGCGCTTCGCGCTCGCGGAGCTACGCAGCGAAGTCGATATCGCCCGCGTGTTCGTCGACCGCTGCGCGCAGGCGCTGAACGCGTGCGAGCTCACCCGCGAGGATGCCGCGGGCGCGAAGTGGTGGTGCACCGAGCTGCAGGGACGCGTCGTCGACCGCTGCCTGCAGTTGCATGGCGGGTACGGGTACATGCTCGACTACCCGATCGCGCGCGCGTTCGCCGACGCGCGCGTAACCCGCATCTACG
>Ga0209772_10000454_pt1 | contig 10268 bp, 9 predicted proteins | sample BogFormECP03_OM1_FD_188235 | JGI IMG/M metagenome (GOLD analysis project Ga0209772, IMG submission 188235) | Bog forest soil microbial communities from Calvert Island, British Columbia, Canada - ECP03_OM1 (SPAdes) (version 2) | ecosystem: Environmental > Aquatic > Freshwater > Wetlands > Bog ... | reverse complement strand
GCACTGCATAGGCCAAATCGGCGAAGAAGGGCACCGGCAGATTCAGCAGTTTGCCGTGACGCAGAGCACGGCGAATGATCTTGCGGAGGACGTATCCGCGGCCTTCATTAGATGGAGTTACGCCGTCGGAGATCAGAAAGGTAGCGGCGCGGGCATGGTCCGCGATGATTCGTAGCGACGATGTTGAATTCGGATCGCCGGCGTCCACGTGCCCGAGTTTTGCAGCCGCTTGCATTAGCGGGACGAATAGATCGGTATCGAAGTTGCTGATTTTACCTTGGAGGACGGCGGTTACGCGCTCAAGGCCCGCGCCCGTATCTACGGACGGCTTCGGGAGCGGATGGAGCGCGCCGCTCGAGTCGCGATTGAATTGCATGAAGACCAGATTCCAGATTTCGACGTAGCGGCCGCAATCGCACCCGAACTGGCAATCGGTATGTCCGGCATCCGACGCAGCCGGACCCATGTCATAGAATACTTCGCTGCACGGGCCGCACGGGCCGGTGTCGCCCATGGCCCAAAAATTATCTTTTACGCCGAATTCGTGGATGCGATCTTTGGCTACGCCCTGTCCCAGCCAGTGATCGTAGGCTTCCGCGTCGCGGGCTACGCCTTGCTCGCCCTTGAAAATTGTCACGTACAGCTTATCTTTCGGCAGCGCGAACCATTGGGGCGAGGTCACGAGTTCCCAGGCATAGGCGATGGCTTCTTTTTTGAAATAATCGCCAAAAGAAAAATTACCCAGCATCTCGAAAAAAGTGTGATGGCGATTAGTAAAGCCCACGTTCTCCAGATCGTTGTGCTTGCCCCCAGCTCGCACGCATTTTTGGCAGGTAGTCGCGCGCTTGTATTCGCGCTGCTCCAGGCCAAGGAAAACATCCTTGAATTGATTCATCCCGGCGTTGGTGAACAGCAACGTAGGATCGTTCGCCGGAACAAGCGAGGAACTACGCACACGCCGGTGCCCTCGCTCCTCAAAAAATCTCAAAAATGTTTCGCGAATCTCGTTCCCAGTCAAGTCAGCCTCAGAAGTAGCAAACCAAAATCATTATCGCAGACGAGTTTAGCCCCCGCAATGAAGCCCAAGCACCGTACCGCTGGTTTACCCTGAGTACTTGCGAAGGGCGTCCCTGTTTACCCTGAGTAGTGCGAAGGGCTGGCTCTTACAATCTCGATTTCGCCAATGGCAGAACTCGCGAGCGGCGCGCAAAATTCCGCGCACGTTAGTTAGCATCACGGTGGCAGCCCCCGAATTCATTCGGGGGAGGAGCGCTTTAGCGCTCCGGAAAACGCCGCGGGGATAAAGGATGCGCTTTAGCGCTGGGCAGTCTGTTTCGTGTGCGTTGGGAGCCCCGAACGAGGTGACCAGTACAACCCCTACCCTCCGCCAGTGCCGTTACCAGAAATATGGAGCAAATTGCCCCGAGTTTGCGTATCTATAGGTGGGAGTCTAGGGAGCAATGTTTATGAAATTTCTGCTATGGCTGATTTTGCTATTCCTCTGCTGGCCGCTAGCCCTGCTGGCGCTGATCCTCTACCCCATCATCTGGATTCTGATGATCCCGTTCCGGTTGATAGGGATCACGGTAGATGGCGCGCTAGAGCTGGTGAAATCGATAATTATGCTACCGGCAAGAATTTTGCGCGGCCCTTCGCACGCGTGAGATGAACTCATCTCCTAAATACGCTTTAGGGGGCCGGTGCTTTAGCTCCGACATTAAAGCGCCTTTAGAATCTTGGGCTTTAGCCCCTGAGGACATTCCGATCCGCCGCCCGGACTATTTGTGAGACGCGTTCATGTTTGCGGAATAGCTTGCGGGGCAGACAACCCAGACACAAAGCGGGAAGGGAGTGAACCCCTCCCCTACACCTCATCTTCCTCGACAACGATCGTTTCCGCCTCTATCCGCGCGGCTTTTAGCTCGTTGCGAATGACCTCTCCTGAAAATCCGGCGCGTAACAGCCCTCGGTAGAGCGCTGCTGTCTTTCGCTCGTCCATGGGGCCTTTGATCTGAGCGAGTTTTCGATTGATGCGCGTACGAACCAACGTAACTTCGTCGGTTTCGGCGAAAACTGCATCCAAGGCCGATTCGATGTGCGCATCAGGGACGCCTCGAGTGCGCAGTTCCCGGGCGATGCGAAAGCGCCCCTGGCGCCGATGCTTGGCTCGATTTCTGGCGAATTCCAAAGCGTAGCGCGCATCGTCCAGATAACGATTTTCGCGCAGCCGCGCCAGTACGGTCTTTACTTCCGCCTTGTCTTCCGCCCGTTCCTCCAGATACTTCCGCATCTCAAAAACAGAATGAGCCCGCCGCATAAGCGCCCGCACCGCCGAGGCGTAAATTTGACTTTCGCTAGCCAGCTTCTTTTTTGTTCGCGAGAACACCCCAGCAAGATAGGCGCCTGCATAAGGGGATGCAAGCCCAAGTAGCGCCAGCGTCCCTGTTTACCCTGAGTAGTGCGAAGGGCCGGCATCTTACGAAGCGAAATCCCGCCGAGGGCAACCCTCACCTTCGGACCGCTCAACTTCAATGCACCAGGATTTTACTTCCGCACCGCGTCCAAAATCGCGATCTTCCCGGGCAGCCGCGCGAGTCTCCCGTTCAGTACCATCGACTAAACGTGACTTTCGCGGTATCCAAGACTGGGGAAGTTCGCACAGTCCTTAAGCGCGGGGCTGGCTCTCCCGAGCTAGCCGTGAGTCTGCGCCGAACAGCTTTAATCTGGAGGAAGAACGAAGTGATTGGCCGAAATGCCAGCCACGAAGGCTTTGCCATCCCCACGGGCGCCTCAGCCAAGCCGCGCCACCGAAAAATCCGCCACCGGGCCAACGAAAAAGCGGAGCCGGTACCTCCGTTTATGTTTCGATTAAAAACATGCCCGATCGTTTGTTTTGTGCAGCTTAGGAGGGATTTTAATCGCACCATGTTTCGATTAAGGCGAATGAAAACCGAAAGGAGGCGGTCGTTAGTAGCACAGGCACTCCTGCCTGTGGCGACCGTAAATTACAACCCACGCACAACCAGCCTTCGCGAATCGCTCAGCAAGACACATGCAGGAGTGCCCGTGCTACCTGGGGCTACGGTCGAACTCGCTGATGGCGCGTTCCATCTCTTCCCGCGCCGCGTCGGCGGTGCTGCGCACACCTTGAATGCGCAGACGGAACTCGTCCGGGTTCGAGGCGCGCATCAGGGCTTCTTCCAGCGTGATCAGGCCGCGCGAGTACAAATCATAAATCGATTGATCGAAGGTCTGCATGCCGTATTGGCTGGTGCCCGCGGCGATGGCGTCGCGGATGTTGCGAGTTTTGTCGGGATTCATGATGCAATCGCGAATGAACCCGGTGGTGATCATTACTTCGACGGCCGGAACGCGGCCCGCGCCGTCGCCGCGGCGAACCAGGCGCTGGCTAATCACGGCGCGCAAAGTGCTGGCTAGCTGCAAGCGAATTTGCTTTTGCTCCGGCGGCGGAAAGACGGCGATGATGCGCTGGATCGTTTCCGTGGCGTCCAGAGTATGCAAGGTCGAGAGCACCAGGTGGCCCGTTTCGGCGGCTAGCAGCGCGGTTTGAATGGTTTCTACGTCGCGCATTTCGCCGACCAGAATTACGTCGGGATCTTGACGCAGGGCGGCGCGCAGCGCCGTCGAGAAACTGGAAGTATCGACTTCGACTTCGCGCTGGTTGATGAAGCCCTTTTTATCGCGGTGCAGATATTCGATGGGATCTTCGATGGTGATGATGTGCTCTTGACGAATGGAATTGATTCGATCGATGACCGCCGCGAGCGAAGTCGACTTACCGGATCCGGTCGTTCCCGTGACCAGGATCATCCCGCGCTGCTCCTCGCAGATCTTTGTGAGGACGCGCGGCAGCTCGAGCTCCTCGATGGTCTTGATTTTCGTGGGAATGACGCGCAACACCATGCCGACGTTGCCGCGCTGTTGAAAAACGTTGACGCGGAATCTGCCGAGTCCAGCAACGCCGTAAGCCATGTCCAACTCGGCGGTTTCTTTGAATTTTTGCTTCTGGCGATTGGTCATCATGCTGAAGGCCATCGAGAGCATTTCTTCCGGAGTGATGCGAGGCACTTCGCTGATGGGATTCAAGATACCGTCAACGCGCAGATAGGGATGATTGCCGACTTTGAGATGGAGGTCCGACGCCTTGCTTTCGACAGCGCGGCGCAGAAGTTCGTCGATACCTGTGGCCATGTCGGGCAAACCCCTTCGGAAGAATCTCTCCGACCGTAGCACGCGATCAGGGGGTGAACAATAGCCCGCGGCGCGAGAATTTCTAAACTGGCAACGGCCCAGATCGGGGCGCTTTGACGAGGGAGTCTAGGACTCTTTGAGCAGGAAACTGTTGTAGAGCCAACCGGCGATTACTCCGCCGATTAGCGGTCCGACCCAATAGACGCCCTGATTCATCCAGTGGCGCGCTACCAGGGCTGGGCCAAACGCGCGCGCAGGATTCATGGCGGCGCCGGTCAGCGGATACGCGACGAGGACGTTCATGGTGACCGTGAGGCCGACGGCGAAGCCGGCAATCTTGTTGATAGCGCCGCGGGGATCGGAGGCCGTGGCGAAGAACACGAATACGAGGAAGAAAGTGATGATGGCTTCGAGCAGGATGCCGTGAAATCGCGTGAAGTCGGTGGCTAGATCGGGCGAGCCTAGGCCCGTTGCACGCCAGGCGGATTCCGGGATCACTACGGTAAGCAAATAGGCCGCGAGTGTGGCTCCGGCGAGTTGCGCGGCCCAGTACGAAAGCGCGTCGAGAGTGCTGATCTTTTTGGTGACCCAGAAGCCGATGGTCACGGCCGGATTTAGATGGCCTCCGGAAACGTGACTGATGGCTGAGACCATCACCGCGGCGGCCAGGCCATACGCGGCCGCTATCGAGAACAGGCTAATGACTCCCGTGGTTGAGGCGTGGACATATTGATCGGAGCAAATGGAGCCGGCGCTGATGAAGATTAGTGCAAACGTGCCTACGAATTCGGCGAGCAGCTTTTGCGGCAAGTTGTACAACTTTTGCCTCCCAAGCGAGCTTCGCGGATGGCGGCGCGTTCGAGTTGGAAGAGTGAAGCGGCGGCGATTCTACTGAATCGGTTGGTGAGAGTCAAAAATTCGGCGAAGGATTCCGTCGAGGCGAATTTTCAGAAGGGGACGCGTGCGGAACACCAATACCCAAAGCCAAATCAGGCGGGTGGTGACCCCCCGCCCCTACGTTCGGACTGTGGCATTTTCGGGAACGCGGACCGGAGAGAGCCAGTTGTGGCGATCGTTCTTTTTGCCGCTGGTTAGGGCGAAGAATTCTTCTTGTAGGCGATGGGTGATCGCGCCGCGGGTGCCGGTGCCGATTTTGATTCGATCCACGCTGCGAATGGGGGTGATTTCTACGGCGGTGCCGCAGAAGAATAGCTCGTCGGAGATATACAGCATTTCGCGCGGGACGATTTGCTCGGCTACCGGAATGCTTAGGTCGCGGCAGAGGGTCATGATCGTGTTGCGCGTGATGCCTGGCAACGCGCCGGCTGAGAGAGGCGGCGTGATGACTGTGCCGTCCTTGACCAGGAAGATATTTTCGCCGGAACCTTCGCTCACTTGGCCGGATACGTCGAGAGCGATGCCTTCGGCGTAGCCATTTACCATGGCTTCCATGCGGATCAGCGCGGAACTCATGTAATTGCCGGCGGCCTTGGCCATCTGCGGCAATGTATTCGGCGCAGGGCGCTGCCAGGAGCTGACTCCGACATCTACTCCATCGCGGACTGCTTCGTCGCCCAGGTATCGGCCCCAATCCCAGCAGGCCATGTAAACTTCGACGGGACAATTGAACGGATTCACTCCTGCGTCGCCATAGCCGCGCAGGACTATCGGGCGCACGTAGCAGGAATCGAGTTTATTTACGCGCACCAATTCGAGCACTGCGTTGCAGATTTCGTCGAGCGAAAATGGCAGCTCCATGCGGTAGATGTACGCGGAATTGATCAGGCGCTGCATGTGTTCGCGGAGACGGAAAATCGCCGGGCCTTGCGGCGTGTGATAGCAGCGAATGCCCTCGAAAACGGAGGAGGCATAGCTGACGACGTGGGAGACGACGTGAATCTTGGCGTCATCCCAGTTGATCATCTTGCCGTTGTGCCAGATCTTCTGGGTCTTGTTCAGGGCCATTCGGGTGCTCCGTCCCTAGCTTCACGAATCATTTTTACGATCGTGAATAAAGTATAGCATACGCGTTTTCGGGCGTTCGGAGGCCATGCGGCGATTTGCAATTTTCCAGAAGACAAAATGGACGGATGGGCGGCGCGGGGTCAGCGACCGCGCGCTTGGTCGCCCCGCAACGTCATGCAAGTGGACGTGGCGTAGGCTACTCGCTCGCCTTTTGAATTTGTGACCGTGCATTCTACGAGGCCGATCGTGCGGCCTCTCTGCACGATGCGTCCGATCGCGGTGAGCCGATCCTTCCAAACGGGCTTTAAGAAATTGATTTTGAGTTCGAGCGTTGTGAAAGACTCGCCGTCGTCGAGCGATGCACCGTAGGCGCAGCCCATCGCCGCGTCGGCGACATCGCAGAGCACCCCGCCGTGCAACGTCCCCATCGGATTCGCGTGGCGGTCTTCGGTATCGATGCTAAAGATCGCTTCGCCAGGCCGGACTTCCAGAAGCTGAAAACCGAGCGTGTGCCCAATCGGCGCGGGAGGAAGCTCGCCGCGCGCCATTTGCTCCATGCGTTCCAGCATTTTCGCCATGCTGCGCCTCCTCGCTACGAACGCGTGCCGGTCAATTTACAAATGTTCATCAATGTGCCTGCCGATTTCGTCCTCGTGCACGGTGCCCGAGATGCGCCCCCACGCGCTGGTGCTCCAGCTATCGACGACTTTTTGCGAATGGATCCAGGGCGGAAGCTTGATGGCCAGAAACTCGGCGAGGGCGTTGACGTATGGCTCGTACATGGCGCGCAGATCGTCGAGTTGCTTGTCTTCTCGATCACCCGTTCGCAGCTTGAGCGACGCATCGGTCAGCGCCTGGCGCATTCTCGCCAGATCGGCGGGCGGGAGGCGGTCTGGATGCGGTGCCCGCGGAGGCACGTGGAAAATCTGGGCGAGATCTACGACGGCATGGCGGGTGATCGCGAAGGGAAGTTGGGCTTGCTTGCCGCAGGCGCCTTCGACGCCGACGATGGTGAGCGCGCAAGCGTCCAGAATGGCAGTAAGCGCGCCTAGCCAGGATTGATTGTCGTGCTGCGACCGGAAATAGCAGAGTACGGGGTACGACAAGTGGCTCTCGAGTAGTTCGGCAGCCCAGCGCTCCCACTCGAAAAATAGATTTTCGAGGACTTCGAAGCCGCCGTGATAGGCGTGGCGGCGGAGCAGTTCTGCGGCGGAGGGAGGCGAGCCGGCGCGGGCGTCGAGGAGCACTACGCTTACTTCGCGCTTGGAAAAATTCTGAAAGATAACCGGCAGATAACCAATTACGACCGCCAGAAAGCCAAGACCGGTACCCGCTTCCGTTACAGTGAGGAACCTGGTGGATGGCGTTCTTGGAACCGCATCCTCGAGGCCCAGGGTGAAGAAATTTGTGCCGCTAATATAAAGCGCGTCGGCGAAGTGAATTGGGGCTTTGTAGGTTTCTGTGGGGGGGCCGGCGGCGAGAATCAGGAACGCGAAGCCGACGACCATACTGATGGCCCAACATACGAGAAGGAGAAGCAGGGACATGGGGCCGAAATAGCTGAAGAAAGACTCGCGAGTCTTGGCTGACTTGAGGCGGCGGCCGAAGGCGCGATAGGGCATCCAGCTCATGCGATAGAAGAGACGAGTGAGGCGAAAGCGGCGCGTTACGCGGCGCGGCAGGATGATGGACTCGAAGGCTTCGAGTAGGACCGCGAAGAGAATCGCGAGTCCGATTATCGTCATGATGATGTTCATTCGGTCTCTAGTTTCGCGGACATTGTAATCTCGGCTTTGAGCACGCGCGAGACCGGGCAGTTGGCTTTTGCCGAGGCTGCGGCGCCGGCGAAGGCTTCGGCGGATGCTCCCGGGATTCGGGCGGCGACATCAAGGTGGACTTTGGTGATGGTCCAGCCGGCTTCTAGTTTTTCGAAGGTTAGAGTTGCGGCGGTGGCGATTTTTTCGGCGGTTAGGTGCAGCGTCATAAGCTGGGCGGAGAGAGCCATCGAGAAGCAGCCCGCGTGTGCGGCGGCGATTAACTCTTCTGGGTTTGTGCCTGCGGCGTTTTCGAATCGGGTGGTGAAGGAATAGGGCGCGTCGTGCAGGACGCCGCTTTGCGTAGAGACGCTCCCTGCGCCTTCGCGCAGGTTGCCTTTCCAGATGGCTGATGCTTTGCGCTCCATTTATGCCTCCGAAATAAATTGTGCAAATAATCGTATGGCTACGGCGCCAGACGTTGGTATGCGCGAGCCGCAATCAATTGTTTAATTCTGTCCCTGATGTTGCGAGGGAGCGTTGTCGCCGAAGATGCTGCCGAAACCTCGTCGAATATTCGCCAGCCGATTGCTATAGACATTCTCATAGATGCCGAAAACGAGAAAAGGAATCATCGCAACCACGACCCAGAGCTTTGCGCGACTGGCGGCTTTGGCCTCCGGCTCCCAGCGGAATAATTGGCGCGAGATTTCGAAGGAGACGATCAGACCGACGGCCAAGGCAATAAAATCTGTGATCACTTCGTGGGGAGTGGCCAGTTGCGTCATCGCACCCTGGAGACCGGTGGCCAAGTAGGTGGCGGGCGAGAATAGAGCAACGGATTGTATCCAGTGTGGGAAGGCGGCGAGAGGGACCGTCGCGCCCGACAGGAACAGAAACGCGGACCAGATCAAATTATTGATCACCTGCGTCTCTTGCATGGTATTGGTAACGCTGGCGACGATCAGGCCGAAGGACGAGAACGTCGCGGCCCCAACAGTCACCAGCAGGAAAACGTACCAGGGATTGCCCCAGGTGGTCATGTGGAAAGCGACGCGGCAGATCAGGATCTCGATCACGATCGCCGGAAAGACCAAAACATAATTGGCGAAGATACTGGAGGCGAGAAGCGCGCCTGCGCTTACGGGAGCGAGGCGGAAGCGTCGAAGAATGCCTTGCTCGCGGAACATGACGAGCTGAACGCTTAGGCCCCAGAAGCTGCCCATTACCGTGAGCGTGAGAATCGAGCCGAGGACGTAGGCGACTCTGTCACTGCTGCCTTTTCCGAAGACGAGTACGAAGAAAAACAGAAATGCGAGCGGCATGGCCACGCCGAAAAATATGAAGGCCTTGTTGCGCAGCGCCAGGCGGATGCGGATTTTTGTCAGCGACCAGGTATTGCTCACGAATCTGTGCCTCGCATTTTCATTCTCTTAGCCTGCGGCCGGTTAGCTCGATGAAGACGTCTTCGAGCGACGGGGAAAACATTTCGAGACTTTGCAGGTCGCTGCCTTCGGATTCGAGATGCTTCACCAGCGACACAATAGTTTGCGGCGGGCGCGACGAGTGCAGCACATAGACGCCGTCGAATTCGCGGACGTCGGTGACGCCATCGAGCGTTTTGAGAGCGCCATCCCTCGGCGGGCGGGAAAGGCGCACTTCGATGCGCGTGGTGTCGCCGGAGCGCTGCTTTAGTTCGCGCGGGGTGCCTTCGGCGATGATCTTGCCCCGGTCCACGATGGCTACTCGATCGCATAGCTTTTCGGCTTCTTCGATGTAATGCGTGGTCAAGAGAATCGTTTTTTTGTCGCTCTTCAGCTCTTCGATGATGTCGTAGATTTCGCGGCGCACCTGGGGATCGAGGCCCGCGGTGGGTTCGTCGAGAAATACTACGACCGGATCATTTACAAGTGCGAGGGCCAGTGCGAGGCGCTGCTTTTGGCCGCCGGAGAGCTGGCTGTAGAAGGCGTTGCGTTTTTCTTCGAGTTGAAATCGCTTTAGTAGCGCTTCTGTGTCGTGGTGGCGGCGATAGAAGTTCGCGAAGAGCGACAGTGCTTCACCTACCCGAAGTTTTTCGGGCAGCGCTGTGGATTGCAGGACTGCGCCTACTTGTTGTTTGAACTGGGGGCCGGCGGTTTGCGGATCGAGGCCTGCTACGCTTACGTTTCCGCGATCTTGCGCGCGCAGCCCTTCTAGAATCTCGATCGTGGACGTTTTTCCCGCGCCATTGGGGCCGAGCAGGCCGAAAACCTCGCCGGCATGGACCTCGAAGCTGACGCCCCGCAGAGCTTCGACCGTGCCATAGCTTTTGTGGAGATCTTCTACTCGGATTACTGG
>Ga0209772_10000452_pt1 | contig 10295 bp, 11 predicted proteins | sample BogFormECP03_OM1_FD_188235 | JGI IMG/M metagenome (GOLD analysis project Ga0209772, IMG submission 188235) | Bog forest soil microbial communities from Calvert Island, British Columbia, Canada - ECP03_OM1 (SPAdes) (version 2) | ecosystem: Environmental > Aquatic > Freshwater > Wetlands > Bog ... | reverse complement strand
GAACAGCGTGGGCGTCGTCGCGTGGGGTCGAGGTCGCGGTCGTCCACGAAGACCTCGACCAGTCGGGCGGGAAGCTGGAACGTCCGGGCCTGGATGCGTTGATGGAGCGGATCAGATCAGGACAGACGGACGGCGTGATCGTCTCGAAACTAGACCGTCTGAGCCGCCTGGGTGTGGCTGACGCGCTGCGCTTGGTCGAACAGATCACGGAGGCGGGCGGCTCGATCGCGGCGCTCGACCTCGGACTCGATCCGACAACGCCATTCGGCGAGTTCGGCATGACGATCATGCTGGCGCTCGCGCGCATGGAACGCCGCCGCATGAGCGAAGCGTGGGAGCACGCCAAGACGCGGGCGCTTGATCGCGGCGCTCGGATGGGACCAACACCGTTCGGCTTCACGCGGACTGACGACGGCCTGCTCATCCCGCATCCGAAGTGGGCGCGCGTCGTGACACGAGCGTTCAAGCTCGCCGCCGACCAGGGCGTCGACGCGGCGCTCGCGTACCTGCGCAAGCAAGTACCGGCGTACCCCTCGGATGGTCAGCCGGGTGTTCGTCGCAAACGCAGCGCCGATCATCGAACCTGGAACGCCTTTACGGTGCGGCGGCTGCTGCGCAACCGTAGCTATTTGGGCGAGACGCACTATGGCGACCGCCTGGTGCGGGATTCGCACCCGGCGCTCGTGGATCGGGTGACGTTCGAGCGGGCGCACCCCGGCGACGAGAAGCCACAGCGCCGCCCCGCTGCCGTATTCCCGCTGAGCGGGTTCGCCACCTGCGCCAACTGCGGCGAGTTCTTGATCGGCGCGCGAGCAGGCGGAGGCATCCGCACGTATCGTTGCCGCGCATCGCTGGCGAGCTGGAAGGGCGAGCGGTGCAGCTCGCCTACGAACGTCATGGCCGACCGCTTGGAGAGCTACGTCGTGGAACAGCTCAAGCAGGCATACGAACAGACGGGCACGTCCGGGCTCGCAGCCAGCGTCGCGGACACGGGGAGCACCTTCGAGGCCGTTCAGGTCGAGCTGGAGGCGGCGGAGCACGAGCTGGAGCGGTTCGCCGCTGACCCGACCGCGGCGGAGCTGCTTGGACAGGCCGCATGGACAGCGGCTCTACGCACACGAACCGAACGCGCCGAAGCTGCGCGGGTCGAGTACCGCGAGCACGTTGACACAATGCGCGCGTCCGAGATCGTCATACCGCCAATCGAGCTGCTTGACGGCCTCGCGCCTGACGAGCTGAGGACCGTGCTACGCAGCGTCTTTCAGACCGTCCGTGTTAGCCGCGGTCGTGCGCGCGGCCGCGGTCCGATGGCTGAGCGTGTCGAGCTGGTCTTTCATGGCGAACCGTCGTCCGGGGTAGCGCCGCTCGAGGACGCCACATAGCGCCCGCTCCAATCGTTCGCGGGCCTCTCGGGGCATGGGCCGCGCCTCGGGGGTCGCTATGGCGAGACGAGGCTCGTAGCGGCCAGGGCGGCTCAATTTTCGTGCTGGGCTCGGTGGCCTCACACGGGTACTGACCCCCAAGGCCGGCAACCGGCCAACGAGTTCTCGAGACAGCGCTTCTCATGCCGGGACAATGAGCGCGACTCCCGCGAAGCGGCCAACGACTTCGGGAGCGGCGCCTGAATGACCGATCGCGACGAGTCCATTGACGCGGCGACTTGGAATACGCTGACTGCCGTGACCGAGCTGACGTTGCACAGCCACGCCGTTGTGACGGTGTTCGACCTCCTCGGAGGCAAGGAGGACGACATCACGTACAGCGTCGGCTGGGGTCTCGCTCAGAGCGAAGGCTTCACACGGAGCGTCCTGCGCGAGGCGTACGGCGACGCTGAGCAGGGCGAGATCACGGCAATCCGGCTTCAGGAGAGCGAGAGCCGCACGGGCCGCACGGACGTTGAGATCGAGACGGAGCGACTGCACCTGATCGTGGAGGCGAAGCGCGGCTGGAACCTGCCCCTCCACTCCCAGCTCCAGCAGTATGCCGACCGCCTCAACCAGCACGAGGAGCGCAACGGCCGGATCGCTGTAGTCGCCGAGTGCGCGCGGTTCTACCCGCCCGTGCACGCCCTCCCGGACGCGATCAATGACATCCCCGTCGCGTACATGCCGTGGGCGAGGATCGCCGAGCTCGCGACGAGCACCGCAACAGCGAGCCGCAGCCACGCCGAGAAAAGGCTCCTCCTGGAGCTACACCGCTACTTGAAGGGGTTGATGACGATGCAGAACGTGACCTCCAACCTCGTCTACGTCGTGGTTCTCGGCCAGGACCCGCTGCGCTGGTCGAGCCTGACCTTCAAGGACACCGTGATCGAGCGCGGCTTCTACTACCACCCCGTCGGCGGTGCCAAAGGCTGGCCGCACACGCCGCCAAACTACATCGGCTTCCGCTTCGACGGCCGCCTCCAACAAATCCGCCACGTGGACCATTACGAGGTGATCACTCGCCCGCACGAGCACATCCCCGAGATCGTCCCCGAGGCCGACTGGAGCGACGAACCACACTTCCTCTACACGCTCGGTCCGCCAATCGAGCCGCCGAGCCCCATCCGCAACGGCAAGATTTGGCCGAACGCGCGGCTCTGGTGCGCCCTGGACCTCCTGCTGACGAGCGAGACGATCCGCGAGGCGCGCGACAAGACGCAGCAGCGTCTAGCGAACGCCGGCGAGAGTCCCACCTAGAGCCGGCCTCCCTTCGTTTGGTTGCAGCGCGCGCAGAGGAGCTGCAAGTTCTCAACGGTTGACGCGCCGTTCATGCTGAACGGGATTATGTGGTCGTACTGGATGTCGAAATCGCTGCCGCACTCGACGCAGCGGCCCTCGTCGCGTGCCCAGACGGCGAGACGCACGTCCTTGGGGATCGGTTCACGCTTGCGCTTCGCGGGTGAGGCTGATGCGGCCAGCACGGCGTGAGCATGCTCCAGCTCGCGCTCGCTCTGCCGCTGGCGTGCGTATAGGAGCGCCTTGATGTCCGCGCTGTTGTATGCGCCGGCTGTCGTCCAGTAGAACGCGTCGTCGTACCACCAGAACACACGATCGCGCCACGTGGCGAGGTACTGCGGCTCGTCTATCTGTGCCGCGACAACGTGACGCCATCTGCCATCGGGGATCTCGAATGGAGGCGTACCGGAGCCAACGAACCAGCGGCGCTTTCGGAAGAAGATGCCACCACGGTCAGCGAGGACGCGTGCGTTGCCGTCCTGGCGGAGCTGCTGTCGCGTGGACCCACTGGACTGCCACTGGCGCCCCACGCGCACGTCCGGCGGGCGGCCGCGAACAAGGTCATCGCCGATTCTCTGGAACACGCTGAGTGCCCACCAGCAGAACCACCAGATCACGGGCGAGAAGATCAGAAACGCAATCAGCGAGCCGGCCGGTTCCCGGCTTCCGGCAGCACCCAAGATCACGACGAGTGCCGTGATGATCGCCGCGGCGACGCCGCGGTTCGTGCGCAAGCGACGACGCATAGTGCCCTTATCGGGATTTGTTCGTGCTACCTGAACCCGTGTGATCGCAGCGCCAACGCTTCGCCACCCGACATCTGGGAGCCACGCGCGAGCGCGGACAAGGAGGCGAAGCCGACGCCTCCGGTGCCCGTAGCGGCGACCACCCGGCCGCAACCGCTCCCGACGCCGGCGTCGCCCCTATGCCTTGCGCGCCCTCCACCTGCGATACGGGCGTGCCTCTCGGTGCCAGTTCATCCCTCCGCAGACGTTCTCAGTGCCACTCGTCCGGGGCTGCGCCCGGTGTCCACTCCTTGGTCACTCCACCGCCTGCCTGCTTGAGCCTTTGCCCAAACTCAACGACGTTGAGCTGGAAGTCCAACTCTTCGCGGGGATCGCGGCCCCCGTCATCCAGCATCTGACGCCAGTGGGCGAGCGCACACAGCGTCTCGACCTGCGATTCATCGGTCCACCAACCTTGTTTGAGCCCTTTCAGCTCGTCGGGATAGCGCCCACACAGCGCGAGGATCGAGCCCCACATGAACTGGCGCCATTCACGATCGCCGCCGTAGGGCTCTAGCCAAGGCGCCCGAGTGATCGTCAGCTCGGCCGCCGGTGCGCTCCCGTTCCCGCGCGCTACGGCGGCGAGCGTCCCGAGTCCGTCGCGGACCATCTGACCCGCGATACGTGCGACCGGCTGCCTTGACGCTGCCGCCAGCTCGTCCAAGCGTGCGGCTATGTCGTCGGCAAGCGTGATCTTGATTCGACTGCTCATTGCGGAACCTCCGAGTTCGACATTGAGGGCCTTCTAGGGCCCCTTCTGCCGGTTACTGACCCCAAGTCCGCGAGACCGGCCAACGAATTGAGGCCCACTTTAGGGTCCGCTCCAAATGAGCATCTAGTCTGTTCAGAAGCTATGAGGGACCGCGCGGGTTGGAGTACCTGGGGGCGCTTGTGGGCTCGGCGGAGCGGTATCGTTGGTGGCGATGAGCACGCAGCGCGAGTTCGATGTTGTGATCGTGGCCGAGCCAGAGGGCGGCTACAGCGTGTTCGTGCCCGAGCTGCCGAGCGTTGCGACGCAGGGCGAGACGATCGAGGAAGCCCGCGCGAACGCGCAGGAGGCGATCGAGGGATACCTCGAAGTCATGCACGACGACGGCCTGCCCATCCCCACGGTCCACCGTGACCGTGTTGCAGTCCAAGCCGCGTGAGTCAGACCCCCGCCGTCTCAGGCAAGCAGCTCATCAAGATTCTCGAACGCCGAGGCTGGTACGTGAAGCGCATCCGTGGCAGCCATCACATTCTGCGCCACCCCACGGTGCCTGACGCGATCCCGGTGCCGGTCCACGGCAATCAAGCGATCAAGAGAGGCACAGTTGGCAACATCTTGCGCACTGCGGGGATAAGCCGCGAGGACTTCAATCGACTGGTCTAATCGTTGCAAGTAGGCGCGAGGCAGTAGCCGACGCCCCAAGTCACAGCCACCCATCCGCGCGCACCGGCCTTGGCGAGCTTGCAGCGCAACCGCGAGGCGTGCGAGTCGAGCGTGCGAGTCCTGTCCTGAGACGGGTAGCCCCACACGCCACGTAGCAGCTCAGCCCTCGTAAAGACGCGTGTGGGGTCGCGCGCTAGGTAGACCAGCAGCGCGTACTCGCGGCGGCGAAGCTCTATCGGCGTTGCTTTGTAGAGGACCGTGCGCGTCGCCGTGTGGATCGTGAGCGCTCCATGCCGAATCACTGGCGGCGTCCCGCACGTCGGCCTGCGCAGCAGCGCTCGCACACGCGCAAGCAGCTCGGCGTACACGAACGGCGCTCGGATCACGTCATCGGCTCCGGCCTCGAACGCGCGCAGCGTGTCGAGTACCTCACTGGTGCTGCTCATCCACAACACCGGCGCACCGGACCCCGCGAGCGTGTCCTGACGCAGCGCTCGTAGAGCACCGAGCCCTGCGCCACGCTGCGACGCGCGACCGACGACGATCAGATCAACCTCGCCGAGCTGCGCGGGATCGCTGACCAATCTCACGTCGTAGCCGTCTAGCGCCAGCTCATCAGCCAGCGCTAGGTTCTCGCTGTTCTGGCCGTACACCGCCAGGACAGGGGGCACAACTCGCGGGGTATCCTCCGGCTGCATGGGAAGGTGCTGCCTTTCCGTGCCACGCCCCCGGCTGTTGACGCAGCGCGGGGGCACCTTTGTATTGCGTGGAGATCATAACCGCTTGCTCGGTTATGAGTACGCGCATGGACGCAAGCGGTTGCGCGTGCAAGGCTCGCGCGATGCCTCCGCCGCTGCCACCGGACCCCGCCCTAGGCCTGGCGATCAGGGAGCTACGCGAGGCTCGCGGTTTGACGCAGGAAGAACTGGCGAGTCAGGCTGGGATGACGTTCGGGACGGTCAGCCGCCTGGAGTCGGCCAAGAGCGCGCCTGCGTGGGCAACGGTCATGCAGGTGATCGACGCTCTGGGTGTTTCGCTGGTGGAGCTGGCGCGAGCTGTCGAAACGGCGCGACCCAGCCTCTAACGGCCAGAACCAAGCCCGGGACGGAAGCGCCGTCCACTCCTTTTGGCTCCCGATGGCCCGAGACTACTCTGTGTGCCTATGAAGGTCTTCATTAGTTGGTCCGGCGACAAGAGCAAGGCCGTTGCTCAGGAGCTACGCGAGTGGCTGCCCTATGTCATCAACGACGTCGAGCCCTTCGTGTCCTCGAAGGACATCGAGCCGGGGGCGCGCTGGCCCACCGAGATTGCGCGCCGGCTGGAGAACACCGCCTACGGCATCATCTGTATCACGCGCGAAAATCAGCAGAGCCAGTGGCTGAACTTCGAGGCGGGCGCGCTGGCTAAGGCTGTCGATGAGAGCCGCGTGGTGCCCCTCGCCATCGACCTCAAGCCGTCCGACATCGAGCCACCGCTCGGCCACTTCCAAGCACAGGAGGCTACGGAGGACGGTATACGCGCGATCGTGCGTGCGATCAACGCGGCGTGTAAGCCGCCTTTGGATAGCGCTCGACTGGATAACGCCTTCGCCAAGTGGTGGTCTGATCTCGAGCCCAAGCTGGCTGCCATCGAGGAGGCGACACCCGCGCCGGCTGGCGACACACGCACAGTGCGCGATCTAGCCGAGGAGACGCTGGACATCGTTAGGCGACTGGCGCGCCGGGATGAGCCTGAGACGATCATGATTGACTTTTCCAAGATTGGCCCGACGAAGGCCGGTCCTTCGGCCGATCAGATGGCGATAGGGCAACGGGTGAGCCATCCTCACTTCGGTGCTGGTGTCGTTACTGGTCTGGAGCCTGGAGGCGTTGTCATCATTCTTTTCGGTGATACCGAGCGCAAGATCATGGCGGAGTATGCGCCACTAACCTTGCTCGACTGAGCCATAGAGACGCAGGCGCGTGGCACGTCTCGATGCGGAACTCGGGGCGCCACTGTCCGCGCAGCGGTTCTGAAAATGCCAAGGGCCTAGATATACAGCGGTCGCCCTGCAGAGGTCATGGAATGTGGCTCAGCTAGCGGCGTGTCGCGGACACGCTGGAGTAGCGACCATTCGCCCTCCGTGCCGCTTCAACTATCTGCTCTGTGAGGGCTGAGTTGGTGAACCCGATCCGGTCCTCGAGAAAGTCGCGTGCAATCCGTGCCTGGACTGTCTTCGTAGTAGCAGCGCCCCACTCTGGCAGCGCCGACAGCTCGTGAGCAACGGCATCAAGTTCGGAAATCGTCTGTCGTTCAAGTTCAGGGCGAACCGTAGATCGAACCGCCTCGCCCGCCTCGTTGATTGCGTTCCAAGCAACGCCGTGAAGCACCCGAACCCGAACGTTCTCATCCCTACGCGATGACGGGTCCAATACGTTCGCCATCTCCGGTATCGCCTTTGCGGCAGCCGCCTGCCGACCGGCAGGGTTCTTCGCCCCGATGAAGGACTTGTCTTTGCAAAGCAGCTCGCTCCATTCCTGCTGCTTCGGAGCCGCATCAGCACGCGCCTGCTCTATTTCCCGCTGGCGAGTCTGCCAGTCCTCGTGACCTCGCGCGCCGACCTCATCGCGTCGCCGTGACAGCTCGGCCACCCAATCCGCCGAGCGATTATAGACGTGGTAGACGGGACCAAGGAAGAATCCAAGCTCCAGCTCCGCGATCTCGTCGCGGTGGGTGGCGGCGATGTCCTCAACGTGGGATTGGTCGTCCAACATCTCATCCTCCAACAACTCCTCGAATAGCCGTGCCGCAGCATCATCATCCAAGATGACCCGGTGGGCGTAGAAGACGTTGGCCTCGCTCCGGGTCGCGAACTCGAAAAAGCCATCGAGGTCTTCGTGCGGCCACGCCGCGATTGGGTAGGCCCCGCTATGAGGCGTCGCAGGGAACACAAGATGCGGCTCAAGAAACCCGGTGATGCGAGTCCAAAGCGACTCAAGGTTTCCGTCCGTCCCGTTCATGCGAGGGAGATTGACCGGCGAATCAAGTTGCTCATCGCCGGCCGAGAATACTCCGAGGGGTCCAGAGTTCGTCGGGACGCGCCCGACTGTAGGATGGAACTATGTCAATGGGCGACGAGGATCAAAAGCTGATTTCGGAGTCCGTGACCTTCTCTGACGCTGGGCCTGACGCTTACATGGTCCGAGCGGTGGTTGGGACCGTCGATTGGGACGAGAACCCCGCCCGAGGAAGGCCCGAGGTGACCGGCAGTTGGCGTCTGGAGTTTCGCGACCCGATCCCCCAGCGTGTCTGGCGGATCGACCTACAGAGGGAGCAGGTGGCCGATGTAGAGCGAGAGGTTGCGGGCATGATTGCTCGGCGCCTCGCTGGGGAGACTGATCTGTCTGGCGGACAGCCACACATCTATCCCTCCGAGGGCAACTAGAAGCCCTCGTCTTCGGTGACACCTCTCTGGGCGGGTCTTCCGTCCCCCAGCATCAGGACGAGGTGCGTGCGGCGGCCCGGCGCTGCCGGTAGCGGCGTTGCGCAACAGCGTTTGCGCAGACGCGGGAGCAGTACAACACTCCCCTAGTCCGAGACTGGCGAAAGCTCGCGCCGCCATCCTGGCGCACAAACATGCGCTGGCACGTGGGATTCGCGCACAACTTATAGGAAGCGTTCTCGACAACATGAGAGAACAGCTCGACAGCAAGAACCTCGAACAGGGTCACATCTGACGACTCGGGTCTGGTGACCGAGCCATAGCGGGTCCGCTCCTCGGTGTCATCGACGAGCCATATACGGGGCGAGAAGCCTTCGAGCGCATCACGCATGGTCCTCTCGAAGAAATCAGCGACTTCCCACTGAGCGCTGTCGAGCGCCTGTTGAGGGCCGGGCATATTGGGATTGGCCCAGCTCACGTCGCGGGGGTCAATGGGCGTGCTCAATGCGCGCCACGCCGCGTGGAGATCGTGAATCGCGCGGGCGCCCCAGCAGAACTCCTCAAGCGTCTCGGCGACGACCCAGTTTGGAGCCGCCGCACGCTGCTCCTGAGCGGTGGCGACAACGCGGCGTCGGAGCGAGCTATCGCTAGACCCGCCGCGACGATCGTCACCGAAGCCTGGATAGTGGCGAAGCACACGGAATGGACTGGCTGGCTCGGTCGCGACTCCGTACCACTGACGCGAGGGACGGGGCGCGTCAAGTGCCCGGATGTCCAGCACACCCCAAGTGCTGACGAACTCGAGAACCGCGTCGATGTCTTCGAGATCGAGCGCCACGAGATCGAGATAGACCTCGCCACGTCCCAACTCTTCTTCGCGTTGCCAGCGCTCGCATCGTTGCGCATTGGCCTCCCATTGCTGCTCGTAGGCGCCCGGTGGTGGATGACGAAGCCGCGCGTCGTGGAGGAAGCCCTGATGCTCAGCCTGGTCATAGGAGAGCAAGGCACCCCCATCCCAGAGTCCAACAGGACCGGGGAACCCGAGGGCTGGCCTCGGCGGCGGCGCGCTCGGCCACATGCCGGCGCGCCATCGCCGAAGGTTAGTGTCGCTCCTTGCCATGGCACCAGCAACCTATGAAGCCCAGAGCGATACGACAACACGACATTTTGTATTACGCCCGTCGCTCTGCGAGTTAAGTTCGCGTCAGCTTAACGAGCCGAGCGCCCGTGCCCAATCGGGACCGTGTGATTGCTCCGCACAGGCCCTCGATCCGACGGACTCGTGGATGGTGGCTCGCAGGCCAGAGGCTTCCGTCCGATCGGCCCTATACGTTCTAGGCACAGTTCAGAATTGATTGGTGCTGAGAGCCACATGCCCTACCTTGATCTGGATATCGATGCCTAGACCTGGACAATTCGACCGCCACATCCGGGTCGGCCGAAGATTGGGCCGCAACGGCCCCGGCTACCTCATGGCGACCGTGCAGAGAGAGGCTATCGCCCGGTGGGCAGAGTACCGGGGCGTGCGCATCGCGGTTCGGCAGACGAAATGTCGCTGAGTGAGTCCCAATCGCCCAGACGACTGGCGCAGATCGCTGTCCGGACGGGCTCCATCGCGCTGATCGGAACGGTTGGCCTCACGATCCTCGTCGGCTGCTCTGAGGAGGCGAAGACGAGCGCCGATGCGCATGCGTCCTCTTCCTGCCTCCCACTTGCGTTCCAATTCTCCGGTCCCCGACGACCGCTCCCCAAGGCGCTATCGACCTCGCCGGAACCCGCGATCCTGTCCAGCTTCGCCATCTTCCGCCAGCCGAAACTGCCAAGCGATACGCCTCCGGGGCTGAACGCGGGGGCCAGCGGACTGGGCCGTGTCCTCTACAAGGACTACGAACTCTCGAGCTACTACGCGGCCGATGTCCGCGAGGTGGCCAGGCTCCCGGACGGCCGTCGCTATTTCGTGGTCCCTGGCTTCGGGCGAACTGGAACGGTGCCTCCTG
>Ga0209772_10000451_pt1 | contig 10334 bp, 7 predicted proteins | sample BogFormECP03_OM1_FD_188235 | JGI IMG/M metagenome (GOLD analysis project Ga0209772, IMG submission 188235) | Bog forest soil microbial communities from Calvert Island, British Columbia, Canada - ECP03_OM1 (SPAdes) (version 2) | ecosystem: Environmental > Aquatic > Freshwater > Wetlands > Bog ... | reverse complement strand
CCCGAGCCGGCGCCGGTGCCCACCACGCGGGCGACGGTGATCGACCCCGTCTCGCTGTCGGCCGAGCAGCAGGCACAGGCGTGGCTGGCCGAAATCGATGCCGACCGTGACGTGTACGGGGCTGTTGCGGTGGTCAACCGCGTCCTTCACTTCCACCGAATCGCCTCCGCGGACCCCTATGTGCACGAGGCGTCTCCCGCCCAGGCGGTCGTGATCAGAGCGGGATGGGGCGAGGGCGAACAGGTAGCGGACGGCCGCTGGCTGCACGCGCGCGAGGTTTATTGGAGCCCGCAGAAGCGGCGATCGGTGATGTCGCGGTGGCGCCCAACGGGGGAGCGCTCGGCGGCCCTGCGGCCACAGGAGCGGCTGGCGAGGTTGCTGGGCGCCAAGGGCAAGACGTTGCTGTGCGAGGAGCTCGTGCTGCGCGCGCGTCTGGATCTCGAGCACGAGCGGCCTCGCATCGCGGCGCTCGAGCTCGATCGCGCATATTTGGCGGCGCTGCCAGAGCTGCGCGCGGAGGGTCGCCAAGATCTTGCGATTCGCATCGCCGAGCTCGAGCAGCTGCGCCCGGGCGTGGCCAAGCAGGCGGAGGCGGTGCTTGGCGAGGACGCGGAGGAGCCCGACGAGGAGGTGCTCGGGCACGCGCTCGGTCGGTTGGAAGCGGCGCTGCGCGCGCGCACCGCGACTGGGGTCTAGCCTGGTGGGAATGGATCCGACGAGAACGGCGATCGGCACGTGGAGCGGTGGTCGCTTCATGCACTTCGGCGAGCCGCTCGAGGATGCGCGGCTGAGAGCGCTGTTGCGCCCAGGCGAGGGGGTCGAGACGGTGATCACCGCCGACGCATACGGCGCGGGCGAGGCCGATCGTCTGCTCGGGGCTGCTTTGCGGGGCGTGGATCGTGAGAGCTATTGCCTGGTCGGGGCGATCGGGCACGATTTCTACGAGGGCGAGCGCGAGGGCGCGAAGGGCTTTCCCCGCTTCACCGACCGACGGCTGCGCGGCGAAGACGGCTATGGCGCGTACATCCGGATGGCGACCGAGCGCAGTCTCCAACGGTGTGGCGCCGAGCGCTTCGATCTGCTGTTGCTGCACAACCCGGATCGCATCGGATACACCAGCCCAGCCGTGTGGGACGGCATGCAGGCGGTGCGGGAGGCCGGGCTGACGCGACTGCTCGGCGTGGCGCCCGGCCCGGCGAACGGCTTCACGCTCGACTTGATCGACTGCCTCGAGCGTTTCTCTGCGCAGATCGACTGGGCGATGATCATCTTCAACCCCCTGGAGCCCTGGCCCGGCGAGCTGGCGCTAGCGGCGGCAGCGGAGCACGACGTGAGCCTGATAACGCGAGTGGTCGATTACGGCGGCCTGTTCCACGACGACGTGCTCGCAGGTCACGCCTTCGCCGAGCAGGATCACCGCAAGTTCCGCCCCGAGGGCTGGGTGGCGGCGGGTCGGGAGAAGCTGGAGCTCATGCGCCCGTACGCGGAGCGCCACGGCCTGAGCATGCTGCAGCTGGCGTGCGCGTGGAACCTCGCGCATCGGCAGGTGCGGTGCGTCGCCCCGACCCTGATCCAGGAGCGCGGCGCGGGCGCCCGTCCGATCGAGGACAAGCGCGCGGAGCTGGCGGCCCTGGGGGGCGAGCACCCAGCGCTCGCAGCGCGACTGAACGAGCTGGAGGTTGACGAGATCCGGGCGATCGGCGAGAACGTCGGCTGCATGTCGCTGAAGGGCGCGAGCGTCGAACACGAAGGGCCCTCGCTGGCCGACCGTTGGAGCCTCGATGAGGATCTGCTCGAGGTGGCGAGGCGATGGGAGATCGACCCGCAGATCCAACTGGTGAGACGGGCGCGAAGCGAGTCGATCGCATGATCCATATCCGTGGAGCGCCGATACGAGCGCAGGTTTAGGCTTGCGCGGAGAGGGCACAAGCACAACATGAGCACTTCAACCGATCGAGTACCGGGCATCCCAATGCGGGATGGCGTGGAGATTCCGCAGCTTGGCTTCGGCGTGTTCCAGGTGCCGCCCGACCAGACCGCCGAGGTGGTTTCAGAGGCGTTTACCGTGGGCTATCGCCATATCGACACCGCCGCTGCGTACGGCAACGAGGAAGGGGTCGCACAGGCGCTCGGCGAATCGACGCTCGAGCGCGGCGAAGTGTTCGTGACGACCAAGTGCTTCAACGGCGACCATGGCTATGAGAAGGCCAGGCGCGCGTTCGACGCAAGCATGCAGCGCCTGGGCTTCGAGTACGTCGACCTGTACCTGATTCATTGGCCGGTCCCCTCATACGACCGATACGTGGAAACGTGGAAGGCGTTCATCGACCTGCGCGAGGAAGCTCGCGCGCGCTCGATCGGCGTCTCGAACTTCCAGCCTGCGCACCTGCGACGAGTGGTGGCAGAGACGGGTGAGACGCCGGCGATCAACCAGATCGAGCTGCACCCCTACTTCCAGCAGGCCGAGCTTCGGCGCGAGCACGAGGAGCTCGGCATCGTCACCGAGGCGTGGAGCCCGCTGGCGCAGGGACTGGTGCTCGACGATGCGACGATCGTCGCGATCGCGGATGCGCATGCCAGGACACCCGCGCAGGTGGTGATTCGCTGGCATGTGCAGCTTGGCAACGTGGTGATCCCGAAGTCGGTGACCCCTGCCAGGATCCGCGAGAACTTCGATGTGTTCGACTTCGATCTCAGCGATTCGGAGATGCAGGCGATCGCGGCGCTCGACCGGGGCCAACGCACCGGCCCCGACCCGGACACGTTCATCCGCCCCTAGCAGCCGGCGGCGACCCCGGTGGACCGAGCGGTTGTTCAGCTGCCCATGAGGGTGGCCGGCCGTTCCCGTACGTCGGTCAGCTGCCCGTGAAGGTCGCTGCGCGTTTGCCTAGGAAGGCGGCGATGCCCTCGTTGGCGTCGGAGCTCTGGATGACGGCGGCGAACGCGCGCTTCTCGGCGTCGATCCCATCGTCGAGCTCGCCGGCGCCGGAGACGCGCTTGATCTGCTCCACCGCGAGCGGCGCCTGCGCGGCCAGCTTGCGCGCCCACTGGAGCGCCGTGTCGAGCAGTTCGTGGTCGTCGACCAAACGGTTGACGAGGCCCAGCTCGAAGGCTTCGTCGGCGAGAATCGGGTCGCCGACGAGGTTCATCTCCAGCGCCTTGTTGACACCGACGAGTCGCGGCAAGCGCTGTGTGCCGCCGAAGCCGGGGATGATCCCGAGCTTGATCTCCGGCTGGCCGAAGATCGCCGAGCGCGCGGCTATACGTACGTCGCAGGCCATCGCCAGCTCGCAGCCACCGCCGAACGCGAGGCCGTTGACGGCGGCGATCGTGACGATGCTCTCCGAGCCGAGCTCGCGGAAGAGGGCATGAGCGCCGTCGACGAGCTCGGCGCCGGCGGCGGCGTCCATGGTGGTGAATGCCTTGATGTCCGCCCCCGCGCAGTAGAGGAAGGGGTTGGAGGACGCGATCACGAGCGCGCGGACGCCGGAGCCCTTGACCTTGTTCCAAACCTTGCGCAGATCCTCGACTACCTGCGGCGAGATCGAGTTCATCTGACCGTTTGCCAGCCACGCGATCGCCACCCTGTCGTCGCGTGTCTCCAGCTTGATCACCTCGGCCGGCTGCTCGTCGTCGGGCTGGGCATAGGCGTAGAAGCCCTGGCCGCTCTTCTGCCCGAGCCGTCCCTGCGCGACCAGGCGGCGCAGGATGGTGGGCGGCGTGAAGCGCTCGCCGTGTCGCTCGCGTGCGTTCTCCATGCGCTCGAGCACCGTGTCGAGCCCCTCGCTGTCGGCCCTCATGAACGGCGGCATCAGCCCGCGGCGGGGGTCGAGGCCGGCGCCGGCCATCATGCCGAAGTCGATGTCGCGGTGGGTGGCGACGCCCTCCTCGAGGACCAGGCATGCCTCGAGGAACGTCTTCAGCGACAGGAGCTCGACGATCTCGGCCACGTCGGGGTCGGCGTCACCCTCGATGTTCGGTTGGCCGCTGGGGTCGTAGAAGCCATCGCCGCCCGTCTTGGCGCCGAGCTTGCCGTTGGCGACGAGCTTCTGCATGCCCTTGGGCACGTAGAAGCGTTCCTCGCCGTATGACTCGACGAGGTGCTCGGCGACGTGCAACACGGTGTCGAGGCCGAGCAGGTTGACGAGGTAGTAAGGGCCGACGGGCACCACGCCGGCGGCGCCGACGCCCTCGTCGATCTTCTTGATCGACAGGCCCTTCTCCTCCTGCTCGCGCCAGACCTCGGCTATGCCCGAATTGAGGATGCGGTTGACGACGAAGCCGGGGACCTCCGCGCAGGTGATCGGCTGCTTGCGGATCGCCTGGGCGAAGGTGAGCGCGACGGTGACGGTCTCGGCGGAGGTCTCCTCGCCCTCGACGATCTCGATCAGGGGCATGATCGAGGCGGGGTAGAAGTAGTGGAAACCAACCACCTGCTCGGCGCGCAAGGTCGCTTCGCCGATCTCGGTGATCGACAACGAGGAGGTGTTGGAGGCGAGGATGGCGTGTCCGGGAGTAGCGGCGTCGAGCTCGGCGAAGACGCTCTGCTTGATCTCCATCCGCTCGGGCACCGCCTCGATCACGAAATCGACGTCGCCGAAGCCGGCATAGGAGGTGCTGCCCTCAATGCGCGCGAGAATCTCCTCGATCTGCCCCTCAGCTTGCTCGGCGGTGATCTTGCCGCGCTCTACGAGCTTGCCGATCTGACCGCCGGTCACGTTGCGGGCCTCCTCGAGCCCTGCCTGCACGAGCGCGTCGTCGATGTCCTTGAGCACTACGGGAATGCCCGCGGCGGCGATCGTCTGAGCGATCTGGCCGCCCATCGTCCCGGCGCCCACGACTGCGGCCTTGAACACGAACATCTTTCGGTCTCCTCTGCTGACTGGGGGATCCCTGAGACTAACGGCGCGCGCGCCTGCAGCGGAGGCAGGCCCTACCGTTGTGTCCGTGGCCGAGGACGCGCTTGAGGGGAGTGCCCGTGCCGGCGAAGACGGCACCGGGGGCTGGACCGACGAAGCTGTGCGGATCGTCGCCTATGACTCGAGGTGGCCGGCGCGCTTTGAGCAGGAGCGGGCTCTCTTGGCGGCAGCGATCGGCGACTCGGTGCCCGTCGGCGGTATCCACCACGTGGGAAGCACCGCGGTTCCGGGTCTCCAGTCCAAGCCCGTGATCGACATCCTGATCGGCGTCCGCGACCTGGCGAGCTCGCGCGGGTGCTTCGAGAAGCTTGCGGAGCTGAAGTACCTATACGCGCCCTATAGGAGCGCGGAGATGCACTGGTTCTGCAAGCCGCACCCGAGCGTTCGCACGCATCATCTGCATCTCGTGCCGGTCGGATCGGCGAGGTTTCGCGACGAGCTGGCCTTCCGTGACTATCTGCGGGCTCACGCGTACACCGCCGAGCGCTACGGCGAGCTCAAGGGCGAGCTGGCGAGCGCGCTCCCCGACGACCGCGAAGCGTACACCCGTGCCAAGAGCAAGTTCATCTGCGCAACCCTGCGCAAAGCGCTCGACCGACCGGGGGGTTGATATCGAACACTCGCCGCAAACGACGGTGCACACATAAAGCCCGCCTAAGAGGCCTCCGATCCCGGTGAGAAGGACACATCAGTGTCCACTATCCCTAAAGGGGGCTGACGTGTTCATACATCTACGCAAGCGCAAGATAGTAGGCGTGCTCGCATTGGCACTCGCGGGTGTTCTCGCGGTGGGCGCCTATGCCTTCACCGCCAGCAACGAAGTCGCGAATCACGATGCAGGCGCAGGCGCTGCAACCGTGACCGGCTACAAAGTGTCCTCGCCGACGAACTACACCTTCAGCGGTGACGGGCTGACGATGACCGCAGTGAAATTCCAGCTCGACAAAGCCGCTTCAGACGTCGAGGTGGCTTTGACGGCCGGCACGCCCGAAACGGCAGACTGGTCGGACTGCGGCGGATCCGCAGGCGGCGAAAACGAAGTGACGTGCACCTTTGCAGCGCCCGTTCCCGACGCGGAAGGGTTGAAGTTGTCGGTAGCCGCAGTCAGCAGCGGCACGGTAACTATCGAATAGCAATAGAGAGATGGGCAGTGCGGAGCGGCCGGCGCACCGGTCGCTCCGCATTTACGCCCTCCATGCGAACCGAGAGCCGCCATGCGAACTCGCCAAATCAGGAAGCTCGCCGCCAGCGGCCTCGCATTGATCGTCCTCGCCTGCCTCTGGTTCTTCTTCGCTCCAATCGGCCTCGGCGGCTCCACCAGCTATGTGGTCACCGACGGGATCAGCATGCAGCCTCGCTTTCACACGGGGGACCTCGCGGTGGTCCGCAGCCGCGGCGACTACCGGGTGGGTGAAATCGTCGCCTACCACAACAGGGAGTTCCACACGATCGTGCTGCACCGAATCATCGCCCTTGCCGGTGGACGCTACGTGTTCAAGGGCGATAACAACAATTTCGTGGACTTCGAACACCCGGCGCGCAGCCAACTGATCGGCTCCCTGTGGATACATGTTCCGGGCGTCGGCGCGAAACTCGAGTCGATCCGCTCGCCGGTGCTCACGGGAGTGCTCGTTGGACTTGGAACGCTCCTGCTTGCAGGAGCTGCATTCACGCAGAAGCGCAGGCGAAGGCGCAGGCAGCGGCGCGGGGGCGAGAGCGCCGTGGACACGCCGAGGCCCGCGCTGCCGCACGCGACGGAGCCGGTCGTCGGCGTGTTGGCCCTCGGCGCCCTCATACTGCTCCCCTTCCTCGTCCTAGCGCTGCTCGCTTTCACCCGTCCCTCGAGCGCGCTGCTGCCCTCAAAAGTCCCTTACAAGCAGAGCGGCACGCTCTCCTACTCGGCCAACTCAGCGCCCGGCCCCATCTACTCCGGCAACCGCGCGGTGACCGGCGAACCACTGTTCACCCACGTCATCGGCTTGGTCGATCTCCGCTTCGGCTATCTCTTTCATAGCGCGGCGGCGCATTCGCTCACCGGGAAGGCTTCGCTGTCGGCCACGATCGCCTCGACGAGCGGCTGGCAGACGACGCTCCCACTCGGGCGCCCGACGTACTTTCGCGGCGACCACGCGGTAGTGAACGGAACGCTCGACTTGACCTCGCTGCTGGCGCTGCTCGGCCGCGTGCAAAGCGAGACGGCGACGAGCGGCAGCTACACGCTCACGATCGTCCCACAGGTGAGCACGAGAGGGATCGTGGACGCGCTCCCTCTGCATGGGACCTTCTCACCGCAGATCCGCTTTTCGCTCACCAAGCTCGAGATGCAGCCGGCTCTCCCCACGGACGCCACAGGCACAGGCGAACGTTCCTCGGCTAGCCCGTTCGCGCCCACGACGTCCGGCGTGGTGAGCGGCAAGCGCCGACAGCCGTTGTTCATCTCCTTCAAGTTCGTACAGGTGCAGGTGGCGACGGCGCGGGCGATCGCGCTCGGCGGGATCGCGCTCGTGGTCTGCGCTGTGCTGGCGATGCTGGCGCTCCTGCGACCGCGAGAACGAGACGAGCTGGCGGGCATTCGGGCGCGGTACGGCCGCATGATCGTTCCGGTTGCGCACGTCTCGCAGCTGCCGGGCCTCGGCGTGATCGATGTCGCAGACATCGAGGCGCTTGTTCGGATCGCCGAACACTACGACCGCTCGATCCTGCACGAGAGCATCGATGGACGAGACGCCTTTTGGGTCGTCGACGAGAGCGGGCAGTTCCGCTACTCGCTCGCCGGCCCGGGTGGGGCGGTGGAAGAAGTCGCTGCGCCGCAGCCGCCGGCGCCTGCGACCGACGACGTGTACGTCGAGGAGCTCGAACCGATGGGGCCGATCTCGGCTTTCGAGACGAGGATCCACAGGGCCAACCCGGGTCAGGCGGTTGGCCCGGCGCAAGCTACTGGCCCGGCGCAAGCCGCCGGCTCGGGCCACGCGCCCGAACCGGCCTACGCAGCCGACGACCCAGTCCACGCGACTACGGCGGTCCACACAGCCACCCCGGCCCTCGCCGCGGAGGACTACGACGCCAACGGCAACGAGGCAACCGGGCAGGACGACTGGGCAGCGCAGGTGTTCGCCGGCGCGGTCGCGCAGGGAAGCCAGGATTGGCGGGCGGCGTGCGAAGCTTCGGGGGTCATCTTGAACGCCCCGGACAGACGCAGGACATGGAGACTTAGGGGCTTTCGCCCCAACTCCCGCTGATCGCATGCGTGCCGACGCACGACCCGCTCTTCCGAAATTCCAGCCGAGGCTCGCGGGACAGCTCCCGACACGAGGCGCCCTCGCCCTCCCAGATCGTGTGCGGGATACTGCGGACGATGTCAGACGAGAATGTGAACATGGTTCGGCGCGCGCTGGAGCGATTCATAGCAACCGGTGAGCCACCGTGGGACGCGCTGCACGAGGATGTCGAGGTTCACGACCATGACATCATGGACGCGGGCGACTACCGTGGGCACGCGGGATTCGGGCGCTGGCTGGAAGACTGGTCCGCAGCGTGGTCCGAGGACAGCATCGAGCCCGAGGACTTCATCGACGCCGATGAGCGCGTCGTTGTGCTGATCCGCCAGAGAACCACTGGCCAGGGCAGCGGCGTGTCCCTCGAGCGGGAGGACGCGATCGTCTTTGCGATGCGCGACGGAAAGATCGCCCGTCTCGACTACTACAACGATCGTGAACAGGCGCTTGTAGTTGCCGGCTTGGCGAAGTAGGCGTGCCGAGAGCGCGCGGTCGACCTCCCCACTCTCGCCAGATAACCGCCGCGGCCGGCTAGACGCGTGTCGAGAGCTCGCCGCCCGCGGCGCCGCGGATGGCTAGACGCGTGTCGAGAGCTCGGCGGCGTCCCGCACGGCGCGCGCGGCGTCCGTCGGGGCGAGCGCGCACTCGGAGGCGTCCGAGCGGGCGGGGTCTGCGGTCCATGCAGCTAGGAAGGACTCCGAGGCAGCCAGGTCGAGCGGGCATGCGAACAGGAAGCCCTGTCCGCTGTCGCAATTCTCCTCCTTCAACAACGAGAGCACCGAGGACTGCTCGATCCCCTCCGCGAGCGTCTCGATCGAGAGCGACTTGCCGAGCTGGACGAGCGTGCGAATGAGCATCTCGCCGTCCGGTTCTTGGATCAGACGGGAGATGAACGAGCGGTCGATCTTGAGGATGTCGACGGGGAAGCGCTGGAGGTATTTCAGCGATGAGTAGCCTGCGCCGAAGTCGTCGACTGCCACCCGTACGCCGAGCTCCCTGATGACGGCGAGCCGCGCGGCGGTCTCCTCGCTGTCCTTCATGATCGTCATCTCGGTGATCTCGAGCGTGAGCGCGCTCGGGTCGAGCCCGCTCCCTGCCAGCGCATCCTCGACCTCCGCTACGAACGCGTCGCGCTCGAGCTGGATCGCCGACACGTTGACTGCAAGGCCGATCGGGTAGCCCTTCGCGCGCCACGCGGCGCCCTGGCGACAGGCCTCCTGAAGCACCCAACGGCCGACATCGATGATCAGCCCGGTCTCCTCTAGGAGGGGGATGAAGTCATTTGGTTGCACGATGCCTCGCGTCGGGTGTTTCCATCGAAGCAGAGCCTCCACTCCGGTGGGACTCATGTCGCGCAGATCGAACGTCGGCTGATAGACCAGGAAGAACTCGTCGTTGAGAAGGGCATCGCGGAGGTCCATCTCGAGTTCCGTACGGCTTTGAAGTGCGTCTTGCATCCCGGGCTCGAACAGGGCGAAGCGGTTCTTGCCGTCCCACTTGGCCTGGTGCATCGCGATGTCCGCGTCGCGGAGGAACTCCTCGGCCGATGATCGGGCGTCCGTCGCGATCCCGATGCTCGCGGTCACGCTCACGTGAGCCTCGTGCTCCTCTGCGAGCCTGAATGGTTCCTTCAGTGCTTCCTGCAGACGCTCGGCGATCAGCTCGGGTCCTTCTGTGAGCGAGAGCTCCTCGGCGATCACGACGAACTCGTCCCCGCCAAGGCGCCCGAGCGCATCGGTGTCGCGCACAGCGCCATCCAGTCTCTCGGCTACGGATCGCAGGAGCTCATCGCCGGCGCTGTGGCTGAGCGTCTCGTTGATGGACTTGAAGTTATCCAGACCGATGAACAGCACCGCCACCGGGGTTTTGTGGCGACGGGCGCGCATCAGCATCTGCCTCGAGCGGTCCAGGATCAAGGTGCGGTTCGGCAGCCCGGTCAGCGCGTCGTGGGTGGCCATGAACGCGAGCTCCTCCTGACGGCGTTCGAGCTCCTCCTGTCGCCGTTCGAGCTCTTCATCGGTTCGCTGGCGCTCGGTCTCGGAGTTCTCGCACATCCGCAGCAGCGAAACGTCGAGGCCATATTGCACCACCGCCAGGGCGAGGGCGCCGAAGAGGAACTGGCTGACGCCGACGACGTCAA
>Ga0209772_10000449_pt1 | contig 10348 bp, 9 predicted proteins | sample BogFormECP03_OM1_FD_188235 | JGI IMG/M metagenome (GOLD analysis project Ga0209772, IMG submission 188235) | Bog forest soil microbial communities from Calvert Island, British Columbia, Canada - ECP03_OM1 (SPAdes) (version 2) | ecosystem: Environmental > Aquatic > Freshwater > Wetlands > Bog ... | reverse complement strand
GTGACCGAGACGGGGGCTTCGCTGCGGGCGCATCGGTTGAGGATTGTGGATACGGTGCTGGAATCGGCGACTGTGTTTATTATGAATCGCGCGGCTGCTGGTGATGCCTGGAAGAAAGAGAAGGCTGAGAATATTGTTTTGATGCTGCAGGGGGCGATTCTTGCTTCTAGCAAAGTTGGGTTGATGCTGAATGTGCGGCGGGATGATTTGAGTGCGGTGCTGAAAGTGTTGCCGGCGCTGCAGAATCCTACGATTTCTACTTTGAGCGATCCGGGGTGGGTGGCGGTGAATACGATTGTGGAGGAGGCGGTGGTGCGGCAGATTTTGCCTAAGTTGAAGGCGGCTAACGCGCAGGGGATTGTGGAGTATCCCTTGAATAAAATTGTGCTGTGATGCGGATCCTTCGGCTTAATCGCGGGATGGTGGAGAAGTTGCTGCTGGCTCGCTGCGAGCGGGATCGCGCGGCTGAGCGTGTGGCGGCGCGGATTATTGCGGATGTGCGGCGGCGGGGGGATCGGGCGCTTGTCGAGTGGACCTTGCAGCTTGATCGCGCTGATATTGGTGGCGGCGCGATGTGGATTCGGCGGCGCGAGTTTCGCGCTGCTGCTGGGGGGGTGGACGCCGGCTTTCTGCGCGCGATTCGCCAGGCGGCGCGGAATATCCGGCGCGTGGCGGAAAAGCAGATGCCGGTGGGGTGGACGCTTGATGTTGAGCGCGGCGTGCGGATCAGCCAGATCGTGCGACCGATTGAATCTATCGGGTGCTACATTCCCGGCGGGCGATTTTCGCTGGTCTCGACTTTGCTGATGACCGTGGTGCCGGCGCAAGTGGCTGGGGTGCGGCGCATCGTGATTGTTTGCCCCAAGCCGAGCGCCGAATTGCTTGCAGCGGCTGATTTTCTTGGGGTGGAGGCGATCGCGCGGATCGGCGGGGCTCAGGCGATTGCCGCATTGGCTTACGGGACGCGCAACTTTTCGCGAGTGGATAAAATATTCGGGCCGGGGAATCGTTACGTGGCCGCGGCGAAGCAGCTGGTTAGCGCGGATTGCGCGATCGATCTGCACGCCGGACCTACGGAAGCGGTGATTCTTGCGGAGCGCGGCGAGGCCCGCTGGATCGCGGCGGATTTGCTGGCGCAGGCCGAGCATGCGCCGGATGCCGGGAGTTTCCTTGTGACTATTTCGCCGTCACTTGCGCGCGGCGTGCAGCGGGAAATCGCCGCGCAGCTTGCTGGATTGCCGGTTTCAAATCCGGCGCATCGTTCGATCGTTGGGGCTTCCGCGATTTTGCTGGCGCGCTCGCTCGGAGCGGCCATCGAGTTCGTAAATCGATTTGCGCCTGAGCATCTCATCGTCTTTGGCGGAGAGCGCGAAATTTTGCGGCGGACTAATTCGGCGGGGACGATTTTTCTTGGTCCGTGGAGCGCGCAGCCGCTTGGCGACTACTCGAGCGGCAGCAATCATGTGCTGCCGACGGCCGGTTGGGCGCGCACGCGTGGCGGATTGGGTGCGGCGGATTTTGTGAAATGCATCAATGTGCAATCCATCGGGGCGGCGGGGTTCGCGCGGCTTGCGCCCGCCGCGCGATCGCTGGCACGCGCGGAAGGGCTTGCGGCGCATGAGAACGCGGTGGAGGTACGGGGTTGAAAACTTTGTTGCCGGTGCGGGATGCGATTCTGCGGCAGCAGCGCTACGTCGCTCCTGTCGAGGGCCGCGCGGGAAAACTGCGTCTCGACTTCAATGAGAATACTGTGGGTTGCTCGCGCGCTGTTTTGCGGGCGCTTGCGAAACTTACGCCTGAGCGGCTCTCGATGTATCCCGAATACGCGGATACGACGCGCCGCCTTGCGCGTTTTTTCGGCGTGCGCGCGGACGAAATGGTGCTCAGCAACGGCGTGGACGACGCGCTGCATCTTTTGTGCGATACGTTTGTGGATCCGCGGAGCCGCGTTTTGCTCTGCGAGCCTACATTTTCGATGTATCGCTTTTATGCGGAGCTCGCCAACGCGAAAATCGTCACAGTGCGCTACGACGCTGCGATGCGATTCCCGCTGGATGGTGCGCTCGCGGCGCTGCGACATGGCAAGACGTCACCGCGAATTTTCTTTCTTGCGAACCCTAACAATCCTACGGGCACACTGGTCGCCGCCGAGGCGCTGGGTCGCATGCTCCGAGCGGCACCACGCACCGTTATCGTTGTGGATGAGGCCTATGCGGAGTTTTCTGGACTGACGATTATTCGTTGGATTCGCCGCTATCCGAATTTGGTGGTGCTGCGGACATTTTCCAAAGCGGCCGGGCTTGCCGCGCTGCGTCTCGGGTGCATTTTTGCCAATCGAAATATAATTTCGTTCCTCAAGCGCGCTGCTTCGCCATTTTCCGTCAATACCGCCGCACTGGTGGCCGCCGAGGCTGCGACTCGAGACCGGCGCGCGATTCGCAGCTACGTCGCCGAGGTGACGTGGGCGCGGGAGGAATTTTCGCTCGCGCTCACGCGCCTCGGCATCACGGCTTATCCCAGCGCTGCCAATTTTCTGCTCGTTGATTTTGGCGAGCGCGGGCCGCGGCTTGTGCGCCAGTTGGAGCGGCGCGGAATTTTGCTGCGCGATCGTGGAATGGAATTCGGGCGGCGGGGATTTGCGCGCGTCTCGGTTGGAACGCGCGCGGAAATGCGCCGGCTCATCCGCGCGATTGAAAACTACCGGTGATTGCCTGATGGCTCAAAACAAAAAGCGTCAAGCCCGCATCCACCGCAAGACTTCCGAGACGGACATTCGCCTGCGGCTCAATCTCGACGGGCGCGGAAAATCGCGCGTTCATACGGGCATACGATTTTTCGATCACATGCTCGAACTTGTTGCGCGGCATGGCGCTTTCGACCTCGAGCTGGAGGCGCGCGGCGATCTGGATGTGGATCAGCATCACACCGTCGAGGATGTGGGCATCGTGCTTGGCGAAGCGGTGCTGAAGGCGCTGGGATCGAAGCGCGGAATTTTGCGGGCTGGGTACTTTTTGATGCCCATGGACGAAACGCTTGCGGCTGCGGCGATCGATCTCGGCGGGCGGCCTTACTGCGTCTGCCGCGCGAAAATTGCGGCGCGCCGGGTGGGCGATTTTCAGACTGAGTTGCTGGAGGATTTCTTTCAGGGGTTTGCGCAATCGGCGCGGGCTAATGTGCATCTGCGCGCGCTGTATGGCCGCTCTTCGCACCACCAGGTCGAAGCAATTTTTAAAGCGTTCGCGCGCGCGTTGCGGTTTGCGGTCTCGCGCGATCTCAGGTTGCGTCGCGTGTTGCCCAGCACCAAAGGCCTGCTATGAAAGTTACCATTCTCGATTACGGCGCGGGAAATTTGCCGTCGGTTGAGCGTGCTTTCGAGCGTCTCGGTGTGGCCACGGAGCGCGCCACGACGCCCGAGTCCATTTCTCGTGCTTCGGCCATCGTCTTGCCTGGCGTTGGCCACGTGGCTGCGCTAATTCGGGCGCTCGATACTCTCGGTTTGCGCGCGCCATTATGCGAGGCCGTGCGCCGCGGAGTTCCATTTCTCGGCATCTGTCTTGGCTTGCAGGTGCTTTTTGCGTCGAGCGAGGAAGCACCTGAGCTATCGGGACTGAATTTATTCGACGGGTCGGTGCGAGCGCTGCCGAGCACCGTGAAGCTTCCGCACATGGGCTGGAATCAGCTTCGTCGCGCGCGCGAATCGCGGCTCTTGCGTGGACTTACCGACGACGCCTGGTTTTATTTTGCACATTCCTACGCCGCGCTGGAGCCCGGCCCTGGCGCTGCTGCGACGTGCACCTACGGCGCGGAATTTTCCGCCGTCATCGAATGGGACAACCTCTTCGCCGTTCAATTTCACCCGGAGAAGTCCGGATCGAGCGGCGCGAGCGTCTTCGCGAATTTTGTTGAAATGGCTATATGACGCTGGCGCGGCGCATCATTCCCTGCCTCGATACTGATGGCGCGCGCGTGGTCAAAGGCATCAACTTCGCCGGCTTGCGCGACGCCGGTGATCCTGTCGAACTTGCGGCGCGTTATGACGCCGAGGGCGCGGACGAACTTGTGGTGCTCGATATCGCCGCGTCGCGCGACCGGCGTCCTACATTTCTGGAAACGATTCGGCGCGTGGCTGCCGAGCTGGCAATTCCGCTTACTGCGGGCGGCGGGATTCGCACGCTGGAGGATGCGCGGGCGGTGGTGCGCGCGGGCGCGGACAAAGTTACTGTTAACACTGCGGCTGTGGAACGCGCGGAACTTATTGCGGAGCTTGCCGGTGAATTCGGCTCGCAGGCGGTGGTGCTGGCGATTGATGCGAAACGGGCAGGTGAATCGTGGGACGTGCGCGTGCGCGGCGGACGGGAATCGGCGCAGCGCGATGCGATTTACTGGGCGCGCGAGGGAGTTGCGCTTGGCGCGGGGGAAATTCTGATTACATCCGTCGATCGCGACGGAACGCAATGCGGCTTCGACATCGATCTCACGTCGGCAATCGCGCGAAGCGTGACGGTTCCGGTGATTGCCTCGGGCGGGGCGAAAACTCCCGCGCACTTTGTGGAGGTATTCACCGCTGGCGGCGCTGACGCTGCGCTCGCTGCATCGATATTTCACGAGCGCATTCAGCCCATCGGCGCGCTGAAGGAGTTTCTAGCGCGTGAAGGCATCGCAGTGCGGCCGACGCGATGATTATTCCTTGCATCGATCTTCAGGATGGCCGGGCCGTGCAGCTTGTGCGAGGCCGGCGGCGGGCGCTTGCTGTGGACGATGTTCTCGGGCTGCTCGAGCGCTTCCGCAAGTATTCTCAATTGCACATCATTGATCTGGACGCGGCGCTGCGCACCGGGAGCAACGATCGTCTGGTGCTGCAGCTCTGCCGGGAGGCGAAGCGCAGCTTCGGCTTTCGCGTTCGCGTCGGCGGAGGCATTCGCACGGCGGCGCGCGCGATGAAACTTCTTCGCGGCGGGGCGGATCAGGTGATCCTTGGCAGCGCGGTATTTAGAGACGGGCGCATTCGCGGGCGATTTCTGTCTGCGTTCGCGCGGCGCGTTGGGCGCAGGCGGATCATCATCGCGCTGGACTGCAAGAAGGGAAAAATTGTGGTCAGCGGTTGGCGGCAGGCGCTTCGCTTGCGTCCTGAAGACGTGATCCCGCAGCTGGAATCGTATTGCGCGGGGTTTCTTTGCACGTTTGTGGACAATGAGGGCACTTTGCGCGGCACGAATCTGGATTGGTTTCGCGGGCTGCGCAGTGTGACGTCGCTGCCGATGATCGCGGCAGGCGGAATTCGCAGCCGCGGCGAAGTGCGGGCGTTGGAACGCGTCGGGATGGATGCCGCGGTGGGAATGGCGCTCTATCTCAACCGGCTGCGCTAACTGCGCTGCATGGTTGAACTGACATGAAGTCATCTGGATTCGTTGGCAGAGTGCCAGTTGGCGAAGCCGATGAACCTCGGAGAATGCACAACCTCGATACGCGGAGGCAAGTAGCTCACGCTTTAGCAAACGTTACACGGGCGGGCGCAGCAAGCGAGCGCCCCTACGAAGAAAACGGCAAAGCGAACGGCGAGGGCGACGGAGATTTCAAATTTCAGATTTGAAATTTGAGATTGGGGAAACGGCAACGGCAAATGCAACGGCAAAAGCAAATGCAGATCCCTCACCCTTGAAGGGGATTCGGGATGACAACGTGGGGTTGATCGGAGCGGCGAAAATTCGGCGGGAAACGCGGAGCGCGCCCCAATTTGTATGCAGTGGCTCGCTTGCGGGATTGAATGGTAAGATGGCGGCGCAATTCGCGTGACTTCCCCTCTTCACGTGCAACGTGCCTCTTGGTGCAGAACGAAATTGAACGAGCTTCGACGCAAAACGAATTGAAATCAAAGCTAGACGAATCGAAAAGGAGAGAAATCCATGCCGACGATTACGACCAAAGACGGAACTACAATTTTTTACAAGGATTGGGGCACGGGACAGCCCATCGTTTTCAGCCACGGATGGCCGCTGACTGCCGATGATTGGGACGGGCAGATGTTGTTCTTCGGCGAGCGCGGGTATCGCGTGATCGCGCACGACCGGCGCGGTCATGGCCGTTCGAGCCAGACTTGGGATGGGAATGAGATGAATACCTACGCCGACGATCTCGCGCAGCTATTCGATACTCTCGACGTCAAAAACGCGATCATGGTGGGACATTCCACGGGCGGCGGCGAAGTCGCTCGCTATCTTGGGCGGCATGGCTCCAAGCGTGTGGCCAAGGCCGCGCTTATCAGCGCGGTTCCGCCGCTTATGTTGAAGACGGACAAGAATCCTACCGGTCAGCCCGTCGCAGCTTTTGACGCCCTTCGAACTGCACTCGCAGCCAATCGGCCGCAGTTTTACAAAGACATCACGCTCCCGTTCTACGGATACAACCGCCCCGGCGCAAAAATCTCAGAGGGTATCCGCGAGCACTGGTGGCTGCAGGGAATGATCGGAGGCATGAAGGCCCACTACGATTGCATCAAGGCTTTCTCGGAAACGGACTTCACCGAGGATCTGAAGAAGATCGACATTCCTGTGCTGGTGATGCATAGCGAAGACGATCAGATCGTGCCGATCGCTGCCGCGGGTCCCATGGCCGCGAAATTACTGAAGAATGCCACGCTGAAAGTCTATTCGGGCCTCCCGCATGGCATGCCGACAACCAACGCGGACCTGATCAACGCTGACTTGCTGGCGTTCTTCAAAGGCGCGGCTTCGGTCTCGGCCTGAGGTGCGAGAGTAATTGGTTCACAATGCGATCCGATGCGCGGCTATTCCGCATCGGGAGGCCTCGATGCGTTTGCGGAGAGCCCGTTCGCCGCGCCAACTGCGGCGGCGGCTCTTTCAAACGCATCGAGGATAATATCTTGCACGTTCCGAGAGTCTCACCGGCGCGGCGAGCTTCATGAAGGCAATCTACATCACGCAGCACGGAGCCGTTGAGGATCTAAAAGTAAGCGATGTTCCTGTGCCGTCGATCGGGCCGGGCGAAGTGCTGGTCAAAGTTGCGGCGGCCGGAATCAATCCCAGCGATCTCGTCAGCATCCACGGTAAATTTGCCGATTCTGTGCTGCCCCGCGTTGTTGGCCGTGATTTCGCCGGCAAAATAGTAGAAGGACCCGTCGAACTTATCGGAAGCGAAGTGTGGGGCACCGGCGGCGATCTGGGAGTTAGTCGCGATGGCACGAACGCCGAATATGTGGCGATTCCTCGCGAAGCTGTTGCGCGGCGCCCAAAGAATCTGACTGCGGAAGAGGCGGCAGCAGTTGGCGTTCCGTTTGTTACCGCGTTTTCCGCGCTGATCAGCCTTGGGCGACTGAAGGAAGGCGAGTGGGTCATCGTTTCGGGCGCGGCTGGTTCCGTTGGCCAAGCCGCGATTCAGATCGCGCACGCGAAGGGAGCTCGGATTGTAGCGCTGATCAGGGATGCGGCGGAGCGGCGGATTTCCGAACCCGGCGCGGTGCAGGCAATTGCGCAGTCGGATCTCGGAAATCTGGATGCGGTGGTTCGCGAGGCGACGAATGGCAAGGGCGCCAGCCTGGCATTGAATGGCGTGGGCGGCGCGATCTTCGCGACTCTGCTTGGATCGCTCGCGGTGGGCGGACGGCAAGTGGTTTACTCCGCGGCCGGCGGGCAAGAATCTACGCTGAATATTTTGTCCTTCTACAAAAATCAATTCGCTCTATTCGGACTGGATACTCAGAAATTCGGTGTCATCAAGTGTGCTGGGATCTTAAATGAGATTGCGCCCATGTTTGAATCGGGGGCGATCAAACCGCCGGCGATCGCCGAGCGCTACTCGTTATCCGAGGCTGCGCAAGCTTACGCGCGGGTGGCCTCAGGCAAGGTTGGCAAAGTCGTGTTAATCCCGACTTCGGAAACGAAGGCGTAGTGCCGCGGCGCGCAGTGGAATCTGCATCCGGCGGTTTCGCAATCAGCTCATGCCGCGAGCTCCTAAGGCTTCTGCGTGGGCACTTCGATGATTTGTCCCGCTTGCGGTCCGGAACCCGAGAGGAAATCGAGCACCGTTGGCGCAATTCGATCAACGCAAGTGAGCACCGCGACGTGTCCGCACCCGTCATACACCGCCAGCACTGATTGAGGCGCGGCGCGATGCATCGATTCCGCGAGCGCAAGCGGCGTCATCGCGTCCTGCTTGCCCCACACAATCAGCATGGGCATTTTCAATGCGGAAAATTTCTGGTCCAGAAAATCGGCCCCTCCAAACATGGACGCCAACGCCCGCTGCACGACCCATCCGTCGCGTTTCACCTTTCGAAAAAAATCGGCTTTCACGAATTCAGGCATCGAGGGAGGATTGGGCGTTACGAGAGCCATCAACTGATCTATCTGTCCGCTGGTCTGCGGGGTAAAAAGCGCGGGATCGAAACTCAGCTTGAACGACATGCCCGCGCTGTCAATCAGCAGCAGGCGCGTCACGCGTTGCGGCTGATCCAGCGCAACGGATGAAGCAATCCATCCGCCCATGGATACGCCGCCCAACGCGATCGCGGAGAGATGATTGGCGTCGAGAAACGCTTCAACGAATTTCGCCTCTTCGGGAATGGAATAGCTGCGGTCCGCGGGTTTCGCCGAGTGGCCGTAGCCAAGTAGATCCAAAGCGTAAACGTGATAGCCCGCGCGCACCAGGCGGGGCGCGAGGTTGCGCCAATCCTGTTGCGCTTCGGAGCCGAGTCCGTGGATCAGCACGACGGGCTGCCCGCTGCCGCCTTCGATGTAATGCGTTTGATAGCCATCGACGAGCATCCAGCGGCTGTGAATTCCGGCGCGCGATAGTTGCAACTGCGTGACTTCGCCGGCGACCCAAAGCGGTGCGCGCCACACGACAAACGCGAAAGCAACAATTAGAATGACGAGAACAATCAGCAGCCGCACGATAATTCGCAACGCAGGGCGGGACTTGCCGGGGCTATTCGCGTTCATAAACGCTCATCGTGTACTCCTCCGCAGAAATCAACGGCAAAAGTTTTTGTCGCGGCGACCTTCAGAGTCTGCATGACGACTCGAGAAACGGGCCCTCAGCGGCTAAAGCCGTAGTCATTTTGTGGCACCTGCGGCATGACTGAAGTCATGCCCTGACAAAGCACCTGTTAGTGCTGATATCCACCCTGCCGCGCAGCTCGATTGGCAAGAGCTTGCGCGGTAACGAGCGCCGAGTCCACGCTTTCATTCCCGGCGAGAACATCCGAAATGATCTGCCCAATCTGCGTGCCAATCGCCTGAAATTCAGGAATAGCCACAAATTGAATCCCGGTGTAGGGAACGGCCTGCATCGAAGGTGAGTCGGGATCGGTCGTCTCAATCGCATCGAGTACGATTCCGCTAAACGGCGCGGCCTGCCGGTAAAGCGGATTTGCGTAAGTCGAGTAACGCGTCCCCGGCGTTGCCGAGGCCCAGCCGCGAGTTTCTCCCGCCGCGCTGATATATTCCTTTGAGGTGGCCCACGCAATAAATTGCATCGCGAGCGGTTTGTTTTTCGATGTGTACGGAACTCCGAGGGACCAAACCCAAAGCCAGTGAGATCCTTTGGCAGTCACGTCAATAGGCGCTGGAGCTACGCCCACTTCGTGCGAAATTTTAGATTCCTGCGGATTAAAAAGAATTCCCGCGGCTACGGTCGCATCGATCCACATCGCGCAACTGCCGCCGGCAAATAGCGCCAGGTTCTCGTTGAAATTATTGGAGTTAGCGCCTGGCGGGCCGTATTGCGTCAAAAGTTTCACGTACTCGCCCACTGCGTTCTTCCACTGCGGCGTGTCGATGGTGGCTTGCCAATTTTCGTCAAACCATCGCCCGCCATAAGCGTTCACCATCGTCGAAACCAGAGCCATGTTCGCGCCCCAACCCGCTTTGCCTCGCAAACAGATTCCATATTTTCCAGCGGGTTTGTCGGTGAGCGCGGCTGCGAATCGATCGATGTCGCTCCAGGTGGGATGATCGGGCATCGTCAATCCCATTTTGGCGAAAAGGTCCTTGCGATAATAGGTCAGCGAGCTCTCGCCATAGAACGGCAGCGCGTAAAGTTTGCCATCGTAAGAAAGTCCCTCGCGCACGGGCTTCAATAAATCGTCAACATCATAATTCGCAGGCAAGTTTTCAACCGGCTCGAGCCAACCCTTCTTGGCCCAAATCTGAGCCTCATAGCTGCCGATGGTTACGACATCGAACTGCTCGCCGCCTGGGTCCGCCAAGGCGCCGAATACTCGGTCCACTGGTCCTATCGCCAACCGGTTCGCCCGGCGCTTCCGGAAGTGCAGGACAAAGCGTGGCCGCGTGGCCCAATCGATCAGTTCATCCTGGCCCGGCTCGATCGC
>Ga0209772_10000447_pt1 | contig 10364 bp, 10 predicted proteins | sample BogFormECP03_OM1_FD_188235 | JGI IMG/M metagenome (GOLD analysis project Ga0209772, IMG submission 188235) | Bog forest soil microbial communities from Calvert Island, British Columbia, Canada - ECP03_OM1 (SPAdes) (version 2) | ecosystem: Environmental > Aquatic > Freshwater > Wetlands > Bog ... | reverse complement strand
AATCACCGCCGCCGCCATCGCGATTCCCGCCGCCGCCGACAGAAAATTGTGCGACGTCAGCCCCACCATCTGCGTCAGGTAACTCAGCGTCTGCTCGCCTGAGTAGGCCTGCCAGTTGGTGTTGGTCGTGAAGCTGGCCGCGGTGTTGAAGGCCAGCCCCGGCGGCACGCCCGCGAGCCCCTGAGGATTGAGCGGCAGGTAGTACTGCAGCCGCTGCAACCCGTACAGGAAGATCATCGAGATCAAGCTGAATGCGAGCATCGAAATCGCGTATGCCGCCCAGCCCATCTCGACCTCGGGGTTTATCCCGCAAAGCTTGTAAATCAAGCTCTCGATCGGCGTCAGCACCCGGTCGAGAAAAGTGTGCTCACGCGAAAACACCTTCGCCATGTACAGGCCGAGCGGCACGCTGATCGCCGTCACCAGAATGAAGTACACAGCGATCTGAATGATCGAATTGGATAGCATCTAAGTATGTACCGGCTAGTAAGCTTAGAAACGTTCTGGGCGCAGCAATGCGTAGATCAAATACACCGCGAGTAAGAGAGCGCAGACTCCTCCGAGCACAGTTTCAACCGGACTCATAGGTCGTCACACCCCCAAACGTAGGAAATTGCGATCGCGAAGAAGGCAACGCTAGCGAGTATTGAAATCACGTCCCACATACTAACTCCCCGCTACCAAGTCTTAGTGACCTAGTTGATTCGGATGCGGCTCCGGACGAGCTGGATTCTCGACGTGCGCAGGACGGTGGCCGTTCGATGGAGCATGACCGTTCGATCCGTTTCCACTGCCGTTGCCGTTTCCATTAGCGTGCAGGCGAAAGTGAGCGTCCGTAACAACACGCATCGCCGGGCATGGGCCCGCCGCGAAGGTCTCGGCGCGCGCGACAACTTCGTCACGGGTGAGCGGCTCGCCGTCCTCGGCGATTGGCCTCAGCGCACCGCGGCGGCCGTCGTTCACCACGAACGACCACTTACATCGCGCGCAGTGATAAAGATATCGCTGTGGCTTGAAGAGACCGGGCAGTTTGTCGAGCACTTTTACTGAGAACAGATGTGGAAATCTCGTTTCGATGTGCTGTTTCATAGGGATGCCGCGCCTCCGTCGGAACTCTTCCGACGCTAGTAACAGCACCGCGCGTGCCAATGCAGAAAAGCCCGATTCCACAGGGCTTTTTGCATCTTTCGATTCTGCGCATTTCAATATGCATCGTGCTATTCAATGCAAACTTCATCGAAATGCAATCCACCAACCGCGAATCGCAGACCCTCTGAGCCCTTCAGCCGAGGATCCTCGACGGCTCGAGCTACTCCTGCTTGACCAGCAGGCCGCGCGAGCGCGCCTTCTCATAGATCCAGGTGAAGAATCCGATCGCTATCGCGAAGTACACGACGTTCAACCCGGCGCCCCACCAGAAATGCAGCGGCGAGAATCCTTTACCGGCCAGAACCTGGCGCATGCCCTCGAACGAATGCGCCGTCGGCAGCATCCACGCGATGTCCTGCAGCCACTTCGGCAGCGACGACATCGGGTACATCACGCACGACACCGGCATCAGCAGACCCGCGAAGCTCCATGCCAGCGCCTGGATTTTCGTCGAGTAGCGAAAGATCATTCCCGTGATGGCGATTCCCAACGCGAGCGCGAACAACATCAGGTTCGCGATGTACGGGAGGAACTGTGGCAACCACGGAAAGATGTCGAACGAGTATGCTGCCCAGCCGATCGCCGCTGCCGCCAACAGTCCGACCATCACCTTCAACACGCACACCGTGATGAGTCCGGCCATGTACTCCGACAGCGTCAAGGGCGTTGAGAACAGGTTGACGAGGTTGCGGCACCATAGCTCGTCGATGAAGCCGATCGCCATGTCGCGCTGAAAGCTGTAGAAGGTTCCCCACAGAATTATCGCGCCGAGCAGGCAGCTGACCACGTTCGGCTGCAAGTGATTGCTATGCGCCAGGTAAACGGTGAAGAAACCCCACATGATGATGTCGAGCACCGGCCACCAGATCATATCGACCACGCGGTCGAAATTGTGCCGCGATTCGTAAATGTGCCGTTCGATTACGGCGTTGATGCGATGTAACTTCATGCCGCCTTGCCCCTCACCACGCGCAAGAAGACTTCCTCCAGCGCGGGTGCTTCGCGTTCCTCTTCGAGGAGCGCCTGCGTGATTTCGATCGGACTGCCCGCGGCGATCACTTTTCCGTGATGCAGAAAAATAATCCGCTTACACATCCGCTCGACCTCTTCCATGTTGTGCGACGTGTACAAAATCGTCGTGCCCTTGTCGCGTTGCGCGTCGAGCAGCGCGTTCTTCACCTGCCACGCCACTTCGGGATCGAGGTACGCCGTCGGCTCGTCGAGCAGCAGCAGTTCGGGATCGTTGAGGAACGCCTTGCACAGCCCGACCCGCGTATTCTCGCCCGACGACAGCCGCGCGATCGCTTTGTCGCGCAGCTTGGTGATGCCGAAGCGCTCGAGCTGCTCGTCGATTCGCTCGCGCGGCTTTTGCAGATTGTAGATGCGCGCGAACACCTTGAGGTTCTCGAGCACCGTCAGCCGGAATGGAAACGCGACGTACGGCGACGTGAAGTTCATGCGCTCGAGGATTTCCCCGCGATGCGTCGCCATCGACTCTCCGAAAATGCTGATGCGCCCCGAAGTCGGCGTGATCAGCCCGAGGATCATGTGGATCGTCGTCGTCTTGCCCGCGCCGTTGGGCCCGAGCATCCCGATTATCTCGCCGCGCTCGATCCCGAAGCTCACGTTATCGACCGCGCGAAAATCGCCGAAGGTCTTGCTCAGATTTCCAACTTCTACCAGCATCGAATTCCTGCCTTTAACGCCTGTGCGTTTTCGTGCGCAAAAAACAAAACGGCCACGGAGTGTTTTGCACCCGTGGCCGTCTGACGCGTTTCGATTATGCTATTGAGTCAATGATGACCGAACGTCGCAGACACACCACCACGGGAGGTTTCCCGGGCCCTTTCGATATTCGGATTCATCAAGCGTGTCTTCCTCTGGCGTTCGACGTATAACCTTGTAGCAGCTTGCGCGCTTTCTGGCTACAGGCCGGAAAATCGGAGCGATGATGTTCTTCAAAATTCTTCTTGGCATCGACGTCGCAGTCGCAGTGGTGGTGCTCTACTTCTTCGAAGTCGGCTTGAACGACGGATCGATCTCCTCTTTCAACATCTACCTGTGGCTTGAGATGGTCGGTTGCGTCGGCGCCGTTCTGATTGGAGGCCTGACTCTGAGCTCATACGGCCATCCGCGCCTGGCCAAAGCCGTGCTGATGGTTCTGGCGGTGCCGGGCGTTTCTTATGTGTTGTTTTTTGCGATGCTGATCATTACTCACCCACGCTGGAACTGAGATAGGAGCATCCAATGTTGGAACCAAAATACGGCGACGTATCGGTCACGCTCGACGGTCATGTGGCGACGCTCGAGATTCATCGGCCGCCGCATAATTTCTTCGACTTCAACCTGATTCGCGATCTCGCCAATGCGTGCGAGGCGCTCGACCAGCAGCCGGAATGTCGCGCGCTGATGCTCTGTTCCGAGGGCAAGTCATTTTGCGCGGGCGCGAACTTCGCCAATCGCGATGCGAGCAGCGGCGAGACCACGGCGCGCGCCGGCGAAAATCCGCTCTATGTTGAGGGCGTCAGGCTGTTCCGCTGCAAAAAGCCGGTCGTTGCTGCAATTCAAGGCGCCGCGATCGGCGGAGGCTTCGGACTCGCGCTGGTCGCCGACTTCCGCATCGCGACCGCCGAGGCCCGCTTCGCCGCGAACTTCGTCAAGCTCGGCATCCACCCCGGCTTCGGCCTCACCTACACGCTCCCGCGGCTGATCGGCACGCAAAAGGCCAGCCTCATGTTCTACACGGGGCGCCGCGTCACCGGCGAAGAAGCGCTCGCCTGGGGAATCTGCGATTCGCTCGCCGAGCCGGACAAACTCCGCAATGAGGCGAACGCGCTCGCGAAAGAAATCGCCGAGGGCGCGCCGCTCGCGCTCTTATCGACGCGAGCGACGATGCGCCAGGGCCTGGCTGACGCCGTCAAGGCGCAGACCGATCACGAGTTCAAGGAACAGTCATGGCTGTTCCGCACCGAAGATCACCGCGAAGGCGTAAAGGCAGTGACAGAACGCCGCCCGGGTAACTTCAAGGGCAAATGAAAAGTTTCGAGCAGGGACTCACGTCCCTGCTCGTCTTTGAACACCGGGTGCAGGGGTCACCCCTGCCGAAGGAAGCGTGAAACCCACCGCGGGTTTCACATTAAAATCAAGTGATTTGCCCTTCCCTGACTACGCCGCCTCGGCCTTCGCGCCGTTGAGCTTCTTCAACTCGGGCATCACTTCGCTCGCGAACAGCCGCAGACTCTTCTCGGCGTCTTCGATCGGCATACCCGCGTAGCTGAACACGCCGGTGTAATGGTCGGCGCCGACCTTCCGGCGAATCTCGTCGATCTTGTTGAAGCACATCTCGGGCGTGCCCCACACCTGCAGGCTCAGGAAGTACTCGATCGACGCGCTGGTGTTGCCCTTCAGCGCCTTCGCCATCTGCTCGTAATATTCGTAGCCCTTGGCCTTGCCGAAATTCTCGCTCGCCATCTCGTAGTGACGCAGCGCGGTTTCCCAATAGCCGCCGATGTACTTGACCGCCATTTCGCGCGCGCGGTCGGCGCTCTTGTCGCAGAAGGTCCAGCCCGCTGCGATTGTCGGCAGCGGCTCTCCGCCGTTCACCTGCTTGTAGATAGTGCGGTACTCGCCGAGTTCCTGCGCGACGGCCTCCCACGGCTTCTGCGGAATGATCAGGATGCCGATGCCGAGCTTTGCCATGATGCGCGAAGACTCGGGCGAGACTGCGGCCGCGTACGTGCGTCCCTTGAACGACTTGAACGGCTTCGGCCTGATGTCGCGGCGCGGCTGCTTGATATACTTGCCGTCGTATTCGCAGTAGCCCTTCTCGAGTCCCTCGAGCAGCATCTCCGCCGACTCGATAAACCGCTCGCGCGATTCGCCGAGCGGGACGCGGAACCCTTCGAACTCGATTCGCGCAAGTCCCCGCCCCAGGCCCAGAATCATGCGCCCGTTCGACATGTGATCGACCACTGACACCTGCTCGGCGACGCGCATCGGGTCATGCCACGGCATGACGACCACCATCGATCCAAGCTGTATCGTCTTGGTGCGGCCGGCGAAGTAGGTCAGGAACTGCAACACGTCGGGGCACATCGTGTAGTCGTCGAAATGATGCTCGACGCTCCAGATGGAATCGAATCCGAGCGGCTCATACAGGTCGCCGATGTGCAAATCTTCGGTATAAACGTCGCGGTCCGATCGCACATTGTGCGGATTCTGGAAAATTACAGCTCCACCAACTTTCATTTCGAGATCCTCCCTGAGCGCGGGCTTAAAGATTCAACGAGACACCATTCACATACCAACCGTTTAGTAAAATTGCAAAGTGACCAATTTGAGAATTCTTTCCCATCGACGTTTCCTGTATTAGCAGGACTATGCGGATTCTGGTCACTGGTTCTTCCGGCTGGCTGGGACAGACCCTGGTCCCGCGCCTGATCCACGGCGGTCATCAAGTGGTGGGGATGGATCCGACGCCTTCTCCCACTACGCAGGTCGTCGGCTCGGTCGCCGATCGCAAGCTCGTTGGTTCGACTATCCGGGACTTCCAGCTCAATGCGATCGTGCACGCCGCCGCGCTTCACAAACCGAACATAGAAACTTTCGAGCGATCGGAATTCGTCGCCGTCAATGTTCAGGGCACGCTCAATCTGCTCGAAGAGTCTGTCGCTGCGGGCTCGAAAGTGGACCGCTTCATCTTCACCTCGACGACGTCGCTGATGATCTCGCGCGACATCCGCGAAGGACTTTCCGGTGGCGCGCGGAAGGCCACCTGGATCACCGAGGCGATGACGCCCCTGCTGCCGCGCAATATCTATGGCGTCACGAAACTTTCCGCCGAACATCTGTGCCGCCTGTTCCACGAACTTCATGGATTGCCGGTCCTCATCCTGCGCACTTCGCGGTTCTTTCCCGAAGAGGACGACATGGCGCATGCGATCGCGCAGTCGGGGCCCAATACCAAGGCCAACGAGTTTCTGTTTCGGCGCCTGACGGTGGAGGACGCCGCCGACAGCCATCTGGTGGCATTGGACAAGGCGCCCGAACTGGGGCTCGACACCTTTATTGCTTCGGCCACCACTCCATTTTCGCCGGCCGATTGCGAACAGCTGATCGTCGACGCACCTGCCGTCGTCGCCCGATACTTCCCGGAGTACCCGGAACTCTATGCGCGCGCGGGTTGGACGATGTTTCAATCGATCGACCGCGTCTATGATTCGAGCAAGGCGAGCCGGCGGCTTGGCTTCGAATGCCGCACCGGCTTCGCAGAAAAGCTGCAGGAACTATCGCAGCAGTTGGATATGAACCGCCGCCGAATCGGAGAATGAGATTCCGATCCTGCGAGGAGTCCTAACTCGATGATTCACGGAAGCTGTTTGTGCGGAGGTATCCGCTTCGAATTCACCAAGCCGGCCGGGCCGTTCGAGCTATGCCACTGCACGCGATGCCGCAAAGTCACCGGCTCCGCCTTTTTCTCAGGACTCTACGTCCGCCTCAAAGACTTCCGTCTGGTCGAGGGCCACGAGCTGATCACTAACTACGACGCGCCGATTTTGCGCGAGCCGCCCGCCTATCGCGTCTCGTTCTGCAGCCGATGCGGCTCGCCGGTGCCGAATCCAGCCGCCAGCTCAGGACTTCTCGAGATTCCCGCCGGCCTGCTCGACGACGACCCCGCAATGAAGCCCGACAAACACATCTTCGTCGAGCTCAAATCACCGTGGTTCGAAATCACCGACGACCTTCCGCAATACGATCGACCGCGCTTGATCGCGCTGCGCAGTGGCGCGAAGATCAACAACTAACATGCGGCACCTGATAGACATGCACAATCCACCCCATCCCGGCGGTATCGTACGACGTCAGTGCCTCGATCCATTGCGCCTCTCGGTCACTGAAGCCGCGAAAGCCTTGGGCGTCACGCGGCAGGCGCTTTCGGATCTGGTGAACGAGCGCGCAGGCGTATCGGTGGATATGGCTATTCGACTCTCGAAAGCATTCGGTTCGAGTCCGGAAACGTGGCTCGGAATGCAAATGGCTCACGACCTTTGGCATGCTCGCAGCCGCGCCAGGCGAATCCGCGTGCGGTCGTTCAGGGCCGCGTGAGTAACGGTCTCCCGCGCTTGATTGCGCTGCGCACTAACATGAAGATGCCATCATGATGCGACGAGATATTTTTACTGAAGAGCATGAGATGTTCCGCGCGCAGGTGCGCCGCTTCGTTGATTCCGAAATCGAGCCGAAGGTCGCCGAATGGAATCGCGCCGGCATGAGCGATCGCGCCAGTTGGCGCAAGATGGGCGAGGCCGGCTTCCTCGGCGCCAACGCGCCCGCCGAATACGGCGGCGGCGGCGTGGATTTCATCTACGACGCCATCGTCATGGAAGAGTTGTCGCGCGTGCGCGCGCACGGCCTCATGATGTCGCTGCATTCGGACATCTGCATGCCCTACATCACCAGCTTCGGCAACGAGGAGCAGAAGCGCCGCTACCTGCCCGGCGCGATCAGCGGCGAGACCATCCTGGCGATCGCGATGACCGAGCCGGGCACCGGCTCCGATCTCGCCGCCGTGCAGACCACCGCGCGCCGCGACGGCGATCACTACGTGATCAACGGCTCGAAGATTTTTATCTCCAACGGCCAGATTGCCGACCTCGTCATCGTCGTCTGCAAAACCGACCCCAAGGCCAACCCTCCGCACAAGGGCGTCAGTCTGATGCTGGTCGACGCGAGCGCGCCCGGCTTCGTCCGCGGCCGCAAGCTCGACAAGCTCGGGCTCCGCGGCCAGGACACGAGCGAGCTGTTCTTCGAGGACTGCCGCGTCCCGGCCGGCAACCTGCTCGGCAAGGAAGGCACGGGCTTCAAGATGCTGATGGAGAAGCTGCAGCAGGAGCGGCTCTGCATAGGAGTCGGCTCGATGGCGAGTTGCCGGCGCACGCTCGAGGACACGATCGCCTACTGCAAGAATCGCCGCGCGTTCGGCCATCCAATCGCGGAATTTCAAAATACCCAGTTCAAGCTGGCTGAGATGATGACCGAGGTGGAAGTCGGGCAAGCGTTCGTCGACAAGCTGCTGGTCGCGCACGTCCGCGGCGACGACATCGTCGCCGAAGTAAGCATGGCAAAATGGTGGACGACGGATTTGCAGAAACGCATCACCAGCCAATGCCTGCAACTGCACGGCGGCTACGGCTTCATGATGGAGTATCCGGTTTCGACCGACTACGCCGACGCGGCAGTGCAATCGATCTACGCCGGCACCAACGAAATCATGAAGGTGATCATCGCCCGCCGCCTCGGACTGGAATCGCGCAAGTAGCAGAAGACCGCGAGTGGATCACTCCATCGGCAGGCCGACGTAATTCTCTGCCAGCGTCTGCGACGCGGCGCGCGAGCTGGTCAGGTAGTCGAGTTCGGCCAGCTGCCGGCGCTGATCGAATGCGTTCTCGTCGGCGAATCGATGCAGCATCGAGGTCATCCACCACGAGAATCGCTGCACCTTCCAGACGCGCCGCAAGCAGATCTCCGAATACTTAGTTAGTAGTTCGCGATTACTATTGGCGTAATAGTCAGTCAGCGCGCGCGCGAGTACTCGAACATCTGCGACCGCCAGGTTGAGGCCTTTGGCGCCCGTCGGCGGCACGATATGCGCCGCGTCGCCGGCGAGGAACAGCGTGCCGGATTGCATCGGCTCGACGACGAAGCTGCGCATCTCGGTGATTCCCTTCTGCAGCACCTTGCCCCGGTTGAGTTTCCAGTGGTCGCCCGCCGCGAGTCTCAGCTGAAGCTCGTCCCAGATCTTTTCGTCGGGCCAGTCGGCAGGATCCTCGTCGGGTGCGCATTGCAGGTAGAGCCGCGTGATTTCCGGCGACCGCATGCTGTGCAGCGCAAAGCCGCGTTCATGGTACGCGTAGATTAGTTCGTCCGACGACGGCCGCGCTTCGGCCAGGATGCCCAACCACGCGAATGGGTACACGCGATCATACGTCGTGAGGATACCGTTCGCGATGCTCGGTCTGCACACGCCATGGAACCCGTCGCATCCGGCGATAAAGTCGCACGACAGCTCTCCGGCCTCGCCGTCTTTTCGGTAACGAATCTTCGGCGCGGGTCCGTCGAAGTCGTGGATGCTCACGTCGCCGGCCTCGAACACAATCTGGCCGCCGGCTGCGAGCCGCGCGGCGATCAGATCCTTGATGACTTCGTGCTGGGGATAGACTGTAACCGTGCTGCCCCCGGTCAGTCCGCTCAGATCGATACGATGGCCGCGGCCGCCGAAGCGCAGCTCGAGCCCGTGATGGGTCAGTCCGATCCGTCGCAACCGCTCGCCGACTCCCGTCTCAATCATCAGGTTGACGGTGCCCTGCTCGAGCAGGCCGGCGCGCACCCGCTCCTCCACGTATCGCCGACTGCGAGCCTCGAGCACGACCGACTCGATCCCCGCCAGGTGCAACAGGTGCGACAGCATCAGGCCCGCGGGGCCCGCGCCGACAATGCCAACTTGTGTGCGCAGCTTCATCTATCCTGTAAACGATTGTTGGTCTTGATACGTAACATATAATAGGTAGTGGCTTACCCATGTACATTGGCTTGCGATGCTTTCGACTTGAAGATCATGCGGGGGTGGCATCGATGACCAGACTCAAGAGTCTGCTAGCAACGACCGCGGCGACGGTTCTCCTGATGCTGGCGACGCCCGCGTTCGCACAGTACAGACAGTGGCCGAATCCTTTGCCGCCTGCTCCTGTCTGGGGCGACTTCGACAGCGGACACACCTGGCACGACGCCGCCTGGTGGTGGCAATCGCAGCCCGAATGGGTCAAGCAGCATCATCCCGAATGGTGGGGTGACTTCGACGACGATCACATGTGGCACCCCGCGTGGTGGTGGTGGAATACGCAGCCCGGGTGGGTCCGCGCGCATCATCCCGAATGGTGGGGCGACTACTACCAGGGCAACTGGTACCCGGCGACGTGGTGGTATCAAACTCAACCGGACTGGGTGCGCGAGCATCATCCCGAATGGTGGGGCGACGTCGACGGCGGCGTCTGGTATCCCGCCGGATGGTGGTGGCAGCAGCGGCGTGAATGGGTACTGCAGAATCACCCGGAATGGTGGGGCGATATCTGGGACGACCTGTGGTATCCCGCGCCGTGGTGGTGGCAACTGCAACCGCAATGGGTAACCGCCCATCATCCCGATTGGTGGGGCGACTA
>Ga0209772_10000445_pt1 | contig 10377 bp, 8 predicted proteins | sample BogFormECP03_OM1_FD_188235 | JGI IMG/M metagenome (GOLD analysis project Ga0209772, IMG submission 188235) | Bog forest soil microbial communities from Calvert Island, British Columbia, Canada - ECP03_OM1 (SPAdes) (version 2) | ecosystem: Environmental > Aquatic > Freshwater > Wetlands > Bog ... | reverse complement strand
CGATGCGCACCGCGGACACTTGAAGCCCTCCGGCCAGCGCCAGGCGAACCACGCCTTCCGGCATGCCTCCTCGTCCGGATAACGCTGCTCGAACCCATCATCCGAGAGGCCCTTCTGGCGCTGCACGCGGTTGCGAGGCATTGCTTCGCCCTGAAAATCATCGTGTTTTCAGGATGATATTAGCCCATTACTGGCTGAGGGTCGATGGTAAGCGGGATGTCGTTTATCGGATACATGTAACCGGTTGCTGCCCGCCAGGAGGGCACCCTCGGACAATGCTCACCGCCACCCAACAGCGCAGCGTCGATCGCTTCGCCAAAAGTCTCGCAACGCTCAGCGATGATTCTCTGATCGATGCCCATTATCAGGCTTGGGAAGATTATCGAGACGCCCGTGCCGAGGGCAGCGACAACCTCGGCAAAGCGCGCGCCGAGAGTCTTGCGACCGAAAACGCGATGCGCGATCGCTTTCCGAATTATCAAAGCCGCTACAAGCTCAAGCTAAGGTACCCGTGAACAGAGAAATGCGGCGAGCGCTGCGACGTGCGTGGCGAATGATGACCTGGCCGCTGTCGAGCCATATCGTCTTCGCCCTGGCGACTGGTCTTGTTTGCGGCATTGCGGCCAGCGGCTACCCCGATGTGATCGCACCACCCTATGCCGCGATCGTCGGCACGCTCATGATATACCCGCTGCTGCTGCTGATCTGGTTGCGTGTCAATCGATCCGGGGGAAGCGGCCGATGACGAGCCAGCTCGTGCTGATTCAGAATATTGCTGGCACAGCCGGTGCGGTGCACGCGCATGCAAGGATTGACGTGCCGAAGCTCGTTGCCGCCGCCGGCGAGCGCACCTCGATGCGCTTCCTCGAATTCTTCGCGGCCAACATCCGCAACCCGCACACGCGCCGGGCCTACGCCCGCGCGGCGGAGGAATTCCTGACCTGGTGCGCTAGCGCCGGGGTGCCGTCGATCGCCGCCGTCCAGCCGGTGCATGTGGCGACCTGGATCGAGGCCGGGACGCGCGAGCTCGCGGCACCGAGTGTCAAGCAACGGCTCGCCGCACTGCGTCACCTGTTCGACTGGCTCGTTAACGGCCAGGTCGTGCCGATCAACCCGGCTCACACGGTACGCGGGCCGCGGCACGTCGTGACCTGCGGGCAAACTCCGGTGCTCGATCCCGCCGAGGCGCGCGCGCTGCTCGACAGCATCGATGTCTCGACCCATGCCGGTGTGCGTGATCGCGCACTGATCGGGCTGATGGTCTATTCGTTCGCGCGGATCGGTGCCGCGCTCGGCATGTCGGTCGAGGATGTCTACACGCAGAACCGACGGCTATGGGTGCGGCTGCGCGAGAAGGGTGGCAAGCGCCACGAGATGCCGTGCCACCACAATCTCGAAGAACACCTGACGGCTTATCTCGACGGCGCCGGGCTGCGCGACGATCCCAAGGGGCCGCTGTTCCGCACGATCGGGCGCGGCAGCGGCAAGCTCACCCGCACCGTGCTGCCGCAGGCGAACGCCTATGCGATGATCCGCCGGCGCGCCGCAGCGGCCGGCATCGCCACCAAGCTCGGCAACCACAGCTTCCGGGCGACCGGGATTACCGCCTATCTCGAGAACGGCGGCACGCTAGAGAAAGCTGCGGCCATGGCGAACCATGCCTCTACGCGCACGACGCAGCTTTATGATCGCCGGCGGGATGAGGTCAGCCTCGATGAGGTCGAGCGGATTGTGATCTAACGGCCGTCACTTTTGCGCAGTAAGGGGTCGTTCGTTTTGTCGCCAGGGGCCGGCAGGAGTTGACCCTTAGCGGACTCACGATGCGCGTACTGGAGCGTCCGAGATGTGCCGCATCCGGACATCCCGACGGACCCGAGAGCAACCGAGCAGCATCAAACCGGCATGACCCTTTGATCATATCATTCGATAGCCTCTGGTGAGCGCGGGCAAGGATCCGTTGGCGAGGTGGCCAGGCAGAACAGCTGCAAATATGATAACTTTGCCGTTCGTTAACCATTTACAAATTCTCGGTGCCGGCATATCCGGATGTTTGGGGTAGACTACTCCGCACTAATCGGAGACGAAAATGCGAGCACGATCTGTTGCTCTGGGGGCGGCCGCTGCGGCGGCGTTCTCGAGCGCTGCCGCCGCGGCACCGTGCGCGACGACATCGCTCTCCTCCTACATTGCGCTCGGCAGCGGCGGTTGCACGGTCGGCGACGAAACGTTCAGCAACTTTGCCTACGCCCCGACGAACACAGTCGCCGCTTCGGGCGTCACGGTGACGCCAACACCTTCGGCCACCGCGCCCGGGCTACAGTTTTCGCCCTCCACTAATTGGGGCAGCTTCGTCACCTCCGGTGGCAGTTTCAACCTCTCCTTCGGTGTAGCAGCAGGGCCGGGGAAAGCGATTACAGACGCCTCTTTGTTCGCCGACATTATTACAGGCTTCCCTACCGATACTGAGACTATTTCAGCCGGCGGCGTGGTCATTGCATCACTAAAGGCAACTATTTTTTCTCCCACGGCAACAGCTACATTCGCGGGGGTGGCCGATATTACACAGGACGAAACAGCAACCTTTTTCCCCTCGGAAAACATTATCGATGGAGTCACCAAGAATTTCTCGGAGACGCCTCTTGCGACGCCGGAACCTTCGTCGCTGGCATTGCTCGGGGTCGGTCTTTCCGCTCTCGGCCTGACGGGCAGACGTAGGCGCCGCCGGCGATCCTAGCCCCTTTAGCGGCGCCGAGGGGTGTGCCCGGACGCCGCCGGGACGGCTGGAAGGGCGATGGCATCAGCAGACGAACAGAAGATCAGCCGGCGGACAGCAGAGGCGTTCCATGATTTCGAGGCTGCCGTCGCGCATGACCAGGCGGGTAGGCGCGATCGGGCCGAGGCTCTCTACCGTAAGGTATTGCAAAAGATCCCGGAACATGCCGATGCCTTGCACCTGCTCGGGGTCATCGCCAATAAGCGCGGGCGACATCAGCGGGCGATCCAGTTGATCGAACGGGCGCTGGCGAGCGTACCGGACTTCCCGACGGCGCAATTAAATCTCGGCGTCGCCCTACAGGCGGCGGGCAGGAACCCGGATGCGGCGGAAAGTTATCGCCGCGCGATCGCGCTGCGGCCCAACTACGCGATCGCGCACTGCAATCTCGCGGCGATCCAAAACGAGCAGGGAGAGTTCGAAGCCGGTTTGGCCAGCGCGGACCGCGCGATCGAACTCATGCCCGATCTCGCCCCCGCCCACATCAACCGCGCCGATGCGCTGGTCGGCCGGCGCCGCTTCGGCGAGGCCGAGGCTTGTCTGCGCGATGCCCTCGCATTGCTGCGGGAGCGGGCGGAAACCCACAGCCTTCTCGGTTTTGTTCTCGCCGAGCTCGAACGGTTCGACGAAGCGGTGGCATGCCATCGGCAGGCGATCGCGCTGCGGCCGGGCGACGCGCTGCTGCACGCCGCTCTCGGCCGTTCCCTGTTCCGGGCAGCAAAGCTCGAGGCGAGCGAGGCTGCTTATCGGCAGGCTCTGGCGATCGCCCCGGATCAAGCCAAAATCCGGCATTGGCTCGGCCATACGCTGCTGGCCGGCGGCCACATCGAAGAGGCCGTCTCCTGCTTCCAGCGCGCCCTCGAGATCGAGCCCGATCTGGCGGAAGCACACGAATGCCTTGCCCGCAATGGGTTGACCGCCGGCGACGAGGTGCAACTCCGTCGCCTGGCCGGGTTGCTGGCCAGTTCCGACCGTCCGATCCCGGACCGGGTCGCTGCGGGATTCGCCCTTGGCACGTATCTCGACAATGCCGACAGACCGGATGAGGCCTTCCCCTGTTTCCGCGAGGCCAATGCCCGTTGCCGCCAGCTGCTCGCAGACACCGAAGAGCACTTCGATGCCGATGCGCTGGGGCGCGAAATGAGCGGGGTCATCGAGCGCTCCCGGGCGACGCTGTTTGCGTCTGCCGCCGGGTGGGGCAACCGGTCGGAACTGCCGGTCTTCATCGTCGGCATGCCGCGTTCCGGGACCAGTCTCGTCGAGCAGATCGCCGCCAGCCACTCGGGCGTGTTCGGCGCCGGGGAGCGCAAGGACATCTTCCGCATCGCCGAGGCGGTGCTGGCGCATAATCGGGACCGGCCGATGGAAGAGTGGGACATGGAATTCGCCCGCGGACTCGCCGACAAACATGTCGCCTATCTGCGGGCACTGAGCGGCGTGGCAGTGCGGGTGACCGACAAGATGCCGGACAATGTCTTTCATCTCGGAATCATCGCCGTACTGTTTCCCGCGGCGCGCGTGATTTTCTGTCGTCGCGATGCGCGGGATACTTCACTGTCTTGTTACTTCCACCGATTTGGCGAAGGGAATGCGTTCTCGTACGACCTTGCCGATTGCGGGCGACGATGCCTAGAGGTCGAAAGGCTGGCGGCGCATTGGCGGCGCGTGTTGCCGCTGTCCATGCTGACGGTCGACTACGAGGCGCTAGTCGAGGACCCCGAGGGCGAGAGCCGACGCCTGATCGAATTTCTCGGCCTCGACTGGGAGCCGGCATGTCTCGATTTCCAACACACCGTGCGGCCGGTTTTCACCGGAAGCAGCTGGCAGGTGCGGAAGCCGATCTTCAGGCGCTCGGTCGGACGCTGGCGGCGCTATGAGCGGCATCTTCAGCCTCTCTTGGAGGTTTTGGAAGGCTAGAAACGCTCGTAGCGGCACCGAAAGTCCGGCGCTGTGGCGGTTTCTATGACGGCTGAAAACGGCCGGCGGGCCGCCGGCCTGATGCGGACTGTCCGCGCCGGCCTCGCGCACCATCAGGCCGGGCGGCTGGACCACGCGGAAGCGCTATACCGAAAGGCGCTGCAGAAAGATCCCGATCACGCCGACGCACTGCACCTGCTCGGCGTCGTCGCCTACCAGTGCGGAAAGATCGCTCCGGCGCTCCGTTTGATCGGACGCGCGCTGCCCCGTTTGGCGCAACTCCCGGATGCGCATCTGAATTACGGCAACGCGTTGCACCAGGCTGGCAGGCTGCCGGAAGCGGTCGAGAGCTATCGCCGCGCGATCGCGCTCGACCCCGATTGCGGTATGGCACACAGTAATCTGGCTCGCGCGCTCGATGAACAGGGCAGCTTCGCCGCCGCGCTTGACGCCGCGGCACGCGCCGTCCAGCTGCTGCCGGATTTCCCGGGGGCACATATCAATTTCGCGACCGCCCTCAACAGCCTCGGCAGGTTGCCTGAGGCAGTAGGGAGTTACCGACAAGCGATCGCGCTCAACCCGGATGTTGTCGAAGCGCACCACAATCTGGGCCTCGCGCTCGAGGCTCTGGGCCGACTCGATCAGGCAGAAGCGAGCTATCGCAGGACGTTGGCGCTTTCTCCAGAACTTGCCGAAGCGCATTACAACCTCGGCAACACGCTGCAAGGCCAAGGCCGGCTCGACGAAGCTGCGGAGCAGTACCGAAAGGCACTCGTCCCCAGGCCCGAATTCGTCGAGGCGCACAACAATCTCGGTAATGCGCTGCAGACGCAAAGGCAGTTCGAAGAAGCGGTGGCGAGCTACCGGCAGGCGCTCGTCCTCAGGCCCGATTTTTCCGAGGCGCACAACAATCTCGGTAATGCGCTGCAGGCGCAAAGGCAGTTCGAAGAAGCGGTGGCGAGCTATCGGCAGGCGCTCGTCCTCAGGCCCGATTTTCCCGAGGCATACAAGAACCTAGGCAACGCCCTCGCCCTGCAAGGAGAGCTCCCCGAAGCGATCGATTGCTACCGCCAAGCGGCGACCCTGAGGCCCAGTGATGCAGGGTCATTGGCCGCGTGGTTTCACCAAAGGCAGCACATCTGCGACTGGGCAGGCTACCGCGAAGACGAGGCCAGAGTCCGCGGCGCGATCAAGGCGCGGCCGTCGATTGGAACCGCGTTGATGTTGGAGGCGCTCTCCTCCACGCCTGGTGAGCAGTTCGAGTGCGCCCGCCAAGTCGCCGCGCAGCTCGAAGTCCCCAAATCGCTTATGCTGGCCAATCCATGGCCAAAAAAGGGCGGGCGGATCCGCCTCGGCTATTTTTCCGCCGATTTCCGCCGACACGCAGTGGCTCTGCTGATCGCCGGGCTGTTCGAGCACCACGAACGCCGGGAATTCGAGGTCATCGGCTATTCGGCCGGTCCGAATGACGGCAGCGAAATCAGATCGCGACTCGCCGCGTCGTTCGATCGTTTCGTCGACATCTCAGAATTATCCGATCGGGCGGCGGCGCAGCTCATCCACACGGACGAGATCGATATCCTCGTCGATCTCACCGGTTTAACCCGGTATACGAGGACCGGGGTCCTCGCCTACCGACCAGCCCCGATCCAGGTCAACTATCTCGGCTACCCGGGGACGACGGGGGCGAAGTTCATAGACTATATCGTTGTGGATCCGTTCGTCGCACCTCCGCATCAGCAAGCCTTTTACAGTGAGCGGTTGGTGCACCTGCCCCACTGCTACCAATGCAACGACAATCAGCGGGTAATCGCGGCGCAAGTTCCGTCGCGCGCCGAATGCGGTCTGCCCGAACCGGGTTTCGTCTTCTGCTGCTTCAATAACAGCTACAAGATCAACCCCACCTTCTTCGACATCTGGATGCGACTGCTGAGCGCGGTGCCAAAAAGTGTTCTCTGGCTGTTGGACACCAATCGTTGGGCGAAAGCCAATCTCCGGCGCGAGGCGGCGGCGCGGGGCATCGCAGCCGAACGGCTTTTCTTCGCGCCCAGGCTGGCTTCGCCGCTGCATCTGGCGCGCCACCGCCTTGCCGATCTTTTCCTCGACACGCTTCCCTACAACGCCGCAACAACAGCGAGCGACGCGCTGTGGGCGGAGCTGCTGGTGCTGACCTGCGCCGGCGACACTTTCGCTAGTCGGGTGGCGGGCAGCCTATTGCGCTCGATCGGCCTTCCGGAGCTGGTCACGAACTCGCTCGAAGAATACGAGGCGTTGGCGCTGCGGTTGGCGCACGAGCCCAGGGCGCTTGCGCAACTGCGCGCGCGTCTGGCGCAAAACCGACTGACCCATCCGCTCTTCGATACCGCGCTTTTCACGCGCAACATCGAGAAGGCCTATCGGCGGATGTGGGAGATTTGGGCAGCGGGACGACCGCCCGCGCCGTTCTCGGTCAACCCGACACGATCGTCGCTAAAGATCCCTCCAGGCTAGACGATGCGATCGCTAGAGGACATGACGAAAGCTCGGCGGGCGGCCGGGCTGATGCGGACCGTCCGCGCCGGCCTCGCGCACCATCAGGCCGGGCGGCTGGACCGGGCGGAAGCGCTGTACCGAAAGGCGCTGCAGAAGGATCCCGATCACGCCGACGCTCTGCACCTTCTCGGCGTCGTCGCCTACCAGTGCGGCAAGATCGGGCCGGCACTCCAGCTGATCGAACGCGCGTTGCCGCGGCTGGCGGAACTGGCGGACGCACATTTGAATCACGGCAACGCCTTGCGGGCAGCTGGCAGGTTGGTGGAAGCGATCGAGAGCTACCGCCGCGCGGTCGCGCTCGACCTCGATCACGGCATGGCGCACTGCAATCTCGCGGGCGCGTTCAATGACCGGGGCGCGTTCGAAGCCGGGCTGGAGAGTTCGCATCGCGCCGTTGCGCTGCTCCCGGACTTCCCGGGGGCACTGGTCAACCAGGCGGCTGCGCTCAAGGGTCTGGAGCGCTTCGCCGAAGCCGAGCCTGTGCTCCGCCGAGCCCTTGAGCTAATGCCGGACCGAGCGGAGACCCACCGTGATCTCGGCTGGGTACTGGGCAGGCTCGATCGGTTCGACGAGGCGTTGGCATGGCATGAGCGAGCGATTGCGCTGAACCCGGAGGATGTGACCGTGCATTGCATGGTCGGTGCAACGCTGTATCGGGCTGGCGACTTGGCGGGCAGCGAAGCGAGTTTCCGGCATGCTCTAGTCCTGGCACCGACGAGTGCGCCCGCTTGGCTGGGGCTCGGTCAGGTCGCGGCTGCATTGGGCCGGTTCGACGAGGCGAAGTCCTGCTTTCGCCGCGCGCTCGAGCTTGCCCCCGATTTGTCGGAGGCCCATTTCAACCTTGCCGAGACTGGGTGGGAATCCGCCGACGAGGTACGGCTCGAGCACCTGAAGCGGTTGCTGGAGAGCCCGGAACGCCCGACATCGGATCGGATTAGCGCGGGATTTACCCTCGGCAGGCTGTTGGATAATGCAGACCGCTGCGACGAGGCTTTTCCGTGCTTCGCCAAGGCGAACGCCCTCCGCCGGCAGCTACGGGCGGAGGCCGGCGAGCGCTTTGATCCGGGGGCGTCCCGGCGCGAGGTCGACCAGCTGATCGCGACTTGCACGCCGGCGCTGTTTTCCGCTGTCGAGGCTTGGGGAAACCACGCCGAAGAGCCGGTCTTCATCGTCGGCATGCCGCGCTCCGGAACGACCCTCGTCGAGCAGATCGCCGCCAGTCATTCGCAAGTATTCGGGGCCGGGGAGCGCAAGGACATCGACCGCATCTTTCGAGAGCTCTTTGCCCGCAATCTCGATACCCGGGTCGCGCAATGGGACGCAGCCTTCGCCCGGGGCCTCGCGGATCGGCACATCGCGCAGTTGAAGGCCCTAGGGGGGGGAGCCGTTCGAGTGATCGACAAGATGGTCGACAATCTCTTTGCCCTTTGGCTCATCACGGCGCTTTTCCCATCGGCCCGCGTCATCCTGTGCCAGCGCGACCCGCGCGACATTTGTCTATCCTGCTACTTTCATTGCTTCGCGGAAGGGCACCTCTACAGCTACGATTTGGTGGAGTGTGGGCAGAGAGCCCTCGATGTGGAGCGTTTGTCGACCCATTGGTTACGGGTGCTGCCGATCGAGATGCTGGTGATCGACTACGAAGAGCTGGTCGAGGACCTGGAGGGCGAGAGCCGCCGCCTGATCGAATTCCTGGGCCTCGACTGGGAGCCCGCGTGCCTTGATTTCCATCGCACCGCACGGCCAGTCTTCACCTCGAGCAGGTGGCAAGTCCGTCAGCCGCTCTTTAAACGGTCGGTGGGGCGCTGGCGCTGCTACGAACGGCATCTGGGCCCGCTGTTGCAAGTGTTAGCACAAGATTAGCATAAGAAGAGAATGACGCCTGTGACGGCGAACTGAACCCGCGGACAGATCGCGCGTCCAACGGCTCGCGATAGCGGGTGCCATCCGGCGAGAGCGGGTCCGGCGCGCCCGCCTTCCTCGACGATCTTCTCTACCTGTTCGCAGGTAACCAACGAAGATGACACGATAAAAAAGACACAAAGGCTCCTGACGGCGGTGCCGTCGGCTTTGTCGATCGGCACCTCGCGGCGCACCTCAGCCGCGGCTTGTCCTCGCGCATACGCCCATACACTACCGGCCGAAGAAGGTTGTCGTCGGTCGAGGTTAGATATTTGACTTCGGCGGCGGGCCGGCTTTACTCCACGCATGTACCGGACAAACACCGCGGTGGCAGAACTACGCTTCCTCGATAGATCCATGGCCGGAACTGGTAGCGGGCATGCTATGGCCGAAGACGACGCCGCGGCCGCTGGCCTCGAACGCAAACTAGCGACAATCCTGTCCGCCGACGTCGCGGCGTACAGCCGTCTTATGGCCGAGGACGAAGAGCGCACGTTGCAAACATTTCGCGGCCACAAGGAGGTCTTTGAGAACTGGTGGAGCTGCATCGCGGCCGGGTCTTCAGAAGCTTCTCCAATCGGGTCAGGCGCCCCTTGGGCGTGCCGACCAGATAGTGCACCGGCGGATCGCTCTGCCGCATCTCGGCCAGCACCGCCTCGGTGGGAATGCCGCGGTCCATCACCCAGACGCGCCGGGCTTTGCCGTACTGCGTGTCGATCTTGGTGAGGAATTGCCGCAGGGTCCGGCTGTCCTTTGTGTTGCCGGGGAGAACCTCGTAGGCCAGCGGCAAGCCTTCCGGCGTGACCACCAAGGCGATCACCACTTGCGGGCAATCGGGCCGGCGATCGCGGCTATAGCCATGCCGCCGTTTGTCGCCTTCCGGCAGCGACGCGGCATCGATCTCGAAATAAGTGCTGGTCAGATCATAGAGCAGCACGTCGAAGCTAACGTTGAACAGGTCGCCCGTCGGCGGCACTGCCACTCCCACTTTTGACATTTTGCCGTTTGGCTGCCCGCCTTGGCACGGTAGAAGACCCTCGACGAATCAGGATGAAGCACGGACCACTTTTGACGAAAAGCACCTTTCGTTCAAAGTCAAGTGGGTCAGGCTGCCGGCTCTGTTGCAAACCGCGGCGGTCCGGCGGGATGAGGTTCGGGCGGGAGGGTCGAGCCGTGTCGGACTTCAAGGGACGCCACTTCGAGGGCGAGATCGTGCTCTGGGCGGTGCGCTGGTACTGTCGCTACGGGGTGAG
>Ga0209772_10000444_pt1 | contig 10378 bp, 8 predicted proteins | sample BogFormECP03_OM1_FD_188235 | JGI IMG/M metagenome (GOLD analysis project Ga0209772, IMG submission 188235) | Bog forest soil microbial communities from Calvert Island, British Columbia, Canada - ECP03_OM1 (SPAdes) (version 2) | ecosystem: Environmental > Aquatic > Freshwater > Wetlands > Bog ... | reverse complement strand
TTACATTATAAATAAAAATGATTTATTACATTTAATTAATATTGATTTGAAGGAAAATCATGATATTCCCATTCAATTACCAATAGAAATAGAAAAATTGTATTTCAGCAATATGTATTATTCTCCTTTAAAGATGGTAAAACGAATGTATTCATTAGGAAGAAATATTTCAGATAAATATTTATTGGACAAAGTAATTCCACTTGTATCATCTAATATATCATTACTATATCAGGCCAAAAGTGAAATAGATACAATAATTTTAATAATTGAAAAGATTAAATCTTTTCCTAAAAAAACTATAGAGAAACAATTAGATGAAATGAAATTTAGAATATCTACAGTGACAGAATTAAGTCAGGATGAATTACTAAAGATAAATAATTCTATTGATGAAATAAATTACATGAGTAATAAATATGATAAACTTGATAATTTAAAATATTTAAAAAAAGATTTAGCAAAATTCATAAATTTTTTTACAATTGAATATCTGAATGAGGTTGGTTTAAATCCTCCTCCAATTAGATATTTGCCTCCGAAACATACATATTATGTTTATTATGAGCGCTTTCCAAATGAGCATCCAAAGAATCCGTTTATTATGTATAATAATATTATAGACAAAATGATACATGATAAAGGAGGTATAGATGTCTATTACCCAGTAGACCATCATTATCCAAATTTTTTCGAAGATCCTAATAGTAGCGCAATTTTATCTCAAAGAATCATTTCAAATCCTGGATTAAATGAAGTACCTATACAAGTTATTATACAAGAAAATGAAATAAGAGGAGGAGAAGGAAATAAAATAACTGCTTGGTGGGCATCATTTGTTAAACTATATCGCAGGAAATATGATGCAAATCTACCTATTTCGTATAAAGAATTCTATAAATTATTCTCAAGAAAAAAAAAATATGATTTCGATGCATTTATTAAAATAATTGAAAACTATATTGCTTCATTGTCAGATGAAAAGAAATTAGATATGGAAAAAATAAATAGAGAAGAATTAGCATTAATAAATGACCTAGAACTTAAAGCACGCGAAAGTAAAAAAAATCTAGACAGAGAAGAACAAAAAATAATAAATAGATTTGACAGACAACAACGCTTAGAAAAACTAGAGAATGATGAACGAGAATTATTAGAATTTGAGGCAAGATACGACTTTATAATACCAGAAATAAAAAGGAACAATCCAAGTCAAGAAGAATTACAACGTATAGAAGACATAGAACTTAAAGCACGCGAAATGAAAAAAAAACTTGATAAAGATGCTCGTGAACTATTAGAAGAATTACAACTTATAGAAGACATAGAATTTGAGGCACGCGAAATGAAAGGAAAGCAATTTGTTATAGAACCCTCAAAAGAATCAGCGGTTCGCCGCTATGATGATGTAAAACTTTCATGTGAGAGTCTATTAAACAGATGCGAGGGTAGAGTAGATAAATTTATTGATCGGTTATTGGAAATGCATAGTGGACCTCTTCCACCAAATCAAGAATATAATGTACAACGCACAGCTCCAATACCAATACCTCGACGTCCTCCACCATCGCAACAAAATAAAGAATATAATCTACCTGAACCTCTATCATCGCAAGAAAATCAAGAATATAACATACAAACGCCTCCAAAAGATATTGCAATACAAGAATTAACGAGAAAAATAAAAGAAGGAGTAGAAGGAGTAGCATCATTTAATTTAAGGCCGACACAAACAAAAATTGCACCTTCTAAAGGAAAAGTACTAACAAAAGAAGAAGTAGAAGAGATAGCAAAAAAAGAGGCAGAGAAACAATCTAAAAAAAGTGGACAAGGCGAAGGCATAATAGGAGGATATGCCTATTCTCATAATTTTAGAATACCATTGTATATGAACGAAAATTTACCAATACTAAAATTAATACAAAATGAAATGTATTTACATCCCCAAACAGCTAGTTCATATGCGAGTGATTATGCATATAGAGGTTATGGACCATCGTTAAAGGGCTGCTACATAAATAATGCGCCATTAGTTATGAATGGTCAAATAATACCAGGAGTACAAAGGGCAGGATGTTACGATTGTGGATTACAAAATTTTAGGAATATATATTAATGTAGTAATGTCCTAATTTACCAATATTATTGATAATTTAGGATATTTAATTAATTAGAGTATATATGCTCCCTTTTCATGTAAGACACACATCGGATAATTTTTATATATAGTTACCCATCTACTTGGTACATGTATTATTTCATCTATTTGTTTATTATTAAGACCGTAATATTGTTTGAGACAATATCTAATTTGTTGAACTGAACCAGATTTAGGAAAAACTGTTAATGATTGCATTTCATTTAAAATTGTCCTAGCAACTTTCTTTTCATTTGGAATGACTAAATGGTTGGTAATTATTATCCAAATATTTAGTTTCCTTCCAACTTCCATAATATCTGCCATCAATTTATCGATTGATTTCTTTTGAGCATCATTTTGAATGGTATTACAATCATCAAATAATACCAAACATCCTCCAGTCAATTCACGTGTTATATCAATTGGATTATCAACAATTGAATCGTCTATTATTATTTGGATTGGTTTTAATTTAGAAAATGCCGGATCATTTTTAGAATGAGTTCTGGAGAATATAAAAAAATCTTTTTGTGGATATATTTTTTTAAATGACATTGCTAATTTTGCAGCGTATGTACTTTTTCCAGAACCACTTGGACCGGCTATGTAATCAACACTTCTCTCATCAACCGAGGGTATCGGTAATAAATAACTTTCGTCAGACACCTCAAAACATTCTCCTCCGTGGTCACCTTCAGATGAAGAAGAATCTTTGTTATACATATTGCAGTTTTTGCAACACCTTTTCTTAATACATTTTTTAGAGCATGATTTACAATTGCACCCACCGCATATTTTTTCCTTATCATCTTTAGTATCAATATATAATATCTCGTTATTATATTTTCCACCTGATATTTTAGCCAATGGTCTTCCTTCACTAAAATTAAGCATAGTATAATTATATACGATATAATAATTTGATGGGTTACAATATTTTTTCTATCCAATATAATATTATTACATGGATAACTATGATGAATTAAAAACTGGTAAGAGTATACCATTACTAAAATATAAAGATATTAAACGATTACAGACACCTGTAGGAAAGGCAATTTATGAAGCGTCTAAATGTGATGATAAAAGACCATTGGGAAGGCCTAGGAAGGATGAATCAGAAAAGGCTAAACCAACAGATCGTATTCAATGTGAAATATGTGGTAATATATTTAGTCGTTGTCATAGATCTGCACATAGAAAAACAAAAATTCATCAAGCATATGAAAATATGAATCAGAAATTGATAAAACTTTTATTGGATACACATATATAAATATCAATATTAATATATGGACATACTCAAAGTATATGAAAATATAGCACTCTCAGATAGAGAAGTATTAAAATTAATAGACGGAAAAGCTAATTTGATACTCTATCCGGATTTAATAGAATATGACAATATAGATGAAATATTAGAACCATATGGTGCATGCATAATATTATTTGAGGCAAAACCAAAATACGGTCATTGGTGTTGTCTTTTCAAACAAAATGAAAAATTATTGGAATTTTTTAATCCATATGGAGGATATCCGGATGATAGTCTTGAATACATACCAATGCATTTCAGACTTATATCAAACCAATATTACCCTTATTTATCTTTTTTGATGTACTATTCTCCTTATGAATTATCATATAATGAATACAAATTTCAAAAGCATGGAAAGGATATAAAAACTTGTGGGCGCCATGCTGCAATGAGATTGGTATTTCGTCATTTATCATTGGATGACTATAAACAATTATTAGATTTCCTATGCAAAATACTTAAAATGAATTACGATGAAATAGTCACATTATTGACTGGATATATAAATAAAAATATACATAATTAATATATGTTGGCGCCAACAATAGAACAAGAAAATGACAATATTTATGTAAATGTTGCGATAAGCCCTGATTTATTGAACCCAAATGCAGTAGAAATACCAGCAGAATATAGAGTTACAAAAACAATACCAATTTTAGGTAAATGCGATGATTATTATTTATCAGTTATTAGATTTGCCATTCCTTTGAATGATGTTCCTCTATTAATTATGCCAATAGTACCAAATCAAGCCAATCCAAATTTAACGCCGTTAGTCATTGGTATTTCTACTGGAGGTATTAATTATCAGCAATCTATAATATATATTTCTTATAATGGTTCGGCAGATGTTCCGCCTGTACAGAATCAACCAACACAAATTATAACACCTTATTATTTTATATATGAATATCAAGCTTTCATAACTATGATTAATACAGCATTAGCACTCGCGTTTGTAGCATCTGGATTGGCTGGTAATTGCCCATATTTCTATTTAACATCTTCCATTGAAGAGCTATCTGTTGTGGTGGATGTTGCAACTTTTGCTGTAGCTGCCACACCTTTGGCCCCTAATCCAACACAGGTTGCCACAATTTTTATGAATGCACAGTTACAAACTTATTTATCAGCATTTCCAGTAACAGATATTTCTTCAAATGCTACACCAAATATAAATTATCAATTTAATTTTACTACATTTGGATTCAATAATACTATTCCACCATTCACTCCAGCAGCGTTACAAAAACAATTTACTCAAGAGTATTCTACATTGGCCTTATGGGGTTCGTTAAGGAAAATTCTCATAATAAGTAATTCTATACCAATAAATAGTGAATATACTCCAACAAATAATTCTGGTATATCTTCTACACTTCCTATAATATCTGATTTTATTCCACAAATAGAATATGCTGGAGAATCTCGATCAATAGCCTATTATAATCCAACGTCTCAATATAGATTAGTAGATATGAAAAGTTCGGAAGGGCTTAATACAATAGATATAAAAATATATTGGCAAGACTTGGATCAAAACATATATCCATTATTGATACTCGCTGGTCAAGAAGCCACTATAAAGTTAGGATTTTTTAAAAAAACTCTATACAAAAACGGTATCTTACCATTAAAGAAATAATATAATTTAATTATTTTATTTCTTGGGTAGTAATATATTATGTCATTATCATATCAACCGTTGAATCCCGTTTTGGTTAGAGATCCAATTTCACAAGTTGATTCGTCTAGAGATTATGCAATTTTAAAGGGAGGTAATCAGGTTACATGGAAAAGATATACAACAACTAGTATATCTAATAGTAGCATAACTTGGTCTTGTCCTCCACCATCTGGTAATGTATTCGTAGATAGGAAACAATATTGTCTTCTTCCAGTTCGATTGGTTTTTACTGGTACTACTCCCGCTGTGGCTCCAGGTCAATTACTAAATCCACAAAATGATGCTCCAAGAGCGTTTCCATTGAGTGGAAATTTAGAAACATTGCAAGCAGCAGTAAATGGACAATCATTCTCAATATTTATATCTGATATGGTACATGCATTAACACATTACAATACAGAAACAAAATTACATAATAAAGATTATTCAGAAACACCAACTTATTATGATCAAACACAAAACTATTCCGCGTTAGCAGCAGGAAATGTTAGAAATCCGTTAAGTGGCTATCAAAATGGTATTGACGGTTGTGAAATGCAACGCGGAGCATTCCCATTCACAATATTGCAAAATACTGCAGCATCTGCTGTTGTTGATATGGTGATATGTGAACCATTGTTCTTATCACCATTTTTCTGGGGATGTGGAGATGCTTCAGGATTTTACAATGTTACAACAATGGATTTCAATTTAACATTTTTATCGAATGCAAATAGATGGTGGTCTCATAACCAATTGGCGGCAAGTAATACTATCTCAAACATACAAGTATATTTCAGCAATTTTACTAATGCATTCCCCGCGGGATTTTCTTATTCTGAAAGTCAACCATTGATGTTATTCAAATATATAACGCCAGATGAGACGCAAGTATTATCCCCGAATATGCCAATAACTTATCCATATTATGATGTTCAACGTTATCCATTGGACTTTCCTGCAGCAGTGCCTCCGGGAATGAGTACATTTGGATTGATTTCATCAAATAACTTACAATTGAATTCTATTCCAAGAATGATGTATATTTATGCACGAACACAAAACCAATCTTTATATGCACAAGGAACTGGATGTAATTTAACTGATACGTATTTGGCATTGGAAAACATAAACATAACCTTTGCAAATTATACTGGTCTATTAAGTTCCGCAAGTAAATGGCAATTATATCAAATAGCAACGAAAAATGGTTGTGGAATGAATTGGACACAATGGTCAGGAGAATTAGAAAATGATTCATCTAATTGGACAGTTCCTGTAGCGCAATATGGTACAATGGGATCAGTATTGGCAGTTGAATTTGCAACGGATCTTGGATTACCTTCTGATATGTGTCCAGGATTACAAGGTCAATTCCAATTACAAATAACTGCACAATTTAGAAATACATCAAATGCAAATATAAATGCAACGTTATATGTAATTATCGTGTCTGAAGGTTCATTCACAATTCCTGGACTAAATAGCGCAACTAGACAATTAGGAGTAATAACTAAATCTGATATCCTTAATGCAAAATCGAGACCAGGTGTAACATATGACCAAATTAGAGAATCCCTATATGGAGGCGAAGGAAACTTTTTAAGTAATTTGAAAAACTTCGGATCAAAAATTAATGATTTCCTGAAGTCAAGTAAAATAATTAGTACAGTTGCAAGCGCTATTCCTCATCCAGTATCACAAACTATTGGTGCAGTTGCAAGAAATTTAGGTTATGGCGATGATTATGGTCAACAATCTGCCGCACTTCAAAGACGATATATGGGAAATGGAGAAGGAGGAATAGTAATTGATCCATCACAATATCACGATTATGGTTGTGGTGAAGGAGTATATGCTTCTGGTGGAGAACATATGTCAAGAAAAGAATTGAAAAATAGATTGAGAAGAATGTAAATTATTTAATTCGATTTCTTAAATTATATTCGATAACTTAAGAAAATGATATGCCTAAGATGACCAAGGTGACTAATCCGTGTTTTTGAATATGCTTAAACTTTCATATTGTAATCAATAAAAACAGGATATACCTACGGTGACCAAGATGACCAATATTTTTGACTAGTATTAATTGATAATATATATGACATATCAATAAAATTAAACTCTGACTTTTCTAATATTTTAATTTAGTAATTTTTGGTCATTTGGTCATCTTAGGTATATCCTGTTTTTTATTGATTACAATATGAAAGTTTAAGCATATTCAAAAACATGGATTAGTCACCTTGGTCATCTTAGGCATATCATTTTCTTAAGTTATCGAATAATTTTAAAAATTTTTAAGAATATATAGTTATAAAAAATTTTTAAGAATATATAGTTAAGTTATATATGAGTATGTCTTCGAAAACTTGTGTCAGAATTGGACGTAAAGTTAACAAAAATCAACCTGTTCTAACATTATTTGAAAAGGTAGATTTTGATGTATTGTCGAGACTATTATCTTGTGAGGAGACTCCTGATGATATACGATCTCAATTAAGATATTACTCAATGATGAAGAGAGATAATAGAATTCCTGTTCAATATAATTTTTCAACCGATGTATTGGACAGCGGAAGATTATATGCAAAAAATAATTTAAGTCTTCAAGGATTTGAAAAATCTATAAGACATGCACTATCAAAAAATATATATATTGATATAGACATGCAAAATGCTGGTCCTACATTGATATCTCAGTATTGTCATAAACATGATATAAAATGTACTAAGCTTGATGATTATGTAGAAAATAGGGATAAAATATTAAAAAAAATCAAAAAAACACATGATATTGATCGTGATTGTGCAAAAAAATTGATGATCAGATTATGTTATTTGGGCTCATATGTTATAGAAGATGGTTCAAATGAATACGAACCAAAAGACAAAGATAAAATTCCTTTTGTAATTGATTTCAGAAGAGAATTGTCCCGCATAGCAGAAGAAATATGTGATAGAGAGACTGAAACATATGATTTTGTTAAGAAAGACAAGGATAAACAAAATAAAAAATCATCTACATTATCAATAACAGTTCAAATATTAGAACATACATGTCTTATGGCAATGTATGAATTTTTTAAAAATAATTATTATAAAGTCGGAGTTCTATGTTTCGACGGTTTGATGGTTGAAACAAGCGAAGAACTAGAACTCAATATTATAGAAATATTATCAGATTGCGAAAAATATGTCAAGAAGAAGACTGGATATAAAATAAATTTGGATATCAAACCAATGGACAAAGAACTTCAATTTGAATTACCTGAAGTAACAAATTATGTATCTTCAGATCTAGATTGTCAAAGAAAATTATTTAAATTAGAAGGAAAAGAAAAATTCAAATATTGCGATGGTACATTGTATGTGTTTAATGAAAAAACTGGAATGTTTGAATCAGGTAATTTAACATTATTTAATTACATGATTAAACATAAGGATAAATTATTGATAGAAACAAAATCAGGAAGAGATACTAAAGAAGAAAGTTATGGTGAATTGAGTGTCTTAATGAATAGAGTTGTGCAATTTGTTAATTCCGCTGCCAAAGATGACAGATGGTTACAAACTACACAAAATACATCATTAAATTATCTACTATTCAAAAATGGTATATATAATATGGAAACTGGAGAATTCAGAGAACAATTTGACCCAAATATTGTATTTCATTGTAGAATCCCTTGGGACTACCTTGAAAGGGATAAGCGTAAAGTTAAATATGCAATGAAACTTACATTTAATACATTGTTCGATAATCCTAGACCAATGATAATGGCATTGGCTATCGCATTAGCAGGAGGTAATCCTATAAAAAAATTTTATTTTTGTCCAGGGAGAACAAATAGTGGAAAATCTACATTTGTTAAGATATTACAAACTGTTTTTGGTAATTATGTCGACTTTTATAATGGTGAAGCATTGGCATATACATCCTCAAAAGATACAAAAGATGAAGCAGCTAAACTACGTTGGGCAAAAAATATCAGATTTTCTAGAATGTCTTTTTCAAATGAAATAAATATGAAAAAGAAATTTGATGGCAATGCAATAAAAAAACATTCGGGTAATGATAATTTAATAGGAAGAGATCATGGAAAATCTGAAGTATCTTTTATTCCTCACTATACACTTTTCGGGATGTTCAATGATATACCAGAAATTCAACCACTCGATAAGGCAGTAGAAGGAAGAATAGAATATATTACTTTCGAAAATGTATTTGTCGATGGAGAAACATATAACAAAGAGAAGAACGATAATTATAGAATTAAGGATATTAATTTTTCTAAAACAATTGAGAATGAAGATTTTATACAAGGTTTCATACATATAGTATTAGATGCCTATAAACGATATGTAAGTGGAGAAGAGAAACCAATATTTGATCCAATTGAAAAAGAAGAATGGATTTGTAACGATCAACAAGATTTGGAAGTCATAGAGATGTTTAAAGATAAGTATGAAATTACCAATAATGATCAAGATAGAGTAACCGCAGGAGAAATAAGAAAATTCAGAGACTCTAATAAAAAATTGAAAACAATATCGCTTCATAATTTTAATACAATGCTGAAAGATAAATTGAATCTAAAACAGGGAAGAACAAAGGACTCAAAATTTTGGACTGGAGTTAAAGTGAAATTATTCCAATAAAAAATTAATATATAGTTATAAATCAAATATAACTATATATTATATAATGCCGACAGAAGCCCAGAAAAGAGCCAATTATAAGTATCAGGAGAGTGAAAAGTATAAGGAATACAAACGACAATATATGAAAGAATACTATTTGAGAAACAAAGAAAAATTTCAAAAAAAAAAATCTAATATAAAGTATATAGTTAAATCCGCAAAATGAGAAAATGTGTATTGTGTAAGAAAACATTAGTACCTATCGGTAACGCCAGAAAATCTGGTAAGGCGACACATGATGATTGGGAAACTAGAAAGTACCATAAAAAATGTTGGTTATTGAAGAGAGATATCGAACGTATTTCTAAAACTTACAAAACCAATGAGGATGATAAATTAGAATTCTTCTAAAAATAGATAAGGATATAAAATCGGACTTAGAAAGTATAGTTCCGATTTTTTATTCTTTAGATAATATATATGGAAGAGACTAAAGTTAAACTAGAGACTGGCTTCGATAGAGGAATAGACTATGCTATTATAAAGGAAGAATTGGTTCAGGATATACAAACTAAATACAATCAATTGGATGGAATAGATCCCA
>Ga0209772_10000442_pt1 | contig 10424 bp, 4 predicted proteins | sample BogFormECP03_OM1_FD_188235 | JGI IMG/M metagenome (GOLD analysis project Ga0209772, IMG submission 188235) | Bog forest soil microbial communities from Calvert Island, British Columbia, Canada - ECP03_OM1 (SPAdes) (version 2) | ecosystem: Environmental > Aquatic > Freshwater > Wetlands > Bog ... | reverse complement strand
GTCGCGTTCTGACGTGGGTGTGCGCCCGCGTCTGCAGCGATGTAGCTAGCGATGGTCGTGGTCTCATCGGGCGGCTCCGCGAGAAGGAACCCCACGTTACTCCATCCGAGGTCCGTCGAGTCAAATTGGGTCTCGCTTACCGATGTCGATTCATCTTGTCCGTTGTCGGGAATGCCTAGAGGAAGTAGCATCGCTGTTTGAACCTGCCCTTCTGACGAAGCGTAGTAGGATTTTTTTGGAGCGCGGACTCTGCTGCTTGCCTGCACGGAACTAGGGTCGCCATAGGCGTAGGCCGTCGCGGCTTGGAACCGTGGCGCCGCCTTTGCCTGCAGCGAAGTTGCGTCCATTGACTCGCTCAGGCGCACCGGCCTCGCTGTTAGGCCAATGCCGACGCCGAGGGTCCCGTAAGAAATCGATGTCACCTTCGCGGTCTTCTTGGCCCTCATTCTGTAGAGGACGACCGCGACACAGACCAAGAGGAAGCATGTTGCGTAAGCCGAAATTGCTGCGAGGCCCTCTGGGGGCAAGTTGGGTTCCCTTCTGCGAACGCGTTAGCTAGCCGAATAAGTTTGCATAACTTTTCGAACGCGGGCTGGTTTGGTTCGCCAAAGCGCGCGGCGGGCCCACAAGAGGATGCTACTGCGGACATCCGACGCGTCCTATGGACACCTCGAACCATTCCTTGTGGCCTTGAAGTACTGGAACGCGCCATTCCAGCCCCACAAAATCAAGGAGTTAGCGGGGATATTGAGTCTAAAAGGGGGAGAAACGCACCTAAACTTGCCCTGACGATATGTGGATTCACCGAGTTAGTTGGGGTGAGCGATTTGAACCAATAGCCCCTACGACAGGTTGGCGGAAGCGTGTGGGAGTCGAACCCACCATTCGGCTCGCGAAGAGTCGAATCGCCGGCTTTGAAGGCCGGGAGGATCACCGGACCCCTTGCGCCTCCGCTGGACGAGGCGTCATCGTAGCATATTGAGGAGTGCGGCTCGCGTGGCGGCCATTGCGCGGCTGGTTCCGAACTGCCCGGCGCTAAAGCGCGCGCTGGTGCGGACGGATCTTTTTTCCGGAGCGCTTAAGCGCTCCTTCCCCCGCATAAATGCGGAGGCTCCCACCAAAATGCAGGAGCCAAGGCTCAGACCCCGACATTACCATTCCCGTTTTCAGTTTATTTCGAATATTGCCGCGAGCGTCGCGCTTATGCTGCGGACGACGTCGCTTCCGCTGCGGCTTTGTTTGTGTGCATCACTAGGACTGGGACGTGGGATTCGCGCAGGACTTTATCTGTTACTGAGCCGAAGACTAGCTTGTGCAGGCCTGACAGGCCATGGGTGGCGATTACGATCAGGTCGGCGCCGTTTTCTTCACCGATGCGGATGATTTCCATGGCGGTGTCATCGGCTATGCCTATGGCGGATTTGGCTTTGATGCCGGTTTGCGTCAGCTTTTGGGCCATTTCGGCGAGGCGGGTTGCTGCTGCTTTGTCGAGCGCGTCATCGTATTGCCCTTCTTTTAGTATGGACACTGAGGACGGCAGATCGGGGATGGCCGGGACGACGTGAACGAGCAGGAGTTCGGCGCCAAATTGCTTGGCCAGGCTGACGGCTGTGTCGAGGGCCGCATGGGATGGATCGCTGAAATCGACTGGCGAGAGAATTTTTGTGAATGTGGACATTGGTTCCTTCCGTGCGTTGCTATTGAAGTACTCGAGGACTCGGGAAAGAGGCCCTCAGCGGCTAAAGCCGTATTCATCCTGCGACATTTGCGGCATGACTAAAGTCATGTCCTGACAATGCACGAGCACCTAAGGCCAAATCGGGCGGAAGGTGAACCCCCGCCCCTGCTAGCTCCACTTGTTGAACAGCCAGAACAGGCTGCCGGCGAGCAACGCGGCGGCTGGGAGCGTGAAGATCCAGGCTAGCGCGATATTTCGGACGGTGGCGAATTGCAGGCCGCTGCGATTGGCGGCCATGGTGCCGGCAATACCGGACGATAAAACGTGCGTGGTACTGACAGGTAATCCAAATCTGTCGGCGGCCATGATCGTGGCTGCTGCTACGAGCTCGGCGGATGCGCCTTGCGCGTACGTGAGGTGCTCTTTGCCGATTTTCTCGCCTACCGTAACTACGATGCGCTTCCATCCAACCATCGTGCCGAGTCCCAGTGCGAGTGCTACGGCCACTTTCACCCATGTGGGGATGAACTTGGTCGCTAGATCGAGGTGCTGTTTGTAGTTCGCGAGCGCGGCTTTATCGGTGTCGGTGAGCACAGGCTTGCCGGATTTTTGCATCAGGCGCAGGGCTTCGCTGATTACGTACATGTCGTTGCGGACGTTTGCTTGCTGGTCGGGGGGCACTTGAGCTAGCGCTCTATAGAGCGCCACTTCATGCTCGATGTCACCGATTAATTGCTGCATGGCTAGCATGGTGCTGGGCTTGAATTCGCGCGTGCGGATGTAGGTGGTGACTTCTTCGCGGGTGTCGCCGACTACGGCATTGGGATCGACGTAGTGATTTACAGCGGTGATGGCTTGCTCGGAGACAGCGGTGAAATCTTGAACTTGGTTTATGCCTACGGCGTGGTTTAGCGCGTAGGCGGTGGGAACCGTGCCGATAAGAATGAGCATGATCAGGCCCATGCCCTTTTGGCCGTCATTTGAACCGTGCGCAAAGCTTACGCCGGTGCAAGTGAGAATGAGTAGCGAACGAATCCAGAATGGCGGGGGCGCGGTGCCCTCTGGGGCTTTGTAGAGCGCGGGATCGCGGATGAGCTTCTTGGCGATCAGGAGTAGCAGCGCGGCGCATACGAATCCGACTACTGGGGAAATCAGCAGCGAGCGGAATACGTTGCCGGCTTGTCCCCAATCGACGCCGCTGGTGCCGGATTTCACGGCCATGAGCTGATTGGCGAGGCCGACTCCGATGATCGAGCCAATTAGAGTGTGGGAGCTCGATGCGGGAAGGCCAAACCACCAGGTCCCGAGATTCCACAGGATTGCGGACACGAGTAGTGCAAAGACCATCGCGAAACCCGCGCCGCGGCCCACTTGCAAGATTAATTCGACGGGCAGCAGCGATACGACGGCGAAAGCTACCGCGCCGGAGGAGAGCAGTACGCCGATCAGATTCCAGATGCCGGACCAGACCACTGCTACATGCGGCTCGAGTGAGTGGGTGTAAATCACCGTCGCTACTGCGTTGGCCGTGTCGTGGAAGCCGTTGACGAATTCGAATGCCAGGGCGATTAACAACGCGACGCCGAGGAGTATGTAGGGCCACACGGACGTGGCGTGGACGCCGGAGAGATCGGAAATTATGCGAATGCCGATGAAGATGATCCCGCCGACCAGGATCACGAGGAATGCGAGTATGCCGATGCGACCCGGAGAAGATTTCTTAAGCTTTTGTTCGAGTAACGACGGCGGAGGCGCAATGCTCGGTACGGCGGCGGCGGTCGTGTCGGCCATAGGAACCCTCGAGGGAGATAAGAACCCGCGGACAGTATCAATCGGCTTGTAAAGCGACGATGACGGCGAGATGAATACTGCGTGAACGAACGCGCAGGCTCGAAATTCATGACAGGATAGCTGAAGTTGCCTATGATTTTGGAAGGGGCGTTGCGGCGAGCGGATCGTTTGCGACGGCGTGCTCGTGCGGCTGTTACATCCGATTAACATCCGATGTGTACAAACTCGGCTTCCAAGCTCAAGAAGGTTGCTCCTTACGCAGGCAGCCGGTGAGGAAGTCGATTTACATCAGGCTACAGAGAGGTGAGGGTTCGCGATGCAAAATTACGATTTGATCGTGATCGGCTCGGGTCCCGGTGGACAGCGCGCGGCCATTCAGGCCGCGAAGTGCGGGAAGCGCGTGGCGTTGATCGAGAAGCAAAGCTCCATCGGCGGCACTTGCATCAATTTCGGAACGATCCCGAGCAAGACGCTGCGCGAGGCGGTGCTGCATCTTTCGGGATTTCACTACCAGAATCTCTACGGCATGGATTATCGCGTGAAGCAAACCATCACCATGGATGATTTGATGTTCCGGGTGAAACGGGTGATTGAAACGGAGATCAGCGTCACGCAGTCGCAGTTGCAACGCAATGGCATTGAGATGCTGCACGGGACGGCCAGTTTCACGGATGCGAATCACATACGCGTTGAGAACGGCAGCGGGGCGCAGACGCTGAGCGCCGGCACGATTATCATCGCCACAGGGACGAAGCCGGCGTCGTCGCCTAAAGTGCCGTTCAATCACCGCAACATCCTGAACAGCGATCAGATTTTCACCATGAAGGAAATTCCGAAAACGATGATCGTGGTGGGCGGCGGCGTGATTGGAATGGAATATGTGTGCATGTTTGCGACGCTGGGTGTACGCGTGATTTTGGTGGAAAAGCGGGCGCGGCTTTTGGAATTCGCCGATGCCGAGATGGTGGAGGCGCTTTCCTATCAGTTGCGCGACCGGCGAGTGACGATGCGCTTGAATGAAGAAGTCGAAAGCGTGGAGAAAACGCCCGACGGTAAGGTGGTGGCGACATTGGTGAGCAAGAAAAAGATTTATGCCGATGCGCTGCTTTATGCCGTTGGGAGGCACGGCAATGTTGCCGAGCTGGATTTGGCAGCGGCCGGGCTTGAGGCGGATCATCGCGGGCGGATTACCGTGGATGAAAATTACCGCACGTCGCAGCCGAATATCTACGCGGTGGGCGACGTGATCGGATTTCCGAGCCTGGCTTCCGTGTCCATGGAGCAAGGGCGGCTGGCCGCGGCGCACGCGTTCGGAGTGGAGGTGCATTCCGATCCGGCGAGCTATCCTTACGGGATTTACACGATTCCGCAGATTTCTTTTATCGGGAAGAATGAAGAGCAGCTTACTGAAGAGGACGTGCCTTATGAAGTTGGCATCGGATACTACCGCGAGATTGCGCGCGGGCAGATTTCGGGCGAGGTGACTGGGAGGCTGAAGCTGATCTTTCATCGCGAGACGCGGGAATTGCTGGGCGTTCACATCATTGGCGAAGATGCTTCGGAATTGCTGCATATTGGCCAGGCGGTTTTTGCTCTGAAGGGGACCATAAATTATTTCGTGAATACGGTGTTCAATTATCCGACGCTGGCGGAGTGTTATAAGGCTGCGGCGTTTAATGGATTAAATCGATTGTCGTAGGGCAGTGCTGAACATTATCGTCCGACTAGGACCCAGGCGGCCCACTTTGACGGATCGTCCTTGCCGGTGTGCTTGATGATGTTGGCGCGGATTTCGAGTTGCGCTTTTCGCAGGGCGGACGACTTGTCGTCGCCCGCCAGCCAGTGTTTGTAGAAGAGCTCGGCCAGCTCCGCGGATTCTTTGTCGGACATCGGCCAGAGGGAAATGAGCACGGATTCTGCGCCGGCGCGAAGCATCGCGCGTGGCATTCCGAAAATCGCTTCACGGGCGCTCTTCGGATTGATCTTGCCGGTGGAAGTATTGAGAATTACGAGCTCTGTTCCGCTTAGATCAAGAGCTCCGGCTTCGTAGGCGCTTAAAATCCCGTCTTCCGTATCCGAGGGTGGCTCGGCACCAGATAATGCAGCATCCGCGCCTGCGAAAAACAGACCTGCGCGGATCGACGGGTCGTCCAGGCCCGCGGGAATTTCGTCCGCGGGCTCCGTGTCGCCGGGTTCGGGTTGCGGCAAATAGAAACCTGACGTCGCGATGTGAACGACGCGCGGGCTGTGGGCGCCTCGAATGGCCTCCTCGACGGCGAGTGGGCCTTCGTAAAGCTGAACCTGCCAGCTCTTTTCCTGCAGCATCTTCGAAATCGAGAGCACTTCGACGCCGCTTTCCGGCAAACGCGGGAGAATCGCTTTTGCATCGCCGGCGGCGGCCGCCGCGGGAATCGCGGGAGGCGGCATTCCTTTTGCCACAGCATCTATGGCGGCCAGTGCGGAGCGATATTGCGTATCCGACAACGCGAAGTCCGGATTGCCGATAAGCACGGCGGTGTTGTCGCTGCGCGCAGCAGCTTTTCTTACCAGATCGCGGGTGCTCGGAAGCATGTGCAGATCGTATTTTTCTAGGAGCGGCTTGCCGTCTTGCGAAGTCACGGCGCCGAACGCCACGTCGTTGAGCGCGCCGTCCGGCGATACGAAAATGTGAGTCGCACTGCCGAGCGCGGATTCGATCGGCTTCCAGAATGCGTTATAGAACTTCGTGGAGTCCGGGTGAGAGGCTGGCGCGAGCGAGTTGCGATAGGCGCGCAATGGTTCGCCTTCGAGCATGGCTGCCTCGCCGAGCAGTACCAGGGTTGGCGAACTCACATCGGTGGTTAGAACGAGTGCGAGGTACAGCGGCTTGCGGGTGCGAGTCTCTGCGTCGTCGAAATCAAAACGCAAGTATTCGACGGCCGCATCGCCTTTCTGCAATTGCTTTCTGATGTCGCTCAAGGTGGGTTGAACGATCGGAGGCGCGGCGGGGTGCGAGCCCAGGCGACGGGAATATTCGCGCTCGAGTTGCATGGATTCATCTGCGAGCTTCTCTTCGGCGGCAAGCCAATCGCCGGAATCGGAATGCTTTTGCGCGAAAAAGGCCGCGAGCTGCGAGCGCTTCGATGCCAATAGTTCGAGTAACGCGGTGGCTTCAGGATCGCTGCCGACAGTGGCGCGATGACGGGCGGAAGTGAAGCTCGAGAGCGATACTCCCTTTTGCCAAAGGGCCAGTTCGTACATTCGAGCGGCGACGCCCGGATCGCCTTCACGATTGGCATAGGCGAAGCTGTAAGCGTGCGGGAAGAAATCCTGGACGGAACTCAGGAGAACTTTGCGGTCTTTGTCGCTCATGGCCGGCAACGACTGAGTCATTTGGGAGTGCAGAAAGTCTTCGCGGCGGCGCAAGTACTCCTGAGCTTTCTCGCGATTCCCTTCGTAGTAGTAAAGGACCGCGAGATCCTGGACTGTGTCGCTGGTGCGCGGATGATTGGGGCCGAAAACTTTCTCGCGAATGCCGAGGGCGCGAAGCAATAGCGGCTCGGCCACCTGAGTCTGGTATTGCGCGAGATAGACTTCGCCCAGGGAATCCGCGGTGAGCGCGAGATCGGGTGAATCCTTGCCTGAAAACTTGGTCTGTATTTCCAACGCCGAGGAATAATACTTCGCTGCTTCCTCGTGCTTGCCCTGCAATTCGTAGAGCTCGGCGACGTTGTCGAGCGTTTTTGCGTAGAGCGCGGTGGTCTTGCCCTGATCCTGCTCCAAGAGTTTCAGCGCGTGCTCGGCGGCCTCTGCGCCGGCAATATATTGGTGACGTGCCTTGTAAAGTTCCGCGAGCGTCGAATAGGAATCAGCGAGAGAGGATGGATCGGTGCCCGGAGCTTTTTCCTCAATGGCGATGGCCTGGGCGAGGCTGCGGGCGGCGTCGAGGTACCGTCCTTCTGCGCGATACACGGCCGAGAGACCATTCAGCAAATCCACAATTTGAGACTGATTCGCTTCGGTTCCCGTGGGCGCGAGTTTGAGCGCCTTGCGATAGAGCGGGCCGGCTTGCGCATATTGGCCCTGGTCCGCGTAGAGGCTGGCGAGGTTTGCAAGCGGCGCCGCGAGTTTGGGGCTGTCTGCGCCGAGCAATTTTTCCTGAATGGCGATGGCGCGGCGGAACAAAGGCTCGGCCTCTGGAAATTTGCCTTCGGAATTGAGAACCGCGGCGAGATTGTTGAGCGCGAGAACGGCAGCGTTGCTATTTTCGCCCTGTTTTTTCTCGCGGATTTCGAGCGCGCGCCGCAGCGGCGCTTCGGCGTCCGCGTACTTCCCTTGTGCCTTGTAAACATCCGCGAGGTTGGTGAAGGTTTCGGCGAGGCCGTTGCTGTTGGGGTAGAGATCCTCGCGGATGGCCACCGCTTTCAGATAGGTTTCGGTGGCCTGATCGTATTGATTCGCGGTCTTATAGAGATCGCCGATTCCGTTGAGGGCGTAGGCTTGCATTCCGCGATCGTTCAGTTCGCTCTCGATGGCCAGAGCGGAGCGGTAGGTATCGAGGGCGGGCCCAGTTTGCCGCTGACGGGCGAGAACGCCGGCGAGATCGAGCAATGTGTCGGCCTCATTCGCCTTATCGTGTAATTCTTGCAGGATGATCACCGCCTGGTGGTAGCTATCCTGCGCCGCGGGATAATTCCCGTCCGCTTCGTACGTATTGCCGAGATTATGGCGCGCGATGGCCTCGTTTGCGCGATCTTTAGCCTTTACGAGCAGGTCGATGGCGGCCTGGAATTTTTCGATGGCTTCCTTGTATTTGGCGCCGCCCTTCAGGAACAGACCGAGATTATTGGTGGCCACGCCGATGGTGCGCATGTCCGGACTCTTGGCGTTCTGAAGATTGCTGAGCGCCTTATTTTGCCAGGCGATCGCGTCATCATATTTTTCGGAGCGATAGTAGAGCGTGGCGAGAAACGAATAGTGATCGGATAGACCGGGGGCTTTGTCGCCATTGTCGGCCTCGAAGAGCTGGATGGCTTCTTTTTCTTTTTCAATGGCCGGAGGATAGTCTTCCTTTTTGAAATAGCCGAAGGCTATGTTGCTGATGCTGGTGGCGATGTCTGGATCTTTGGGATCGAGGATTTTTTTGCGGATTTCGACGATGTGCTCGAAATTCTTGAGCGCCTCATCGAACTTGCCTTCGTCCACGAGGAAGAATGAGAGCACATCGAGACGATAAGCGGCTTCCTTGGATTGCTCTCCTTTTGCCTTGATCACATCCGCTAGAGCTTCGCGGTCGAGCGCCTCGGCTTCGGCGTTCTTCTTGGCATCTTTGTAGAGACGAACGAGGTTGTCGATCGTGGCGATTTTGTCAGGGTCGCCGGGCGGCAGAGCGGTCTCGCGGATGCGTAGAGATTCCGAGTAATACTTCAGGGCCTGGTCGGTCTGGTGCTGATCGTCATAGAGCACGGCGAGATTGTTGATTAGTGTGGCGAGGGTCGCTTGGTCGCCTGGTTTCTCGTCCCGGGCGATGATTCGGGTGCGGATATCGAAGGCGCGCTTGTAAATCTTCTCGGCTTCGGCGTATTTTTTCTGGTCGTGCAGCGTTACGCCGTAACTTTGCAGCACGTCGGCGAGCTCGCGCGAGTCCGGGCCAAATGTTTTTTCGCGAATGGCGATGGCTCGTTCGAAGTAAGGCTGTGCCTCCTCGTATTTCCGCTGGAACAGCAGCAGCCGGCCCAGGCCGATGGAAATTCGAGCGTACTCGAAATCTTCCGTTCCCATGGCTTTCGACGTGGTGTCGAGTGCCTTGCGATACGTTGCTTCGGCATCCGCTGTCGCTCCCTGAGATTGCTGAAATCCGCCGAGAGCCTCGAGGACTTGTGCGGCTTCTATCTGCGAGCCGGCTTCACCGTAAAGCCGGATGGATTCCTGGAGTTCCTTTGCGACGTCATCGTTCAATCCCAGCTTCTGATGCGTAGCGCCGAGGGCGTAAAGTGCTGCCGCCTGGCCGTGAACATCGCCGATGGATTGAAAATCTTGGAGCGCCTTCTCGAGAATTGGGATGGCGGACTTTGCGGCGGCGTCATCGCCTTGATAGAGCTGCAAACCCTGGGCGTATGTTTTCTCGGCGCGCACGCGAACTTCGTCGTCCGGCTTTGATGGCCGCAATTCGGTGATGCGGATTCCAAATTCTCCCGCGACTGCACTCGCATCGAAGCTGCGAACTTCGATGCGATACATGCCGGCTACGGGTGCGATGATGGAGACATTTTCCGGGCCGAAGGAGCCGTTGAGGCTGTCCATCGCGCCTACATCTTTTCCATCGGGACCGCTGATGGCGAGCACGACGTCAATGCCTCTTTGGTCCGCTACTACGTGTAGAAAATCGCCGGCTTGCAATGCGACGCGATAGGCGTGTTTGTCGCCGCCTTTGAGGATATCGTCCACGGACTTGCCCGGAACGAGCGGTTGGGGTTCTGCTTGTGCTGGTTGCTGAATGATGGGCTCGGACGCCGCGCCGGACTCGCTGGTCGCGCCGGTGCAAGAAAGGGATGCGCCGGCGTTCAAGGAGTAGGCGCTCGATGAAGGAGCGGCCACGAAGAATGCTGCGGAGGCCGCCAAGAGGGCGTAAAACGCGGCGGCGCGCACCGACAACGAAAGCGAGGGGCGGCGGTTAGACATCCGTTCGGGCAGGAAACTCATCTTAGTTGCATCGAACATGCGTAGAGAGTAATAATAAGTGGCCGGGAGAATGTCAATCGGTAAGTCAGGAGTTCTGCCGGCGGGATTTCGAAGTTGCCATATTACGGATGTTGCTTTTCGGCCGTCGCGTGAGCCCAGCATGAGGCCCGAGAATTATTCGCTTCGAGTTGTACGCAAAATGGTGCGTGCAGCCATTCTCGTCTCCATTTTTCTCCTCCCTTCACTTCTTCGCGCACAAGATACTCTTGTAGGACATTGGGAGGGTACGGTTACT